>ERZ857984.533-NODE-533-length-44083-cov-5.437517_pt1 | contig 44083 bp, 31 predicted proteins | sample MGYA00519914_ERZ857984 | MGnify/ENA primary metagenome ERZ857984 (study PRJEB31778, sample SAMEA3449417) | human gut metagenome | biome: human gut; feature: human-associated habitat; material: faeces | place: United Kingdom | collected 2010/2012 ... | reverse complement strand
AGTAAAAAAAGGCAATTCCCATTGATTTACATTCCAATATGGTTAGATTTATTATAATATTTGTCTTGAGTAAAAAAAGGCAATTCCCATTGATTTACATTCCAATATGGTTAGATTTATTATAATATTTGTCTTGAGTAAAAAAAGGCAATTCCCATTGATTTACATTCCAATATGGTTAGATTTATTATGGGTATAAGAGACGATGAGTTCTTAAGCGCGCACTGATTTACATTCCAATATGGTTAGATTTATTATGACCTATAATAAACGATGATTTTTTGCAAGTAAAAAATTTACATTCCAATATGGTTAGATTTATTATTTATGCTAGATTGGTTGATACTGGAAAAAATTTTGTATTTACATTCCAATATGGTTAGATTTATTATGTAGACAACACAGTAGAAAGAAGTCAATTTATGGTCATTTACATTCCAATATGGTTAGATTTATTATTCATAATATTCCAAACGAGCCTGTCATATGTAAATAATTTACATTCCAATATGGTTAGATTTATTATCTATTCTTTGATATGCCTAGCTGTAATACAAATGGAATTTACATTCCAATATGGTTAGATTTATTATAAAAATGGAAAACATAAATGAGTTAATTACGGTAATATTTACATTCCAATATGGTTAGATTTATTATATTACAAACAAGTGAAACTACAAATACGGAACCATTATTTACATTCCAATATGGTTAGATTTATTATTCAACTCCATTATAATTTATTTTTAAATTTTCCACAATTTACATTCCAATATGGTTAGATTTATTATTTAATTCTCCACGCCACTAAAAAACAATTACTTAAATATTTACATTCCAATATGGTTAGATTTATTATCTGCTACTGCTGGTTTAATTACAACTGGCGTTATAAAATTTACATTCCAATATGGTTAGATTTATTATAGACCGGTTGGAGTAGATAACAAAGCAGGAAATCTAATTTACATTCCAATATGGTTAGATTTATTATTACTGTTTGTCCTTGTTTATCGTATTCTGCTTTCATATTTACATTCCAATATGGTTAGATTTATTATATCGTATTTAGCTATATATATTTTATTATAACATTTATTTACATTCCAATATGGTTAGATTTATTATTCCTTCTCTTATTGTTACGCCGTTGTCATCGCTGACATTTACATTCCAATATGGTTAGATTTATTATATCATATATAAAACCAGAAACAACATATGGAGGGCAATTTACATTCCAATATGGTTAGATTTATTATTTTTGTGTATTCAAATTGTTTATTCCAATTTTCTTGATTTACATTCCAATATGGTTAGATTTATTATGGGAACTAGTCTAATCGAAAGATTAGGGGCTTCGGAATTTACATTCCAATATGGTTAGATTTATTATAATAGAACCAGAAAACTATTATATAGAGTCGTTTAAATTTACATTCCAATATGGTTAGATTTATTATAAGACCAGTAGGAGTAGATAACAAAGCAGGAAACTTAATTTACATTCCAATATGGTTAGATTTATTATCAGCGAATTATTAATGCCAGGAGATACGATAGAAGTATTTACATTCCTATATGGTTAGATTTATTATTTTAATAAAGAGCTAATGGCGATAATGTCGGAAAACAATTTACATTCCAATATGGTTAGATTTATTATATAATATCGTAAATTATAAATAGACAGATTAAAGGCGATTTACATTCCAATATGGTTAGATTTATTATAGCAGTAAAAGATGTAAGAGCGGTTTATTATACAGCATTTACATTCCAATATGGTTAGATTTATTATGCCAGAAGTAATAACGATGATCACATCTATAATAGCATTTACATTCCAATATGGTTAGATTTATTATAAAAATGAGTTTAAGCGATTATGATATTCTATATTTATTTACATTCCAATATGGTTAGATTTATTATTTATATACCAATTCTTTATGAAAATAGTCCAAATATATTTACATTCCAATATGGTTAGATTTATTATAGCTACGGAATTGACAGGTAATAAAGTTAATCCTCATTTACATTCCAATATGGTTAGATTTATTATCAACTTCATTGCCAAAACAGGTGTTGGGCGAGCCAAATTTACATTCCAATATGGTTAGATTTATTATCATGAAATTAATGTATATAAAGCCTGATACGATCTAATTTACATTCCAATATGGTTAGATTTATTATAATTCAGGATCTAAACCAACAGAAAATGCTAAAAGATTTACATTCCAATATGGTTAGATTTATTATGAGAAGCTTAAGTGCAAAAAGATTACCGAGTATGCTATTTACATTCCAATATGGTTAGATTTATTATGATACATCAATACAAAGAAGAGCATCAGATTTACAAGATTTACATTCCAATATGGTTAGATTTATTATCTTTTACTTGCCCCGCGCTTTGTATCGTCACCGACAATTTACATTCCAATATGGTTAGATTTATTATAAGAGATGCCGTTTCTACAATTTCTACTGTCAAATAATTTACATTCCAATATGGTTAGATTTATTATGCTTTTATTATATAACTTAAATGTAGTATCGACTTCATTTACATTCCAATATGGTTAGATTTATTATATAAACCCAAGCTTTTCAAATTACAAAGTAAAGTTTATTTACATTCCAATATGGTTAGATTTATTATTGAAAGAATATGATTTAAGTCAAAAAGAAGCATACGATTTACATTCCAATATGGTTAGATTTATTATCAGTGTGCCTGGTCTTGTTATTTGCATGTTTGTTGGATTTACATTCCAATATGGTTAGATTTATTATGCGTTTACGAAAGGACCACTCATAAAAACAGGTCGTATTTACATTCCAATATGGTTAGATTTATTATTTGCAAGCAGTAAGAGATGTGAGAGCAGTTTACTATAATTTACATTCCAATATGGTTAGATTTATTATGAGAAGTATGAGCAAGAAAAGACTACCAACAATGTTATTTACATTCCAATATGGTTAGATTTATTATTTGTAATTCAACGAGTAATTACAATTTAGATGTAAGATTTACATTCCAATATGGTTAGATTTATTATTAACAATTTAATATTAGGTTATAATCCAGTATATGAAATTTACATTCCAATATGGTTAGATTTATTATTATAGACCAAAGTTCTATACCGCCCAGAAATTTTGAATTTACATTCCAATATGGTTAGATTTATTATATATGACGAGTTAAGAGAAGAACTTTCTTATATATCATTTACATTCCAATATGGTTAGATTTATTATAGATAAGTTCGGAGTAAATATATGGTCCAAAGGAAAATTTACATTCCAATATGGTTAGATTTATTATTACTACAATGAATATGGGCGATTTAGTCCCTATATCTATTTACATTCCAATATGGTTAGATTTATTATACTAATATACCCGATATACTCAACAATATTAATACCATTTACATTCCAATATGGTTAGATTTATTATTCAGATTCAAAAGTTTTTAGAGCGTTTAATGATGGCATTTACATTCCAATATGGTTAGATTTATTATCTCTCTTGTATATATAAAAAAAAGAGGGATTAAGTGTATTTACATTCCAATATGGTTAGATTTATTATCAAGTCAAACTACAGATAATTCAATATTAGGAGACATATTTACATTCCAATATGGTTAGATTTATTATAAAAAAAGAATTAGCTATAAGATTTATACATGAAACTATTTACATTCCAATATGGTTAGATTTATTATTCAGTTTATGGTATGGCACAACAATATAGTAGACTCAATTTACATTCCAATATGGTTAGATTTATTATACAAACTGCATTAATAAGAAATCAAGCGGACACAGAATTTACATTCCAATATGGTTAGATTTATTATGAAACAAGAGAAAAAATACACAATTTATTAAAGGCGGATTTACATTCCAATATGGTTAGATTTATTATATAAAACCAGATACTTATTTTATAGAAAGTTTCAAATTTACATTCCAATATGGTTAGATTTATTATAGGACCACTCATAAAACAGGTCGTAAGCTTCTAGACATTTACATTCCAATATGGTTAGATTTATTATGGATTTCTAAATTACTTAACATGTCCATTGATCTTTGATTTACATTCCAATATGGTTAGATTTATTATAAAATGATTATGACCTAAATCAAAAGCATTTAATTTATTTACATTCCAATATGGTTAGATTTATTATCTGTTGTCGTTGTTTCTGAAGTTTGTAATACTTCGCATTTACATTCCAATATGGTTAGATTTATTATGATTCATATATCCAATCTACAGTGAATTATTAATGCATTTACATTCCAATATGGTTAGATTTATTATCAAAATACCACGCGTATTTTTTCTCTTCATCGTTAGGATTTACATTCCAATATGGTTAGATTTATTATGTAAATCACTACGAATATTACAATAGATTAAACTTAATTTACATTCCAATATGGTTAGATTTATTATCGGTATTATTAAAAGACCTAACTAATATGCTAGCTAATTTACATTCCAATATGGTTAGATTTATTATACAAACGCATTTATACATCACAAAATAAAAACATGCATTTACATTCCAATATGGTTAGATTTATTATAACGAATGCAAATCAAGAAGAAGAATAATAAAATCAATTTACATTCCAATATGGTTAGATTTATTATGAAGCAAAGAACAAAATAAAAGAACAACGGACTCGGATTTACATTCCAATATGGTTAGATTTATTATGAAGCGCTAAAAAGAATGTATCCAAAAACGCCAGAATATTTACATTCCAATATGGTTAGATTTATTATCCAATCAAAAACTATTAAACTATTTATACTATTTAAGATTTACATTCCAATATGGTTAGATTTATTATTTAGAAATCTAGATAAAAATATATATAGATTTCTGTCATTTACATTCCAATATGGTTAGATTTATTATGCAGCAGGAATGAACAGACTAATGGCAGCAGGAGAATTTACATTCCAATATGGTTAGATTTATTATCAGTATTTCAAACAGCACCTAACACAAACGATACAAAATTTACATTCCAATATGGTTAGATTTATTATAGTATTACAAACAGCAAACAATACAAACGAAAGAGAATTTACATTCCAATATGGTTAGATTTATTATTGTAATTCAACAAGCAATTATAATTTAGATGTGTCAATTTACATTCCAATATGGTTAGATTTATTATTAAAAATGGGAGATGCAGGAATGATAACAAAAGCGGCATTTACATTCCAATATGGTTAGATTTATTATGATATTCACGCTTTCTTTGTCCCTACTCGCTTGTTGATTTACATTCCAATATGGTTAGATTTATTATTTTTATGCTACATATCATACATATTATAACTCCTTAATTTACATTCCAATATGGTTAGATTTATTATTGAAGCACACGCGCACGCACGCGAGCATTTACGACATTTACATTCCAATATGGTTAGATTTATTATATAAGAGTCATGGCGGATAAGTTCGGAGTAAACATAATTTACATTCCAATATGGTTAGATTTATTATAGAGTTCAAACAAACATTAAAAATATAAGCGGAAAAATTTACATTCCAATATGGTTAGATTTATTATAAATAGATTGAAAATATTTTGTAGTAGGCGAGAGTGATTTACATTCCAATATGGTTAGATTTATTATTTATCTGGGTTTGCAGAATACACATCAGAAGTAGCGATTTACATTCCAATATGGTTAGATTTATTATTTGTCAGGATATGAAGAATATACTTCTGAAGTGGCAATTTACATTCCAATATGGTTAGATTTATTATATATTATTTATTCCAACAGCCTATCATATGTAAATAATTTACATTCCAATATGGTTAGATTTATTATGCCGGAATTAGAGACGATGAGTTTCTAAGTGCGCATATTTACATTCCAATATGGTTAGATTTATTATATTTAAAACTAATGTATATAAAGCCCAATACAACATAATTTACATTCCAATATGGTTAGATTTATTATAATAACAAAAGATAGCGCTATGAAATACATCTCATGATTTACATTCCAATATGGTTAGATTTATTATAGCGATTGAATCAATGCATTTAATAAACGCTATCGCATTTACATTCCAATATGGTTAGATTTATTATGAAGCTTAAAAGTATGATTAAGATAATATTTACATTATTTACATTCCAATATGGTTAGATTTATTATGAGATTATTTCACGACAAGTCTACCAAAACAAGTTCTATTTACATTCCAATATGGTTAGATTTATTATGATTACTTCACAACGAGTTTACCGAATCCTGTATTGATTTACATTCCAATATGGTTAGATTTATTATACAAAATTGGAAGAAAATTATTTTACAAAATTAAAAATTTACATTCCAATATGGTTAGATTTATTATAATCATGGGAACACATAGACGAACCACTCATTGATACATTTACATTCCAATATGGTTAGATTTATTATACACCATATACAGAACCAATGCCGAAATGGATACCAATTTACATTCCAATATGGTTAGATTTATTATCCAGACGACAAAACACTAGGAAGACCATATTACTTATTTACATTCCAATATGGTTAGATTTATTATTTTGTATTTATTATAAAGTTCATTTCTGTAAAAAACATTTACATTCCAATATGGTTAGATTTATTATAAACATCTCTTTCGGTATTCTATCTACATAAACACTATTTACATTCCAATATGGTTAGATTTATTATAATTATACTAAAAGACAAAAATATAGAAGTAGAATGATTTACATTCCAATATGGTTAGATTTATTATGCAGACACAACAAGTAGATACACAGGGGGATTTAATATTTACATTCCAATATGGTTAGATTTATTATTAAAATAAATAAAAATAAATTAAAGTATATAATGTGATTTACATTCCAATATGGTTAGATTTATTATCAATTTATGGTGTGGCACAATAACATTGTCGATAGTATTTACATTCCAATATGGTTAGATTTATTATAATTATACTAAAAGACAAAAACATAGAGGTAGAGTGATTTACATTCCAATATGGTTAGATTTATTATGACTAATATATCCAATATATTCAATACTGTTAATGCATTTACATTCCAATATGGTTAGATTTATTATAAGCAGCTACAACAGCGCCTAATTTTACAGAAATAGATTTACATTCCAATATGGTTAGATTTATTATTAAACATATTAGTTTATAGTCATTTTCGTCATAGAAATTTACATTCCAATATGGTTAGATTTATTATCCAAATATAAATAAAGTAATAATAACAAACGATCAAATTTACATTCCAATATGGTTAGATTTATTATAGGAAGCAGTATAAACTCATTAACAAATCTAATAACATTTACATTCCAATATGGTTAGATTTATTATTCAAGCACTAACAGACCCAATAGCGCTACCATTAACATTTACATTCCAATATGGTTAGATTTATTATATACAAGTGGTTCAAAGAATCCGATTATCTCTGGAATATTTACATTCCAATATGGTTAGATTTATTATTTGACAAAATTAAAAAAATGTTCGAAAATATAATTAATTTACATTCCAATATGGTTAGATTTATTATATTTGAAGAGTATACTTCCAAAAGAGATAAAGTAAGATTTACATTCCAATATGGTTAGATTTATTATCTATTTCATTTTCTTTTATCTCTTCGTCTTTCACTATATTTACATTCCAATATGGTTAGATTTATTATTTTAATATAATACAATATTAATATAAATAATATTTAATTTACATTCCAATATGGTTAGATTTATTATAAGTGCCTCGCATGTCTATCTCAAAAAGCTAAAGAAATTTACATTCCAATATGGTTAGATTTATTATGTTTTATTTCTCTATCGTCTTTTCTTCCCATCTTTTATTTACATTCCAATATGGTTAGATTTATTATGTCCATTTTTACTTGTAAGAAGTCGTCATTTATTATATTTACATTCCAATATGGTTAGATTTATTATCAGTATTTCAAACAGCACCTAATCAAAATACTCAAAAATTTACATTCCAATATGGTTAGATTTATTATCTATATTGCCTAGAGCATGGCGTAAAGATTATCTGAATTTACATTCCAATATGGTTAGATTTATTATTAGACATATTAATTTATAGTCGTCCCCGTTGTAGAAATTTACATTCCAATATGGTTAGATTTATTATCTTATTGGAGCAAGTAAACCCTCACTTTGTTAATTTATTTACATTCCAATATGGTTAGATTTATTATTATAAACTTTAATACTTTTCCTATTCCATTAATGATATTTACATTCCAATATGGTTAGATTTATTATCGTGAAGCACACGCGCACGCACGCGAGCATTTACGACATTTACATTCCAATATGGTTAGATTTATTATGTTTAACATTAACTCTTTTTCTCTTGCTTCTAGCTCATTTACATTCCAATATGGTTAGATTTATTATTATTTTTCTTGCTGTTTCTCTTCCCGCGTCATTATCATTTACATTCCAATATGGTTAGATTTATTATATAATAATAGAGTATTAGGCTTTGCAACAAACTTCAGCATTTACATTCCAATATGGTTAGATTTATTATTTAATTATAAAGAACAACAAGAACAACAAGAACAAAATTTACATTCCAATATGGTTAGATTTATTATTAGCGATTGAAAGTATGCATTTAATAAATGCTATAGCATTTACATTCCAATATGGTTAGATTTATTATCACCTTCCGATGAGACATTAGGACGACCAAAATACCTATTTACATTCCAATATGGTTAGATTTATTATTTAATAAGTTATTATTTATTTGTCCGCTGAATATGTAATTTACATTCCAATATGGTTAGATTTATTATAAGACTATTTCACTACATCATTGCCAAAACAAAGCTATTTACATTCCAATATGGTTAGATTTATTATTAAATATTTACAAGTAGCAAAAAGACGAAGTCAGAGATTTACATTCCAATATGGTTAGATTTATTATTTAAAAGAGTATATACGCTTTTGTATCGTTAATTATGATTTACATTCCAATATGGTTAGATTTATTATCAGTATTTCAAACAGCGCCTAATCAAAACAGTGAAAGATTTACATTCCAATATGGTTAGATTTATTATCAACATACTATAAAATCAAATTAAAAGAATACATCAATTTACATTCCAATATGGTTAGATTTATTATCTTCAGAAACAAGCACAACGGAGCCGCTGGGACAAAATTTACATTCCAATATGGTTAGATTTATTATTTGATTATTATATGCAAGAAAGCGAAGAAATCAAGGATTTACATTCCAATATGGTTAGATTTATTATATCTGTATTCAATGTTAGAACTGTTCGTAAGAGTAAATTTACATTCCAATATGGTTAGATTTATTATTTGACCTATCACAAGAGCACGTGTTTACAGCAGAAGCATTTACATTCCAATATGGTTAGATTTATTATTAACAACAGGGTATTGGGTTTTGCGACAAACTTCAGCATTTACATTCCAATATGGTTAGATTTATTATCATTGCTTGGAACGATGCAGCAGTAAATCCAGTTTCATTTACATTCCAATATGGTTAGATTTATTATATGGAAAAACGGATTCGTAAATATAATAAAAATGCAATTTACATTCCAATATGGTTAGATTTATTATTCCATCCAACGAAGCACTGCAATATCCAATACCATTATTTACATTCCAATATGGTTAGATTTATTATTAACATTAACATACGACCCAATGAAAGCGGAATATGAATTTACATTCCAATATGGTTAGATTTATTATCATGAAATTAATGTATATAAAAACGAACAACTTGTAATTTACATTCCAATATGGTTAGATTTATTATAAGAAAAAAAATACGCGTGGTATTTCGACAAAAAAAAATTTACATTCCAATATGGTTAGATTTATTATGATGTATATAAAACCAGAAACGATATATGGAGGACAATTTACATTCCAATATGGTTAGATTTATTATATGTCCGAAAACAAAGAAAAAATTGACGGTATTTATTATTTACATTCCAATATGGTTAGATTTATTATCGGAGTTGGCGATATGTATGGAAAAGGAACAGCAGTATTTACATTCCAATATGGTTAGATTTATTATGTTGACTGGATTTTCTAGAAAGTCCCACAAGCTTCCATTTACATTCCAATATGGTTAGATTTATTATTATTTATTTTTTAACTCTGCTTCTTCGTTTGCTTGAATTTACATTCCAATATGGTTAGATTTATTATGTTTTTAAATGCTCCGTTCTCGTCTAGTTCAAAAGCATTTACATTCCAATATGGTTAGATTTATTATTTTGAAATCTAACCAGCGTGGCTTGAGAGGATAAGGATTTACATTCCAATATGGTTAGATTTATTATTTGACTGGATTTTCTAGAAAGTCCCATAAACTTCCATTTACATTCCAATATGGTTAGATTTATTATTTTTATTATTAGCAAATTGTAAAAATATCAATCCTTATTTACATTCCAATATGGTTAGATTTATTATTTGCCTGAAATAATCTAATTGCTGGTATTTGGCTGGATTTACATTCCAATATGGTTAGATTTATTATATCTATTTTACATTGTAAAAAGTCGTTGTTTATTATATTTACATTCCAATATGGTTAGATTTATTATTGATAATTCCTTATTTGAATAATTGCCAAGTCGAAAATTTACATTCCAATATGGTTAGATTTATTATCTTATCTAACCTCGATTTTAACATTTCAAAAAATAAATTTACATTCCAATATGGTTAGATTTATTATTTAATTCTAAAGTCCGCTTTAACTCTGTAATTAAAGATTTACATTCCAATATGGTTAGATTTATTATTTGCCTGAAGTAGTCTATTTGCTGAAACTTCTCTTCATTTACATTCCAATATGGTTAGATTTATTATCGGAGGGTCCCCTAGCGGAGGCGGTCCAGTAATTGCTATTTACATTCCAATATGGTTAGATTTATTATGTCCATCAAACGAAGCGTTACAATATCCGATAATCTTATTTACATTCCAATATGGTTAGATTTATTATAAGATACGGTCGCCCTCACTATCACGCAATAATCTAATTTACATTCCAATATGGTTAGATTTATTATTTGAAAAAGATTTAAAGTTCATAAAACAAAAAATTAATTTACATTCCAATATGGTTAGATTTATTATCAGGAACAAGAGAACCACTATTTAGAAAGTTCACGAATTTACATTCCAATATGGTTAGATTTATTATTGCCTCAACTGGTTGCTCGCTTATATGACTTAATACATTTACATTCCAATATGGTTAGATTTATTATCCAAGAGACTTTCAAGAATTAAACGAACAAAATAAAATTTACATTCCAATATGGTTAGATTTATTATGACTGCAGAAGATCTAGTTATGATAGGACAAGAAGCATTTACATTCCAATATGGTTAGATTTATTATTTTGCATGTTAAACTCGTCTACTCTTTGATTGACTGATTTACATTCCAATATGGTTAGATTTATTATGTTTGGTAAATGTAAGCTGTCTGGTATGCATTCTGCATTTACATTCCAATATGGTTAGATTTATTATAAGAACAACAAGAAGAACAAGAGGAGGTGAAAAATAATTTACATTCCAATATGGTTAGATTTATTATACAGATAATACAATTGAAAGAAGTCAATTCATGGTAATTTACATTCCAATATGGTTAGATTTATTATGAGAAGCATAAGCAAAAAAAGGCTACCTACAATGTTATTTACATTCCAATATGGTTAGATTTATTATGAACAGATTAATGGCGGCAGGAGACGGAGCAGAAGCATTTACATTCCAATATGGTTAGATTTATTATAGACAAGTTCGGAGTAAATATATGGTCAAAAGCAAAATTTACATTCCAATATGGTTAGATTTATTATAGGAAACTTATGGAGCTTATTGGACAAAGTATTAAGATTTACATTCCAATATGGTTAGATTTATTATCGCATGGCGTAAAGACTACTTTACTGCGTCTTACATATTTACATTCCAATATGGTTAGATTTATTATTTTAAAAAGCTTATACGATTTCCCATTGCCAATATTATTTACATTCCAATATGGTTAGATTTATTATTCTCTGGCGTCTTTGGAAAAATGGCGGTATATCTATATTTACATTCCAATATGGTTAGATTTATTATTAATTATATCTTGTCAATCAACAAACTACTACGAAAATTTACATTCCAATATGGTTAGATTTATTATTGATATATATAATATGTCAAGAGCGATCATATATATCATTTACATTCCAATATGGTTAGATTTATTATTCTGTTATTAGCAAGCATGGTAGGATAAACAACTGAATTTACATTCCAATATGGTTAGATTTATTATACTAATATACCCGATCTACTCGACAATATTAATGCCATTTACATTCCAATATGGTTAGATTTATTATAACAATAGAATATTAGGATTCGCGACAAACTTCAGCATTTACATTCCAATATGGTTAGATTTATTATGGGGCGAGGGCGTGGGAACGCCTTCGCTAAATTAAAATTTACATTCCAATATGGTTAGATTTATTATAAGAATAGTTAAAAATGATTTAACTGAACATACGAAATTTACATTCCAATATGGTTAGATTTATTATTCGCTATTTCTTCTTTGCATGCAAGACATTTTCCACAATTTACATTCCAATATGGTTAGATTTATTATTGAAGTAATAGCAACTGCGGAAACGGAATTAAAGAAATTTACATTCCAATATGGTTAGATTTATTATAAAGCAAAAGGAGATCAATAATGCAAGGAGAAAGCGTATTTACATTCCAATATGGTTAGATTTATTATTGACCGCAGAAGATTTAAGTTTGATAGGACAAGAAGCATTTACATTCCAATATGGTTAGATTTATTATAAGAATTGACCATTGACGATACTTATTTTAATTTTAATTTACATTCCAATATGGTTAGATTTATTATTTGGAAAATCAAATCGATTTGATATACATAATTCTTTATTTACATTCCAATATGGTTAGATTTATTATGGTAGATACTGCAGACCAAAAATTAAAAACATATGCATTTACATTCCAATATGGTTAGATTTATTATACGAATAGTCGATTGGCTTAAAAATGAGTATAAATATATTTACATTCCAATATGGTTAGATTTATTATAAAAAATAACGATAATAAACACGCTAATATATATTAATTTACATTCCAATATGGTTAGATTTATTATTAAGATACGGACGCCCTCACTATCATGCGATATTATAATTTACATTCCAATATGGTTAGATTTATTATTAATAATTTTTAGTAGTTGTTCTACTTTAAAACTTGATTTACATTCCAATATGGTTAGATTTATTATCCATAGTATACTCTTTTTTAAGAATCCGCTCACTCGAATTTACATTCCAATATGGTTAGATTTATTATTGCTAAGCAATGTCTACATGGAACTAATATTCCGTTATTTACATTCCAATATGGTTAGATTTATTATCTGCATTGGCGTAATCTGCTTTTTCGAAGTTTGTATTATTTACATTCCAATATGGTTAGATTTATTATCCGTTTTTTCTCTCTGAAATATGCAAAACTAATATTTTCTACATATTAATTTGATACAAGTATTGATATAAAATAATATAACAATACAAAATACGACATTAATTTAAAAAATCGTCTGTCGATAATCCGCAAATTATTATAGATTATACATCGACATACTTGTATTTTATATAAAATTTGAAGTTTTGTCAATATCTTCTTTTACTAAAAACTCTTTTTCAAGCCACTTTTCGTTTCTGCTTTTAAATATTATACATGAGTCTTTATGTTCTCTTAATATGTCAAAGAGCTCTTCTTTTAATTTAAGGTATTTAGGTTCTGAAAGTTCGCCTTCAAATACCGATTTTTGTATATGATTAAGATACCTTTTGCAAATATTAAAAACTTTTTTCAATACATAAGGATTATCTTCATCGTTTACTTGAATATCATATATTAAAATTATATACATTTCTACCACCATATTTTAAACGGGGAATATTCTTTTTCTCCGAGCAAATGTTTTATTATTTTATAAAGTTCAAGTCTAATTAAATATCTATAAGAAACATCTCTATTTAATGTTCTATGTTTTATAGTAGTCTTTAATCTTTTTTCTACTTCTCCCATAATATTTTGAAGAACATTTTCTTTTAATCTTAAAAAATTGCTTTCTTTATCAAAATCATTTTCAGATATAATATTTTTATTTAATAAATAAAATATTAATCTGTCGACTATTAAAGGTTTAAAAATTTCGGCGACATCCAAAGATAAAGAAAATCTTTTAACCGAAGGTTCATGCAAATAACTAATAGTTGGATTTAATTGCGTTCTATAAATTTCAGAAAGTATTTTTGTATAAAGAACAGAGTTTAAAAAACTTATTAAAGAGTTTATCATATTGTCGGGCGGACGCTTTACTCTTTTTTCAAAATCTATTTCCTGATTTATTATTTTATTCCAACTTCTATAATATATTCTGTGAACATTTCCTTCAATTCCCATTATTTCGTCTATTCTATTATAAGAATCTAAACTTTCTTCAAGTTTTGTTATCGATTCTATCTCTTCGTTTAAATCTCGTCCTCTAACATTATAATATTTCAAATTTCTTAATATATTTTCAGTCGCTCCGTAAACGAATTTTTTAGCTAGCGAAACTCTTTTTTTATAATCCGTATAAAATCCAACTTGTTGAACTAGCAAATCGCCCGAAACCAATTTTTCTCTCGGATAAAAGCTTCCTGCATAAAATTCGTAATAATTAAAAAAATGAACGCATATTCCCGTTTGCGATAAAAAATTAATTAATTTTGAGTTAATCGTAATCTCTCCAAAAGCGTAAATATCGTATATAACTTCAATCGGCAAATTTCTTTTCTCTCCCGTAGGTTTAATAAATTGCAAAGTATTATCTTTTCTTTTAAGCTCTCCGCTTGAAAATAAATAATAAGAATCTCCCATATTAAAACCTCTTATATATAACAAAGTTCATAATAAGCGCATTTCAAACAGCTTTTTTCGTTTATCGGTTTTGGAATATTTTTACTTTTAATTATTTTATCTATCGTCTCAAGTTGATTTTTTATATCTTCAATATCGTTATCATTTAAAATAACTTCTTCTGTATATTTTATTTTCGGAATATTTAATTGCCCTTTAATATCTTCAAAACCATGATTTTTCAAAATAAAAAGATAATATTTAATTTGATTTATAGCCATTTGTTTTTCTTTTTTAGATTTTTTTATTTCATGCACAATATTCTTTTTAAGAAAATCTATATTAACTATATTATCTATCATAAAATTATGTCTTTCGTTTTTATAAGTCGTCTCGTCAATAAGTTTGCCAACCTCTACTAATTCGCTTTCCTGTTCCATAGACAAATTATGATAAGAAAGCCAAACTTTCCTCATGCATAAAAAACTATAGGAATAAATAGTTCCAGAAACATATTTTATTTCTTCTTCGCCGTCTAAATGCATCTATTTTCAAACTCTAATTTTTCGTCTAATTCTTTTATAAGTCCTAATTCTTTATCGTATTTTGAATTACTTATAAATATATGTTCAAGCCCTTTATTTTTAATTTCTTTAATGCAATATTCTCTAAAATATAATGGAGCGCTTAAAGTATAATCCATTATTTCGTCTATTATATCAATTTTATCTTCGCCAAAAGCTTCTTTATATTTTTGAAATATATTTTTTTCATTTAATTCTTTATAAAAAATTCGTGGAATAACCGTTATATTTTGTATATTTCTAAATTGTTCTTCAGCAGTTCCTTTGTCTATTCCGCCGATTGGAAATATTTCTAAATCTTTGATATTCTTTTTTATCGTATTATAATAACTATCTTTATTATCTATATTTTTAAGTTTTTCAATATCGTAAACTTTATTTATATAATCTTGTTTATCTTCTTCGGTAAAAATTTTATTATCATATTCTTTTATAAAATCAACCGCTCTATTATACAATTCCAAATCATAAACGCTATTTTTTCCGTTTCCAACTCCGACTTTAGTATCGTAAATAAAAATATTTGGTTCGTTTTCTTTATAAATTCTATTTCTATAGCATCTTCCCATTCTTTGAAGCAAACTATCTGCGGAACACATATCGGTATATAAAACATCAAAATCTATATCCAAACTTGCCTCTACTATTTGAGTCGAAATCCATATTCCAGCGTCATTATTTCTTTTTTCTTCTTTTGTGGAAGCGAATTCTTGTATCTTTTCTTCTTTAAGTTTTCTATCTCTAAAAATAAATCTTGAATGAAGTAAATTAATTTCCGTATTTTGTTTATTTTTTTCTTTAAGTTTTATATAGACATCTTGAGAGCGTCTAACCATATTGCAAATTATAAGGACTTTGTTATTTTTAGCTTTTTCCAAAATTTCATTATATTCAAAATCTTTCTCTTCGTATTTTATTTTATGCCTTATTATAATATTTTCTTCATTATCTTTTTTGTAAAAAGGTTTTTCGGCTATTTTTATATTTTCTTTTCCTATAGTTTCTTCCAAAAAATATTTCACTATGGGCGGAAGTGTAGCCGTCATTATGCAAAATTTTCCTCCCAAATCGTTTACAACTTTAAACCCAAAAATTAAAAAAGATATTATATCGGGAGTATAAGATTGAATTTCGTCTATTATAATTTTACTATATTTCAAAGTCGCTGCATATTTTTCAGTGCCTAAAGATTTAAAAACAAAATAAAAAAGTTGGTCTACCGTGCATATGGTCAATGGATAAATTAAATGCCTTGTTTCAATATATTTTAATTGATAATCGTCAATTTCTTCGTCTTTTCTCATAATGCTTTTTGCATCGGAATGCAAGAAAGTAAATTTATTTTTATCGTAATAATTTTCGTCCCATATTCTTTTATAAATAGCGTTAATCGACACTTTAATAGGCAAAGTATAAAAAGTTTTTGAATCTCCTGCCCAAAGTAAAGCTCCTTCAGTTTTTCCAATTCCTGTTGAAGCTACAACAATTATATTTTTATCTTTATTTTCTTCTTTTCCCATAAATTCCTGAACTTCATTAGGAAATGTTATATTTTTATCTTTTTCTTTTTTTATTTTAAAAGCATTTTCAACATATTTGGATGCATCATCTGGCGTTAATTCTAAAGTATCAAGTCCAGCGCTTGCTGCATAATCTATTTTATTTAACATTCCTTTTATGACAATAAATTTCAACCAGAATTCATAATCGTTATCAACGCCTTTTTTTATTTCATTATTGGATATTCCTCTAAAATTGCATTTAAGGTTTTCATTATATAATTTATAATATTTAAATAAGTCGCTTTCAACTATTTTCTTAATTTTATTATCTTCTAAATCTATACCGTTATTATCTACAACTTTTCTTTCATGGTGATTATATATCGCGCTTGCAAGAGCTTTTATATATACGGTATCAAATTCTTTTTTTAATTTGCCAATATCTAAAAAAGAACAACTTAAAACTCCATGCGGAATTTCAGTTATATTTAATTGTTCGTATAATGCGTTAAGTTCCTTATTGGTATCAAAATATTTTTCTCTATTTATAGAATTATATAATTTTTTTTGAAATCTTGAATTCATTTTTCCCAAATCATGAGTTTCGCAGGCTATTTTAATAAGTTCAAGTTCATGTTCTTCAAAATAATTTCCGTATACATCTTTAAACTTATTAAAAAGTTCTATTAATTTATTGGTATGCTCTTCGATAGTTTGAGTTATAAATTCTCCGTTTTTTATTTTATTGCTTTTAGCCAAAAAATAATCTTTATTAATCATGCAAGAAATAAACCTATATCTGATTTTTTTTCTTTCTTTATACTTTCACCTTCGTTAAAATAAAATACCGCTCCGCTCTTTACATATTTAATTTTTACTTTTTCTTTCCAATATCTTATTTTAGTTTTTTCATTTACGGCAAATACTTTATTTAAATTATATACCGTTCCCGATATTTTGCTGTCGATTTTTTCTAAAATATTTAATGGAATATACGCATAATTTTCTAAAGTTATTTCGTCCGTATCTTCCAATTCTACGCTGTCAATTTTATCTATTCTTAAAATATCTTCATGTCTACCAAGCGCGGGATATATGGATGGCTTTTTTAGTTTATCTAATATTTCATTAAATAAACTTTCATCTTCGGGGACAATATGAATTATTAAATCTACATCAACAATAAGCTCGGCTACTCCCGTTCCTCTAATTAAGCCAGCTTGAATTTTTTCATCCTCTCTTTTATTGATTATATCAAAATATACTCTATCGCCTTCGCATTTGTTAGGAGTAAAAAAGTATCTTGTAAACATATCGCTAACAATACTTTTAGTATTTCCTTGAATACTTATTTGCATCGGCTTATATTCTTTAAAATCACAAACTTTATGAATCATACCAATCACTGTAGAGTATGGCGGGAGTTTAAAGCTTTCTTTAAACTCCATACTCGCTGGTTTTTTATAATTCGGCATGTTTTGATGGCATTCAAGCCTTATCGCTTTATTTACCATAATATTTATTTACCTCTTCGCTTAAATAATCAAAAACTTCAGGAATACTTTTAGTTTTTAATTCTTCTTCTATCTCTTTGGAGTTATTAAATATATTTCCTATATAGCCGACTACGGTATTATTTTTAACTTCTTTGTCTATATCAATAGTATTTAATATTATATCTATATCAAGGTTATTTTTACTTACTCTTAACCTATTTTCAAAGAAAGGATTTTTTATATTATAAACTCCGCCTATAATAAATATTGGAGTTAAATTTTCTCTTCTTCCTCTAATATCTCTATATAGAGTTTTTAATATTTTAAGTAAATCGTTAACTCTTTTAGCTCTTTCTGATTTATCAATCTCAATTTTTTCTTTTTTAGGTTCTTCGCCATTTACATATTCTGTTATAACTTCGTCTATTCCTACTCTATCCAAATCTATAGTAACGGTGTATGCATAGTAGGATTTATGAATTTCGCTTTGAGCTATCATATTTTCAAAATTACCCCTTTTAGCCAAAGCCATATTTGTTAGAAAATCTAAATCGGAATTATAATTTTCTAATGCGATTGCATTGCTTAATCTAACCGTTGCGACTCTTGTATTTGATGTCCCGTTAATACTATTCTTTCCTGTTTTCATATAACCGAATAAATCTATTTCTGGGTAATCTTTTATAGATGCATCTTTGTCATGTTGGACTACTTTATCTTTATCGGACACTGGGGTATTATTCCATTTTAATTGCTTTCTAATATTATACCCCAAAGCCTGACGAGATATATAACTATAGCTATAACCGTTCCCTCTGCTCATTTTCTTTAACGAGCTTATATTTCCAAAACCTTCGCCATAATTTGCGCTTTCAGCCTCAAAAATGATACTTAATGTTAATCCTTTGTTTTCCATTATTTATTCTCCTTGTTCGTTTTTATTTTCTTTTTCTTTATTATAATAATATGCGCCTTTAAGTCCAAGCACATAAGCATAACCTATTTCTTTAAAATCTTCATCTCTTTCAAATATTCTAGTAAATATATTTGGTATAGTCAAATTCATACCCGCATAAAGCCTTGTTATATTACTTAAAAATAAATCTCTATTTGAAGTATGAATAGAATTTATTAACTGATAAACTAATCCTCTTAATTTATTATCAGCCTCTTTTTCTTCCATATCCAAAAGATTTCTATCGTTATTAACTCCGATTATAATCCTTCTCATTTCATCGCCGCTTTTACAAGCTATATACGATAAATTAATTTTATCATTCATATTTATGTCCTCCCTAAATATATGATTTTGTTTTATTTGTATTTTTAATATTGTAAATATTGTTTTAACCGTATAATTTATAGTATATCCTTTTTCTCCATCTTTTTCAAAATTCATTAATAACAAATATATTAAATTCCATTGATTTCTAAAATTTAAAACATTTTCTAAACATATTTTATATATATCAAAACGATTATCTTTTGGAATTATCAAATAACTTTTTGATATTACTTCTAATTCACCTTTTATAGATTTTATAATTTTTAAAGTATCATGCCCTATCGTATTAAAAGAATAACCATTTTTATTCCTAATTATAACTTGAATAGAATTTAATTCCTCCGTTTTTTCATCAAGATCTTTATTTATTATTGTATTATATGCCGTATAGTGGGCATATTCTTCTTCATCAATTATTTTTCCAGCAATATTCATGCTTATTAATGTTTTTATACTATCATTTTGATTTATAAAAAATATTAAATTTCCTATATCTCTAAAACCTAAAGGAGCGCATGAATAAATCATATAACAAATAGGGCATATATAACTATCTGGATTATAGTTCCAAAAAGTCGACCTTTTTCTTCCAGTGTCTACGCCGAATTCAAGTAAAAATGTTGTATCAAAATCCTTTTTTATTTTAGCGTTGCATATTATACAAGTATCCTTATAAGATTTTTTATTATCTTCTTCCAAGGATATATAATTTTTAATAGAAGTAAATTCATTGTCAATATTTTTATAAAAATCTAAATCTTTTACTATATAATGTTGTTTACTATTTGATAGATATTTAAGAAAGTAAATATTAGAAAATATCAAAGATAATTTATTCATAAATATGTCGCCTAAAAATAAATAATACCTTAATTTTTCATTCTTATTCAAATATTTAACTATATCTTTAAATATTTTTTCTCTTTCTTTTTTTTCATTATTAAACTTTTCTACCAACGAAATAAATTTATTATCTTTCAAAGTATTGGATATTGTAATCAATGTTTTTCTTTTAAATAAAAATCCATATTCTTTATTTATATTTTCTAAAGTAATTTTGTCACTACTATTTATTAACTTATATAATATACTTTTTTCATGAAATTTATTATATATAGATTTTAAATAATGTTTTGCAAAGTCAAATTTCAACAAAAATTTTTTACTAACATACAAATCTTGCCCTTCATAATAATAATCTTTTATATAGTTTTTTACTTCTTCTTTATTTTTACCTTTACTTGCTTCAGCTTCTTCTAATACTTGAATAAACCCAACAATTCCCGCATTATAAAGAAAAGTATCAAGGCTTACTTTAAAATATCCGTTATCATCAATATATAATTTTTTATTTTCTTTAATAGATTTTTTACTCGCCATAAATTAACCTTCCTCGCTTTTTAATTCTTCTATTACTTCAAACATTCCGAATCCTTCGCTTCGTCTGCTGCCGATTCCCGTTTTATATAATATATTCAAAAGTTCTCTGTCGCCTTCTAATATATATTCTCCTATTGAAGAATTAATTAAAATATTCTTAAAACTAACGACTGTTTTTCTTGCCAAATTATTATAAGGCTTTAATTTTATATTTGAATTTACGCCGTTTAATTTTAAATCTTTAATTAATCTTGTAACGGAATAATTAATCTGTTCGTTAAAATCGCTATCGTTAAAATCCAAATAAATATCTTCTCCCTTTCGTTTTTTATTAATTATTTTTTCTTTATGATTTCTCAAAACTAAAGGACTTAAAAATTTTATGCGAACTCTGTTAGACATCATATTTTTTTCGTTTACCATAGTTATATTTTTTAATTCCATTTTATTATTTTTAAGCGGATAATAATATTTTTCATTTTCTTTATTATCAATTTTCTTATTTATCATTGAATTAAACGAATTATAAAATTCTATAAACTGCTTATTATCGTATATCGAAAAAAGAACATTGAAATAATTTCTATCAAGCTCTATTTTTTCTTTCTCTATTTTTGGTTTTGGAAGATAAACCGAAAAAGTAAAAAATTTTACTGTCGGTTTTTCACCGTATATTTCTTTATAACTTTCATTAAAATTCTTTTCCAAAGAATTTTTTATAAAACTTAAAATTAATATTCTATAATCTTTAGGGATTATATTATTTTCAAGCTCGAAATGTAATTTTATTCTCATAATTTATTCCAACTATTACTAATAATTTTATATAGTGTATTTTAACATTATTATTTTAATTGTCAATAAGAAATATGATAATTTTGTAGATTTAATATTTGTAGTTATTATTTAATCAAACTTGAAAAATCAAGCATATTTTTAAATATTTTATCAACCAAAGAAAGCAAAGCGATTCTATTATTTTTTAATTTATCGTCATCTACCATAACCATAATCTCTTTAAAGAAGTTATCTAAAGGTTCGTATAAACTCGAAAGCATTGAAAAAGTTTTTTGATATTCTTTATTTTCTATAAGTTTTTTTATTTGAGTTTCTTTTTCTCTATAGATTTTATATAATTCTCTCTCCGCTTTTTCTTCTAAAATAGATTCTTCAAAAATTAATGTATTTGAAGTCTTTATAATATTTTTTACTCTCTTAAATACAAGCAAAAGATTTGAAAATAATTCTTCGTTTTTCCTTCTGAATTCGTCTATTGCCGAAATTTTTAAATAAGCGTCATATATATCGTCAATTTCGGTTGAAAGAACTCCCGAAATAGAATCTTTAGAAAAATGCAAATCGTTTTCAAAGCGAGATTTAAAAAAGTCGAATATATCATTAATCAAATTTTCGCTTTTATTATTTTTCGATTCTTTAGGCATAGAGTTAATTGTCTCTTCAATTAATTTTTTCAAACTCAAATGTTTTTGTGATTTAACTAAAATATTTATTATTCCAAGCGCTTGTCTTCTTAAAGCGTTAGGGTCCTGCGAACCAGTAGGAATATCGCCGACATAAAAACCAGCGACTATATTGTCAATTTTATCTAAAATTGCAATCGCTTTTCCCGTATCGTTTGAAGGAATATCGTCATTTGCAAATAAAGGTTTATATTGTTCTTTAATCGCAGTCGCTATATTTTCGCCTAATCCCATTTCTTTTGCAAAATAAGAACCCATTATTCCTTGAAGTTCAGGAAATTGATAAACCATATTGCTAACCAAATCGGCTTTCATATATTTTATTGCTTTTAAAATATTATCTTTATTTTCGTTATAATTTAAAGCCTCAATTAAACTTGCAGCGTTTTTCTCAAGCCTATTAACTTTATCCGAAACGCTTCCTAATTCTTTTCTAAACATTAACATAGCAAGACGAGTATTCATTTCATCCATTCCTTTTTTAATATCTTCTTGATACAAAAATCTTCCGTCTGAAAGTCGCGCCGTCAAAACTCTAATATTTCCCGCAATTATTTGAGGAGTTTTTGGCTGATTTGCCGTTATAACAAATATATTAGTCAAATCTCCGTTTTTTTTCATTAATGGAAAATATTTTTGATGCTCAATCATTTCGCTAGTTAAAACTTCTTTAGGAACTTCCAAAAATTTAGAATCAAACTCCGCTGTTAATAAATAAGGCTCTTCAACTAAATCGACTACAATCTCGGAAACTTTATTTTTTGAAACCGCTTCAAAATTATTTTCTTTTTCTATTTTCTCAAGTTGATTTATTATATTTTCTAATCTTTTTTCTCTTGAAACTATAACATGTTTTTTTAATAAAATTTCTTCGTAATCTTTCGGATTATTTATTTCTACAAATTCGGGAGATAATAATCTATGTCCCGTGATTTTATTATTAGTTTCAATTCCCGCGATTTTAGTTTTTATAATTTCGTTTCCAAATAAAGCTACGATATTTCTTATTGGACGAACAAAAGCAAAATCTTTATCGCCCCAACGCATTTTCTTTTTAAAATCTATACTCGCGATTATATTTTCTAAATTCTCTTCAAATAATTTTTTTGTTTCGATTCCTTTTTTTTCTTTTTTGACATAAATATATTTTTTGCCGTTTAATCCTTTTAAGTAAGGTTTGTTAAAAGATTCTTTTTCGTCAATATCTTTTATATTTTTAATTTCAATATTATTCGCTTTCAAAAATCCTTCTCCCGCTTTTGTTAAAACTCCGTCTTTAATCGCACTTTCAAGCAAAGGACCTTTCGATTCTATAATATCGTCTTTTGATTTTTCTTCCGCTTCTTCTACTAAAATAGACAATCTTCTTGGAGTCGTAAAAGAAGTTATCGATTTAAAATTAAGTCCGTTATTTTTTAATGTATTTTCAATAATTTTTTTAAAACTCAAACTTGCGGGATACGCGAAATCCGCCGGTATTTCTTCAACTAAAATTTCAATTAATAAATCTTTCATTTTTATTCCTTATAATAAAAAATAATAATAGATTATATTTTATATTTGTAATATAAAAAACTCAATATAATAAATCTGTATCATTTAGAAATATATATTTTTAATATAATATAACAATTTTTTATTTTGGTCTAATTCCCAATACAATAAATGATTGAAAATAATGAAAAATATAATATAATAATCTTTATCGGAGTAAATTATGATAAAACATATAACTAAAGAAAAAACAAAACTTTTTGAAATACTTGCATTTATACTTTTAATAGGAATAAGTTTAGGTTCGCCGATTGTAGTTCATTATTTCGGATTAAAAGGAACTGAATTTTTGCCAATATTTTTCGCTTTATCTTTAGCTTCTTATATTTTAAATCCGCTTTCGCTTATAACTCTTGCAATAATCTCGCCTTTAATTAATTCGATAATAACGGGAATGCCTCAAGTTCCGATATTATATTTTTTAATATTTGAAGGTTTTAGTTTTTCGGTTTTAATTTCTCTACTTAAAAATAAATTTTCTTTTTGTATATTAGCGCCTTTATCTTTTATAATTGCAAGATTATCTTCTATTTTGCTTGTATTTTTATTAAAGTCAAATATTGAAATTTGGTTTAACGGATTTTTAAAAGGATATAAAGGAATTATAGTTAATTCTTTATTTGCAGTTTTAATTTATTTAATATTCAAAGATAAGAGAAATTAACATTATATACAAAATATTTTATATTGACGATATTAAAGTTTCCGCTCTTGGCGATTTGGATAAAGATTTAGGAGACGAATTAAGAGCGTTTAAAAGAAAAAAGATTAATTTTCCTAAAAAAATTTTAAATGCGTTTATTGATTATTATAAATCTTCAAATTTGAAATCCGAAATTTTATTATTTATTCCTTCAAATAAAAATAATAATATAATGAATTTTTTCGCGGATAATATTTCAAAAGAATTAAATATAAAAAAAGAAAACGCGTTAATTTTTAATAATGAAATAAAAGAACAAAAATATTTGGAAACTCTTAAAGAGAGAGAAGAAAATATAAAAAACGCTTTTAATATAATTTTGCCAGAAAAACTTATAAATAAAAAAATTCTTTTAATAGACGATGTTTTTGCTTCGGGATTTACATTAAAAGAAGCGATAAAATTATTAAAAGAAAATAATATTAAAAATATAGAGTGCATAGTTTTCTGTTATAGAAATCATATTTTTTTGTAATTAATAATTTAAAATTAAAGATTTAAAATAAATATGGCAGAGCTTTTAAACCCTGCGCATATCTAATATAATGAAAAACCATTATTTTATTATTTATAAGACTTTTCTAATATCGTTAATATATCCTCATCGCTAAAATCATGAGGGTCCGTTTCGTATAATCCGCCCATAGCGAATTTTGAATTTTTAGCTATATCTGGCAAATCTTCTTTTTTTATTCCATAATCGGAAAGTTTTATATTATCAACTCCGCATGATTTTTGAAGTTCCACTAAAGCCTCTACAAAATCCATAGGTTTTGAAGCGTCTTTTTTACCCAACGCTTTAGCCATATTTATCATTTTTTCATCGCAATCATGAGAGTCTGCTATTAAAGAATAATATTCTCTGCTTATTGCGATTAATCCCGCTCCATGCTCAAGTTTAGGATAATACGCGCTTAAAGCATGTTCTATAGAATGTTCTGCCGTGCAACTTGAAACACTTTCTACTATTCCAGATAAAGTATTAGCCATAGCGACATTTTCTCTCGCTTCTTCGTCCTCACCATTTGCAACCGCTTTTGTCAAACTTTTTCCTATAAGTTCTATAGATTTTAACGCAAATAAATCGCTCATTTCGTTTGCAATTTTATTAATATATCCTTCAGTGCTGTGAAATAAAGCGTCAAATCCTTGATAAGCCGTTAATTTAGACGGAACGGTTTTCATAAGTTCAGGGTCTACTATAGACAAAAACGGATAAGTTTTATCGTATCCAAAACCGATTTTTTCTTTTCCGTTTGTTATAACTGTCCAAGGGTCCGCTTCCGTTCCAGTTCCAGCCGTAGTCGTAATAGCCACAACGGGAAGAGGGTCGTTAGGTATCGCTTTTCCTTTACCAGTTCCCCCAAATATATAATCCCAATAATCGCCGTCATTTGTAGACATAATAGCTATTGATTTTGAAGAGTCGATACTGCTTCCTCCCCCAATTCCTATAATAAAATCGCATTTTTCTTTTTTGACTATATTGGAGGCTTCCATGACATGCTCTTTTATAGGGTTTGGAAGTATTTTATCGAATAAAACATGAGATATATTAGCTTTATCCAACTGTTCTTCTAATCTCTTTAAATAACTGAATTTTTTTATTGAAGTTCCTCCAGTTACTATTAAAGCCTTTTTGCCAGGAAGTTTCTGTTTATGTAAATTATTTAAGCTTCCTTTTCCGAATATAACTCTGCTTGGCATGTAAAAATTAAAATTCATTTTTATCTCCTTGAATTAAAAAATTAATGATTAAAAATTATCATTTATTTAATAATTTTTTGCAAGTATTTAAAGTTTATTAAAAATTTATAATTAAAAATATTGAGTGCATAGTTTTCTGTTATAGAAATCATATTTTTTTATAATTATTTTGGGAACTTTTTGATTATATATTCGTCTAATTTAAAAAAGAATTATTTTAAAGGATTAAATTATGTTAAAATATTTATCGATTATTTTATCTTCATTATTTTTGTTTTCTTGCGCTCCCGCAATTCACAGAGTTTATAAACCGCATATTAATTTTTTGCATTTTGACGGAATATTAAATTCAATAATTAAAATATTAATAATAGTCGCTTTGGTATTGCTAATAAAAAATTTATACGATAAAAATAAATCAAATAAAAAAGAATAATATAATTTAAAAGTATTTGTAGATTATGAAAAAATTTATAACGCTTATAGTAAGCAAACCGCATGCAGTAGTTGTAATTTTGGCTTCTTTATTTATTATAGGTTTTATAAGCGTATCAAGATTGGATATTAATTATTTGCCCGATATGGAAATTCCCGTTATAAGCGTAAAAACTAAATATAATAACGCGGGTCCCGAAGAAGTAGAAAAATCTATAACGAGATTAATAGAAGGAGTAGTTTCTTCGGTTAATAATGTAAAAACTATAAAGTCAAAATCTAAAGAATCGGAATCGAATATTGAAATAGAATTTAATTGGGGAACTGATTTAAGAATGGCTGCGGACGATATAAGAGAAGCGATTGATACGATTAGAAATTCTTTGCCTGACGATGCCGACAATCCTAATATATCTAAATTCTCTTCCGACACAACGCCAATAATGGAAATAGCTTTTTTCGGCTCTGATAATTTAGGACATTTATACGATTTAGTAGATAATAAAATTCTTACAAGTTTGAATCAAATAGACGGAGTAGGGCAGACTGAAATTCGCGGCGGACTGAAAAGGGTAGTTTGCGTGGATGTCGATTTGAATAGATTAAACGCATACTCAATTAATATAAACGATATAATGAAAGCTATTGAAAAAGATAATAAAAATATTTTTTGCGGCGAAACTTATGAAGGAGTTTATAAATACGGAATAAGAGCTACGGGAGAGTTTAAAGATATAGAAGATATTGGAGATGTGGTAGTAGAATTAAAAGATAATACATTTCCCGTTAGAGTTAGAGATTTAGCTTATGTTTATAAATCCTATGATAACGAAGCCGAAATTGTTAGAATAAACGGGAATAAAGCTTTAACGATTGCAATAACAAAAGAGTCGGACGGAAACATAATAAAAATAGCGAGAGATATTGAAAATAGACTTAAAAATATTAATTTGCCCGAAGGATTATATTATAAAATATTATTCGACAGTTCAGAGACTATAAAAAATTCAATAAAAAATGTTGCGGACGCTATTTGGCAGGGCGCTTTATTTTCTATAATAGTTCTTATGATTTATATATGGAATATTAAAAGCGTATTCATAATAGGAATATCAATCCCAATTTCCGTAATAACAACTTTTATTCTTATGTATTTTTTCGATATAACTATAAATATAATTTCGCTTTCGGGTTTGGTGCTTGGCGTTGGTATGATGGTTGATAATTCTATCGTTGTTTTAGAAAATATTTTTTATTATTCGTTAAAATATAGCAAAGAAAATAAATTAAATCTTTTAAATAATAATTATAGAGTAATACAAAATTTTAAATCTGCAATTTTTGGAGCAAGCGAAGTTTCTCTTGCAATAACCGCGTCAACTTTAACAAGCGTTTGCGTATTTTTGCTTTTTTTATTTGTTAAAGGACAAATAGGACAAATGTTTAGCGATTTATGTATGACGGTTTCAATATCGCTTTTAACTTCTTTATTTGTGGCTATAACAATAGTTCCGTTACTTGCTTCGAGATTAATTTTAGACGATTATAAAAATAATGAAAACGATAATAAAATAAATATTATATTTTCTAAAATAAAAAATTTTATTAATAATAATATTCATAGAAATGTAGAAAAATTTTATTTGAGTCTTTTGATAATGGTTATTAAAAATAAAAAGAAAGCATTTGTTTTTATATGTTCTTCTTTATTGTTTTCTTTGATATTTTTATTAAATTTAATAGGCAAAGAAGGTTATCCCGTATCTGACGAAGGAACTATAATTTCAAGATTGAGATTGCCCGTAGGTTCTAGAGTGGAATTTACGGATTCTTTTATTAGTAAAATGGAAAAGAATATAGAAAATAGTTTAAGCAATAATATGTCTTATTATGAATCGAGAGTTAGAACGGGAAGAAACGAGCATCATGGAGAAGTTAGAATAAAATTAGTCGATAAAGAAGATGGTAGAAAATATAAAATAAATCAATATGTAGAAGCTATAAGAAATAAAGTAAATAGCTATCCTGGAAGAATAGAGCTTAATTCGGAGAATGTAGCTTTTGGAAAACCTAAAAATTATAGTTCAATTATAATCGAGCTTGTGGGAGATGATTTAGAGAGAGGATATAATCTTTCCGATTCTATTATAAAAACCGTTTCAAAAGTGCGAGGCGTTCGAAATGTATTAATAAAAGAAGACGATTCAAATAGAGAGATTATATTTGATGCAAATAGAGATTTGATTTCAAAAATGGGAGTTAATGTAAATGAAATCGCTCATATTATAAGAACTTCTTTTAGCGGAAATGTCGCAAGTAAAATGAGATTAAAAGATTCTATTAATTTTGATGTGGATATTATAGTTAGACTTGAAAATAAAAACAGAAATAATATTTCAGGAATTAATAAAATAATGATTCCGACTCCTCATGGAATAGTGCCAATATCTTCTTTGGTTAATATTAATAGAGATACGGGACCTACGGAAATAAACAGAAAAGACGAAAAAAGAATAATAGAGATAAGCGCCGATTCTTTTGGAAGACCCGTGAACGATATAGTGAGCGACATAAAAAAAGAAATTAATAATATTTATATTCCAATTGGTTTTTCAGTTAATTTTTCTGGAGACTACGAAGATATGCAAGAGGCTTTTTATCAGCTTTTAATTTCTTTAATAATGGCTTTGATTTTCGTTTATGCTATTATAGCGGCGCAATTTGAATCTTATATAATTCCTTTTGTAATATCTTTAGCCGTCCCTTTCGCTTTATTTGGAGCTTTAATATGTTTATATTTTAGCTCTAATACTTTAAATGTTTATAGCGGAATTGGTATAATAATGTTAATTGGAATAGTTGTTAATAATGGAATAGTATTGATTGATTATATGAATAAATTATTTTTGGCAAGGAATATAAGTTGGGAAGTTGCTGCTTTGGAATCTTGCAAAAGGAGAATGCGCCCCGTTCTTATGACTTCATTGACTACAATTTTAGGTTTATTTCCTATGATTATTGAAACGGGAAGCGGAAACGAAATGTATAAACCAATTTCAATTGCGGTTTGCGGAGGTTTAATATTTTCTACAATGTTTACTCTTATTATAATTCCCGCGGTTTATTCAAGTTTTAGAAATAGATTTAAAATTAAAATATATAAAGAATAAAATTTAATTCGATAATAACTATTAATATAAATCATAAAAAGGATAATTAAAATAATGAAAGGAATAATTACAATATTTTTATTAGTTTTATCAAACACATTTATGACTTTTGCTTGGTATGGACATTTAAAATTTAATCAAATGAAAGGATTTGATAAATTGGCTCTTCCTTTAGTTATATTAATAAGTTGGGGAATCGCATTATTTGAATATTGTTTTCAAGTTCCTGCAAATAGAATAGGATTTTCAGAAAATGGCGGTCCATTCTCGCTTTTGCAACTTAAAGTAATACAGGAAGTTATAACTCTAACTATTTTTACGATTTTCACTATAATATTTTTCAAAACCGAAACTTTTAAGCTTAATCATTTTATAGGTTTTTTATGTTTAATATTAGCAGTATTTTTTATTTTTAAGAAATAATTTTTAAAATATTTTACGATTTTATACTTCATTTTTTCAAAATTATTATTAAAATTACATATATTTTTTACATTTATCTATGAATTAATCAGAAATTACAAAAAATATTTATAATTTATTTTTAAATATCTAATTTTTTGTATTAAATGTATTATAATTATTATTAAATTATATAAATTAAGTAAAAATAATTAAAAATTATTAAAAATAAGTGTAAAAATACTTGACATTTATTTTTAAATGGTTTATAATATAAATATATTAAATATTAAGGAGGATTTGCTATGACAAATCGAATAAAAAAATTATTTTTAGTGATTACGGTTATATCCGTAACGAGCATAAGCGCTTTTGCTGGAGTGGTTATACAACCTTCTGGTTTGCCTAAAGCGGCGCAAGATTTTATTAAAAAGTCTTTTCCGAACGACCCTATACTTTATGCGGAACAGAACAGAAAAGATTTTGAAGTGGCATTACAAAGCGGCATAGAGATTGAATTCTTTATGAATGGTGAATGGAAAGAGATAAAATCTCCTTATCAGCCTTTACCCGCAACTTTATTGCCTAATGCTGTTTCAAACGCTCTTAAACAAAAATATCCTCAAGCGAGCATATTGAAAATTGAAAAACAATATAGCAGTTATGAGATAAGTTTGGATAATAGAAGAGAAATCTATATATCCAATAACGGAGAGGTTTTAGGAGAAAAATTAGATTAATATCTAAAAGTTGAAAAGGGGAGTAAATATTTTTATTCCCCTTTAATTTTAAGCAAAATATTAATAAAAAATAATATATAAAAAATTAAATAAAGTTAAGATAAAAAATTTGGAGGTTAAAAATGATTAAATTATTTAGTTTATTACTAACGATAACAATATTGACAAGCTCAAGTTTATTTGCAAAAGGTTGGATAGTTCCGCCTACTTCTTTACCGCAAAAGGCTTCCGCTTATATAAAATCTACTTATCCAGAGGCTCAAATTTGGAAAGTGGAAAGAAAGTTTAAAAAGAAAAGAGGCGAGGTTTTCGATGTAAATTTATCAAACGGAGCTTCGTTAAAATTTTTGGCAAACGGAGAATGTATTGATATAAACGGAAGATATAATACCGTTCCTTTCAGCGCATTGCCTCAAGCCGTTGCGAATACTGTTAAAAATACTTATCCGCAGGCTATAATAGTTAAAGTTAAGAAAGAGTTCTACGGTTATAATTTGAACGCCGTAAACGGATATGGCAACTACAAAATAAAATTAAATAATATGATGGAGTTGTTTATAACCGCTGACGGACAATTAATAGGACAAAAATATAAACACTAATAATTTATAAAATAGCCGTTGTTTATTATTAAAATTTAAATATTTATCATAAGAAAATGACGGCTATTATAATTAATTATTATAAAAAATATAAAAAAATATGGAGTTTCATTTTGAAAAATTTTATTGAATTGATGGTAAAAAAGCCCGTTGGGGTTTGTATGGGAATAGTCGCATTGGTTATTTTAGGAATAATAAGCTTAACGAGATTGCCCGTTGACTTTTTGCCCGATATCGAGCGTCCTTATATAACGGTTAGAACGAGTTATGATAATGCGGGACCAGAAGAGGTTGAAAAATCCGTGACAAGATTGATTGAAAGCGCAGTTTCGAGCGTAAATAATGTAAAGTCTGTAACATCTTCTTCAAAAGAGGGAGAATCTAAAGTGACTATAGAATTTAATTGGGGAAGCGATTTGACGAGCGCAACTGCAGATATAAGAGAAGCTCTTGATAGAATAAGAAAAAATCTTCCTGATGACGCCGACAGTCCGACTGTTTATAAATTTTCTACTGATAATATTCCCGTTATGGAAATTTCTTTTTACGGAACTGAAAATTTATCCGCTCTCTATAATTTGGTTGATAATAATGTGGTAAATAAAATAGAGCAAGTCGGCGGAGTAGCGTCAGCCGATATTAACGGAGGAATAAAATCTCAAATAAAAGTCGATGTCGATATGAATAGACTTCAGGCTTATGGACTCGATATTAACGCTATTGTCTCTACATTGGGAGAGGAAAATCAGAATTTAGCTGGAGGAGAAACTTACGAAGGAGTTTATAAATATATATTAAGAACTACGGGAGAGTTCAAAACGATTGACGATATAGGAACTGTGGTGGTAGATTTGAAAGAAAATAACACTCCAATAAAATTAAGAGATTTGGCTTACATTTACGAAGGTTATGACGAGAATATGGAAATAATCAAAGTAAACGGAACGCCCGCCGTTTCAATTTCGGTAAATAAAGAATCGGGAGCGAATATGGTTGCCGTTTCAAAAGCGGTAAAAAAGCAGCTTGAAAAACTAAATTTACCCGAAGGCATAAAATATGAAATTCTTTTTAATAATGCCGACACGGTTAATAAATCAATATCGGGAGTTTTGGATACGGCTTGGCAGGGCGGACTTTTTGCCGTAATAATTCTTATGATTTATTTATGGAATTTTAGAACAGTTTCAATAATAGCGATTTCTATTCCAATGTCGATAATAATCACTTTTACGATTATGTATTTTATGGGAGTTACATTAAATATAATATCTTTGGCGGGATTGGTTTTAGGAATTGGAATGATGGTTGATAATTCTATAGTCGTTTTGGAAAATATATTTTTCTATAGAAACAACGGCTACGGAAAATATTCTTCGGCAATAGAAGGAACTTTTACGGTATCTCTCGCTATTTTGGCGTCAACTTTAACTACAATCGCCGTATTTTTGCCTTTTCTATTCGTTCAAGGACAAACGGGACAGATGTTTAGAGATTTATGCATTACTGTGACGGTTTCTATGATAGCTTCTCTTGGAGTCGCTTTGACTATAGTTCCAATGCTTGGAGCGAGATTAATCACGGGAAAGAAATCAAAACATTTAATTAAATACGAAGAATTTTTTAATAAACATTTTCATTCAAAAGTTAATTTCGTCTATAATAAAATACTCGCTTATTCGGTAAATCATAAAAATAGAGTTTTAATACCTACTTTAAGCGTAGTTTTTGCTATTATAATTATAGGTTTAATATTTATAGGCAAAGAAGGTTTTCCAAAAGCGGACGAAGGACAATTTAGAGCGAGCGTTACGATGCCCGTTGGAACAAGAAAAGAGCAAACTCAAACTTTCGTGGAGAGAATGGGAAAAGATATTGAAGAAATTTTAGGAGAAGATTTAAGAAGAATACAGACTAGAGTTAGATACGGTTCTTCGGCAAATAAAGGAGAGATAAGAGTTCAATTAAGAGATAAATCTGAAGGAAGAAAATTATCTACTTTAAAATATATGGGTTTATCAAGAAAAAAATTATCGGTTTATCCTGCGAAAATAAGCTTAAAATTAATAACTTCAACAAAAATTATGGGAAATTCGTCTTCTGATGGAATAGATATCGATATTGTCGGCGAAGATTTAGACAGAGGAATAGATTTGGCTGAAAAAATTTTAGTCGCTTTGGAAGATGTGGAAGGACTTAAAGATGTTCGTTTAAGAAGAGACGATTCAAATCCCGAGCTTAATATTTCTATTAATAGAGATTTAGCTTCAAAAATGGGACTTAATATGAAAACTGTAGCTAGTTCTATTAAAACGGGTTTCGGCGGAACTACCGCTACAAGAATGACTCCAGACGGTTCTCTTCATACGGATTTGGATGTTCAAGTTCAATTGAATCAAAGAGACAGAGTGAATATTGACGATATTAAAAGAATGCTTATCCCCACTTCGTTTGGAATAGTTCCAATATCTTCGATTGCCGATATAAAAAAGACTTTCGGACCTACGGCTATTGACAGAAAAGACGATAGCAGAATAATTACAATAACGGCTTCAGGCGAAGGAAGAGCTATGGATAGAATAATGGCGGATGTTCAATCGGCTATTAATTCAAAAGTCTTTATTCCTTCTGGCTTCAGTATAAATTATTCGGGCGATTACGAGGATATGCAAGACGCTTTCGCTCAACTCTTGCAAGCTATAATTTTGGCTTTGGTTTTAGTTTATGCGGTTATGGCGACTCAATTTGAATCTTACATCGCGCCTTTCGTTATCGCTTTGGCTATTCCTTTTGGTTTTGCTGGTTCAATTTTGTTATTATTAATTACTAGACAAACTTTAAGCGTTTATAGCGGAATTGGAGTAATAGTTTTAATCGGCGTTGTAGTTAATAACGGAATTGTCTTAATAGATTATATGAATCAATTAATGCAGGAAAATAAAATAAATGGAGATAAGGCGGCGTTAATTGCAGGACCAAGAAGATTGCGTCCTGTTTTAATGACTTCGCTTACTACAATATTAGGACTTTTGCCTATGGCTTTGGCGAGCGGAGAAGGAAACGAAATGTATAAACCTTTATCAATAGCGTTATTAGGCGGACTTACCGTTTCGACAATGTTTACTTTGGTAATAGTTCCAACCGTTTATGCTGCGATAAGAAATAGAATTCCGCTTAAAGATTATGCCGCTAAAGATACGGCAAGCATTGAAAATAAAGCGAGTATTGAAGGCGCTTTAGGAGATATTGGAGAATAATAGATTTTTACTAAAAATATAAATTTTTGTTATTAAATCAGATAGGGAACTTTTTTAAAAGTTATTCGTCTAATAAAATATAGAAAATTATATATTGATATTTTTAATTTGAAGTTTATAATAATCGTTTATTAAATATTGTAAACTATCCTTAAATAACGGAGTTTATTGTGAGATTTTATTTATTTTTATTTTTGCTTTTTAGTTTTATTATATACGCTCAAGATAACAATTATACTAATGAAACTTTTGCAAATACAAATAATATAAAAGTAAGAATAAATTTGGAAGATGCCTTAAAAATAGCTTCCGAGAACGATAAAACGCTTAAACAATCGGAATACGATGTTAGAATAGCTCAAGCTCAAAAGGACGCTTCTTTTTCCGATTTATTTTTGCCTTCTCTTTCGGTTGGCGGAAGCGTTAATTTAGGCGAACAGCAAGAATTGGGTTCTTCGGAACTTTCTTCAAGTTCAACGACTTGGAGCGCAAACGCCACTTTATCAAAAACGCTTTTTACGGGATTTAAAAATTGGAATACTGATAAAGCGAACGATATAAATCTAAAAATGAAGAAAAACTCTTATTATGATAACGCTAAAAGCGTAGATTTAAATACAAAACTTGCATTTTATAATACTTTCATAGCTCAAGAAAATTATAAAGTTTATTTGCAATCTCAATTAAATTATAGCAATAGAATGAATTATAATTATATTCAATATAGAAATGGGCAGGTTTCAGAATACGAATATTTAAACTCAAAAGTTCAATACGAAAATACAAAACCTCAAGTTGTTACTTTAAGCAATCAATATCAAAGTTTAAAATTAACATTTATCCGACAAATAGGACTTACCAATATTGCGGACGAAGTCGAATTAATAGGAAATATTTTGGACGCTACAAATATAATAATTCCCGATATGGAATATGACGATTTGCTTACTATTATAATGAATAATAATGTAGAATTAAATAATATGGAAAATAATTTGCAAATGCTCGAATATAATAAAAAAGTTGCAAGAAGTTATTTGTGGCCCACGCTAACGGGAAACGCGACAGTCGGAGTAAGCAAAGCGGATAAATTAAGAGATTATAAAGGTTATGCGGATAGAAAAGGACAATTTAATTGGGGAGTTGGTTTTTCTCTAAATTATTATCTCGATTCTCTTCTTCCTTTTTCTTCAACGGCAAAGGCGGCGGAACAGATAGATTTGAGTATAAAACAGATGGAATTAAATTATTCGCAGTTAAGAGACACTATAGAGGTTAGCAGCAGAGATTTAATATCAACGGCTCGCTCGCAAGCATTGAATTTAGAATCGCAGGCTGAAAATGCAAGAACGGCGGCTTATGCATTACAAATGGCGGAGAGACAGTATAGAGGCGGAAGTATTTCTATGCTTGAAGTGAATGATGCGGAAGTGACTTATTTGAACGCTCAACTTTCGTATTTGCAAGCTATTTATGAATATTTATCAAGCGCTCTTCAGGTTCTTAAACTTTTAGGAATTTAGATTTACATAAATGATTTAATATTATTAATTAGGAGATTAAAAATTATGAGTTTAAAAAATAAAATTAATATTTTAGTTTTTTTCGTTTTCTTTACATTGTTATTTATATCTTGTAAGAAAAAAGAAGATTTGCAAAGAAAAGAAAATCCTATAAGCGTTTTGGTTGCAGCTCCGATAAGGCAGAATCTAAACGAATATTTGGATTTGTCGGCTGAAATTAAGGCTATTAAAGAAGTGGAAATATCTTCCGATGTTCCTGGAAAAATAGCGAATATTCTTAAATATGAAGGAAGTTTTGTTAAAAAAGGAGACACTATAGCTTTAATTGACAGATTCGTAATAGGCGCAAATTATGCATACGCTCCTGCAAGAACTCCAATAGCGGGATATGTTACAACTACTTATATGGCTGTTGGCGCTTCAATAGCGGCTTCAACTCCTATTGCAAATGTGGCGGATATTAGCAAATTGGAAGTTGAAATACAAGTTCCCGAAAGGTCGATTACGGGAATAGAATTAGGGCAGTCGGTATTTATAAGAGTGCCTTCTTCTCCAAATAAAGAGATTGAGGCTAAAATAACAAAGAGAGATTATGCGGTTAATCCTTCAACAAGAACTTTAATGGTTAAAGCCTTAATAGACAATAAAGACAGATTACTTTTGCCTGGAATGTTTTCCGATGTTTCTATTTTATTAAATTCTGCAAATAATGTATTCGTTATACCAAATAGCGCGGTATTTAGCTATGATTTGGGAAAAAATTATATATATGTAGTAAAAGAAGATAGCGTAGTTCCTAAAGACGGAAATATTACGGAAAGCGAAAATACTAATTCTAAATATAGAGCTTATACGAGAGAGGTAAACATATTATTTGTTTCAAAGGATAAAGTGGCTTTAAGCGGCGGACTTGAAGACGGCGAGGAAGTCGTTATGTTTGGTAGAGAATTCTTAAAAGACGGTTCTTTGGTTAATAGAATAGAAAACGACCCTACGATTATGGAATATATAACTCCTTCAGATTCTATAGAAACAAATACTATAATAACAAATGTCTCAACAAATAATAATTTGCAAGTTTCAGCAAATACGAATAATAGAGTTAATAACGATAGAACTATAAAACAAAAAAATAGTTCTACAAATCAAAATAATACTCAAAAAACAAAAAAAGAAAATGTTATTGAGACTCCGCTTATTAATAATACGAATAATTTAAGCACTAATAATATTAATAATTCTAATTCATTAAAATCGGATATAGTAGAAGGAACAAATACAAATAATAATAGTAATAACGAAGAGATTAACGAGGTTTATTCCGTAGGCGGTTGATTAGTTATAAAATAAATAATATAAAAAAGGAGAATATCAATGAGAAGTTTTATCGAATTAGTAGTAAAAAAGCCCGTAGCGGTTTGCATGGGTATTGTCGCTATAGTAATTTTGGGAATAGTGAGTTTATCGAGATTGCCCGTAGACTTTTTGCCAAATATGGAACTTCCTTTTATAAGCGTTAGGACGACTTATGATAATGCGGGACCAGAAGAGGTTGAAAAATCGGTAACGAGATTAATCGAAAGTGCCGTTTCGGGAATTAATAATGTTAAAACAATAACATCTTCCTCAAGAGAGGGAATATCGAGCGTTTTTATAGAATTTAATTGGGGAAGCGATTTATCGAGCGCAACCGCCGATATAAGAGAAGCTTTAGACAGAATAAGAAGTTCTTTGCCAGACGATGCGGAAAGTCCCGCTGTTTATAAATTTTCTACCGACAATATTCCCGTTATGGCTATAGCTTTTTACGGAACGGATAATTTATCCGCTTTATACGATTTGGTAGACAATCAAATATTAAACAGAATAAAGCAAGTCGGCGGAGTCGCAATGGCTGAAATTTGGGGAGGACTAAAAACTCAAATAAAAGTCGATGTCGATATGAATAGACTTCAGGCTTACGGACTCGATATTAATACTATTGTGTCCACGCTTGCTCGCGAAAATCAAAACTTGGCGGGAGGACAAACTTACGAAGGAGTTTATAAATATACTTTAAGAACTACGGGAGAGTTTAAAACGGTAAGCGATATCGGAACGGTTGTTGTAGCGTTAAAAGAAAATAATACTCCTATAAGATTAAGAGATATAGCGAATATTTACGAAGGCTACGATGAAGATATGGATATAGTTAAAGTAAACGGAGCGCCCGCCGTTTCTGTTTCGATAAATAAAGAATCTGGAGCGAATACCGTTGGAGTTTCTGACTCTATTAAAAAACAGCTAGATAATTTGAATTTGCCCGAAGGAATTAAATACGAAGTTCTTTTTAATACCGCCGATACGGTTAATGATTCTATTGCGGGAGTATTGGACGCCGCTTGGCAGGGCGGACTTTTTGCAGTAATAATTCTTATGATTTATTTATGGAAATTTAGAACAGTCGCCATAATTGCTATATCTATTCCTATGTCTATAATAGTGACTTTTACTTTAATGTATTTTATGGATATAACTTTAAATATAGTTTCGCTTTCGGGACTCGTTTTGGGAATAGGAATGATGGTAGATAATTCGATAGTCGTTTTGGAGAATATATTTTTCTATAGAAATAGCGGATACGGAAAATATTCTTCGGCAATAGACGGCACTTATACGGTAGCGCTTGCAATATCCGCTTCAACTTTAACTACAATAGCGGTATTTTTGCCTTTCTTATTTGTTGAAGGAATGACGGGGCAGATGTTTAGAGATTTATGTATTACGGTTACTGTTTCTTTGCTTGCTTCTTTGGCGGTTGCTTTAACTATAGTGCCAATGCTTGGAGCAAGATTAATAACGAGCAAGAAATCAAAACATTTATACAAATTTGAAAATTTCTTTGATAAACATTTTCATTCAAAAGTTAATAATATTTACGATAAAATATTGACTTATTCGGTAAAACATAAAAATAGAGTTTTAATTCCAATTATAAGCATAATTATGGCTATAATAGTTATAGGACTTATATTTATAGGAAAAGAAGGTTTTCCTGAAGCCGATGAAGGACAATTTCAAGCAAATGTTACAATGCCCGTTGGAACGAGAATGGAACAAACAGGCTCTTTTATAGATAGAATGGAAAAAGATATAACAGATGTAGTAGGAGACGATATGGAGAGAATACAGACGAGAGTTAGATACGGTTCTTCGGCTAATAAAGGAGAGTTGAGAGTTAAATTAATAGATAAGGATAAAGGCAGAAAAATTGAAACTAAAGAATATGTCGAGCTTGTTAGAAATAAATTGGTAGGCTATCCCGCTAGAATTAATGTAGACACAATAAGCACGACTATGGGCGGAGGCGGAGGCGACTCTGGTGGAATAGATATTGAGATAATAGGAGAAGATTTAGACAGAGCGGTAGATTTGGGAAATAATATTATAACGGCTTTGGAAGATGTTAAAGGATTAAGAGATATTCGTTTGAAAAGAGACGATTCAAGTCCCGAGCTTAATATTTCTATAAATAGAGATTTGGCTTCAAAAATGGGATTAAATATAAGCACGGTTGCCAACTCTATTAAAACGAGTTTCGGAGGCACTACCGCTACAAGAATGACGCCCGAAGGTTCGGCAAATACCGATATCGATGTTCAAGTTCAATTAAATGAAAGAGACAGAATAAATGTAGACGATGTTAAAAGAATGCTTATTCCTACTTCGGCTGGAATGGTTCCCGTTTCTTCAATAGCGAGCATAGATAAAACTTTTGGACCTACGGTAATTGATAGAAAAGACGATAGCAGAATAACTACCGTAACGGCTTCGGGTTATGGGCGTCCTATGAATCAAATTATGGAAGATGTTCAATCGGCTATCAATTCAAAAGTCTTTATGCCTTCTGGATTTAGTATAAATTATTCTGGCGATTACGAGGATATGCAGGAAGCTTTCGGACAACTTTTACAAGCTGTAATTTTGGCTTTAGTTTTGGTTTATGCGGTTATGGCGACTCAATTTGAATCTTATATCGCGCCTTTCGTTATAGCTTTAGCAATTCCTTTCGGTTTTGCTGGCTCTCTTATTTTACTTCTTATAGGAGGCGAAACATTGAGCGTTTATAGCGGAATTGGAATTATAGTTTTAATCGGAGTTGTAGTTAATAACGGAATAGTTTTAATCGACTATATGAATCAATTAATGCAAGAGAAAAAGATAAACGGAGATGAAGCCGCTATGATTGCAGGACCAAGAAGATTGCGTCCCGTTTTAATGACTTCTCTAACCACTATACTGGGGCTTTTACCTATGGCTTTAAGTAGCGGAAGCGGAAACGAAATGTATAGACCTTTGGCTTTAGCTTTATTAGGCGGACTTACAATTTCTACAATGTTTACTTTGGTTATAGTTCCTACAGTTTATGCGGCTATAAGAAATAGAATTCCGTTAAAAGATTACGCGGCTAAAGATATTGAAAGCATTGAAAAGAATGAAAATATTGATGACGCTTTGGGAACGGCGGATAAATGAAAGCAAAAATTGAAAATATAGATATTAAAAATAACTTGAAAAATAAAGTCGAAAAAATAACCGAAGCGAGAGTTTTGGTAATTGGCGATTTGATGCTTGATAAATTTACTTATGGAGATGTTATTAGAATATCGCCCGAAGCTCCCGTTCCCGTTTTGCATGTCAATCATGAAGAAAGTTATTTAGGCGGAGCGGGAAATGTCGCAAGAAATATATCCGCTTTACTTGAAAATTCTTATAAAGGAAAAGTTGGAATTATTGCCGTAATTGGAAAAGATAAATCTACAGATTCTATAATCGAAGAGATGAATCGCTGTAATATTTCTAAAGCGGGAATAATAACTGACGAAAGCAGGAAAACGATAACAAAAACGAGAATAGTCGCAGGCAATCAACAAATTGTGAGAATAGACGAAGAGAATACGAGTCCTTTTTCAAAATCGATTTATAAAGAAATAGAAAAATCTTTTATAAAAAATATTGACGATTATAATGTCGTTATAATGAGCGATTATGCAAAAGGAATTATAACGGAAAAAACCGCAAAAAAAATTATAGATATATGCAATAAAAAACGCATTCCTATTCTTGTGGACCCCGCTATAAAACATTTTTCATTTTATAAAAAAGCCACTTTAATGACTCCGAATTTAAAAGAAGCTAAAGAAGGAATAGAAGCGCTTGGAGGATTAAAAGGAATTGGCGATAAAATAAATTTTTACGAATTCAATCCTAAAAATATAAATATATTAGGAAAAAGCATAATAAAAAAATTGGGGCTTTCAAAATTAATGATAACTTTAAGCGCAAACGGAATGGCATTATTTGATAAAACTATAAAAGGAGAATTCTATATAGCGCCGACAAGAGCGAAAACGGTTTTCGATGTTTCGGGAGCGGGCGATACGGTAATATCGGTTTTGGGAATGTGTCTTTCTGTTGGTTTTTCATTTAAAGAATCGGCTGAAATATCAAACGCAGCAGCTGGAATAGTCGTTGGAAAAAGAGGAACTTCTACTTTAACTTTACAAGAATTAATAGAGGCTTTATGAGAATTAATTATTTTATTATTTTATTAACAATTTTATCTTTATTTATTTTATCCTGTCTGCCTAAACCTCCGATAACTCCCGCAAAAGTTATAGCCGAATTGGAATTAAATAAAGATATAACGGTTTATAGCAACGATATAGTAGATTTGGATAGCCCGAAAGTTTATAATGTAAACGGACAATATTATTTTGGAGACTTTTATTATATAAATAATAATATAGTTTACGCGCTCGATTTATCAAATTCAAGAATAATAATAGCCGAAAGCGATAATATTAAATATATTCCTTTAGAATATAAGAATTTAGAAAAATCAAAAATATCTTTAATAGACAATAATCAAAATATATATATAACGGGACATGAAACAAGATATATAGGAAATGTCGTAGTTTCAAATATAACAATGTCTTTGCCTTCAGAAAGTCCTACAGCCGAAGGCGATGAAGTTTCTCATAGAGGAACTTATACGATTATAGTGACTAATACGAATTATACTAAAGTAGGTTTTGTTTCTTTAAATAAAATATCTCCCGAAGGAAAAATTTTATATAGCGTAGATTCGATAATAGAAAACGAATACGAATCTTTGGAAAAATTATTTTCGTTAAATGACGATAAATTTGCAGTTTTGAAAAGAGATAAAAATAGAATTCCAATTATTAACATATACGATATTAATACGGGAAAAATGGAAAACGAATATTTGCTTTCTTCTATAGAATACGCCGATACAAATACAATGTCTTATAGAGAAATAATAGATTGCGTTTATATTTTTGAAAAACAATTAATAGCTATACTTACAATGAATATTGTAAACGGAAAACATAAAGAAGACACTATTTATACAACCGAAATAAACAATTTTAATTTGAAAGAATCTTATAAAATACCTTCGCGCGATAATTCTTTAGCCGTTGGAATTTCTTCTAGCGGAAGAGTCACTTACACGGGAATAAATAACGGAATGTATTTTTTTATAAGAACGAATCCTTTTCTGTCTCAAAATTATAGCAAAGAATATATGGGCGTTGATGGATTAAATAAATTAAGAGGAATAAATATATTTAACGATTCTATTTACGGTTTTTTAATTGAAAACGATAAAATAAAATTTCAGAATTATTAAAAAAATAAAGTCGCTTCTACTCCTAATTTGCTTTCCATTTTTCTATATACATATAATTGTCTTGAGCGATTGTATTCGTATTTTATTCCAAGCGTAAATCTGTAAACTTCAATTCCTATGCCAACCGCTACAAATGGATAGCATTTATTATAACTGTCCGTAATTCTATAACCTTTGAAATCATGCGTTCTATATACGGAATTTATTTTATCATAATCTAAAGCCGCGTATATTCCCGTTATTAAACTTATCTCTCCCCAAATAGGAAATCTAAAATCTGTTCCGTAAAATATTTTGAATAAATTAATAAAATTCGATTCGTTAAATCCCGACATAGCGAATGAAAATCCGCCGTAAAAAGTAAAATATCCATAATTATAATAAATTGCAAAATACAATCAGCCGTAAAATCGGTAGAACCAGCAACGATAACATTAT
>ERZ857984.532-NODE-532-length-44124-cov-8.489550_pt1 | contig 44124 bp, 53 predicted proteins | sample MGYA00519914_ERZ857984 | MGnify/ENA primary metagenome ERZ857984 (study PRJEB31778, sample SAMEA3449417) | human gut metagenome | biome: human gut; feature: human-associated habitat; material: faeces | place: United Kingdom | collected 2010/2012 ... | reverse complement strand
CTGGAACCGGAATTGATGACAAGGACGGTTTTCGCCATTGTGGGCATCCTCCATGTGTTAATCGATGTGCCGCTTACGCGACTTTCCAAAACCTTAGATTACTCGTTGCTTGCTACAAAATGCCCGATTACTGGGCTTCGATGGCGGTCAGGGCGATGGTGTTGATGATGTCCTGGACCGTGGCGCCACGGCTCAGATCGTTCACCGGGCGGTTGAGACCCTGCAGCACCGGTCCAACGGCGGCCGCTCCCGAGGAACGCTGTACCGCCTTGTATGCGATGTTGCCCGCGCACAGATCCGGGAATACGAACACATTGACATGGCCCGCCACCGGATCGCCCTTGGCTTTGGTCGCGGCCACGGTCGGAGACCATGCCGCGTCGAACTGGATCGATCCGACCACCGCAAGGTCGGGAGCCTTGTCTTTGACGATGGTGGTGGCTTCCTCGACGAGGTCGACGTCGGGTCCTTTTCCGGAGCCCAGCGTGGAATAGGACAGCATGCCCACCTTCGGTTCAAGGCCGAACGCCTTGGCCGTTTCGGCGGATTGGATCGCGATTTCGGCGAGCTGCTCGGCATTGGGGTTAAGGTTGATGGCACAGTCGGCGAACACGGCGACATGGTCCTTGAAACACATCAGGAACGCTCCGGATACCAACGATGTTCCTGGCTTGGTCTTGATGACCTGCAGGGCCGGACGCACGGTATTGGCCGTGGAGTTGACGGAACCGGACACGAGGCCGTCCGCCATGCCCATCACCACAAGCATGGTGCCGAAATAGCTGTCATCGGCCAGCTGTTTGCGCGCCTGCTCTTCGGTCATGCCTTTCTTGGCGCGCAGCTCGCACAGCTTCGCCACCATGGGTTCCAACACCGTTTCATCATCCTTGGCTTGGAATTTCGCCTTGCCAAGCGATTTCAATCCCAATTCCTGACCACGGGCGAGAATGGCGTTTTCGTCTCCGACGATGATCAGATCGACGATGTCGCGTTCCAGCAGATAATCGGCGGCTTTGATGATGCGATCCTCGTTGCCCTCCGGCAGCACGATGGTCTTCTTGTCCGCCTTCGCCTTGCCCAGCAGACCGTATTGGAAAGCATAGGGTGTGGTCGGGGCGTCGAATGGCGATTCGAGTGCCGCGGTCAGTTCCGCGGCGTCGACGTTCGTCGCGAACGCTTCGTCTGCCTTGCTGATGGCGTCATCGTCGTTGAAATCGACGGCAGGTAGCGTCCACACCGGCACCGGGTAGTCGACGAAGCATGCTTTGAGCGGATCCGGCTGCGTGTCGTCACACCCAGTAATGAACACGCCGACGACTTTGCTCCCGGCGTCTTCGATGACCTTGGTGGATGCCTCAACCGTGCTTTTGACTTGTTCCGGTGTGCGTTCGATAGTGCATACGGCCAGCAGGACCGGCGATTGGAGGTCTGCCGCGAAGTCAGCGTTGAAAGAGAACATCGCGGGATCATTGACTGCTGACCTGTCGGTGCCGACAATCACCATGGCATCCGGTCGGGCTGTTTCTACGGCTTGGGTGTAGGCCGCAACGATATCCGCCCGCGAACCTTCCTTATCGTTACGAGCGCGCTTGGGGCACACGCCGACGGACTGTTCCCGGCTCAAACCGGCATTGGAAGCTTCGATCAGCACGTCCGTGAAGGTGTCTTTTCTGCAGACCGCCGGACGGAACACTCCGGTCTTGCCGGCTGCGGCAAGTGCCTTGGTGACTCCAAGGGCGACAACATTACGGCCGTTAGCCGCTTCGGGACTGATGATGGTGACGCTGGTAAAACTCACGGTGTCTCCTATGTACTTCACATTATTCGGGTGCGATACCACATCGTTCGCACAATGAGCAATTGTAATGTGCAAACGGTAACTGACACGCGCTAGCGGTTTTGCTGTTTTAAGCCAAGCATATCGCACCGTAATACGAAAAAGCCCCAAGGGAACAATCCCTTGGGGCTTTTATCAAGCAATCAGGCCAAATAGCCTAGGCTCACTCGTTATCGCCAGCGGTTGCGGCGGTAGCGGAGACAGCACCCTGCTTGTTGGTGTTGACACCGGAGTAGACCCAGTCGGTGTAATCCGGGTGATCGTAGCCGTTGTCGACAGCGAACTGGAAGGCTTCCTGACGGAAGGCCTCGAGCTCGTTGATCTTGTCGGCGTACTTGTCAGCGTCGATCATGCGCAGAGCTTCAGCCTGGAGCTCGTAGCGATCGATGTTGTTCACGCGAACCATGTCGTACGGGGTGGTGGTGGAGCCCTGTTCCTCGTAGCCGTGAACGTTGAAGTTGTCGTGGTTCGGGCGATCGTAGATCAGACCACGCACGTCGCGGGCATAGGAGTGGTAAGCGAACAGGACCGGCTTGTCCTCGGTGAACAGCTCAGCGAACTCCTCATCGGAGAGGGCCTCGTTGTTCTCCTTGGCGGACTGCAGCTTGACCAGGTCAACCACGTTGACGACCTTGAACTTGATGCCCATGGCGTCCAGCTTGTCGGCAGCGGCCATGATTTCCTGAGTCGGAACATCACCGGTGGCGGCGAGCACGATCTGAGCCTCATCGTTGGACTTCACGTTGGAAGCCCACTTCCACTCGGCAGCACCCTTCTCGAGCTCGGCGCGAGCTTCGTCCAGGGTCAGCCAGGTGGCGGCCGGCTGCTTGCCGGCGATGATGGCGTTGATCTTGTTGGTGGACTTGTAGCACTTCTCAGCCACAGCGAGCAGCATGTTGGAATCCACCGGGAAGTAGATGCCGATCACGTGATCGTTGTTGAAGCACTTGTTCAGCAGGACGGAGGTGACACCCGGATCCTGGTGGGAGAAGCCGTTGTGATCCTGACGCCACACGTGCGAGGAGACCAGCAGGTTCATGGAGGCGATCGGCTTGCGCCACGGAATCTCGCGGACGGTAGCCTCAAGCCACTTGGCGTGCTGGTTCAGCATGGAGTCGATCACGTGCACGAAGGACTCATAGGAGCTCCAGATGCCGTGACGGCCGGTCAGCAGGTAGCCCTCGAGGAAGCCTTCCATCTGGTGCTCGGAAAGCTGCTCGGTGACCTGGCCGGTGACAGCCATGTGCTCGTCGACCTGAGCGGACAGGTAGCCGGCGTCCCACTGCTTGTTGGTGACCTCGTAGGAAGCCTGCAGACGGTTGGAAGCGGTCTCATCCGGTCCGAAGATGCGGAAGTCGTGCATGTTGTTCTTGATGATGTCGCGGGTGTAGACGCCCAGACGACGGGTGGCCTCGAGCTGGCCCCAGCCGTGGCCGTACTCGGCGACTTCCTTGACCTCGTAGTCTTCCAGCTTCGGCAGCTTCAGCTCTTCGCGGATGCGGCCACCGTTGGCGTTCGGGTTCTCACCGATGCGCAGTTCGCCGGTCGGCATGAAGGCGGTGACTTCCGGCTTCACGGCGCCGTTCTCGTCGAACAGCTCTTCCGGCTTGTAGGACTCGAGCCAGTTCTTGAGGACCTCGAAGTGGGCCTCGGTATCGCGGGCGGAAGCCAGCGGCACCTGGTGGGAACGCCAGGAGCCCTCGGTCTTCTTGCCGTCGATGAACTTCGGGCAGGTCCAGCCCTTCGGGGTACGGAAGATGATCATCGGGTAGAACGGACGAGTCATGTCGTCGGTCTGAGCGGCGGCCTTGATGTCGCAGATCTCGTCGAAGACGGTCTCGAACAGCTCGGCGAAACGACGGTGGATCGACAGGTGATCCTCGTTGTCGAAGCCAGCGACGAACTCGTACGGCTCATAGCCCATGCCGTGGAAGAACTCGTGGAGCTCTTCGTCGGAGATGCGGGACAGGATGGTCGGGTTGGCGATCTTGTAGCCGTTGAGGTGCAGGATCGGCAGCACGATACCGTCGGTGCGCGGGTTGATGAGCTTGTTGGACTGCCAGCCGGTGGCCAGCGGGCCGGTCTCAGCTTCGCCGTCGCCGACGATGGCCGGGACGAACAGGCTCGGGTTGTTCATCACAGCGCCGTAGGCGTGGGACAGGGCGTAACCCAGCTCGCCGCCTTCGTGGATGGAGCCCGGGGTTTCCGGAGCGTAGTGGGACGGGATGCCACCCGGGTAGGAGAACTGGCGGAAGAACTTCTGCAGGCCAGCCTCATCCTTGGTGATGTTCGGGAAGTACTCGGTGTAGGTGCCGTCCAGGTAGGACTGAGCGGTACCAGCCGGGCCGCCGTGGCCCGGGCCCATGATGATCACAGTGTTCTGCTGGTGATCAGCAATGAGACGGTTGATGTGGCCGATGAGGAAGTTCAGGCCCGGGGTGGTGCCCCAGTGACCGACCAGACGGTGCTTGACGTCTTCGCGGGTGAAAGGCTCCTTCATCAGCGGGTTGCTACGCAGATAGATCTGGCCGATGGAGAGGTAGTTGGCTGCGCGCCAGTACTTATCCACGCCTTCGATAGCTTCCTCGGAAACCGGAGCGTTCAGCTTCTTCCAAGGGGTGCCAATAACAGGACTCGTCATGTGTACTCCTGTACTCCTGCACTGTGATGTGCGATTGTTTATTTCCTTAGGTCATGAGCCATGCCTAAAACCTTGCGGTTACGCGGTATGCCTCATTTCCAGTCACTTGCACATATTACGAGCGCGGTTCGACTTTTTGCTGTTTTTTTGCGACTGTGTGTTCAATTGTTATTTTTCTGTACGCAAATGTGTGCTTTTATCGGGATTTTTGTGCGTACTTCACACTCTATCAAAAAGATTGAAAAACGGCTCAAAATCAACGTTTTTAGTCGGTTAACACATGTTTCCCACGTTCGTTTCCCTAGATACACACGCGGCGTGTTGAGTAGGTGGGAGTAAGCAATTGTGAGATTCGTTCATTCTCCGTTCACGTGTTTCCAATGTCTCCTTGCAACGTCACAATAGAGCAGTTAGTATTGTTCGTTTCTTGATACCTCATATTAAAGGGAGAGTGTTATGGCTGCAGGTCCTGTGCTCGTTGTCGATTTCGGAGCCCAGTACGCCCAGCTGATCGCACGTCGCGTGCGTGAGGCCAATGTTTATTCGGAGCTCGTGCCGCATTCCATGCCGGTCGATGAGATGCTGGCCAAGGATCCGCAGGCCATCATCCTGTCCGGTGGCCCCGCTTCCGTGTTCGAACCGAGCGCTCCGCGCGTCGACAAGAAGCTGTTCGACGCGGGCGTTCCGGTGCTCGGCATCTGCTACGGCTTCCAAGCCATGGCATACGCGTTGGGCGCGGATGTCGACAAGGCCGCCCTGGGCGAATACGGCAAAACGGAAACCACCATCGACAAGGCGGAGGGTCTGCTCGACGGCTCTCCCGCAGAGCAAAGCACGTGGATGAGCCATGGCGTGGCCGTCAAGACCGCGCCGGAAGGCTTCGAAGTGCTCGCCCACACCGAAGGCGCACCGGTCGCCGCCATGCAGGACGAGTCCCGCAAACTGTACGGCGTGCAGTGGCATCCGGAAGTCAAGCACACTCCGATGGGCCAGAAGCTCATCGAGAACTTCCTGCACAAGTGCGCCGGCCTCGGCGATAACTGGAACGCGTCCAACATCATCGAGGACCAGGTCAAGAAAATCCGCGAGAAGGTCGGCGACGCCCAGGTGATTTGCGGCCTGTCCGGCGGCGTCGACTCCGCCGTCGCGGCGGCTCTGGTGCATAAGGCCATCGGCGAGCAGCTCACCTGCGTGTTCGTGGACCACGGTCTGCTGCGCAAGGGCGAGGCCGAGCAGGTCAAGCATGATTTCGTCGAGGCCACCGGCATCAAGCTCATCGCCGTGGACGCCTCCGAAGACTTCCTCACCGCATTGAAGGGCGTGAGCGAGCCGGAGAAGAAGCGCAAGATCATCGGAGAGAAGTTCATCCGCACTTTTGAGAAGGCGCAGCGTCAGGTCATCGAAGAGGCCGGTGCCTCCGGCAAGGAAGTCAAATTCCTCGTGCAGGGCACGCTGTATCCGGACGTCGTAGAGTCCGGCGGCGGCGATGGCGCGGCCAACATCAAATCGCACCACAATGTGGGCGGCCTGCCGAAGGACATCAAATTCCAGCTCATCGAGCCGCTGCGCACCCTGTTCAAGGATGAGGTGCGCGCCATTGGCACCGAACTCGGTCTGCCGGATGAGATTGTCTGGCGTCAGCCATTCCCGGGTCCGGGTCTCGGCATCCGCATCATCGGCGAAATCACCAAGGAACGTCTTGACCTGTTGCGCGAAGCTGATGCCATCGCACGTGAGGAGCTTTCCAAGGCCGGCCTCGACCGCGACATCTGGCAGTGCCCGGTCGTGCTGCTTGCCGACGTGCATTCCGTGGGCGTGCAGGGTGACGAACGCACCTACGGCTCGCCGATCGTGTTGCGTCCGGTGTCGTCCGAAGACGCCATGACCGCCGACTGGTCGCGTATCCCGTACGACGTGCTCGCCACCATCTCGACGCGTATTACCAACGAATGCCGTCAGATCAACCGCGTGGTGCTTGACTGCACTTCCAAGCCGCCGGCAACCATCGAATGGGAGTGAGCCCGCAGGCTTGACGCATAGCGGAAGGGGCTTTCCACAAACTATTCTTGTGGAAAGCCCCTTCCGCTATGTTACGGAAACAAGTCCGCTCTCGTCAGACGGACCGAACGTCCCCCGACGTCACTTTTGCATATCCGTCAAACAAGCATGTCATTCCACAGATCCACGAAATTCGGTAGGGTTTTCGCCGTCGTGGCGACGTTCTTCACTTGGATGCCTTTGATGCGTAGGCCAAGCATCGCCGCGAATGTGGCCATACGATGATCGGCATAAGTCTCCATCACGGATGGTCTAAGACGATTCGCCGACACAGGGGTTATCTCCAATCCATCGGGCAGTTCGTGGGCAGCTCCCCCAACGCGCGTAATCTCGTTGGCCAAAGCCTCCAGACGGTTCGTCTCATGCCCTCGTAAATGACCGATGCCGATCATGCGGGTAGGCTTGTCCGCAAAAACCAGAATCGCTGCAAGCGACGGCGCGATCTCACCTGCCGCCGTCAAGTCGAAATCACCTAGGCCGCTGACATGACCGTTGCCGGTCACTTCGCAGTACCGGACGTCGTCAATCACCGGGAAGCTGATCTCGGCTCCCATACGTTCCAAATATCCCGGAAGCATGCCTCCGGGTTGCGTAGTGGATTCCGGCCAATGAGGTACGCGCACGGTTCCTCCGGCGATGAGCGCTGCGCCAAGGAACGGGGCGGCATTCGACAGGTCAGGTTCGACCGTCACAGTTTCGGGCAACTGCACGGCTCCCGGCTGCACGGTCCACACGCGAGCGTGTTCGTCTGCGTTGACACGCACGCCGGAACCATGCAGATCGGCCACGGTCATGCGAATATGCGGCAAACTCGGCGTCTTCTCCCCCGTGTGATGCAGTTCCAAACCGCCTGGCACTCGAGAGCCGATGAGCAATAGTCCTGAAATGAACTGCGAGGATCCCGAAGAATCAATGCTGACCATGCTCGGCTCAGCGCACTGGCTCACCGTTTGAGGTGGAGTGATTGTAAATGGCAGTCGACCTTCCTCGCCGTGGTATTCGATACATGCCCCCAACTGTTCAAGACCGTCCAACACCGGCTTCATCGGACGCGCGTACGCCTGCTCGTCACCGTCGAAAGCCACAGGACCGTCCGCGAACATGGCAAGACCGGGCACAAAGCGCATCACCGTTCCCGCAAGACCGCAGAACACCTTCGTACCACCGTGGAACCGGCCGTCGGACGGCGGCACCACTGTAACCGTGGTGTCAACCTGCTCGTCGATTTCGCAGCGCACTCCCAACGCGCGCAACGCGTCCATCATCAACTCGGTGTCACGTGAACGCAATAGACCGACCAATCGCACGGGTCGATGTCCGAGCGCCGCGAGAATGAGATAACGGTTCGACAGTGATTTGCTGCCCGGTACCACCACAGTGGCGTTCAACGGTTTGCCGGCATACGGTGCCGGCCACAGGTTCTCATGAAGTGCTTCCATATGGTTCATGGTAACCAAACCATGTGGAAAACGCCGCGCCCGTCTCGCATAGGTCGTCTTCCTGGCATGTTCCACAAATACATTCCTTTTTCATAAGACAACGCAATGTAATACGATGCTGTCATGGAGCATTTCATTTCACGTTGGTTGGTTTTGACCATTGCGGCCGGGGTCATGGTCACACTGCTTCCCGGCATGCACGCCGTTGGCGAACCACCCATTCTCGGCATCGGCGCGTTCGCGTTGTTCCTTGCGTTGATCAACGCGTCGATCAAACCGATCGTGCACACCATCGCATTGCCATTTTCGATTCTCTCGTTCGGACTAATCGCGTTAATCATCAACTGGCTGTTCATGGAGCTTGCGTCTTGGCTGGCCATAAGCCTGTTCGACGTGGGAGTAACCATCGATGGATTCTGGTGGTCCGTAATCGGATCGCTGATTATGGCCATCGTCTCCGGCATTGTCGGCACCGTCATTCAGGACTGATGCGATCGCGTATATAACTAAATGTCCTCCGCAATCTATCCGATTGCGGAGGACATTACTTTCGTTGTCGGGCTGACAGGATTTGAACCTGCGACATTCTGTTATATCTGGTGGTTTTTAGGTTTGGTTTGACAGAATGTTTGGAGATTGGGAAACGTTGGTATTTCAACGTTTTTACCATCCTGCAAGTTGTGACTGGTTATGACTGTATGGAACACAACGTGACGGTCTTTGTATGCGGTTTGTATGCGGAATGGAGAAAAAGCCCCTCTCTCAGCAGTGCTGAGAGAGGGGCGCGTGTTACATGAGGGTACGAAAATCACTCACGGTTAAGTGTTGTGCCTGAAACAGGTGCAACACTTATTTTTCGTCGGAACTGGCTGCCGTGAGCTGGCTCACGCCGATCAGAGCGCCGACGAACAATCCGACCGCGTTGATCGTGGTCACGATCTCACCGCAATGAGGCAATCCCCACTGCGGGCCGACCGCGCCGACCAGCCACGCGACGGCCGGCAAAGCGATCAACGCGAGCCACTTGAGCGCCTGATACGTCTTGTTTGGCAGCAGGTAGCCATTGGTATTGGATTCGTCCATTCCACACCTCCTTAAAATTCGAGGCCGGTCAGTGCAAGACCTGACCGGGATAAATCGTGTACGGGGCACGCAACCCGTTGCGTTGGGCCGCGGCCGGCCAGCCGGAACCGTAGATCTTCCACAAGCTCTCGCCTGCTGTGACCACGTGGGACGCGCCGACAGTCCGAGCGCCGACGTTGGAGGCCGTGGAGCCTCCGTAGCAGACGCGCTGACCCGGCCAGATCCGGTTGATGTTGCCGCTCGGCACGCTCCATGCGCTGGCCGGCGTGCGGCCGGTACGGCTGGCGATCGCTCCCATGGTGTCGCCGGAGCTGACCACTACGCAGTAGCCGGTATTGCCAGATGGCGTCGTGACGCCACTGCCGGACAGTCGCCGGTTGACGATGGCCATGACCTCGTCGTATCGGTTGCCGAGGAGTTGGCGGCGGTGCAATCCGTTGCCGTACAGGCCGCGGACGACCTGGGTGGCGATGGTCTCTGCATCGCCTACCGGAGCTCCGGTCTGCGCGGTGGCCGGTTTGGGCCTCTGTTGCGCAGGTGTCGGCTGTGCGGCAGTAGACTGACCCGCGTAAAGCGCCCAAGTTGCGGCGGTGCCGTAGAACCAGTTGACGTCGACCTTGCTGCCGATGCCGGGAACGTTGCCCGTGCTGGAGTACTGCCATGCCATGGCGAACTCCCACGGGCTGACACTGTACGGGACGGCGCCTGGGTTGCGGAGCTTTTCGCCGGTGTAGCCGCGCGGATAGCCGGCGACCCAGAGGCCGTAGTCGCCGGCGGCGACCTGCGACCAGTCTGCGGTGGCGATGGTGGCGGCGCTCATGTAGATGACCGGTTTGACGCCCCATGTGTCACGGACGCGGTTGAGCCATCTGAGCGCCCACCACGTCTGTTTCGCCCAGTATCCGCCGGGCGCGCTCGGCTCCCAGTCGAGCACGGGGATCGCCTGGCCGACGAGGCCGTACTGTCTTGCGACATGGACGAAGTTGTCAGCGTCGGTTTCGGGCGAGTTGCCGGCCGGACGGGCAAAATCGTAGGTGCCGAGTCGGATGCCGTTAGCGCGTGCGGTCTGGATCTGGCAGGAGGCGTATGGGTTGACGTAGGTGAGGCCTTCGGTCGTTTTGACGAACGCGAAGTCCACGCCGGCGGCCTTGGCCGTGGCGCCGTCCCAACAGCCTTGGTAGCTGGCCGTATCCACGCCGGTGTCCGCGACCGCGCATGGCGCGATGGCGAGGCAGGCGGCGATGAGGAGCGCGGCGATCGGCCGACGGTAGCGTCGACGCGGCTTGGCGTGCTTCGGGGTTCCCCTGTTGGCTATTGTCATTCCTTTCCTTTCCTTGTTGTTGTGGTCAGTAATCCCAGTCGTCGGATGCGAGACGACGGCTGTAGTCGGCCTTGAGCTGCGAGATGCGCACATGGCCGGCGCCGTTGTAGCCGGCGGCGAGGTATCGTTTGCCGACCTCAAGCTGGTGTTCGTGCTGGGTTCGGTCCTGGGTGGCGGCGAAGAGCTCCGATCTCATGGCCGACTGTTCGATGCTGTTGAGGCGTCGGTTGTCGTTGTCGAGCTTCGAGCAGACCTTGGCGAGCTGGACGTCGATTTTGGCGATCTCGCCGGCGAGACGGTCGATGTCGGACTTGGTGGCCCAGCCCGCGTCGAAGCGTTTGGTGGCCCAGCCGACGATGCCTCCGCCGCACGCCGTGATGATGCTGACGATGATGGTGAGCCATGCCGGCGAGCTCATGTCACTCCCTCGTGCCCGCGTCGTGCTCGTCCGGTTCCTCTTCCTTGACGCCGAGCGCGGCCTTGACGTCGTCTCGGATGGGGGCCGGCACCTGGTCGATGGTGCGCAGGCCGTTGCGGACGAGGGCGACGTAGATGGGGATCATCTTCTTCCTCACTGTTCACCCCCCATCGCTTCGTACAGGCTTGCGATCGCGTCGAGTCCGTCGAGCTGGAGCTGTTTGAGCTCGTCGATGCGCTGACGGTCGGTCTTGGAGTCCTCCTCGGCCTCGGCGAAGAGCTGGTCGGCCTGCTCGACGGCTTCCTGTTCGAGCAGGTTGTACCGGACGATGTAGGCTTCGCGCGCGGTCCACTGCTCGCCGGCGGGCTGGCCGTCGGTCGCCGGGGTTTCGATCTTGGCGATGTCCCTGCGGATGCGGATGTCGGCGCCTCCGTCGGAGCGTGGATGGTAGTCCACCTCCGCCGGTTCGGCCGAGTAGGTCACGGTCTGGATCATGGTGTCTCCTTTCACGCCGCGAGGACCTTCCTCGCGCGGCGCATGGTCTTGTCGATGCCGTTGCGACGCCGATATGTGATCGAGTCGCTCCATTTGAAGTAGCCGTAATAGCTGGCCAAACGGCGAGCCAGCCAGACGGGGATGCTCGCCGTCCGTCGTGCGCGGCGGAAGTTTCGGCGGGCTCTGAGGAAAACTCCGTGCCGGATGTTGACCCTGCCGTGCGGGCGGAAGGTGAAGCCGACCATGTCGATGGGTTCCAGCGAGAGCCGTTTGGCGTTCCATTCCGGATGCACGTCGAGGTTGAGGAAACGGCGCAGGTAGGCGGAGAGCATGCGCGCGGCCATGCGCAGATCGGCCTTCCCTCGGCCGATGAGCAGGATGTCGTCCATGTAGAAGAGGACGTGGGTGACGAGCCTGTGCCTTACCACGGTGCCGTCGCGCCTGCGGCGGAGCTTGGCCAGGCGTTCGGTGGCGAAATGGTAGGCGTAGCTCAGGTAATAGTTGGCCAGCCATTGGCTGGCGTAGCTGCCGATGTTGAGTCCCTGCGTTCCGGCGTATTGGTCGATGAGGTGGTATGCGAGGCGCAGCAGCGTTTTATCGCCTATGTCCTTGGCGAGGAGCCGTTTGAGGGTGGTTCGGTCGATCGACGGGTAGCATTTGCGGACGTCGAGTTTCACGAACCATCTGCTGGAGCGTTGGCGGGTCCATCGTTTGATGGCCTTGCGCGCGTCGATGGTGCCGCGTCCTTCGACGCTGGCGGTCTGCCATCGGCCGATCTTGGCGTTGAGCATGGGCCTCATTGCGTCGATGGCGACGTGGTCGAGGATCTGGTGGTGGACGGATTCGCGGCCGATGACGCGGTGCTTGCCGCTGATCGGTTCGACTCGGTTGAAGTATCGGATGGTGGTGTCGTGGAAGCGGCCGGTGCGGATCTCCGACGCGATGGCGGCGGCGACGCGGTCGAGGTCGGGGTGGTGGTCGAGCCATGCGGCCACGTCCCTTCTGGAGCGTTTGCCTTTGAGGTAGTGGTCGATGCTTTCGCGCACGAAGCGTGGGTCGGCCACTCTGGTGTGTTTGCAGTATGTTTTCATGAAGCTATCTGGACTATGGCGGCGTTCGGCCATGGGGCCTACCGGTCGCGTGCTTGGTTTGATTTTCGGCTTAGGTTGCCGTGGCTGGCCCTCTCGCGGGCGGCGGAGGGTAGTTGCGACGTAATGTGTTGTTTGTTTCCAGATTGGCGGCCCCCGTTGTTCCACCTGCGGTTGGCCGGATCGTTCCTGAGGTTCGAGGCGAAAGCGCCGTAGTGCGCGCCGTCCCTGAGGTTGCCGAAGCGCCGAACGCCGATGTCCGGAGGCTCGCCGTCGCAAATCCCGAAAATTGTCGCGGCGGAAGTGATGAGGGGGCGTTCGCCCCCTCGCTTCGCTCACCCCCACCGCTCTCGTCTACGCCTTCGAGCGGCCAAGCGCAGACAGGCGGCCCCCGCAGTCCCACCAGCGGTCGGCCGGATCGGACCCGAGGAGCGAGGCGAAAGCGCCGCAGCGCGCGCCGGCCCAGAGGACGCCGAAGCGCCGGTGCATCTTGATGCCGGGCTGTTTGACCGGGTCGCCGCCGAAGGCGTCGCACAGGCCGGTGGCGCTGCTGGCTCCGGTGCCGACCGGCAGCGGGATGCCGGCGACGATGGAGAGGTCCTGGCAGTACTGCCATTGGCCGGAGGTCTTGTCGGTGAAGGCCGGGAAGTCTCCGATGTGCGTGTAGTCGGCGGTGATGGCGGTCTTGTTGGCCTTGGTGGTGTCGTAGGTCTTCCACAGTTCGCAGTGGCCGGCGGTGGCGGAGTCCTTGACGGCCTTGATGAGCGTGTCCTGTTCGCCTTCGTACATGCCGCAGAACAGTTCGATGTTCTGGAGCTTGACGGGCTGGTGCAGAATGTTGAGCTCGCCGTGCGGTATGCCGTCGGTGCCGAGGATCCGGTCGGTGGCGCCCGTGCGGTATGGCATGACGGACACGTAGTCCTTGAGGTTGCCGGTCGGGTTGATGGTGGTGATGGCGTCGCCGTCGAGGTCGAGGGCCGTGTTGGCGGCGTCGACGACGGTCTTGCCGATGATCCTGCGGCATTCGGCGACGGAGTGGTTGCCTGTGTTGTTCCGTTCGCCGTCGGTGCCGACATTGACGTAGTTGTCGATGTCGAATCCTGCCGCGTCGGCGGTGCTGACGATGACGCGGTGCGCGTTCGATTCGCCTTTGGTGACGGTGGCCTGCTTGGGATTGTTGAACATGCCGCCGAGCACGTCGCTGTTGGTGGTGGCCCATTTCATCATGAGCATGATTTGGATGTACGCCGCGTCGGCGGATGTGAGGCCGCTGTAGCCTTTGCCGAGTTTCGCGGCGCGGTCGATGTAGTCGTTCTGGCATCCGAAGTCGCGCGACGGCTGGATGCCGCTCCAGCTGGTCGGCTTGCCGTTGGCGTCGAGGCCGGCCATGTATTTGGCGTGCAGCATGCAGGCTCGTTCCGTGCCATCGGGCAGGAGCAGGCCTGGCATCGGCGAGAAGCCGGTCCATTTGCTGTCGGAGATGAGGATCTCGAGGCTGGTGGAGGTCTCGCGTACCGCGTAGTAGAGCGGCGGGGTCATGATCCAGACGAGGCCGTTGCGCCCGTACTGGTCGTAATGCTGGTCGTGGCCCTCGATCGCGGTGACGTGCGGCTTGCCGTCGTCTCCGACGGTGGCGTTGACGTTCATGCATTGAAAGGCGTTGAGCGCGCGGTAGTCGTCGCGTCCGGCGGTGGTGTTGGTGGATTTCTCGATGACGAGGCCGGTGTTGTCGCGGGTCTTGACGCATGCGGGGCTGTTGGTGGCGCTCCATTTCGGTTTCTGTACGCCGTAGACGGCGCCGGTGCGGTGCGCCTTCCAGTATTCGGCGATGTTCGTGTATTCGCCTTTGGCGTCGTCGCGGGTCAATGCGCGGCCCGTGTCGGCCTTGCCGATGGTGGCGTTGAGGCTCGCGGTGATGGCTCGTGCGAGGCCGTCGACGCGGACGACCTTTTTGGTGTCGACTGTCATTCCTGTTCCTTTCAGTTGGAGAGGTGTGTGCCGGCGGCGACGAACTGGCTGATCCAGTCGATGTCCTCGTCGGTGAGTTCGGTGAGCGGGCTGGTCTGGCCGAGCGGCGCGAAACTGCCGCCGTCCACGTAGCTCAGGTCGCTGTAGTTGGTGGTGTCGCTGCCGGCCGGTAGCTCGAAGTAGCGGATGCGTTGGACGGTGTCGCCGATCATCTCGGCCACCTTCCAGACCCACCTGCCGTCGGTGTTCTCGAGCTTCACGGTGGCTTTGCCCTGTTTGTCGAGGTCGATTTTGAACGGCTTCGGCAGGATCAGGTCGGTGCCGGCGAAGTGGTGGCGTTCCGGCTGGAAGATCAGCGTTCCGGCTGCGGGGTCGGTGGTGCCGTCGCTTTTGGGCAGGCGGATGCTGATGTTGATTGTCGTGGCCATGGTTTCGTTCCTTTCTCTAGGCCGTGTACCAGGTGGTGTGCAGGTAGATCGGATTGCTGGACCCGTCGTTGCCTTGCTCGCATCGGATGGTTCCGTCCGTGCCGATGGCCCACCATTGTGATGAGAAGTAGTGGTTGGGCGTCTTGGTCTGGCGGTCTGGCCGGTAGCCTGCTGGGATGGTCGCGCAGACATATCCGGTCTGGAAGCCTCCGGTTCGTGAGATGGAGCCGTCGAGTGTGACCATGCCTCCGTCTTTGCGGATGGCAAGTGGCGGATTGTGTTGTTTCCAGCTGCTGTCGGTCGGTTGGAGCGTGGTCCATTTGCTTGCGCCGGTGGCGGGCGGGAGCAGGTGCGTGGCGATGGCGAGCGCTCCTTGGATGGTGATGAGGCATCGGTCTCCTGGGTTTGCGGTGATGGTTTCCGGTGTGGCTTGGATGTTGGTGAGGGTGGTGCCGTCGATGGTGATGTCGACGGTGGTGTCGTGGGTTTGGGTGATGGTGGCGATGCGGGTGGTGGTGTTTTGTGTGGTTGGTTGGTTGGTGATTTGGAGGCCGAGTTGTCGGCCGAGTTGTCGTGCGATGGTGGTGTCGGTGTTCATGAGGCTTCTCGAAGTTCGGTTTGGGTGGGGAGTCCTGGTTTGAGGGTGATGGTTTGGGTTCGGATGGCGTAGGTGCCGGTGATGTGTTGCGTGGGGAGGTCGAGGGTGATGGTGTCGCCGATGGTGATGGGTGCGATGATGTGTGTGCCGGTGACGCGGTGGATGGCGTGTTGGTTGGTGGCGAGGAGTTCTGCGGCTTTTTGGTCGGCCATTTGTTGGAGTTGTCGGTCGGTTTGGTTTTCGGGGATGTCGTCGTATCTGTATTTTTTGCTGATGACGCGGCCTCTGTTGGGGATGCTTGTGGGGCTGTTTGGGTCGGTGTCTTTGGCGGTGCCGATGATTTCTTTTTCATGGCTGGTGTAGATGGTGATGATCTGGTTGGCGGTGTCGAAGGTTTCTCGTTCGTCGGTGGTTTGTTTGGTCCATCGGCAGGTTGGTCCTTCGGTGAATGTCCAGGATGGTTTGCGTCGGCTTGGGTCGGTGTATGGCTGGAGGATGACGTGGCCGTATGGGTCGGTGCGGCAGGTGGTCCAGCCGGCGATGGTGAGCAGGTCGTTGGCGATGGCGAGTTTGTTGTCGGTCTGGTCGTCGGTGAGCCCGTAGGTGAGGGTGGTGCCGGTGCGGTAGTTGCTGTTGGGGTGTGGGAGGACGGTGAGGCCGTTGCCTGTGATGATTTTCTCGGCTTCGGCGACGGGGTCGCTTCCGGCGGGGATGCTGATCGGGGTGGCGTATTGGTCGTCGGCGAGTTCGCGGAGGCGGCCGTAGAGGGTGAGCGGGATGGTGGTGGCCGGTCCGTTGGTCTGGCGTTTGTCGGCAGACCAGAGGTAGGTGCCGAGCGGCATGCTTTCGCTGGTCTGGTCGGCGTAGGTGATGTCTGCCCAGATGCGGAGCAGGTCGGTGCCGAACAGGCTGGAGCCTTCGAGGTCGAGGGTTGCCTGTTCGGTGACCGTGGTGTCCTGGTTGCGTTCGATGCTGCCGCCTTGGACGATGCCATGGACGATGCCTGTTTCGTTGCCGGTGTTTCGGTCGACGCGCATGACGCGGATTTCCGTGTCGAATCGCATGGCGTGGTGGCGCTGGTCCATGGCTTGTCCCCCTTAGTTGTTCGGTTCTTCCCAGAGGATTTCGGTCATGTCGATGTCGAGCGTGGCCGTTGGTCCTTTGGCTTTGATGTGTGTGCTGATTGCGGCTTTGACGAAGGCTCTGGTGCCGTCGACGTTTCGCCACCATGCGTAGGTGTTGGCGCGGGCGAGGCGGCGGAGGCGCTGGTAGAGCTGGCCGTCGAGGTAGTCGAGGGTTGTGCTGGCGGTGATCTGGTTGTCGAGCCGGCGGCTGGAGTAGCTGGCCGGCAGGTCGGTGTCGCTGCCGAGTTCGAAGTGGTATTCCTCGGTGTCGTGCGACTGTTTTTCGCCGATGTCGAAGCCTCCGCCGATGGGGATGGCTTCGCCTGCGTCGGTGCCGAAGTTGAGCATGCACATGTCCGTGGTGACCGTGGTGGTGACGATGGTTTCGCTGACCGCTCCGCTGGCGGCGTGGGCCGTGATGCGGTAGCCGATCTTCCGGTTGAGCGGCGGGAGTCGGTCGATGGTCTGCCGTCCGCCTGCGAGGCGTGACGAGAGCGTCAGTTCGTTTCCGTCGAGGAGGCGGGTCACGGCCATCCATTCGGTCTTCGGCTGGCCGTCTTTCGGGGTGCCGGCGATGGCGGTGACCATGATGCTGAGGTTGCTTCCGTCGATGTCGATGTTGGCGGTCGGTGCGGCTGGTGGCGTGTAGGAGACCGTCGCTCCTCGGCTGGCGGTGGCGGTGAGGGTGCTGCCGCCTTGGACGGTGACGTCGATGATGAGTTCGGCGCCGTTTTCGGGCAGGTATTTCGACTGGTCGACGGTCAGGCTTCTGGCGCTGCCGTCGAGGTCGGCCTGGTAGACGACGGCTCCGCCCTTGCGGATGCGGACGCTCTGGTGGGCGACTCCGGTGGTGTCGGCGACCGACCATGCGATGTCGAATGGCATGGCGGTGATGGTGGTGGGGCCGGTGACGGTGACGTTTGGTGGTGCCGCAGTGCGGATGGTGGTTGGTTGGCTCCATTCGCCCCAGTCGGCGTGCAGGCCTTTGGTGCGGACGCGGATCTGCCATCGGCCGTTCGTGCCGGTATGGAGCCTGTAGGTGGTGGCCGTGGCGACGGATGCGGTCGTGACGGTGCCGTCCGGATTGGTGAGTTCGATCTGGGCGGCGGTCTGGCTGGATCCGTCCGGATGGTTCGGCGTCCATGCGATGTCGAGCGTGAGCGGCGTGGCGAGGGTCGCGCCCTGCGTCGGTGTGGTGATGGTTGGAGCGTCCGGCGGGCAGATGGTGGTGATCTGGTTGGATTGCGTCCACTCTCCGGTGAGGATGCCTTTGGCCGCGTCGTCGCCGTAGATTGGGCGGCGTGCGCGTGCGCGGTATTCGACGATTCCCGCCGGGGTGTCGCTGTCGAGGACCTGCGCGGGTTTGCCGGCGTAGGCGCCGGTGACGAGGTCCTGCCAGTCGCCTCCGGCGAGTCGGCGTTGGACGTCGAACCCGTTGGCGTAGCCGCCGGACAGGTCGATGAGGATCTGGGCGGATTTGGCGCCGGTTTTGACGGCTTCGACCTTGGCTGGAGTGCGAGGCGTGGTGTAGATGACCGGCGAGTCGACGTGCGTGGAGTCGCCGGCCTGGTTGCGGGCGTAGACGGCGAACTGGTAGCGGCCGTTCGGTCGCAGGTTGGTCGCGTCGAAGTTGGTTTTGTCCCAGTTGAGGACGCCGGTGCCGGATCCGCCTTGCTGGTCGCTCCATGTGTTCCAGTTGCCGCCGTCGAGGGCGATGCGCTGGGCGATGAGGACCTGTTTCCATGGTTTGAGCGCGTTGTTGTCCCAGTTGCCTTGCCAGGTGATGGACGCCTTGTTGTCGCTCACCCGTTTGAACGACACGTTTTTCGGCGGGTTCGGACGGTGGTAGTTGATGCCGCCGGTGTACACGCCGCAGCTGGAGTTGCTGGTGCCGGAGTTGGGGCCGTTCCAGTAGATGCTGCCGCTGCAGGTGATGTTGCGCGCCGATTCCGCCTTGGCGACCGTCAGGTCTGCGGCGAGGATGCACACCTCGCTGTTGACGCCGAGGTTCTTGTTGCCGGAGTTCGGGGTGTGCGCGACCTGCTGTCCGTTGATCCACGCCGTGGCGGCGACCCAGCCGTAGTAGTTCCATCCGTTGAGCGACTGCCACCAGACCTCGACGTGGATGGTGTCGGTGGTGTCGGTGTGGCCGGTGACCCACGCCTTGACGTGCGTGCGCCAGTTGCCGCAGATGTTGCCGTATCCGTCGGCCATTGTTCATCAGCTCCTTGCGGTGACGGTCGCGCCGCAGGCGGAGACGAGTTCGGCGAGGAGCCGTTGGAGTCGTTCGTTGCCTTCGATGGCGCGGTTGTTGAGTGTGATGTTGTAGGTCGTCGCCGTCGACGCGGCAGGCATCACTCCGCCCTGCGCGGAGAAGCGCATGTCGCCGGCGGTGATGGATGCCGTGGCCTTGCGCAGGCTGTCCTTGAGCGCGTCGGTCGAGATTGTCGGCAGCGGGATGGTTTGCGGGATGGCGGCGGAGACCATGGCGTCGGCGGCGTTCTTGAGCGCCGGAGCGCTTCGTTCGACGCCGATGGCGGCGCCTCTGCCGATCATCACGCCGACCTGGTCGCGGAAGACTCGTGATGGCGAGTGGATGCCGAGTTTGCTTTTGACCCAGTCGAGCGCGTTCCTCGCGGCGCTGACCGCCGCGGTGACGAGCTCGCCGGCGGCGGACGCGACGCCGCCGGCGATGCCTCTGATGATGTTCATGCCGACGCCGCCCCAGTTGACGCCGGTGAACGCGTTTTTGATGCTCGAGATGATCGCCGGGATCCTGCCGACCAATTGCGGGATGGCGGACGCGAAGCCGGATGCGAGTGCGACGAGCATCTGCACGCCTGTGGAGAGGATCTGCGGCAGGTGGCTGGCGATGGTGTTGACGATGCCGGCGATGATCTGCGGCACGTAGGCGACGAGCTGCGGGAGCGCCTGCGCGAGTCCGGTCACGAGGGTGACGAGCATCTGCATGCCGGTGGAGAGGATGTTCGGCAGGTTGGCGCACAGTCCGTCGATGAGCGTCGAGATGATCTTCGGCACCTGCGCGGCGAGCTGGGGCATCGCGGATACGAGGCCGTTGACCAGGTTCATGACCATCTGCACGCCCTGCTCCATGAGCTGCGGGAGCCCAGTGGCGAGCGCGGTGATGATGGCCGTGATGATCTGCGGGATGGCGGCGGCGAGTGTCGGCAGGCTTGCGACGATGCCTTGCAGGAGTCCGTCAAGCAGTGTCAGTCCGGCGCTCATGAGTTGCGGCGCGGCGGCGATGAGGCTGGTCACGAGGGTGGTCACGAGGGTGACGGCCATCGGCATGAGCACGGGCAGGTGGGAGGCCAGGCTGGTGACGATGGTGTCGATGAGCAGCGTGCCGACCGAGACGAGCGACGGCAGTGCCGTGGTGATGCCCTGGAGCACCATTTCGATGATGTAGGTGCCTGAGGAGATGAACTGCGGCAGGCTGGACTGGATCCACGTCTCGGCCTTGGAGAGGATGTCGGGCAGTGATGCGAACGCGGAGTCGATGACCCGTGACAGTTGTCCGCCCATCTGGCTGTTGACCATGCCGATGCCGGCGACGAGTGCGGCGGCGAGCGCTCCGATGCCGAGGAATTTGATGAAGTTTCCCGGTGCGAAGAATCTGGTGACGAGGTTGCCGATGGCGTCGAGGCCGGATTGGAGTTTGCCTCCGGCGGAGCCGATGGCGTTTTGCAGTGGTCCGCCGATGGCGTCGCCGAGTCCGCCGAAGATGTTGCCGAACGCGGTTTTGAATGGTGCGGCGAGGCTGGAGAGTTTGCCGGTGATGGCGCTGGTTTTGCCGCTGATTTTGGAGAGCGTCGAGGCGAAGGGGTCGCCGTCGAGGGTCATGGCTTCGCGGATGGTTTTGTTGAACAGTGGTTTTGTTTTGTCGCCGATGGCGGTGATGGCGCTGCCGAGTGGTGAGGCGTTGATTTTTCCGGCGGCGGTTGCGAGGCCTTTAGTGATGGCGTCGCCGATTTGTCCGGTTTTGGTTTTGATGCCGGTTGCCGTGGCGGTGAGGCCGGTGTACAGGCCGCTGTTCTCCCATTTGAAGGCGAGGTTTGCCATGCCTGGCGTGAGTTTCGTGCGGATGGTGTCGAATATGCCGTCCGTGGCGGAGGCGAGCTGGCTGCCGCCTTGTCTGATGCGGTTGATGGCGTTGGCGAAGGGGTCGCCGTCGATGGCCATGGCGTCGCGCAGGCTTGGGTTGAGGTAGCCTTTGGCGTTGGCGATTTGGGTTTTGATGGCGTCGAACGCGCCGCCGATGCCGCTGCCTCCTTTTTTGAGGTTGGCGATGAGGTCGGCGATGCCTTTGTCTCCGGATTTGCCGAGTTGGTCGAGGACTGAGACGATTTTGTCCGCGTTGCCTCCGACCGTGGCGAGGGTGGCGAAGCCGCCGGCGAGGGTCGCGCCCTGCGCGGCGAGGTCGGCGATGCTGGTTTTGCCGCTGGCGATGCTGTTGCCGAGGTCCTCGATCTTCTGCGCGGCGATGGATGCGGCGGTGTCGAGGCGGCCGGCGAACTGGTCGGCGAGTTTTCCGGTGGCGCTGGTGGTCTGGTCGATGATGGGGATGAGCTTGCCGCCTACTTTGGTGGCGGCGTTGAGCAGTGGGGTTTCGAACTGCTCGCCGAGTCGTCCGATGGCGGCTTTGACGTTGCCGACCATGCCGTCGAAGCTTTCGCCTGCGTTCTTGGCGGCGCCGCCGATGTGTTCCTTCATGGCGGCCTCGAAGTCGGCGAAGCTGACTTTGCCGTCGGAGACCATGTCGCTGGCCGCTTCGGTGGTGGTGTGGAAATGGTCGGCCAGATACTGCAGGACGGGGATGCCGGATCCCATGAGCTGGAGCATGTCGTCGCCCTGCAGTTTGCCTTTCGCGGCGACCTGGGAGAAGATCAGGCCCATGTCCTGGAAGCTGCGTCCGCTGATCTGGGCGGCGTCGCCGACCGTGGTCAGCACTCCCTCGAGGTCGCCGCCCTGCTTGATGCCGGATGCGACGAGCGTGGCGGCGACGCTTGCGGCGTCGCCGAGTCCGAAGGCCGTGCCTTTGACGGAGGCGAGCGCGTTGCCCATGATCTTGTCGACGCTGGCGGTGTCGTATTTGAGGGCTTTGAGCTTGGTTTGGGCGCGTTCGATGTTGAGTGCGCGGTCGAAGCCGCCTTTCGCGGTCAGTCCGGCGATGCCGGATGCGATGCCGGCGATGGTGCCGACTCCGACTTTGCCGATTTTGCCGAATGCGCCGCCGATGGTGGAGATGATGCTTTTGCCGCTTTTTTGGGTGCCGGTGGCGGTGCCGCTGCTGATGGAGCCTTCGATGGCTTTGCCGAGGCCTTTGGTGCTTGGGCTGATGATGATGTAGCCGGTGCCGAGTTCCTGCGCCATCGTTGGCTCCTTCGCTTTTCAGTTATTCCTCTATTCCTCGTTCATCCAGTCCTCCGGCAGGCCGAGGCGGCGGTTGAGCAGTGCGCGCCGCCTGTGGTCGTGCCGGTGTTTGGGCGGTGTCGGCTCCGAGAGGAGCGTGTCCGGTTTCGCCCAGTCGGGCGTGAGGTTGAGTTTCGACTGGCCCTGGTTGATGGATTGGACGAGTTTGTCGGTGTCGTCCGGGACGTATGCCCAGCCGGCGAGTGCGGCGAAGCTGTGGCTTCTCCGGTTTTTGAGGATTTCCCTGCACATCGGCCATGCGATGTTGAGGGGTGTGGTCTTCGGGTCGAGGGGCTGGTGCCAGACTTGCATCCAGTCGTATTGCAGGGCCGCCCGGTGGTCCTGCCAGAGGGTGATGAGGATCAGGCTTTTGGGTCGGTCTTGCCGGCCTGCGCCCATGCGTCGATGATGCGGCCGATGTCGGCGATCTTGTCGCCGCTCTTGGTGTCGAGCTCGCGTTCGATGAGCGGGTATTCGCGGACGAGGTAGGTGAGGATGGTGGCCATGAAGTTGATTTTTTCCTCTTGGGTGAGGTTCTTCCATCCTCGGCTGACGGCGGTGAGACCGACGATGATGACGCTGGTCGGCAGGTTCGCGCTGTCGTCGAGGCGTGGGAGGTCCATTTTCACGTCGCCGTATTGGATGTGAACGGGGCGCGCCTCTTCGGGGTCGGCGATGGCTGTGGGTGCGATGGTCTGGATGTTGTCGGTCATTGTTCGTCTTTCTGCGATGCGCCGGCTGCTTGTGGGCGGGTGGGCCCCGCCGTCGGCGGCAGGCGCTGGAACGGCGGCGGGGCGTGAGTTGAGGGTCAGACGTCCATGGGGAAGCCGTAGAGCTTCATGAAGTACGGCGTGTCGGCCACGTCCTTGTAGGTCCTCAGGGTCATGCCGAAGTTCATCAGGTCGCTGACCTTCCATTCGATGTCCTCGCGTTCGTTGACCTTGCATTTCGGCGCGTGCAGGAGCAGGAGATGGTCGGACTGGGTGACGCCTGCGACGACGTACTGCGCGGTCTTGTTGCATTCCACATGGTCGATGGTCAGGCTGCCGTCCGCGCCGACGGATGCGTCGAAGTACGTTTCGACGACTTCCTTCTTCGATTCGAGGCCGGTGAAGCCGATGGTCCAGTATCCGCCGGCACTCCAGGAGAGCACGTTGTCTCCGTTGTGGGCGGTGAAGTCGTTGGTGTCGCCGTCCTCCGGGTGGATGGTGATGCCGTCTTCGGAGAAGTAGCCGAACGGCTTCTTTCCTGGTGTGGGACGCCAGTCCTTGCCGAAGGTGCCGATGTTCTCTCCGACGTCGTACCGGTAGATCGCCGCCTCTTTGATGAGGTTGACGTAGTTCTTGTTGTTGCCTTCGGACGCGAAGCTCAGGCCGGCGGCGCCGGCGGCGAGCAGCTGCGCCTCGAGGGCGGCGGTGTCGTTTGCCATTGGTGTGGCTCCTTTGTTTGTGGTGTTGGTCATGCGGCTTCGACGGTGAGCAGGATGACGGTGTAGGCGAAGTCCTGCCGCAGGTCGTCGTCGTGTGTCTGGAGTGGTCCGGATTCGACGCTGGCGTCGATGAGGGGCCGCTTGCGCCGGTTGTCGAGCAGCCATCGGCAGATGGTCTCGCTGAGCGCCAGGGCTTTGGGCCAGTCGCATGTCCTGCCGTCGTCTTGTGGCGCGTACACGCTGGCGCGCAGGCGCATGTACTGGCTGACCGGCGTCTGATAGGCGGCGCGGTCGAGCGAGAGGCGCACGCGCGGCATGGTCGTCGAGGCGGGCATGTCCCAGCCGATGGCCGCTTCGGGGATGGCCTGCGTGAGGCCGTCGAGGATGAGGCCGCTCGGGTCCCTGCCGATCGTGTTCATACGCTCACCTGGCCGAGGATGCGGGTGAGTGTGCCGTGTTTGGCTTCGAGCGCGACCGGTGCCGTGGCGACGACGTTGCCGTGGCTGGCGTCGTCGTTGCGATACACGGTGATGCGCGGGTCTCCGGCTGCGGCGCGTTCGACCTGGGCCTGCACGTTGTCGAGCAGGGCCTTGTTGTGCAGGAGCTGCCGTTCGACGTTCTTGCGGTTGAGGACGAATCTGATGTTGCTCATTGGTCCTGTCCTTCCTCGGCGTGGATCTTCACGCCGATGCCGGTGTCGCCGCGCCGCCAGACCTCGGGTGTCCGGGTGACGCGCATGGTCCGGCCCCGGACGGTGAGCAGGTCGCCGGCGAGGATCCCGAACGGCAGGCCTCCGCGGTGGTAGAGGTTGCAGCCGTGCGTGATGGTGCGTCGGCCGGCGGTGTCGGTGCGGTCGTATGCGCATGGCTCCACGAGCGCCTGCACGGTGCCGACGGTGGACGGCGTGCCGATGACGCGGCGTCCGTCGGTGGTCGTTTCGTCGGCTCGGGCGACGGTGATGGTTTCGGTCGGTGGCGTTCTCATGCGTCTCCCGTCATGGCGACGGTGAACATGCGGCCGCTTCCAGCGGCGTCCAGGTCGGCGAGTTCGCTGGATGTGAGGTACAGGTCTCCGTTCGGGTTGCTGTACGACCAGCTGTCGGCGAAGGGGCCGGTGGTCTGTGATCCCTGGCTGAGTCCTTCGGGGTTCGTCTCCTCGGCGATCATGGCGCGTTTGACCATGTTGCAGCAGATGTCCTTGCATATGCCGGGCTCGGCCTCCTCCGCCTGCGCCCATGAGGGGCATTGCAGGCGGATCTTGCGGCTCGCCGCGGCGAGGAGACGTTCGGCCTTGGTTTTTTCCGCGCCGTCGAGCGTCCGCCAGATCTCCTCGAGGTCGGCGGCGGCGGCGAAGGGGACGGCCATGGTCACGCCTCCGCGACGAGCTGTCCGCCGGTGTCGATGTCGCGGATGACGGTCACATGCGTGCCGTCCGGCCGGATGGCGTCGAATCGTTCGGAGCGGTGGCCGGCGGGAGGGAACAGGGCGGGCTCCTCCGGCTGCGGGTCCGGAGTGGTGGCGGGCTCCTCCGGCTGTTCCGGGGTGTCGTCGCCGATTTCCTCGGCTGGTTCCTGCGGGGTGACGTCGAGCTTCCTGTCAGCCATTGACGACTCCCTTCAGTCGTGCGGCGGCCTTGCCGCTGAAAACGCCGAGGCCGCAGTAGAACTCGATGCGGGTGCGGTAGGCGGGCTTTTCCTGCAGTTGGCCGAGGTCCTCGACCTGCACGCCGCCGTTGGTCAGGCCGGTGACGCCCTGGTCGCCCTCGCTCGCGCCGAACTTGACGGCGTAGATGCTGGTTGTGGTGGAATCGGTGCCCTGCGTCTCGTTGTTGTCGAGGATCTCCTCGCCGGCGGGGGTCTGGCCGGCCTCGAGCAGCGGGATGCCGTTCCATTGCATGGCGCGCTTGCCTACGATGTCCTGCTGGAGGGTGGTGTCGTAGGAGATGTGGCGCATGGCGCTGCCGATCTTGCGGATGATTGCGGAGGAGGCGTAGATGGCGCCGTTGGTGGGGTTGATGCCGGGGACTGCGCCGAGCAGTTCGTCAAGCTTGTCGAAGAACCTGTGGATGTCGGCGTTGGAGTCGCCGAGGATCGGCATGCCGTTTTCCGCGGCGTCGATGACCTGTTTGCCGGTGAGGCGCTTCTTGAGGCCGTCGAAGCTCTTGGTGTCGACGGCCGTGTCGCCGTTGAAGAAGGTCTCCTGGAACTTGTAGCTGATCGCCTTGACCTTGAGCGTGGTCTGTTCGGCGCGCTGGTCGTTGACGTTGCTGCGGGTCTGCTGGATGAACCTGTCGACGTCCGCGTCGCCGCCGAGGATGACGAGCTTCTCGCTCTTCTGGTTGAAGGTGCCGGTGGACTCGGTGTAGGACTCGTTGACGCCTCGGAACGCGACGCCGGGTAGGGCCGCCTCCTCGTTGTAGGCGTAGGCGTTTCCGTCGATGTTCATGAGGGGGATGCGGTCGAGGATCGGGCTGACCTGCGTGAAGGTCTCGAGGACGCCCTTGGCGAGGGTGTCGGTGGAGAGCTTCGCGGCCTCGGTGAGGTTGAGTGCCATGGTTGTATTCCTTTCTGATGGTTATTTGGCCGCGTAGGCTTGCGAGAGGAGCTGCAGCGGCGTCATGCTGCCGGTGGTTGAGGTGGCCGTTGCGCCGGCGGGCGGGGTGGGCAGTCCGATGTTTGGCCTGAGACTGTCCTTGAGCGCCTTCGCGTTCGCCTTGAGTTCGTCGCCGTCGCCTTTGAGCCGGGAGATGACGTCTCGGCCGAGGCCGGTGTCCTTGGCGATCTGGCCGATGAGGGTTTCGCGTTCGGCGGTGGCTTTGAGCGTGGTGATTTCCTTCGTCAGCGATTCGATCTTCTTGTCGGCGGCTTCGAGCTTCGCGGCGTTGCCGCTTTCGTTGGCGTCGTATTTGGCGGCTTTGGCCTTGTATTCGTCGTATCCGGCGTATCTGGCTTCGAGTTTCGCTTTTTCCTCTTCGACGCGGGCGGCGAGCGCGTGGCTGAACTCCTTGGCGTTGTCGGTCGTGGTGTTCTTCGCGTTGTCGCCTTCGCCGTTGGTGTTCTGGCCTGCGGGTGGTTCGCCTTCGCCTCCTTGCGGTTCTCCGCCTTCGATGAGGAGGAGGTGGCGCATGAGGTTGTGGTGGCGGCGGGAGATGAAGTTCATTGGTGCTCCTTTGGTTTTTGCGCACGGTTAGCGACGCGGCGTGCGGGGTCCGCGGTGAGTGGCTGGCGCAGGATTCGGACCTGCGTGGCGCGTGTGGCGCGGCCGATTTACAGTCGGCTCCGTTCGGCCTCTTCGGTAGCCAGCCGGTGTGGTAGGATGAAATTACATGAGCGCCCCCGTTGCCGTCTTTTCGATAGCTTCCGAGGCGCTCATTTGATTCTGATGAGGTTTTCGGAATGGTCGAGGATGTATACGCTTCCTCTTTTGAATCGGTTGATTGTTTTGATGATTTCGATGAGTTGTTCGTCGGACATGCATGCGTTTTCGGTGTTGTCGATGATGAGTCGCGTGCAGTCTTGTTTTTTTGATGCGTTGGCCAGATAGTGCTCGATGGTCGTTCTTTTTCCGGCTCTGTCAGGTGTTTTGATTTCGATCCCTCCGGCCCAGTCCGCGAGCCCTCTCCGTTCCTCGACCCCGGTTTGCGGGTTTTTGACGATGGTGTAATCGATTTGGAATGCTGGCGTCACTCCATGTTTTCGGAGTCGGTTTGCAGTGCGGATCTCTTGTGGTCGTGCGGTTTCGGTCTCGCGTTTCAGCTCGTCGTTGGGGAATGTGATTGGAGGTGGCGTGCCGGTGTTGAGCCATGTGCGGTCGCGCCATCGCATTTCGGCGAGTTCGAGGTCGCGTTTCCATTTCTTGTATTCGGGGGCTTTGGCTTTTCCCTTGTCGGAGAGGGTCGAGAGGTATTCCTTGTACTTGTCCTGGGTGGTGAGGGTGGATATGGTGTCGGCGCATGACTTGTATTGCCTGTAGAGCGCGTCCGGATCGTAGCCGGCGATGTGCCGCTCTCCCCATGACGGGACGACGTTGCAGTCGCATCGGCCGTTGTGGAAGCCGCCGCCGAGGTTGGCGGTCTCGCGTGTCAGGTATACGAAGCCGCGGGATGCGAGCATGACGCAGAACTCGCACGTCTCCCCCACCGGCACCCTGGCCCATCGCGGTTTCGATGGGTCTGATCCGATTTGGTCGAGCATGCCGATGCGGCTGCTTGTGGAGACGACGTGCTGCAGGTATGTCTTCCATTGGTCGAGGTCCGCGTGTTTCGGCCAGAGGTCGTCGATGCGCAGGCCGTATTTGTTGTGGACTTGGCCGTTGGCGTCGGGGATGACGTCTTCGTATCTGAGTCCTGGATAGTCGGTGTTGTTGGAGCCTCCGGCGAGTTTCCAGACCGCGCGGCCGGCGTCTGGGAGTGGCTGGCGGTCGAAGTCCGGCAGGTCATTGCCGAGGTAGTTCGACCATTCGCTTCGGATCTGCTCGAAGTAGTCGGCGGCGGCCTGCGCGGCCTTGTCGTTGTAGCTTTCCACTTCTTTGCAGGCGGCTTCCCATCGGCTTTCGTCGTCCGGATACCAGTGTTCGTCGCCCCATATCGAATCCAGGCTCCATCCTGATTCGAGTTTGAGGCGTTCGAGTCGTTGCAGGTAGGCGTCATGCAGTTGGTCGAGCCGTTTGTCCAGGGCTTCCTGCGTTTTCGGCAGCTGGCTGTCCGTTTGCATTGTCGGCTCCTTGCTGCTGGGTGGCTATGGTCTGGTCGATGCGGTCGAGCGCCTGCTGTGCTCGTTTGGCGCGTTGTTCGCGCCGGAGGGTCTGGCGTTGCCGGTCGCTCAGGTCGAGCATGTCGTAGGTGACGTCGCTGTCGGCCGGGAGGATGTTGGCGCCGACGAGTTTCACGGCCGCGTCCGCGGCCGCGGCGCGGCTTGGCGTTGCCGGATTGCGCCATTGGCTGGACACCGCGGTGGCCTGGCCGTCGCCGGCGATGCGGGCGGCTGTGGCGATGATCCGTTCCCATGCTGGGCCGAAGCGTCGTTGGCAGCTTTCGGCGTTGAGGCAGAGTTCCTTGACGGCCTTGTCGATCGCTTCGGCCGAGCTTGGGTTGTCGGTGAGCACGCCCATCGAGTCGGGCGGCAGGCTGGTGGCTGCGGCGAACATCGAGGCGGTCTGGCGCAGTTGCGCGGCGTGCGGTTCGAAGCTTGCCTGGGTGAACGTGCCGACCTGTGGCAGGTTGCCCTGCTTGTCGCGCGGCAGGGCGAGTACCTGGTCGAGCATGATCTGCCATCGTGGTTTGAGGTTGCCGTCCTTGCCGCGGAACATGTCCTCGGTGACGCCGAGGAAGTATCTGGGTGGGACCGAGTAGAGTTCGGCCTGTACTTCGCTGCGGAGGAAGGTGCGCACGGCGCTGTCGGTCAGGCTCATGACGGTCCGGCTGATGCGCGATCGGCCGAACGGTCGTTTGCTGTCCGGCCGGTATGCGAGCAGTTCGACGGGCAGTCGGCCATGCCATGCGGTGCGCGCGTACACGCTCCACTGCCAGTCCCGCATCGCGCAGCCGATGAGTTTGCCGGGGAGCATGAGGTAGCATGCGCGGATCTGCCGGCCGTAGGTCTCGTCCTCGTCGACGTCGTAGAGCAGGGCTTCGGTGAGGCCGTGGATGCGGCTGTCCCATGTGCCGGTGGCGACGTCGGCGGGGAACTCCTGGATGATCGCGGCGGGCTCCCCCCTGTCGGGCGTGCCTTGGAGCGCGGCAATGAAGCTGCAGGAGTGGACGAGGGCGTCGGTGTGCGCGTTTTCGGCGGTCTGGGCGAGGTCGTTGGCGTTGAGTAGGTCGTTGACCTGTTTGCTCAGGTCGCTGCCGTCCTGGGTGGTGATGCCGTCGAGCACGACGCGGTTGGCGAGTCCCTCGATTGCCTTTTCCGGCCATCCGACGACGATTTCGACGTCTTTGGCGATCGGTGGGAGGCTGTAGCCGAGGTCGTGGAGTTCGTTGCGGCCGTTGTAGTAGACGGTGCGGATGCGGTTGCGGGTGCGGTGGCGGATGATTTTCGCGGTGAGGCGTCGGAAGGCGTCGTCTTCGTCGGGCGTCAGGCCGGCGACGGTGGCCGGCAGTGGTTCGAGGAGTGTCATGGCAGTTCGATCATCCTTTGTTCTGGTTCGTCGCCCGGCCGTCGGGTGCTGGTGACGGCGCCGTGCAGGGCGAGGGTGGCGGCGACGAGCGGGCTGATGTCGACGTCGGATCCGAGTTTGTTCCATCCGAACGCGCCTTCGACGCCGATCTTGCGGACGGTCGCGCCGGCCACGGCCTGGTCGAGCGGGCGCACGTCCGGCTTGTGGCGCAGTTCGTGGTATTGGAGCATGTCGAGGAGACGCCCGCATGCCTTGCCCATGTCGCTCGCGCTGGTGACGGTCACGTCGATGCCGGCGGCCTTGAGTGGGGGGATGAGCACCGTGGCCGGTGACTGGGCGTCGATGACGACGGCGGCGAGGTGCGGCCAGCGGCGGGCGAGGAAATCGACTGGCCATTTGGTGCCGTGTTTCTTGACGCCTTTGAGGGCCGCGATGTCAATGTATGCGGTGCCGTCCTCGTAGGCCTGGCATGCGCCGATGGTGATCCATCCGCGGTGCGGCGGCATGTCGATGGCCATGGCTGTCCATCCGCCGGATGCTCGTTCCGGTGTGGCGGCCTGCGTCCAGAGTTCCGGGTCGATGGCCGCGTGTTCGGTGTCCTGGTCCCAGATGCCGAGGGCTTCGCGGCGGAAGCTGTCCTCTCCGAGGTTCTTGAGCATGCGGAGCATGGCGTTGGCGGTCGTGCGGTGCGGGTAGCTCGGGTTGGCCTGGGCCCATGCGTCGGGGTCGGCGGTGTCGCAGTCGCGGTCGGCGCCGAACTCGATCCATGTGCTGTCCGGGTCGTGTGCGAGGCCGGCGGTGCGGCGGTTGGTGAACACTTCGCCGGGGTCGACCGGTCTGGGTGGCGTGCCCATGTGGATGATGAGCGGGTTTTTCGCGGCGTTGGCGGTCGGGATCATGTCCTCGAGGGCTTTTTCGGTGAGGATCTGCGCTTCGTCGAAGATGATGACGTCGACTGCGGCGAAGCCTCGGCCGAAGCCTTGTTCGCGGGCGCCGAAGAGGATGCGGCTGCCGTTGGCGAAGGCGATCTCCTCCTGGCCGTTGGTCTGGCGGATGGCTTTGCAGTGTCGTGATAGGCCGGGGCGTTTGACGAGCGCCTGCATCGATTTGAAGGTTTCGGCCGAGGTTCGTGTGCGGTGCGCGGTCCATATGACCTTGAGGTTTGGTGTGGTCAGGCACAGGATGACGATGATGGTGCCGACGGTGAAGGTCTTGCCTGTCTGTCGGCAGATGCTCATGCCGATGCCGCCGACCGAGCTGGCGTAGGTGCCGTCGGCGCGTTTGGCGAGCATGAGCGTGCCGATGCCCTCCTGCCATCGGTCGAACCGGATGCCGAGCCGGTCGGCGACGCGGCGGACGCGGCCGAAGCCGGTGGTGGCGATGCCGTCGGGGATGTTCAGGATTCGGGCGGCGTCAGATAGTTTCGGCGTCGAAGGGTTCGTCTTCGATGCCATCTGCCATCTCCTCCGGGTCGTCGAGTATCGGGTCTGGTTCCTTCTCCCGGTCCATTTCGAGCAGTTCCTTGCCGACGGCGAGGAGCTGTTTGCTCAGTCCGGCGACGGCGGTGGCCGGGCAGTGCGGGTCCTTGAGGTTGCGCATGAGCGCGGTTCGGCTGACCTCGAGCAGGTCGCGGTATGTGGCCGGCGCGGTCGGCTGCTGTGGCGACGGTTCGTTGGCCGGCGGCGTCGTGGGCGACGTTTGGTGTTGTGGTGAGTGTCTGTGTTTGCTGGCGAGTTTTCGGCAGTTGTCCGAGCAGTATTTTCGTTTGGCGTTGGCGTTTTGCATGGCGTGGCCGCATTGCGCGCAGGTCCGGATCGGCATGGCGCCTCCTTTGCCGTCGATGGTGTCGTCGGCGACGATTATTTTTCGCGGGGAGAGAGATAGGCGCTGCACACGAGGTCGCCTCCGAAACGATGAGGGGGGTATACTCCCGTGGGTTTCACCAGTCGGCGGCTTCGAAGTCGCGCGGCTTCGATGCGGCTGCGGGTTTGCCGCCGGCGAGTCTTCGTTTCACTTCGGCGCGCGCCCATTCGAGTGTGTGCGTGCCTTTGACCGCGTTGCACCAGCGGTGCGCCGGCCCGCTGTTCGCTCGGCAGACGCGGCCGCCGTTGGCGATGGCCACGGTCTCGTCGACGACGAAGCTCCATGGATCCGGAGGCCGCAGACTGTAGTCGATCGGCCTGCCGCAGATGTAGCAGTCGGCTCGGCGTGCGCGATAGTATGCCTGCACCTCCCGCCGGCGGTGGCCGTTATGGTAGCGTGGATTGCTCATGGCATCAGCCACAGGGCGATGAGACAGGCGGCGAATACCACGCATGAGCCGATGGTTAGGATGAGCATGTCCATGACGCCTCCATTTTGCGGTGCCCCCACTCGGACTCGAACCGAGGACCCATGGTTTAAAAGACCGCTGCTCTGCCAGCTGAGCTACAGGGGCTGGGTGGTAAAAGAAAAGCACCAGCCCCTTCGGGCATGGTGCAAGTTCTTTTACAGAATACATGGACTCAGCCGGATGCGCAACTATGCGCGATCGCGCACCTCGATGAGCTCGGCCTGGTTGAACTCCCACACGCCATGCCCCAATCGACGCGCCTTCGGCAGACGGCCGCGCGCCAGCCAGTTCGACACCTGCTTGCGCGTGGTGCGCAGGCCGGCGCGGTCGGTCAGCCAGTCCGCCGCCTCCGCAGGCGAACAGGTCATGACGGCCCGGCCCGCGGCATCCACACGGCCGGACACCAGCATGTCCAGATCGAGGCGCTCGCCGCATTCGGGGCACCAGCCATCCCGCATACCCTGCGGCACCGCCAACGACGCCGAACAATCCGGGCACTGCACGACGGTCACCCTGCCGTCCGAAGGCGTGGAAAGCCGGTCGATACGACGGAGCATCCTGTCCAGCCGATCGGCCAGCTCGCCCGCGGACGGGGAACACACCACACGCGACCACGACCTGCACACCGCACGATACGCCGGCCGCCATCCCTCGACCGGCAGCAGCATCCACTTCAAATCCACGGAACCGGCCAACCGGAGCATCAAACGGGCCGCCTCCTCATACACCTCCAACCAATGCACACTCACCGGCAGACCGACCGAACCTCCACGAACACCACCACCGCGCTCGCCGATGTGCGCCTTGCGTTCGGCGAGCGCGCGGAGTTCCGGGATGGTTTTGGCGAGGCTGGCGATTTGTCGTCGCATGTGTTTGGCGCAGGTTTTGCAGAGGGTGGTTTGTGCTGGTTCGCCGCATTGTTGGCATTGACTGGTCATGGTTCCCGCTTTCCGGCTAGAATGGTGGTTGGTTTCTTGGAGGTTCCGTCCGGCTTGGCGGGGCCTCTCTTTTTATTCGCCTTGCTGGGCAATCTTGCTGATGAGCATGCGGCTGATGTTGTTCTCCTCGTCTCGCTGGTCGGCCTGATCGAGCATGTCGGCCGAGTCCTGCATCAGGTGCGCCTGTTTGAGTGCCTTGGATGCCTGGATGGTGGCCATGGTGAGCGCGTGGCTGATCTGGATGTCATTGCTGCCGCTGAGGGTTTGGAGGCCGGCGAGCGCTTCGCTGATGTGTTTCTGCAGTGCGATGGCCTGTCGGCGGATGGTTTCGGCTGCGTTGAGACGGTTCACGCTTTTGTCGATGTCGTTGCTCATTGCTTGTTCTCCTTTGTTGGTTCGTTTGCGGGGTCGGCCGGCAGGCCTGTGACGTATTGGATGACGGCGCGGATACGGTCGGACGTGTCGCTCATCGGGCGTCCCTGGCGGCCGTGTCGATGCGCTGCTCGCCGAGGCTGATGTGTTCGATGTTGGCGCGCCTGCGGAGGATGAGAGCGTATTCGTCCATGACGTCGAGCTGCCTGCTCAACAGGCTGATCGGGCAGGTAGGCTCGAAGTCGAGCGTGCCATCCGCATACCGCTGCAGCATGTCCCTGAGCCTGCCGGAACGAGCGGTCAACTCACGGTATTCGACGCGCATCCGCTCCCTGTAATCGGATCCGTCGGCGCTCGCGGGTTGCGCTTGGTCGGCGGTGGCGAGCACTTCGATGGCTTGGCGAACGTATCCGTCGTGGATCCAGTCGGCCGCATGCTCCCATTCGTCGTGGATGTGTTTCGGATCGTCCTTGCGGAGTGCAAATTTGAGCCCGAACAGACGTTCGGCTACGGCTTCGGTTCTCGCGTCGATAGGCGGGAGCGGCGGTTCCAGTGTTTCCTCGCTCATTTCGATTCCTTTCTCTGTGTCGATGAGTTTGTTGAGCACGCCGATGGCGATGTCTGCTTCACTGTCTTTCATTGTTGTTCCTTTTCCTTGTCGTGTTCCGCCACCCATCTGAGTATGGCGTTGACGGCGATTTCGCACGCCTGCCGTTCCTCGTCATCCTCTGGTGCGATACATACGGCGCCGCATTGCGACCAGATTTTCACTGTGGCTCCTTGTCTGCACCGCTCACATGGCTCCAGTCGCATGACAGGCCGCCCCTCTGGTAGCCCGCGTAGACGACGCAGTCCACTTTCCTCGTGTCGGACAGTGTGACGATGCATTCCTTGATGTTGTCGCTGGACATTTTGGAGCATGTGGTGCCGGTGGCGGCGATGGCGTGGGCCGGGGTCGACGTCTTGGACGCATTGCCGCATCCCGCGAGCGCGGCGCAGAGCACGAGGGTTATGGCGGTGAGGGCGGCGCATATGGTGTTTCTCATTGGTTTCATTCCTTTCCGTAGATGGCGAGGCTTCTGATGCCGTCGCTCATGCTGTTGGAACATGTGTTCGGATCATGGTCGATGATGTCGTTTCCGATGCCTTTGAAGCGGAGGCTGGCGGTGCCGTCGGGATGTCGGATGAGTTCGAGTCGTCCGTCGATGATGACGTCGTCGTCGGTTTGGGCGATGCAGCGGCGGCCGATCAGGATGGCCGGGTCGGCCGACCGCCATTTATGCAGCGGGACGTTGACGCTCACCGCGGCTCCTCGCCTTCGTTTTCGCCTTGGGTGTCCTTTTCGGCCGCGTCGTAGCCTTCGTCGTACACGTCGTCGAGCAGGTTCTGGAATTCGGGAGAGGCGAAGAACGTTCTGATGGCGTCCTTGGCCACGCGTCTCCATGGCTCTTTGCCTTCCATGGGCATCTCGTTCCATGGGCGTGGATGGCGGTGGCCGTTGCGATGCCAGCGCAGGTAGATGGCCTCGGCCACCTTGTTCTGCGTCTCCAGACCGATCGGTATGGTCTCCTGGTCTGCCATGATGGCTCCTTTCAGTATGTTTCCGGCGGTTCCGGCGCGGTACGGTCCGCGATGATGTAGGCGGCGAGCGCGACGCATAGGGTGAGGATGATGAGTATGGCGTGCAGGGCGAGCCATTGGAGGGGGATCCAGTGGTGGAGGCCGATGCCGATGATCGGCCGGATGATGGCGTGCGGCACGAGCAGCAGCGCGGTGAGGGCGAACAGCGTGGCGAACCAGTCGCCGATGCGGTTGGAGATGTGGTTGATGGTCTGTTTCATTCCGAGGTTCCTTTCGTTGTTGGTACGGTTCATGGCCTGTTGGCCATCCAGCCGATCAGGATGGCGGCAAAGAGGAGGATCACTGCTGCGATGCTCATCACCTTGCTGCTTTCGTGGCGACGTATCGGACCGGATGGGCGGAGAGGTGGCGGATGATGCGCGCGTATTGGCGGATGTCACGGTCGAGGCATGTGCCGGTGCGGTGGGCGCTGGCCGCAGGCGTCTCCTCTTCCGGTTTCACGTCCCAGCCGGCGGCGTCGAGACTGTCGCGGAGGGTGGCCATGTCGATGCGGTGGTAGTGCAGCGGGAGGTTCGGGCAGAGTCGGCCGATGAAGTCGAGGTCGAACTGCGGGTTGCTGCCGGCCGGATGGAGGGTGAACGATTGTGCGAGGCTGTCGACGTATTCCTCGAGCGCGTTCGCCGTTGCCTTTTCCGTATATCCGCCGTCGAGAGCGTCTTCGAGCAGTCCGTTGGCGCAGTGCATGCGCCACGCCTCGAGGTTCCCGTCCGTAATGGACGCCTTGCGGCCTTTCAGTCCGATGACGCGGCGGAAACCTCCGACGCACCGCACGCCTCTCATGTCGGTGCAACGCATTTCCACCTCGAGGATCCTGTCATGGTCCGGGTCGAGCCCCGTGGTCTCCACGTCCATCCACAGCAGCATGTCGGGCTTGTCAAGGGTCATTCCGTTTCCCTCCTGTCGATGTCGAGTGTGGCGACCTCCATGGCTGTCAGACGGGTCGCGGTGCCATCCTGGTTGAGGCGGAGCCATATCCCCTGCCAGTCACGCACCGGGGTGGTGCGCGGATCCCTGCCGAGCGGGACTATCAGCCCGAGGCGTGCGGCCTCCTTCACATGCTGATGGACCCACCCATGGCAGCCGGTCGTGCCCGAACCGCACAGCTCGACGATGTTGGCCGGACTGTGCCTCACATCCGGATCCGCCGCCCGACGCAACTGACGGTGATGGCCGGAGCGTCCAGGCCAGCATGACGGATCATGGATGTTCGTACCGCAACGCAGGCAATGCCAACCCTGACGCTCCAAAGCGGCACGCTTCGAATCAGCAAACTCACTCACAACGCACCCCCTCCTGCATCAGACCGTCAACCAACACCAAACACGAAGTGCAATTGGTCCTCAACACGGCCGCCAACGCCACGATGCCGTCATCCGCCCTGCCACCGGCGAGCGCTCGCAGTTCGATTGTGCTGGCGGTCTGGGCGGTGTCGGTGAGGAGGCGGCTGAGTTTGTCGAGTTGTTCCCTGGTCATTGGTTGTTCTCCTCGTCTTCTTCGTTTTCGTCGGAGTCGGCTTCGCTGATGGCGGCGATGAGCTGGTCGAGGTGGCTGGTTTCGTCGTCGGTGGGCGTGTAGCCGAGGTCTTGGAGGATCTGGTAGTAGCCGGGGATGCGTCTGCCGATGTCGTTGACGGTGGTCCAGTCGGTCGGGTCGATGAACCATTCGATGCGTGCGGCGAGGATTTGCACCGCCCAGACCGCCCAGTCGGGTTCGTCGAGGTGGTAGCGGAGTTCGGCGAGCGCCCGTTCCGGTTCGATGCCGCTGATGGTGGCGAATTGTTCGCCACCGCATGCGGCGTCGTTCCATGTGCTCAGCGCCTGCGTGTAGCCCTGCGGGTCCGGGTCGATGATCTGCAGGAGTCCGAGCCGGGCCGTGGTTTCGACGAGCTTGTCGCGTTTGATGCCGTGGAGATGGCCGTGGAGCCATGCCATGCGCTTGTCCGCGGAGGTGGCGGCGTATTCCTCGAGCGCGTGCCGGCGGGCGTCGCGTTCGGCCTGTTCGGCGGCGCGGCGTGCTTCCTTTTCGGCGTCGGCGGTCTTGTCGCGGCGGGTCCAGAGGCAGACCTGCTCCATGTGGATGGATACGGCGGCTGGGTTCTGTTCGCGGATCTTCTCGATGGTTTCTTCGGGAGTGCCGGTGGACGGGAACATGCAGCCGATGTAGCGCCATTCCGGGTCGCTGTAGGGCTTTTCGGGGTCGGGGATGAGGTTGATGCCGTTGTCGGGCTCCCCGAGGAGCGCGGCGACCGATTCGATCCATTGCCGGTCGCGGTCGTCGCGTTCGATGTTGCGGAGGATGTAGTCGAAGTTCGAGGTGCCCGCCGCCTGCGCGAGCTCCTTCTGCCTGTCCGGCTGGCCGTCATATCGCGCGATGGCCACGAGCTGACCGATGGAGATCTGGCCGAAATCGTCGCGGGATGCTCTGACCTCGGTCTTGATGCTGGCGGCCTTGACGCGGTCACGCACATAGTCGCCGCTTCGGCCGAGCCGGTGGGCGACGCTGGCGGTGGTGGCTCCGAGGTCGAGCATGCCCTGGATGGCGTCAGCCTCCTCCAACACGGTGAGCTGTTCGCGCTGGCAGTTCTCGGTGACCATGGCCTCCAACTGCTGCAATGGGCCGAGCTGGAGCACGAAGCATGGGACAGCTACGATTCCGGCATATTTGCATGCGGCGAGCCTGCGGTGGCCGGCGATGACCCTGTAGCGCTCGCCGTTGGGTACGACGCTGAGGGGCGTGAGGAGGCCGTTGGTTTTGATGCTAGCGGCGAGGTCGGTCACGTCGCCGAGGTGTTTTCTTGGATTGTCGGGGTGGGGGTCGATCAGGCTCGTGTTGATGAGCTTGATCTGGTTGCTTTGGTAGCTGCTCATTGCTTCTCCTTGCTGGTTTCTTGGTTGTTGAGTTCGTCTGCGCACGCTTGGCATGCCTTCCACCATTCGCTTGGGTTGCCGTTGCGGAGGCTTCCGGTGTGGTCGTATTCGTCCTCGTGTGGATCCATGAGCTGGTGGACGTGTTCGCAGTTCCAGGTGTGCTTGTGGCGTGGTGTTGGCGTGACTGGTTCGGGCGCCCAGGTCTTCCACTGGTCGCGGAGCCATGTGTTGAGCCGTGGGATGTGGCCGCTGCGGATTTGGCCGTCGTTGACGGCGTGCTTGTAGCGGCGGAGCGCGGTTTGGAGACGGGTGAGTTCGACGGGGTTTCCGGCGATGGCCGCGTACAGGGCTCTGGCTTCGGCTTCGGTCTTGCGGCCTTTCGCGCCGACGGATCCGGGATAGGTTTCGGCGAAACGGTCGAAGCCGGCGTCCGGCGTATCGGGTTGCTTCGAGATGCTGGCGGGAGGGGTCGGAGAGGGTATATCGGTATCGGTATCGGTTTTATGCCATGTTTTTGCTTGGCTGTCCCCTAGCAACTTGCTAGACGGTTTGCTACCCATATCGCTACTGTTTTGCTCTCCGTTTGCTTGGCTGTTTTCCGGCAAGTCACCAGACGTTTGCTTGGATTTCTGCTTGGCTTTCTGCTTGGCGGCCTTGCTGAGTCCTCCCTTGCTTCCGGCCTTTCTGCGCGCCTCGCGTTGCTCTTCGGTCAACACTCGTGGCTCCCTGCAGATGCCTTCGGCGTAGACGGGGCGCCAGCCGCCGTCGTGCTCCTCCATGAGGCCCGAGTCGATGAGCTGCTGCAGCTGTTTCATGGTGCCGCCGGCGTCCTTGAGGTCGAGCTTGTCGAAGTGGCCGGGGTATGCTGCCGGGTCCTTGGCCTGCATCGAAACGCCTTTGGAGTGGATGACGCACAGCTTGATCCACAGTCCCACGGTGGCGAGCGGCAGGCGGCGGATGCGCCTGTCGTCGGCCATCTGGTCGTCGACAATAAACCACATCTCTTCTTCTCCTTCCGGTGGTTCAGTCGATCTCGCCGGTGTCCGGATCGACGGTCGCCTCGACGTCGCCGTCGTCCATGTCGAGGCTGCGGCGCAGGTCGTCGATGAGGATCATCTGCCGTGACGTGGATGGCTTCGCGCACATGTTCTCCATGGCCAGGCCGGCGTCGAGGATGCGCTGCGCGAGGTCCGCGCAGTCGTACACGGCTTCGGTGATGGCGTGGATGCCGCCCCACTTGTCGATGTGCTCCTGTTTGGTGTGGGTGTCCATGACGTTGCGGCATGCCTTGAGCACGACGGCCGCGGCCTTGGTGACCTGCTGGGTCTTGCCGATGAGGTCGATGAGTGTGTCGGGCGTGGCTTCCTGTGGGATGAGCGCCTGTTGTTCGCTGGCTTTCATTGCTGCTCCTTAGAACTCCGGTTCCGGATCGGGTTTGCCGAAACCTCCGAATGATGACTTGTCGTCCGACGGCGCGCCCCACGGATCATCGGCCGGAGGCTGGGCGGGTTGCTGTGTCTGCGCCGGCTGTTGGCTCCAGCCGCCCGCTCCGGTGTTGACGGTCGGCGTCTGCGCGGCGGGATTGCCGTAGACGGGACCTTGCGGCCGTCGGTCGATGCGGCTGACCTGCGCGGTGGCGTAGCGTAGGCTCGGGCCGATCTCGTCAACCTGCAGTTCCATGACGGTTCTGTTGGTGCCGTCCTGTGCCTGGTAGGAATGCTGTTGGAGTCGGCCTTGTGCGATTACGCGCATGCCCTTCGCAAGGCTCTGCGCGCAATGCGAGGCCATGTCACGCCATGCCGAGCAGCGCATGAACAGCGCCGCCCCATCCTCGTACTGGCCGGTCTGCTTGTTGTATACGCGCGCGGTGTTTGCGATGGTGAAGCTGGCGACCTGCGCGCCCTGGCCGGTGGTCCTCAGTTCCGGATCCGCGGTGAGGTTGCCGACGATGGTGATGACGGTCTCCCCTATGGCCATGTCAGGCTCCCTTCACATATCCAGCCGGTTCCGGGCCGAGCTGGCTTGGATCCTTGGCCTTCCACGCGCATTTCGCGCGCAGGCATCCGGCCTCGCGGTCGATGACGATCTCGCCGAAGCGCGCCGGCGCGACCATGGTGAGGTTCCAGCCACGGTCGCGGTTGAGCGCGCTGATGGTCTCGTACAGTTCGCCGATCAGTTCGGCGGCCGTCATGCCGACGCTGGCGGGTGTGAGCGGCCATTCGAACCACTTCTCGCCTTCTGGCCTGCTTGGTGTTTTGCTTGGCAACGTTTGCCTCCTTTGGATTGATGTCGTGCCGGGGCGCGGATTCGAACCGCGCATCCATCCGCCGGCGTGACCTGAACACGCCGATTCATGGCGCCCGCATCCGTTCGCGGGCCCCGGCGAGGGCCGGGCGGGAGGAGAAGAGAGAAGATGACCCGTCCGGCTGGTTTTAACGTCTTTTCCTTGACGCGCGGGCGGTTCAGGCATGGCCGCGCATGACGAACCACGTCCATGCCGCAATGTGTGCGGAACCGTCCAAGTCCTTCACTGCCGTTGCTCGTCCACCCATCGGATGAAGCGTGGGTCCGAGCACAGGCGGCGCATGATGACGGCCGCGGGGATGAGCACCGCGAACGGCGCGGCGATGAGGTGTTCGATCGGGTGCGTGCAGGCCGGCGTGCAGTACAGCACCCACATGGCCAGCAGCCACACCGCGAACAGCAGCTGGTGCAGGATGACGAGGGCAAGAACCTTCATCGTTCGCCTCCGGCCGTAGAATCGATGGAATGGACATCAATGCGGTCACCGGCGTCGTTGGCGCCATCACGGGATTGGTTGGCGGTGTCTCCGGATGTGTCGCCTTGTTCCAGGCGCGCCATGGCAACAAGCTCTCGGAGCAGGCGAACGGCTCGGCTGAAGAAGCCAACCGGATCGCCGTCGAATCGAAGCATGCCGCCGAGCAGGCCAACCGCCTTGCAGGAAAGGCGAACGAGATAGCTGCAGACGCGAACGCGATCAGCCAGCGGGCGTTGTCCGTCACCGCCGACCAGACGGTCCACAAGTGGCGGGTCGAATACGATGGAGAAACCTCGACCGTCTTCCTTGTCAACGATTGCCCCGACATAGCACGAGACGTGTCCGTGTTCGTCCGTTTCAAAGACCAGACCGTTGCGCAACGGCACGTCGACGAGGTTGCGCCGTTCGGAGAGGTCGCGCTCGAAAGCGAGTTCTTCTCCAAGCAGATATTCGAAGACCAGGCCGGCATCGACCGTCTGAACGCCCAACCCGGCTTCACCTACTTCGGACGTGGATCCTGTCGTGTGACGGTCCACGTCGCTTACACTACGGAGCACGGCGCCAGTCGCAACGACGAAGTCGAGCAGTGCCTGACCAACAGCCAGAGGCATTGATTCCATCACAGCTCCTTGTTGATGGTGTCGATGACGATGTCCACGAGGCCGGCCACGTCGAGGTCGATGTATCCGACGATGTGACCGAGCGAACGCCTTGCTTCGATGTCGTCCCACCCGTCGGCATAGGCCGGACGGATGGCGTCGCCCTCGTCCTCAAATCCCCTGAATATTGCTTCGACGCAGGCTTTGCGGATGTCGCTCATTTGTCCTCCTTTTCTTCCCATGGATCAGGCCACGGGGTATCGGTACGCCAGTCGTTGTCGGTCATCGCGCACCCACCTCTTCCTCGTATTCGGCCGTGCACTGGTACAGGTGTTGCGCGAAATAGGCGATCATCTGCTCCTTCGGATACATGACGATTCGTCCCACCTTCACGAACTTCGGGCCGATGCCCGCGCTACGCCAGTACGCCAGGGTGCCTTCCTTGATGCCGCAGTTGTCCGCGATGTCCTTCGTTGTGTTCATCGGCTTCAACGCCGCCGCCAATGCGGCGAACACCTCTTTGTCATCCATCACGCGTCCACTCCTTTCATGCGTCGGCGAGCGCTTCGGCGTCTTTGATGATGTCGGAGAGCTTGCGTCCGGTGACTTGGCTGATGCGGGCAAGCTCGTCGAAGTTGAACGTCCCGCCATTGAGTTTGCGGTTGAGACTGTTGCGTGGAATGCCTGCCTTTATTCCGACCTCATCCTGCGTGAGCCCAGCGTGTTTTATGGTGCTCTTGAGGACATCACCAATTTGTCGAGATGTCACATTTTCAATTTGCTTCAAACCAAACCTCCAAAGTTTTATTTAAGACTTATTTGTTTCATATGAGACATGATAAATAAATATTTGCCTTATGCAAAACTCGGCGTGTCTCATATGAGACAAAAAACGGGGAAAATGACGTAATCTAAACACATGGCAACAGGAAAGAAAATCCCGACTATCGAATCAAAGGCGCTGTCGATAGCGATCAAACGGGCAATGGCGACAAGAGAACTGAAAGTAAAGTCGCTCGCTGAGAAATCAGGCGTCCCCTACGGGACGTTACGGAGGATCCTCGAACTGAACACCGTTGCCGATTATGAGCAATTGCAACGCATTTCGACGGCGTTGCGAACACCTCTGGCGCAGATTATCGCCGATGCGGATGAACTCAGCAAAGACCCAGAAGTTGTAAGCGATTTTGAGACATCTCACGAAGATATCGACATCGATAAGTGGGCCGACCGCATCAAAATCGAAGATTCCATTAAAACCAGATAGGAAGGGAGAACAATGGAATTTGAAGAGAGCCTTAACCAGGTCGCAGCAAAGGTACGCGACCTCAAAGAGGGCATCGAAACAGAGGAAGCCACGAAGAACGCGTTCATCATGCCGTTCATCGGTCAAGTACTCGGTTATGACGTGTTCAACCCAACCGAAGTCGTGCCGGAATTCACCGCCGACGTTGGGGTCAAAAAAGGCGAAAAGGTTGATTACGCGCTCGTACATGACGGTCAAGTGCAGATTCTTATCGAATGCAAGAAGATTGGCGTACCGCTCAGCTTGGAGAACGCAAGCCAGCTGTACCGGTATTTCGCGGTGACGAACGCGCGCATCGGTGTTCTGACCAACGGCCAGGTATGGAATTTCTACATGGACATTGATGAGCCGAACCGCATGGACTCGAAGCCGTTCCTGGTGCTGGATCTATTGGATATCGATCCGACGATAATCCCGGCGTTGCAGAAGCTGACCAAGCCGGCGTTCGACCTTGATTCCATCGCCAGCAGTGCCGAAGAGCTCAAATACGTAGGTGCACTCAAGAGGGCCGTCGGCGACGAGTTCAAAGAGCCGTCGGACGAGTTCGTAAAGCTGCTCGCCTCGCACGTGTACGAAGGCGCGTTCTATGCGTCGGTCATGGAGAAGTTCAGGCCATTGGTGGCGAAGGCGCTGAAGCAGTATCTGTCAGATCAGGTCAACGATCGACTCAAGACGGCACTCGGCGCGGATGATATCAAGATCGACACAATCGAGCCAGACGCAAACGAGGAAACAAACGACGAAGACGAATCCGACGGCAACGACGACGATGGAATCGTCACCACCGAGGAGGAAATCGCCGGTTACCGAATCATCAAAGCCATCGCATGCAGCGATGTGGATCCGGAACGTGTAACGATGAGAGATGCAAAGAAATACTGCGCAATATTCCTCGACGATAACAACCGTAAGCCAATTGTTCGTCTTTATTTCAACACTAAGCAGAAATATCTCGGTGTTTTCGACGAAAACAAAAACTGCGAGCGCATGCCTATCGATACGCTTAATGGTATCTATGCCTACTCTGAGCAGATTCGCGAAGAGGTGCGCCGCCTTCTATAACAGCATTATTTGAAAATAGTTCGAGTCCCGATGTACAGCTCAATGATTGTCGGGACTCTACTTAAAAGCCGCCTGTGTCTACGAATACCGCGAGCGCCGGGGTGAAGAACATGTGGGAAGAAGCGCCATGAAAGTGACCATTGATGATCTGTGGCTCAAGAATGACGATGATGGCAATCCGCCGAGTCGCGCGGCCAAACGCTCTTTGGCTAACTCACGCGATCCGATGAAGGCCAATGTGCCTGAGAAGTGGCGTAAAAGCCGTTATGGAGTCGGGATGCGCTGGCGTTGTCATTGGACCATCGTCAAGGACGGTAGACGTGTGCAGAGGGTGAAGCAGTTCGCCAGGCTCGCCGAAGCGCAGGAATATGCCGCGGCCATGGAGGACGACATCAGGCGGGGACGCTACCGCGATCCTCGTCAGGAGCTTCGTGTCCTGGATGACGTGGCCGGCGAATGGCTCGCGTCGAAGGTTGATCTGAAACCCGGCACCGCAGGCCGGTATGCGAGGGAGCTGCGCCTGTACATCCTGCCCAAATGGGGTGGCATGACGTTGCGGGAGCTGCGCCCTGACATGCTGCAGGAGTGGGTCGGCCAGCTCATGGACGGTGGTTATCCGGCCGCGTTGCCGGACGGGCGTGATTCGAAGCCGCTGAGCGCGAGAAGCATCCGCAATATCATGAAAGTCGTCCTCAAGGGCATCTTTGACTACGCCGTCTCGAACGGGTGGATCGGTGAGAATCCTGTGGACA
>ERZ857984.531-NODE-531-length-44153-cov-6.406073_pt1 | contig 44153 bp, 37 predicted proteins | sample MGYA00519914_ERZ857984 | MGnify/ENA primary metagenome ERZ857984 (study PRJEB31778, sample SAMEA3449417) | human gut metagenome | biome: human gut; feature: human-associated habitat; material: faeces | place: United Kingdom | collected 2010/2012 ... | reverse complement strand
GGGGTTGTGGAGGAAATCCACGATCTCGGCCAGGGCCTCTTTGGCCTCGTCCTGGCCGGCCACGTCGGCAAAGGTCTTGCCGGTCTGGGCCTCCACATACACCTTGGCGTTGGATTTGCCAAAGGTCATGGCGTTGCCGCCGCCCATCTTTTTCATCATAAAGCGCATGAGCAGCTGCCCCACCAGCACAAACAGCAGCACGGGGAACACCACCGTGACCAGCAGGTTCATCAGGGGCGAGGCCTGGGTGGGGATCACTCCGCCGAACTGCACCGCCGCGCCGTCCGGCCCGCTGGCCTGCAGCAGCCGGTCCACCCGGCCGGGGTCGTTGATGAGCGCGGTGCGGTACAGCCGCTCGCGGCCGTTTTCGTCCTTCATCATGTAGGTGATGGTCCCTTCGGATTCATTCTCCTCCACGGCGCTCACCTTGCCGGCATCCAGGTCGGCGATAAACTGGTTATACGTTACCTCGCTCACCTGGCGCTGCATCATGCGGGGAAATACCAGCGCATTGAGCAAAAGCAGCACCACAAGAGCGATGATATAATAATAAATAATTGCTTTTTTAGGGTTTTTGGGGCCTTCCTTTTTCATAACACACCCGCCTTTTTGATTCTTTGCGGCGCAGGGGGGCGCAAAACCGCCCACCTGTTCATTTTTATAGCATATCCTCCCGATATGAAAAAAATATGAACGTTTCTAAAACCTTTTTTCGCCCCCGGTAAAACCCGGCAAAAAAGCGGCCCCGGCGTTTTTTGCCGGGGCCGCTTTTGAGGCCCGATCTTCCTCTCAGGGCAGGTCAAACGTGCCCATCTGCTGCTGCTCACCGTACTCGTCAAACAGCAGCTGCACCCTGCGGTTCTCCATCTCCTCCGGCCGCACGGCCAGCACCAGCCGGACCGTGGTGCTGGCGCCGATGGGGGCGACCGGCCGCAGTGCGAATTGCGCGCTGTCGTCGCCGCTTACCACCTGAACGGCATATTTGTTGCCCGATTCCGGCCGCACCGAAAACCAATAGGAATCCAGCCGCAGCTCCCGTTCGCTGTTGTTGGCAAGCTCAAACTCCAGCTCGTAATACTCGCGGCTGGGGTCATAGCCTGCAAGCTCCTCCTCGCTGAGGGCCCGGAGCGCAAAGCCGCTCAGGCTCAGGTGCCAGGCCGTTCCCCGGCCCGCGTCCTTTACCGCGCCGTAACCAGCAAAAAAGCCCGCCAGCACCGCCGCCAGCAGCAGAGCGGCCAGCACCCAAAGCACCACAACTCCCCGTTTTTTACCGCTCATTCCTGGTCACCTCCCTCTTCAAAGGCGACCGGCACGCCGGTCATCTGCACCGCCGAAGTGCGGTAATCCCGCCCCATGAGCTGCGCCTGCAGCCAAAGCGTCGCGTCCTTTGCCCCCTCTGGCACCGCAAAGTAGATCCAGCCCTCCGCCATCGCGGTCCCGCTCAGCTCGTAAACATCCAGCACCTCGGCGGCAAGCTCGGGATATACCGATCCCATGCGGTATTCATCGATGGGCGCATAATATGTATCCCCAATCTGCAGGTAAACCGCGGCCTCCCAGCTGGCGTAGTCCTTTTGTTTTTTCGCCTCGCACCACACCCGCACCACAGCGGCACCTGCCGGGGTGCCCGCAAGCCCGCTCACCCGCTCGGCGGCTCCCACGGTTACCTGCCGTTTCAGCGGCCCCAGGGGAAAGGCCCCGTTCTGCTGCGCCTGGGCAGTGCCGGCGGCCTGCACAAAGCCCTGCGCTTTTTTTGCCGCCTTTGCGGCCCGGGCCGCCAGCGGAAACGCCGCCAGCTCCACCAGCAGAAGGATCGCCAGCACCGCGCACAGAATGCCCGGCAGCACGCCCGTGTGCACCGGCTTTTGCCGGGCTGCGGCGGGCGGCGCCGCATACGCCGGGCCGGCCGCCGGGGCAGCCCCGGCAGGCATTCCCTCGGGCTCGGGGGGCTGCCATGCGGGCACGGAAGGCCCCCCCTGCGCCTCTTGCTGCTGCGCCGCCGAATCGTTGTAACGCCCACAGTAAGGGCAAATGCCCCCGCACAGCAGATCGTCAAAGCGCTGGCCGCAGCCGGTACATAAGATCTTCACGCTCTTTGCCTCCCCTCAAAAATCTGCGGGGGCCGCCCGGGCGGCTGCTCCGTCCCAGGCCGCCCCCGCGTCGCCTTTGTAATTTTTACGCCTTTACCTTTTTGGCGCTGTAGGTGTTCATGGCGCCCTGGTCCAGCTGATGCTCCGCAGCGGCGCCCTGGGCCCGCAGCTCCTCTTCCAGTTCGCTGGACTTCATGGCCGACAGCGCGCTGGAGCGGATGCTGTCGATGGTGTAGTCGGCGGTGAGCACCGTTTCCTGGCGCACCAGCACCAGCAGGCTGCTGCCAATGTTCACCACGGTGGCCTCGCCGGGCTTCGCGCCTTTCATCGCCGCGGCCGCCTCCTCGCCGTAGTAGCTCATCTGGGAGGGCGAGAAGATGGTGTTGCCCAGGCTCGAGGCGAGCAGGTTGGCGCTGTACTCGCTGCCGCTGATCTCGCTGGCCTTTTTCAGGGTGTCCTCGGCGATCTCCTCCAGGCTTTTGCCCCCGTTCACCTGGGCGGCGGCCTCGTCGGCCAGGGTGCGCATCTCGGCGGTCTGGTCCTCGGTGAGCATCACATAGCTGGTAAAATCGATGATGGGCAGGGTTAGGTAGTCGGCCCGCAGGTAGTTCTGCTCCACCCACTTGGCCAGCTCGTCGTCGGCCACGGCCGCGCCGCCCCCGTTTCCATAGATCATATCCAGCAGGGCGTCCTGCTTTACAATATTGGCCACATGGCTTTTCAGGCTGGTGCGCCCAATGCCGTTTTTCTCGTAGCTCTTCTGGCTCTGGGTCCAAAGGGTCTCGGTCTGGCTCTCCACCGTGGCCTGCTGCTCCTCGGTCAACTCGCCCCCCAGCTCGGCAAACCGGGTTTCCACCGCCGCGTACAGCTCGATAAATTTCAAGGTTTCCTCGGCAATGTACTCGGCGCCGGTCTGCTCGCTGTCCTTAATCTTGCTGGTCAGGACCTTCTTGGAGTCCTCCACCCTGGTGGCGGCCTGCTCGTAAGCGTTATACTGGGCCAGCAGATACACGCCCGCCGGGATCTCCACCCCGCCGATGCTGCCCACCGTGGCAGGGCTCTTGATGGTGCAGCCGAACAGGCTCACGCACAGCAGCGCCGCTGCGGCAAAGGCCGCGGTCTTTTTCATTTTCATGGTCGTTTTATTCCTTTCCTGGGCGGCGGGGCCCGTGGCCTCGCCGGAACGCCCTTGTTGCATGTTTTCCATTATAGTGCCAAACACGTTTTTTTTCAATTGAAAATTGTGCAAAAGCGCTCATTCCGCGCTGCCCTGCCCCTCGGGGGCGGGCCCCAGCGCCTCCAGTACCGCGCGCAGGGCTTCCAGGGGGTCGTCGCCGGGGGCCAGCCGCACCGCCAAATACGGCTTCGCGCTGGTGTTCACCGTTACCCGGCCGGGCAGCGCCGCAGTTGCAGCCTTAATGCGGGGCAGAGTATACCCGTCGGAATAGAGCAGCAGCGCGTCCCGCTTCTGGCCGATCTCGTATACCCCGGCCCGGGCCGCGGTGACCCGCACCAGCGAAATGTCCACCAGGCCCGCCACGCTGGCGGGCACATCGCCGTAGCGGTCGATCAGTTCGTCCAGCACGTCGGCCGCGTCCTCTGCGGTTTCAATGGCCGCAATGCGCTTGTATGCCTCGATGCGGCCCGCCGCCTCGGGGATATAGCCCTCGGGGATATAGGCGTCCACTGTGATATCCAAAAGGCAGTCGCTTTTGTCCGGCGCGGGCGCCTCCCCCTTTGCCAGCGCAATGGCGTTGTTCAGGATCTTCACATACAGCTCGTAGCCCACCGCCTCCATATGGCCGTGCTGGCTCTGCCCCAACAGGCTGCCCGCGCCCCGAATCTGCAAGTCCCGCATGGCGATGCGGAAGCCCGATCCAAAACTGGTGAACTCCCGGATGGCCGAGAGCCGCTTGGCCGCCACGTCGGTGAGCACCTTGTCCCGCTGGAAGGTAAAATAAGCGTAGGCCTTGCGCCCCGAGCGGCCCACCCGGCCCCGGATCTGGTACAACTGGGCAAGGCCCATGTGGTCGGCGTCCTCGATGATCAGGGTGTTGCAGTTGCGCACGTCCACCCCGGTCTCGATCAGGGTGGTGCACACCAGCACGTCAATGTCGCCGTCCAGCAGCTTCTGCCATACCTTTGAGAGCTCGGCCTCGGTCATCTTGCCATGGGCGATGCCCACGCGCGCGCCCGGCGCCATTTGGGCTACCCCTGCGGCGCACCGCTCAATGCTCTCCACCCGGTTGTGCAGATAATACACCTGCCCGCCCCGAGCCAGTTCTTTTTTAATGGCCTCGGCCACGATGGTCTGGTCGTACTCCATCACATAGGTCTCAATGGGCTGGCGCTCCACCGGCGGCTCCTCGATGGTGCTCATGTCCCGGATGCCGCTCATGGCCATGTTCAGGGTGCGGGGAATCGGGGTGGCCGACAGGGTGAGCATGTCCACCCCGATGAACGCCTCCTTGAGCTTTTCCTTGTGCTTGACCCCAAAGCGCTGCTCTTCATCGATGATCACCAGCCCCAGGTCGCGGAATTTCACGTCGTCGGATAAAAGGCGGTGGGTGCCCACCACAATGTCCACCGTGCCGTCCCGCAGCCCGCGCAGCGTTTCCTTCTGCTGGCCCGGCGTACGAAAGCGCGACAACAGCCCCGCCTTCACCGGAAAGGCCTCCATGCGGGCCAGGATGTTGTTGTAATGCTGCCAGGCAAGGATGGTGGTGGGCGCCAGGATGGCGCACTGTTTGCCCCCCATGATACACTTGAACGCCGCCCGCAGGGCCACCTCGGTCTTGCCCACGCCCACGTCGCCGCACAGCAGCCGCTCCATGGGCCAGGGCCTCTCCATATCCTTTTTGATCTCGGCGGCGGCCGTGAGCTGGTCGCCGGTCTCGTCGTACTCAAAGCGGATCTCAAAATCCCGCTGCCAGTCGTTGTCGGCCGGGAAGGCGTAGCCCTTGGCCTGGCGCCGTTTGGCATACAGGGCGATCAGCTCCTGCGCCATCTCGGCGGCCGCGGCCTTTACCTTGCGGCGGGTCTTGGTCCACTCGGTGCCGCCCAGGCGCGCCAGCTTTACCTTGTCTGCGTCGCCGGGGGCGGTGTAGCGGCTCAGCAGGTCCAGCTGGGTGACCGGCACATACAGGGTGTCGCCCCTGTCGTAGCTGAGCTTCAGGTAGTCCTTCACGACCCCCTGCACCTCCAGCCGCTGGATACCGGTGTACATGCCGATGCCGTGATTCTGGTGCACCACATAATCGCCGGGAGCAATGTCGGTCAGGCTGGAAAGCGCGTTTTTGTCCTTTTTGCGGGCGGGCTTTTTTTCCGCCGCCTCCCCCGCCCTGCGGCCGGTGAACAGGGCATACTTTGCAAAGGGATATTCCGCGCCCGCACTGGTGTGGCCGGGCCGCACCGCCACCACCCCGGGGCCGGGCACCACATCCCTCGCGGCGGTGGCCGCGTAGCCTCTGGCCGCCAGATCCCGGGCCAGGGCCTGCGCTGCGCGGGGCGTGCCCGCCAAAAGCTCCACACAGTAGCCCTGTTTCACCAGCGGGTCCAGATCCTCGGCCAGGGCGCCCACCTCGCCGCTGAAGGGCGGCAGCGAGTGGGCCGGCGCGTTCACGATGTCCTTTAAGTGCAGCTCGGGCAGGGTGCGGGCAAAATTTTCGCAGCAGATCGAGGTTTCTTTTTGGGCCGCAGCCAGCAAAAAGGGCAGGTCCTCATACAGCGCATCCAGCCCCGGGCAGAGCACCCCCTCTTCGTACAGGCCTTTCAGCTCCTCGCCCCGGCGAAAGGCCGTCGCCCGCTGCGCCTCCCGGATGGCGCTGGGCTCCTCCAGCACCAGCACCGGGTCGGCAAAGTAATCCAGCAGGGTGGCGGGCTTTGGGTAGCGCAGGGCCAGGTATTTATCCAGCGCCTCGGGCACAACGCCCGCTTCCAGCTGTTCCAGGTCTGGCTGCATCGCCCTTTCCATGGCCGCCCGCCGCTGGCCCTTTTGTGCATCCAGCGCGCTGCGCAGCGCGGCCGCTGTGGCCGCCGCGTCGCCGAACAGCACCTCGCGCGCCGGGCTGATGTGCAGCTTTTTCAGCGGTTCGTCCCGCCGCTGGCTCAGCAGGTCAAAGCTGGCCAGGGTGTCGATCTCGTCGCCCCAGAATTCGGCCCGTGCCGGCGCCTTTGCATCCGGCGGATACACGTCCAGAATGCCGCCCCGCACGCTGAACTGCCCCGGTCCTTCCACCTGGCCGCGCCGGTGGTAGCCCGCCGCCGCCAGGCGTGCTTCCAGCTCCTTCAGGGGGATGGCCATGCCCGGTTTCAGGGTCAGGGTGTTGGCACAAAACTCGGCCCGGGGCACGGTGTACTGCAAAAAGGCCTCGGCCGGGGCGCACACGGCTTTCAGCCGCCCGCCCACAAGGTCACCCAGCACTGCAAGGCGCCGGTACTCGTATTCCCTGCCGGCCCCTTCGAGGGGCCGCAGTACAAAATCCCGGGGCGGGAACACCGCGGCGGGCAGGCCGAACGCGGCAAGATCGGCCGCAAAACGGGTGGCCTCGGCCTCGCCCGCAGTAACCACCAGCAGGCTGCGGCCCTCGCCCGCGGCCAGCAGGGCCAGCAGCTGGGCGCGGCCCGCCGGCGGCAGGCCGAACAGCGCCGCGGGGCCCTTGGCCGCCAGGCCCCCCTGGATCTTTTGGTATTCAGTGGAGCGTTTCAGGGTGTCGAACATGCATTTTACCTCACGCGTCGCAGATTTTCGGGCAACAGGCAGCGCCCCGCCGGGACCTGCCCGGCGGGGTACACAAAATCAGAGATATTTTTATTTTAGCCTCTCCCAGGGTCAAAAGCAAGCAAAACGCGTCGGAACCGGGGCCGCTTTTCATTTCTCGGGCAGCCGCAGCGCGCCCCACCCGCCCTCTGTTTTCACCCACAAAAGGCCGTTTTGGGCAGGGGCCGCATCCTCCACCTGCCCAAACGCCAGCAGCACACTGCCGTCTGCGCGCAGCACGCCGGTTTCGCCGTTCTTTTTCACCACCACGCATCCCCCGGTGCAGGGGGCCGGGTAGTTTGCCTCCTCACATACAAGGCCGCCCGCAGCCTCGCTCCACTGCCAGCGCGGGCCCCAAAAGCCCTCGTATTCGCAGGGGATCACCTCGCGGCCCTCGCCGTTCACATAGCCCCATTTGCCGCCCCTCTGCACGGCGATGAGCTCCGGCCCCGCCATGCCGGCGTTTTCGTACACAAAATCCGTGAGCAGCCCGCCCGCGGGGGAAGCCACCGCGTACAAGCCGTTTTCCTCCGGCTCGATGGGATCATGCTCCGCCTCAAAGCCGGTTTCGGCCGGTTCGTACCGCACGCCCCGTCGAACGGGCAGCAGCGCCGCAAAGGGATCTTCCAGCTCCGCCAGCGGCAGCTCCCAAAAGCTGCCCTCGTTGACCTGGATTCGCAGAACCTGCCCGGCCTCCTGATCCCAAAGGTACCAGCGCGCCCGCCCGCCGTGGCCCACCTCCATCCTGAAAGTGCTGCCCAGGGCGGCAAGCTGCGCGTCGTATTCCCCGGCCTGTTCCCCGCTGTACTGCGCGTCCGGGCCGTACAGGTGGCCCATGCCGCAGCGGTACGGCTGGTGGGGAAACGCCCCTTCCAGCGCCAGGCGGCCGTCGGCGGTGTTCAGCACAGCCCAGCCGCTCTCGGTTTTGGCCAGGTAATATCCCGCCTCGCCCGGCGCGGTGCAGGCTGTGCCCTCCTCCATGGGGTCGGCATCCAGCACCGGTTCCACCCTTTCAAACTCATACTGGGGCTCAATGGCCCACACAAAGCCGTCCAGCGCGCCTTCCTTTCCCCCGCAGCCCGCCAAAAGCGAGGCCGCCATCAACAAAGCTGCACAAAAAACTGCCCACAGGGTTCGTTTCATAAAGTACGCCTCCTTCCCTGCCGCCTGCGCGGCAGCTCAAAAGCCTGTCACCTCTGAAACGTTTCCCCGGGCGGGTTTTATTGCATTTTCAGCCGTTGTGCCGGTTCTGCGCCTCGCCAAGGCGCCCTGCCAGGATCAGCTCCACTGCGTCCTGCACGTCGGGGTACCGGGCTTCAAAGGCCTTGCGGTCCGCGCCCGCCAGCTTGCCCAGCACCCAGGCCGCCAGATCGTATTCAGGGTTCGGCTTTTCGCCCACCCCCAGGCGCACCCGCGGGAACTCCTGGGTGCCCAGCCGGGCAATGATGTCCTTCAGGCCGTTGTGCCCGCCGGCCGAGCCGCCGGGGCGCACCCGCACCTTGCCGGGGGCCTGGGTCACATCGTCGCACAGCACCACCACATGCCTGGCCGGGATCTTGAAAAAATCCGCCGCCGCACCGATGCTCCGGCCCGACAGATTCATAAACGTCTGGGGCTTGAGCAGCACGATCTTCTGCCCGCCCACGGCCGCCTGGCCGTAAAGCCCCTCGAATTTTACCTTGGTCACGCCGGCGCCCCACTCCCTTGCAAGGTAGTCCAGCGCGTCAAACCCCGCGTTGTGCCGGGTGCCCTCGTATTTTTTGCCCGGGTTGCCAAGGCCGGCCACCAGCCAGTCGGCCCCGCCGGCCTGCTTTTTAAAAAACATGTGTCTTCTCCCCTTTTGGCCCTGCGCCTGCCGCCCCGGGGGCGTGCCGCACAGCCTGGCCGTAATCTTACCCATTTTAAGTTTAGCGTGTTTTCTTCCGTTTGCAAGGGGAAGCTGCCCACCGGCGCGGATTTTTGGGTCAAATTTGCGCATGAAAAAACAAAAACCGCTGGCTTTTCCCGCCTTGGTCTGCTATAATATTAGCCGTATGAGCCACAGTCACCAAGCGTTCTTTTATGCGGGGTTTTCCCGCGGAACGTGAGAAATATATGGAGGTAGAGAATTTTGAGTAAAAAGAAGTATCTTTATCTGTTCAGCGAGGGCAACAAGGACATGCGCGAGATCCTGGGCGGCAAGGGCGCCAACCTGGCCGAAATGACCAACGCGGGCATGCCTGTGCCCCAGGGCTTCACCATTTCCACCGAGGCCTGCACCCAGTATTATGAAGACGGCCGCCAGATCAACGACGAGATCATGGCCGACATCTACGAGTACATCGGAAAAATGGAAGAGATCACCGGCAAAAAGTTCGGCGATCTCTCCAACCCCCTGCTGGTGTCGGTGCGCTCGGGCGCCCGCGCCTCCATGCCCGGCATGATGGACACCATCCTGAACCTGGGCCTGAACGACGAAGTGGTCGAGGGCCTGGCCGCCAAGACCGGCAACCCCCGCTTCGCGTACGACAGCTACCGCCGTTTCGTGCAGATGTTCAGCGACGTGGTCATGGAGCTGTCCAAAAGCGACTTTGAGGCGATCATCGACGAGATGAAGGAAGCCAAGGGCGTGAAGCTGGACACCGAGCTGGACGCCGACGACATGAAGAACCTGGTGACCAAGTTCAAGGCCCTGTACAAGAGCAAGATGGGCAGCGACTTCCCCTCCGACCCCAAGACCCAGCTCATCGAAGCTGTGAAGGCCGTGTTCCGCTCCTGGGACAACCCCCGTGCCAACGTGTACCGCCGCATGAACGAGATCCCCTACGACTGGGGCACCGCCGTGAACGTGCAGGCCATGGTGTTCGGCAATGGCGGCGACACCAGCGGCACCGGCGTTGCGTTCACCCGCAACCCCGCCACCGGTGAAAAGGCCCTGTTCGGCGAGTACCTCATCAACGCCCAGGGCGAAGACGTGGTGGCCGGCATCCGCACCCCGAGCCCCATCTCCCATCTGGCCGAGCAGATGCCCGAGGTCTACAACCAGTTTGTGGAGATCGCCACCAAACTCGAGAACCATTACCGCGATATGCAGGACATGGAGTTCACCATCGAGGACGGCAAGCTCTACATGCTGCAGACCCGCAACGGCAAGCGCACCGCCGCCGCCGCGCTCAAGATCGCGGTGGACCTGGTGGACGAGGGCATGATCACCGAAAAAGAGGCTGTGCTGCGCGTGGAACCCAAGCAGCTGGACAGCCTGCTGCACCCCCAGTTCGACGCCGACGCCATGAAGAACGCCGAAGTGATCGGCAAGGGCCTGGCGGCCAGCCCGGGCGCTGCCTGCGGCCAGGTGGTCTTCACCGCCGAGGACGCCAAGGAAAGCGTTGAGAGTGGCAGCATGAAAAAGGTCGTTCTGGTGCGCCTGGAAACCAGCCCCGAGGACATCGAGGGCATGGCCGTGGCCCAAGGCATCCTCACCGTGCGCGGCGGCATGACCAGCCACGCCGCCGTGGTGGCCCGCGGCATGGGCACCTGCTGTGTGTCCGGCTGCGGCGACATTGTGGTGGACTATGCCAAGAACGAGTTCACCCTGGCCGGCAAGACCTACAAGCGGGGCGACTGGATCAGCATCGACGGCTCCACCGGCAACATCTACGGCGAGGCCATTCCCACTGTGGACGCCTCCATCAGCGGCGATTTCGGCCGCTTCATGGCCTGGGCTGACTCCTACCGTCAGCTGGAGGTGTTCGCCAACGCCGACAACCCGCACGACGCGCAGCAGGGTGTTGACTTCGGCGCCGAGGGCATCGGCCTGTGCCGCACCGAACACATGTTCTTCGAGGCCACCCGCATCAAGGCGGTGCGCGAGATGATCGTGGCCGAGGATGTGGAAGGCCGCAAAAAGGCCCTCGCCAAGATCCTTCCCTTCCAGCAGGGCGACTTCGAGGCCATGTACAAGGTGATGGGCGAGCGGCCCATGACCATCCGTTACCTGGATCCCCCGCTCCACGAGTTCCTGCCCACCAAGGCCGAGGACATCGCCGAGCTGGCGCAGGACCTGGGCATCACGGTAGAGCACCTGCACAACGTGATCGACAGCCTGCACGAGTTCAACCCCATGATGGGCCACCGCGGCTGCCGCCTGGCCGTCGCTTACCCCGAAATCGCCGAGATGCAGACCACCGCGGTCATCAACGCGGCCATCAACGTGAGCCGCGAAACCGGCCTGCACATTGTGCCCCACATCATGATCCCCCTGGTGGGCGAGGTGAAGGAGCTCAAGTTCGTCAAGGACGTGGTGGTCGCCACCGCCGACAAGCTCATCGCCGAGGCCGGCGTGGACATGAAGTACGAAGTGGGCACCATGATCGAGATCCCCCGCGCGGCCCTCACCGCCGACGAGATCGCCAAGGAAGCCGAGTTCTTCAGCTTCGGCACCAACGATCTGACCCAGATGACCTTCGGCTTCAGCCGCGACGACGCGGGCAAGTTCCTCAGCTACTACTACGACAACAAGGTCTACGAGAGCGATCCCTTTGCCCACCTGGATCAGAATGGCGTGGGCAAGCTGGTGGAAATGGCCGCAAAGCTGGGCCGCTCCACCCGCCCCGAGCTGGGCCTTGGTATCTGCGGCGAACACGGCGGCGACCCCACCAGTGTGGAGTTCTGCCACAAGGTAGGTCTGGACTACGTGTCCTGCTCTCCCTTCCGCGTGCCCATCGCCCGCCTGGCCGCCGCACAGGCCGCCATCAAGAATCCCCGCTGAGCCGATAGTTAATTTGTAAAACAGGGTGTGCCGCAAGAGCCGTGTTGGGCCTGCGGCACACCCTGTTTTTGTGTGCAACGCAAAAAGTGCGGGCGCTGCATGCAGCGCCCGCATTTTTATCCGGAATTTTTTATTCTGCCTCGGCCACCGCCCCGTTTTTTGCTGCCTTGCGGCCTTTTTGCTTTGCCACAAAGCTCGTCAGCATGGGCGTGAGGAAGGAAGTGATGAGCACCGACGCCGCCACCTGGGCGGTGGCGATGGGGGCCACGGCGGCATAGGCCGGGTCCACCGCGGCCAGCGCCCCGGGGTTCGACACCCCGCTGGCAGCCGTGCTGGAAATCGCGGCGCCCGCAATGCCGCTGCCGCCGGTGAGCTTGTCGGCCAGCACCGTGATCCCGCCCACCACGAACACCGTGACCAGCCCCAGCAGAATGCCGGACAGCCCGCCCTGGAACAGCTGCTGGATGGACATGCCGCACCCCAGCGCAAAGCCCACCACAATGATGCTGGGCGTCACCCCCGCCGACAGGGTCTTTTTAAACCAGGCGGACAGGTTGCCCAGCGCGATGCCGATGATGAGCGGCAGGATGGAGCCCACGATGGACCACACCGAGATGCTGGCCAGCCCCGCCGAGCTCAGGGCGATCATGGTCACGGTGGGCCCCACGCTCAGCGAGGTGATGGCCACCGCTCCCTTCACCGCATCGTCGTCGTACTGGGCCACAATGCCCGAGTAAAGGGCGTTGTTGGCCACCGACACCGCGCTGATCACCGCAAGGGACGAGAGCCCCAAAAAATTGTCGTTGCACAAAAATGCCACGCCCAACCCCAGGAGCACCGAGAGCGCCACCTTTGTGCCAATGACCACCGCGCCGATCTTAATGGCTTTCGGGGTGCTGCGCACATCGATGGTGGCCCCCAAAAACAGCAGGAACACCCCCACCAGCGCGCTGGTCCCGTTCACGATGCCGGTGAAAAAGCCGCCGATCTGCAGCACCTGCGGCACAAAGGAATTCAGCACAACACCGATCAGCATCGGCACAACAATGGTGTCGCCGGGAAACCGCTTGAATTTTATCTTTTTCATAAAGCCACGCGTCCTCACTTCGCTTTTTTCGCTCAATCCAGCACGATGCCGCCGTCGCAGTCGCCGATCTCGCCGTTCACAAAGCTGGCGGCTTCCGACGCAAAGAACAGGATCATCTGCGCGGGCTCCGAGGGGTCGGCTGCGCGGCCCAGGGGGATCATCCCGATGACCTTCGCATTCTTTTCGGCGTCCTCGGCCAGGCTGCGGGTCATGGGCGTTTTGGTGAACGAGGGGCACACGGCGTTGCAGGAAATACCGTATTTGCCGCCCTCCTTGGCAATGGCTTTTGTCAGGCCGTTCACGCCCGCCTTGGAGGTGGCGTAGGCCGCGGTGCCCAGCAGCCCGCCGCCGATTTTGCCGGCCACCGAGGATACGTTCACGATGCGCCCACCCTTCTTTTCCATAAAGTAGGGGTAGATAGCGGAACAGGTGGTAAAGGTTCCGGTCAGGTTGATGCGCAGGGTGCGCTCCCATTCGGCGTCGGTGAGCTCCTGGAACGGAACCTTGGAAATCACGCCCCCGCAATTGATCAGCACATCCACCCGCTCAAAATCGCCCAGCACCCGGGCCATCACCTCGCGGATATTCTCCGGGCTGCCAAGATCCATGCGGTAGGCACCGCAGTTCCCAAGCTCGGCGGCCGTTGCCCTGGCCCCCTCCTCATTGATGTCCAGGATCACGGCATGACCGCCGCCGTTCACAACGCCTTTTACAATTTCCTTGCCGATCCCCTGTGCACCGCCGGTCACAAGAACGGTTTTTCCCTTAAAATCAAACATACTGCTTTTCCTCCTGAAGGTAGTTTCTGCGCGGCGCTGCCGGGCGGCGCGCAGGTCGATAATTTATTAACTATCAACCTTTCGCACTCGATTATAACATTGATTTCCCCTGAAAAAAATGTTACGATAGCCTAAAACCAGCACCGGCAATTGTGCTGCGAGCCCAAAGGAGCAGAGCGTTGGATCAAACAAAAAAATGGCAGCTTGTCCAGGCTTCGCTGAACGGCGAGAGTCTGGATCAAATCGTGGAAAAGGCAGCGCTGTTTTTGAACAGCCCTTTGGTGATCATTGGGAACACCAGCAACATCGTGGCCCATTCCACCGCCATCACCGCCCCGGACGAAACCTGGCGGCAGGCGGTGGAGCGGGGTTACATCACACTGGAATTTTCGGCCACGCTGAGCAAGTGGGATCAGCTTAAAGACAAAGGCGCCCGCTATGAATGCATGACGGTGAGCCAGATCAGCGGCCGGCGGCGGCGCTTTTACCGCCTTACCATGCATTCGCAGCTGCTTGGCTACATGAATGTCACCGAAGCGGGCGAGGCCTTCGACGCCACCGGCGAAGAGGAATACTATTTTGTGGCCCAGCTCATTGCCAAGGAGCTGTATACCCACATGAAATTCAGCGACTCCGGGCGAAAAACGAAAAATGAAGACATTCTGCTGGACCTGGTGAACGATGGATTTGTAAACCGGGGCCATTTTATCGACTGCCTGCGTTCCAGCAGCCTGCGCCCCGGCGCCGCGTACCGGGTGCTCTGCGCCGATCTGACCGGTTTTTTATCCTATAACGCCGGCAAGGACAGCTTCAAGCTGGAATTGCTCCGTTTCTTCCCCGGTGGGGCCATTGTCATTGCCGGGCAGGCCCTTGTGATTTTGGCCGAGGCAAGGCACTGCGACCCCCATGACAGCGAGCGTCTGAAGGAACTGGATGGATATCTGAAAAAGAAAAAACTTGTATGCGGCATCAGCGACCCGGTGAGCGATCTTTTTGCCTTCAAACGCTACCGCAAGCAGGCAATCAACGCGGTGCGCCTGCGCCCCTATCTGCTGGCAAACGACCGGAATCACATTTTTTACGACGAGGTCAAGGTGTACGACCTTTTGTCCCAGATCCCCTGCAGCGAACTGATGTACTACTGCGGCCGCCAGGCATATGAGCTCTACCAGTACGACCGGGCCCAGCAGACCTGCTATCTCAACACGCTGATGGTCTATCTGCAGACCAACCGCAGCGTCAACGCGACCGCGCGTTATCTGCATGTGCACCGCAACACCATCAACTACCGCATTGCCAAAATGCGCGAATTGTTCCAGCTTGACCTGGAAAGCTTCAGCGTGACCAACCAGATCCTGCTGTCCTGCCAGCTCATCAAGTTGATGGAAAAAGGCCCGGCCTGAATTGCCTGCGGCAGTGTGTTCACGCCCCGGAACGCCTCCACCAGCCGGAGAGCTTTCCCTCTGCGAACCGCAGCGGGAAAGCCTCCGGCTTTGTGTTGACGGTTGATCACCGGGGCTATTTTTCATCTTTTTCTCTAAAAATATTTCAATACAGTTCTTTTATGATATACTATTTATATAGTTTTTTCTTTTTCCTCTAAATCCTCCCATTTATTTTAAAAGTCCCAAAGATCGTACCAGCTTTGTGCTATTCTTAAAGAGCAGGTTCAATGATTTCGTATTTCAGGAGGTAATTTTTCCATGGCAGATTTGTTCGACGCCCACATCAGCGAAGACGGTCTTCGCCGCCAAAGCGTGGCCGATCACTTAACGGGCACGGCAGAGCGGGCGGCCCGTTTTGCCGCGGCCTTTGACCAGGAGCAGCTGGGCCGCGCCGCCGGGCTTCTGCACGACATCGGTAAATACTCGGGCGATTTTCAGCGCCGCATCCATGACCCACAGCACAGCGGCCGGGTGGACCATTCCACTGCCGGGGCAAAAGAGGCCTATGCCCGCGGCCTGTACCCCCTGGCTTTTGCCGTGGCGGGGCACCATGCCGGCCTGCCGGACGGCGGCTCCCCAAAGGTCGATACAGCCCAGGCCTCCACCCTGTTCGGGCGGCTCAAGCGGGAGCTTCCCGCCTATGACGCATGGCGGCAGGAGATCGACCTGCCCGCGGTGGAACTGCCCCGCTTTTGCGCCCAAAGCAGTTTTTCCCTTATGTTCTTCACCCGTATGCTGTATTCCTGCTTGGTCGACGCCGATTATCTCGACACCGAAGCCTTTATGGAAAACGCCGCTTCTCCGCGGGGCGAATCCGATCCCATCCCCGCTCTTTTGCACAGAATGCAAAGTAAAGCCGCTTCCTGGCTGAACGCCCCGCCCAGCACCCCACTGAATGAAAAGCGCAATCAGGTGCTGCGGGCCTGCATGTCGGCGGGCGCGGCCTGGCAGCGCGGCGCTTACACGCTCACAGTGCCCACCGGCGGGGGCAAGACCTTCGATTCTTTGGCCTTCGCACTGGAGCATGCCGCACACAACCACATGGACCGGATCATTTATGTGATCCCCTATACTTCCATCATTGATCAAACGGCGGCGGTGTTCAGCGATCTGCTGGGGGCAGAAAACGTGCTGGCTCATCACGCCGGCGCGGACTATCAGCTTTTGGAGGAGCAGGAAATGTCCCCCGCGGACTATCGCCGTGCTCTGGCCGCCGAAAACTGGGACGCACCGGTGATTGTGACCACAGCCGTACAGTTTTTTCAATCGCTCTACGCCTCGCGCTCCTCCCGCTGCCGCAAGCTGCACAACATCACCAACAGCGTCATCATTTTCGACGAGGCGCAGACCCTGCCGCTTGCCTATCTGCGCCCCTGCATCGCCGCCGTTGCAGAGCTGGTGCGCCATTACCGGGCCACTGCCGTTCTCTGCACCGCCACCCAGCCCGCGCTGGATCCGTTTTTTGAGGAATTTTTGCCCGGCAGCGCGCCTCTGCAAGAGATCTGCCCCAATGCGGCCGCGCTTTATACCGCCCTGCGCCGAACTACCCTGCACGATCTGGACGAGCTCTCAGCCGAGGCGCTGGGCGCCCGTCTGCGCGGCCATGAGCAGGTGCTGTGTGTGGTCAACCGCCGCAAGCAGGCCCAGGAATTGTACGCCGCGCTGCCTGCCGAAGGCCGCTACTGCCTCACCACCCTCTTGTGCGCCGCCGACCGCCGCCGCCAGCTGGCCGAGATCCGGCAGCGCCTGCAGGCTGGGCTGCCCTGCCGGGTCGTTTCCACCTCCCTGATCGAGGCTGGCGTGGATGTGGATTTCCCCGCGGCATACCGCGAGGCCGCCGGCCTTGATTCCATCCTCCAGACCGCCGGGCGCTGCAACCGCGAGGGCAGGCGCAGCGCGGCCGAGAGCCCTGTGTACGTTTTTGCCATAAGCGGCAACCCCGACCCGCCGATGCTGGCGCAAAATCTGGCCGCCTGGAAGCATGTTCGGCGCACCTGTCCGAACGCGCTGGACCTGCCGCCCGCGATTCAAGGCTATTTCACCAAACTGCGCCTTGTAAAGGGCGCAGCAGCGCTGGATCAAAAAGGCATCCTGCGCGCCTGCGCGGAAGGCGCAGAAGGTCCTCTTTTACCCTTTTCCCAAATTGCCAACGAATTTACCTTCATCGACACGCCCACCCGCATCATTCACCTGCCCATCGGCGAAGGGGCCTCTCTGTGCCGGGCCCTGCAGTGCGGCGCGCGCAGCCGCGCGCTCTTCCGCAAGCTGGGAATTTACAGCGTAGCCGTGTATCCCACACATTTTGATGCGCTTTACAATGCCGGTGCGCTCACCCTGCTGGAGGACAACTCGGCTATTTTGTCCAACACAAGCTTGTATGATCCGGGCACAGGGCTTGCGATGAATGTGGAAGCCGGACAGGGGTTCTCGATCTGATAAAGGAATAGGGCAGTAAGATGTACACCTTACTGCCCCTTCGCAAATGAGCCGCTTAATACAACCATAAATATTTCTACCCACAGCTTTCGCCGACTTTATAATTATAATTATTTTCTCTCCCCTTGACAAGGATTACGGATGGGTTTATTATTAAATCACAATTTAATACAATCTTAAATGAATTATATATTTGGAGGTTTTAAAATGTATCATCCACCCTGATTTTCCAATCACAGCGCCAACTTGATATGAAAGGAGTTGACCCAACGCTTTGTCCATCCGCATTGAAGTATGGGGCCCGTATGCCTGTTTTTCGCGCCCCGAGATGAAAACCGAGCGGGTCTCTTACGATGTGATCACCCCCTCGGCGGCCCGTGGGCTGATCGAGGCGATCTATTGGCACCCCGGCATGAAGTACCATATCGATAAGATCCACGTGCTGAACCCCATCCGCTTCACAACCATCCGCCGCAACGAAGTCAAATCCACCGTGCTGGCCAGCAATGCCCGCACCGCCATGAAAACGGGCAGACCTCTGGCTCTTTATACCCCCGAAGACATCCAGCAGCGCGCAGCCATGGTGCTGCAGGATGTGCGTTACGTGATAGAAGCTCAATTCACACTAACGGAAAAGGCCGCTCCCGGCGATAACGCCGGAAAATTCCAGGATATCCTGCGCCGTAGGCTCACCCGCGGGCAGTTTTATCACCAGCCGTGTTTCGGCTGCCGGGAATTTCCAGCCCATTTTCGTGAATGGCCGGCTGAGGAGATCCCCGCCCTTCCCGTGACCCAGGATCTGGGCTACATGCTGTACGATCTGGACTACAGCAACCCGCGTGATATCCGCTCGCAGTTCTTTCGCGCGCAGATGGTAAACGGTGTGCTGGACCTGCACGATTGCGAGGTGGTCTCGTGATCTTACAGGCCTTGACCCAATACTATGAGACTTTGCTGGCCCAGGGCAGGCTCTCCCCCCCCGGCTGGGACAGCGCTTTTAAGGTCAGCTATGGGCTGGAACTGGGCGACGACGGGTCCCTGATCCAGTTGATCCCCTATCTGCAGCCCCAGCAGTTTGGCAAAAAAACGGCGCTGGCCCCCCGTGCCATGCGGGCGCCCGCCCATGTCACCCGCTCCTCCGGCATTGCGGCCAATTTTTTGTGTGACACCTGTACCTATCTTCTGGGAGCGGACACAAAAGGCAAGCCAGCACGTGCCAAAGACTGCTTTGCCGCCTGCGCGGCGCTGCACCGCGAAATCTTAAAGGATGTGGGCAGCCCTGCCGCCCGCGCAGTGCTGGCCTTTTTCGGCTCCTGGCAGCCGGGCGCCGCGGCCGAACACCCTTTGTTGGCCGAAGCCTGGAACGAGATCACGGGCAATGCGAACCTGGTCTTTTGTTATGATATGCAGCCGGTGACCGAAGACCCCGCCATCGCCGACGCCTGGCAGCGTTATTACAGCCAGAGCAGCGCCGGGGCCGCCACAGTGCAATGCCTTGTCACGGGCAAGCAAGCGCCGCTCGCCCGCCTTCATCCCATGATCAGGGGGGTAACGGGGGCGCAATCCTCCGGGGCGGCGCTGGTGTCTTTCAATGGCCCTGCCTTCAATTCTTACGGGCACGAACAGGGCGAGAACGCCCCGGTGGGCGATTATGCCGCCTTTGCTTACACCACCGCTCTCAACGCCCTGCTGGCCGACCGCGGCCACCGCCAGACCATCGGCGACACCACTGTGGTGTGCTGGGCCGAGCACGGCGAAACCGCTTACCAGGACGCGGGCATCGCCGCCCTGTTCGGCCCGCCCCAAGGCGTCACCGACCAGGACCTGCGCAGCCTGCTGGGCAAACTGGCTGAAGGCGAGCCCGCCGATTGGCAGGGTGCCGCCCTGCAGCCCGGCGAACATTTTTACTTTTTGGGGCTTGCCCCCAATGCGGCGCGGCTGTCGGTGCGGTTTTTCCTGCGGGATACCTTCGGCGATTTTATCAAAAATCTGAACCAGCATTACAGCGATATCAACATCGTGCGCCCCAGCTTCGACAATTTTGAAGCCCTTCCACTGTGGAAATTGCTCCAGGAAACCGTAAATCAAAACTCCCGCAGCAAAACAGCTTCCCCACAGCTGGCCGGCGATGTGCTTCGTGCCATTTTGACTGGCACACCCTATCCCGCCACCTTGCTGAATGGCGTTCATCTTCGCGTTCGGGCCGAACACGAAGTCACCCGTGGGCGGGCCGGCATTATAAAAGCGTACTATTTACGTAGCCCTCATCAAATCCCCAAGGAGGTTTTGACCGTGAAATTGAACGAAGAAAGTTGCTATGCCCCTTATGTGCTGGGCCGTTTGTTCTCGGTGCTGGAAGCAGTACAGGCCGATGCAAACCCCGGCATCAATGCCACCATCAAAGACAAATATTTCAACAGCGCCTCCTCCACCCCAGCATACATCCTCCCTCTGCTGCTCAACCTGGCCCAAAAGCATCTGCGCAAGCTGACTGTCGGCAATCAAATCCGCTATAATAAACAGATCACCGAACTGCTCGGCCGAATCGACGAAACTTACCCCGCGCGTATGACTCTGCAGGAACAGGGGGCTTTCCAGCTCGGCTATTATCACCAGACCCAAAAACGTTATGCAAAAAAGGAGGAAACTGAAAATGTCTGATATTATCAAAAACCGTTATGAATTCGTCATCCTGTTCGATGTGGAAAACGGCAACCCCAACGGCGACCCAGACGCTGGCAACATGCCCCGTGTCGACCCCGAAAGCGGTTATGGCCTGGTCACCGACGTCTGCTTGAAGCGCAAGATCCGCAATTATGTGGAGGCCGCCAAAGAGGACGCCCCCGGCTGGCGCATCTATGTAAAAGACAGCGTCCCCCTGAACCGCAGCGATAAGGAAGCCCTGGAATATCTGGGCGTTGCCGGCAAGGATTTGAAGGACGCAAAAAAAGCAGACCCGACCCTGGACGCAAAGGTGCGGGATTTCATGTGCCAAAACTTTTTCGATATCCGCACCTTCGGTGCCGTGATGACCACCTTTGTAAAGGGGAACCTCAACTGCGGCCAGGTGCGCGGGCCGGTGCAGCTCAGCTTTGCTCGTTCCGTCGATCCCATTCTGCCGCAAGAGATCACCATTACCCGGGTGGCCATCACCACCGAAGCCGACGCAGAGAACAAAGGCACCGAGATGGGCCGCAAATACATCGTTCCCTATGCCCTCTATCGCGCCGAGGGGTACATATCGGCCAATCTTGCGCGCAAAACGACCGGCTTCTCGGAAGAAGACCTTGCCCTGCTGTGGCAGGCGATCCTGAACATGTTCGAAAGCGATCATTCCGCCGCGCGGGGAAAAATGGCAGTGCGGCAGCTCATCGTATTTAAGCACGACAGCGAGCTGGGCTGTGCCCCTGCCTATAAACTGTTTGAGGCCGTCAAGGTGGCGCGCAAACCCGAGGTCTCGGTCCCGCGCGCTTATTCCGACTATACCGTCACCATTTCCGAGCCCCTGCCCGAGGGCGTGGATTGTACGGTCATGGGGTGACCGTTTATCCAGAGGAAGAATGGCTGATGCTGTCGGGCCTGCAGCATTTTTCCTTTTGCCGCCGTCAATGGGCTCTCATTCATCTTGAACAGCTCTGGGGCGAGAACCTGCGCACCACCGAGGGCAGCCTCCTGCACGAAAAGGCGCATGAAGCGGGCGGTGAAAAGCGGGGCGATCTTTTGACCCTGCGGGACCTGCGCATTTTTTCCGCCGCGCTGGGCGTTTCCGGCGCCTGTGATGTGGTGGAGTTTTATGCCGATGAAGCGGGGGTGCCTCTCGCCGGGCGCGAGGGGCGCTGGCGGCCCTATCCGGTGGAATACAAGCGCGGCCGCGCCAAAGAGAACGACGCCGACCGCCTGCAGCTCTGCGGCCAGGCCCTGTGCCTGGAAGAGATGTTGGGCTGCCCCATTGCCGCCGGGGCTCTGTTCTATGGCGAGACCCGCCGCCGCGAGGAAGTGCTGTTTACCCCCGAACTGCGGGCCCAGGTCAAGGCCATGCTGCAGGAAATGCACGGCTATGCCCAGCGCGGATACACCCCCAAAGTGAAGCCCGGGCGTTTTTGCAACGCCTGTTCGCTCAAGGAGCTCTGCCTGCCCGCTTTGCTTCGAAAACCGTCGGCACGCGCTTACATTCAGCAAGCGCTGCAAGAGGAGGTGGCGCCGAAGTGAGGAATCTTCTCAATACCCTCTTCGTTCTCTCCGAAGATGTCTATCTCTCGCTGGAGGGTGAAAATGTGGTGGTCCTGCGGGAAAGCGAAACTGTGGGGCGTTTTCCGCTGCACACGCTGGAGGGGATCTTGTGCTTTTCTTACAAAGGCGCCTCCCCGGCCTTGATGGGCGCCTGCGCCGAACGGGGGATCCTTCTGTCTTTTTATTCCCCTCAAGGCAGATTCCTGTGCCAAACCACCGGTGCTGCCCAAGGCAACGTGCTGCTGCGCCGGGAGCAGTTCCGCCGCGCCGACAGCCCATCGGCCTGCCGAGACTTAACCAATGGGTTTCTCACTGGCAAGCTTTACAACTCCCGCTGGGTGTTGGAACGCGCCACCCGGGATCATGCGCTCCGGGTGGATGCCGCGCGGCTCAAGTCCGCCAGCGCAGCCCTTGCAGGCGCTCTGCACAGCCTCCCGGCCCAGCCGGACACAGATTCTCTTCGCGGGGTGGAAGGCGCAGCGGCGCAGCAATATTTTGCCGTATTCGACGAGCTGATCCTGCAAAACAAAAGCGATTTCTTTTTCCGGGGCCGTTCCCGCCGCCCGCCGCTTGACCGCGTGAATGCGCTGCTTTCTTTCGTTTACACCTTACTGGCAAACGAGTGTGGCGCCGCCCTGCGCGGATGCGGGCTCGACCCGTACGTGGGATATCTGCACACCGACCGGCCAGGCCGGGCTTCTTTGGCACTGGATCTAATGGAGGAACTTCGCCCGGTATTGGGAGATCGATTTGCGCTTTCTCTCATTAACAGCCGGCAGATCTCCCCCAGGCAATTTGACCTTCGGGAAAACGGGGCGGTCTACCTGAACGAGGATGGTCGGAAAGCGGTCCTCGCCGGTTGGCAGGCAAAAAAGCGGGAGACGCTGACGCACCCCTTCCTGGGGGAAAAGCTTTACTGGGGGCTGCTTCCCTATGTTCAGGCCCTGCTTCTGGCCCGCTATCTGCGCGGCGACCTCGACGCTTATCCGCCCTTTTTGTGGAAGTGAGTGTGGCTTATGCTGGTTTTGATCACCTACGATGTAAACACGGAAACGGCTGCCGGGCGCAAGCGCCTGCGAAAAGTTTCCAAACTATGTGTGGACTATGGGCAGCGGGTTCAAAACAGCGTTTTCGAATGTAAACTTGATGCCGCACAATACGCAGCGATCAAACATCGTTTAGAGGGTCTGATCGACCCGGCAACGGACAGTCTGCGTTTTTACAATCTGGGCGACCGCTATCACACCCGCATCGAACATGTGGGCGCGCATCCTGGGTACGACACCGAGGGCATTTTAATGGTGTGATCCGCCTTTGTGCGAAAAGCAAGCGGACATAAAACGCCCGGGTCGTTCGCACCTTGTAAAAAGCAATTATTCCCTCTATCCTGCTTCGTTTTCCCTCGCCAACCTTTAATATTTTAAAAACATTTGCAGTTTTCAAAGGAATTTATCCTTCTTGCACATTTAGAATCGCTCTTTTTTGTGCAATTTTGCAGTCGCCCTCCTCGCGGAGGGCGTGGATAGAAATCACCGCTGCCACTGATTGTAATAGTAGTGCTGTTGTCGCCCTCCTCGCGGAGGGCGTGGATAGAAATAAGAATGTAAAAAGTTTATGGAAATTGACGATCGTCGCCCTCCTCGCGGAGGGCGTGGATAGAAATAAATATTTTACTTGACAAACGCATACATTAATAAGTCGCCCTCCTCGCGGAGGGCGTGGATAGAAATTTTGCTTAGTTATTTTGATTTGCTATACCATTTATGTCGCCCTCCTCGCGGAGGGCGTGGATAGAAATGCTTGCTGGCAAGCAATTTGAATTGCCTGTTTACGTCGCCCTCCTCGCGGAGGGCGTGGATAGAAATCTTTTAAGTCCAACTTTTTGTATTAATGCAAAGGTCGCCCTCCTCGCGGAGGGCGTGGATAGAAATAACGATATTTTATAATGGTTGGTGCCCTTGAAAGGTCGCCCTCCTCGCGGAGGGCGTGGATAGAAATTTTTAAACGTAGGCATCGCTACAGAATTACCACGTCGCCCTCCTCGCGGAGGGCGTGGATAGAAATTCCCCAGTTATAGCCAGAGGGCAAAAACCTTTGGTCGCCCTCCTCGCGGAGGGCGTGGATAGAAATCGCTGGGGGCTTCGGAGGGGGCCGGGGTAGGTTCGGGTCGCCCTCCTCGCGGAGGGCGTGGATAGAAATCAAGTAGAAGAAAGCAAAGAAATAGTATTATTAAAAGTCGCCCTCCTCGCGGAGGGCGTGGATAGAAATAGTGGGGGCAATACCGCATCTTTCAGCTTTGGCAAGTCGCCCTCCTCGCGGAGGGCGTGGATAGAAATCCAAATTGTAGGTTCAGGAGTAGGTACGGGGGTGTCGCCCTCCTCGCGGAGGGCGTGGATAGAAATATTTTTTCTTTCCCTCTTTTGAAAGTTTTGTTTAGTCGCCCTCCTCGCGGAGGGCGTGGATAGAAATCTGCGACCCCTATGAAATGGCTGCTGAATGCGCAGTCGCCCTCCTCGCGGAGGGCGTGGATAGAAATGCCAATTCAGCGATCATCATCATCGTCGCCGCGGTCGCCCTCCTCGCGGAGGGCGTGGATAGAAATGTAAGGTGCAGATGGCGACGATGGCCCAGCAATTTGTCGCCCTCCTCGCGGAGGGCGTGGATAGAAATGTACCAAAGCAATAATAGCTACAATAATAACCAGGTCGCCCTCCTCGCGGAGGGCGTGGATAGAAATACCCTGCAGGGCCGCATTGCGTAACTTCAAGAAGTCGCCCTCCTCGCGGAGGGCGTGGATAGAAATAATGAAACTTTGGGCTGGTGCGGGAAGGCTGTGGGTCGCCCTCCTCGCGGAGGGCGTGGATAGAAATAAAGTAGGGGCCACGGTCACGGGCTTCCTCTAAGTCGCCCTCCTCGCGGAGGGCGTGGATAGAAATTGGTGCCCATGCAGCGCGTGGCTGCCGAGGCGGGTCGCCCTCCTCGCGGAGGGCGTGGATAGAAATTGATTCAGGTGTCTTAAGTCCTGCCAAAAATATTGTCGCCCTCCTCGCGGAGGGCGTGGATAGAAATCCTGTAGCGACGGTAATTACTATGGTCACCGCTGTCGCCCTCCTCGCGGAGGGCGTGGATAGAAATACCCTCTGCAATTTAGTTTAAGACATTTCAACGGGTCGCCCTCCTCGCGGAGGGCGTGGATAGAAATGCCTGCCGCTGCGCCGAGCGGACCCTGGCCCGCGTCGCCCTCCTCGCGGAGGGCGTGGATAGAAATCTGCTCCGCCAGCTCCTCAGCGGTATACCTGCGCTGTCGCCCTCCTCGCGGAGGGCGTGGATAGAAATATGTCACCCTCGATGTCGTCCAGGGCGATCTGCGCGTCGCCCTCCTCGCGGAGGGCGTGGATAGAAATACCTCCCCTCGATCATTTTAAGACTGTGATATAGTCGCCCTCCTCGCGGAGGGCGTGGATAGAAATCCAGCCTGGACAGATGCCGGGCTGGTTATTGATAGTCGCCCTCCTCGCGGAGGGCGCGGATAGAAATAAGGCGACGAGCAGCGCCAGCACCACGTGTAGAACGTCGCCCTCCTCGCGGAGGGCGTGGATAGAAATCAAGGGTTAGGCTGCCCGGCCGGGCGCCGCAGAGCGTCGCCTTCCTTCCGGAAAGTGCCCCCCCCCCAAAAAAAAATACAAAATCCCCCTTCCAATCCTGTAGCCTTTCACTTGTTTAAGCCCTGCCTTATAAAATTTTCCCTTTTTGCTTTTCTTTTTCCTTTATTGCCCGTATGATAATAAAAAAAGGAAAGTTTCGAAAAGGAGACCGCTCATGTTGATCGGTTCGATCGTATATTCGCTGGCGGCGCTTGCATTTTTGCTGGCCACGGCATACTGCCGGCCGCTGGTAAATTATTACCCCTGGGGCAAGGCGGCGGCAAGCCTTGGTTTTTTGCTGGTGGCTCTGTGTCGTTTTTCCGGATCCGCCCAAGCTTGGGGGCTGCTTCTCTGCCTTTTTTTGTGCGCGGCAGGCGATGTGCTTTTAGGGCTCGCAAATGCCCATGCGGGCTTTTTCAGCCGCTTTTTTTCTGCCGGAGCCGTCTGTTTTGTGTTGGCCCACGCCGGTTTTTGCCTTTTATTCGGCTTTACCTCCGGCTGGCGCCCCTCACAATTTCTTTTGCCCGCATGCCTGGTGGGCGCCGCCGCTCTCGCCGCGCGAGACAAGCATCGCTTTCGGCTGCGGCGCATGGCCTCACCCGCGCTGTTCTATTCCTTTTTTGTAGGCTTGATGTGTGCGCAGAGCGTGAGCTACGCGCTGCACACCGGCGTCTGGTTGGCGGCCGTGGGCGGCATCCTGTTCCTTATCTCAGACTGTGTGCTTCTATTTTTGTATTTCTACTATAAAAAGCGCCGGGCGTTCCGGGCGCTTAATCTAATCACCTATTATCTGGGAATGTTATGCCTCGCTCTTGTGGTGTAGACCCCTGCTCATCAAAAAAGCGCTTGCCCGGGCTGCAATGCCCGGGCAAGCGCTTTTCCTGTTTACCTTTCAAACCGGTCCGCCATAGCGCGGCGCTCCATGCCGGCAATGTGTTCCATGCGGGGGTAAGCGTATTCAAAAAATCCCCGCAATGCCTCACAATAATAGTTTCGTTCTTCCCCTACCCAGTCGCGGCGGCAGCCGCCGCCGCACAGCGGCAGCCACCGGCAGCCGCCGCAGGCGGCCGGGTGTCCGCAGCCCAGTTCGCAAAAACGCTGCGCCGCGGGCGCCGCGGCCAATTCTTCCAGATCCTGCCCGTTTAAATTTCCCATACGCCATTCGTCCAGCACAAAAAAATCGCAGGGGTACACGCTGCCGTCCCCCTCCACCACATAATATTGGCCGCAATCTCCCCTGGTGGCGCACGCCCCCGCGGGCTGCCCGGTCAGCAGATGCACGTAGTCGTCGAACAGCCGCACGCTCACATACTGCCCCTGCTCCCAGTCTCGGTACCAGACCTCGAACACGTCCTTCAAAAACTGCCCATAGCGCGCGGGTGTAAGGGAAAAGGGCCGCTGCCCCCGCTCTTCGCCCAACGGGTCCAGGCAGGGAATGAACTGCAGGTAGCCCACCCCAAGCTTTTTCAGGCTTTGATACACCGCCTGGCCGCGGCGGGCCACGGCCCCGGTAACCACGCACAGCAGGTTCGTTTCCACCCGGTGCTTTTGCAGCAGTGCCAGTGCCCGCACTGCCCGGTTCCAGCTGCCCCGGCCCGCAGGATCCAACCGGTTCGCGTCGTGCAGATCCTTGGTGCCGTCGATCGAGAGCCCCACCAAAAAGTGCTCCTTGGCAAAAAAACCGGCCCAAGCCTCGTCGATGAGGGTCCCGTTGGTTTGGATCGAGTGCTCCACCGCAAGGCCCGGCTTTTGATACTGCCGTTCCAGCTGCACGAACCGCTCAAAAAAAGGCAGGCCCCGCAGCATGGGTTCCCCCCCCTGAAACGCAAAGCTCACCCGCCGTTCCGCGCTGGTCATAGCTGTGCGCACCAGCCGTTCCAGGGTGGCTTCGCTCATAAGGCCCATATCCCGCTCGGCCCGGTGGCCTGCCACATCTTCGTAAAAGCAATAGCTGCACCGCAGGTTGCACCGGCCCGTGGCCGGCTTGATGAGCATGGAAACCGTCTGCATCCGCCCCGCCTCCTTCTTGTTGTTTTCGTTTTCTATTGTAGCTTATCGCGCTGCCCGGTGCAATGCTTCCAGGCGGCAAAAAACACTGCAAGGGTGGTAAGGCCACCCCCGCAGTGTTGAAATCCAGTAAAATCCATTGTGAAGATTACGTTTTGTATATATATTGTTCCGCCTTTTCCCAGTCCACCTCGATCCCCAGCCCCGGCCCCTGGGGCAGGATAAAGCACATATGCTCGTCCATTTCCAGATTCCGCTTGAGCAGGTCGGTCCGCAGCGGGTTCGGGTTGAGCTCACACTCGATAAAGGGCACGTTGGAAAGGCTGGCGGAAAAATGCACGTTGGCTGCATTGAGCACTGCTGAAAAAAAGGTGTGCGGGGTGAACATTTTGCCGTGCGCCAACGCCAGCGCGGCGATCCGCCTTGCTTCGGTAATGCCGCCTGCCCAGCCCAGGTTTGCCTGCACCACATCCAAAGCTCCCATTTCCACCAGTTCACTGTAACGGGCCAGCCCCTGTTCCGACTCAATGCCCGCCACCAGTGTGCTTTTCAGGCTCGCCGCAATGCGCGCGTAGCTGCGCACATCATCGCTTCGGGTGGGTTCTTCCACCCAATACACGCCGTATTCGCGGAACATCTGCTCACCGGCTACCACGGCGTCCGGATCCCAGGTGCAATTCATATCCACCATCAGGCGCGCGCCGGGGCCGATCACACGCCGCGCCGCGGCGATCCGTGCGGCGTCCTGTTCATAGCTGTAGGCCCAGTCTCCCCCCTTCATATACCGCAAAGGGGAGCTGATCATGCCCCGCACCCGGCCGATCTTCATTTTAAAATCGGAAAAGCCCATGGCGCAGTAACCTTCCAATTCCCGCTCCAGCTCCCCTGCCTCTTTGCCTGGCGCATAATACCCTGCGCTGGCATATCCCTGTACCCGGTGCGCGTTTGCCCCCAGCAGGCGATACAGCGGCATGCCCGCCGCCTTGCCCAGCAGATCCCACAGGGCGATGTCGATGCCGCTGATGCCGCCCATCACCATGCCGCGGCGGCCAGCCGACCAATTGTTCCACACCAGCTTGTTCCACAGCCGCTCAATGTCCAGCGGGTCTTCGCCCACCAGCAGGGGGGCAAGCTGGCGCTCCACGATCACTTTCATCGCATCCAGGTTTCCGCCAAACGTGGCCGCCTCGCCCAGGCCATAAAGCTGTGTGTCGGTTTCCACCCGCACCAGCACCGCCGAGCGCGCATAGCAGGGGGTGCAGCCGTCGGCAATGGGCCGCTCGTAGGGGTATTTCAGGCAGATCGCCTGTACGTTTGTAATTTTCAATCGCTCTTCCTCGCTTTCAGGCGGCCGCGTCAGGCCAGAAGGTGGGGCAGCAGCAGCGAAAGCTGCGGCACAAAGGTGATGACCAGAAGATCAAGAATAAGCACCGCAAAGAACACCAGCAGATAGCGCATCATTCCCTCGATCTTGACCTTGGCGCTGTCGCATACCACATACAGGTTCACCCCCACAGGCGGGGTCACCATACCCACCGCCAGGTTCGCCATCATGATGATGCCGAAGTGGACCAGGTCGATCCCAAGGCTGGCGGCCACGGGGGCAAGCAGAGGCGCCAGAATCACCATCGCTGCCCCGGCCTCGCAGAACATGCCTACCAGCAGCAGCAGCACGTTCACCAGCAAAAGGAACACATACTTGCTGCCGGAGATGCCCAGGAACGCGTTCGCCACCAGCTGCGGCACCGACTGCTTGGCCAGTACCCAGCCAAAGATGTTGGAACAGCCGATGATCACCAGCACCGTGGCGGCGGTAAGGCAGGAATCCAGCAGGATCTTGGGCAGGTCCTTCCACCTGATCTCCCGGTATACGAACACCCCCACCACAAAACCGTAAATAACTGCCAGCACGGCTGCCTCAGTGGCGGTGCACAGGCCCCCATAGATACTGCCCAGGATCATGACCGGCATAAAAAGGGCCAGCACAGCCTTGCGCAGGGCGGCAAGCTTTTGTTTGCCCGTGCTTTTTTCGCTGGGCACGAACCCTTGCTTTTTCGCCATAAAATGGGCCGCAGCCATCAGGGTAACGCAGATAAACACGCCCGGCAGAAGGCCTGCCTTGAACAGGTCGCCGATGGACTGCTCGGCCGCCACACCGTACATGATCAGCCCAATGCTGGGCGGAATAATGACCCCCAGCTCGGCCGAAGAGGCCACCGTGGCGGCGGCAAAGTTGCGCTCGTAGCGGTGGTTGAGCATTTCCGGAATGATGATGGCCCCGATGGCGGCCGCAGTGGCCGCGCTGGACCCGGAAATCGCGGCGAAAAAGCCGCAGGCTACCACCGCCACCATCGCTAAGCCGCCCGACACATGCCCCAGCATCACGTTGCAGAAGTTGATGAGCCGCCGGGAAATGCCGCCGGAGCTCATCAGGTTGCCCGCCAGCACAAAAAACGGGATCGCCATCAAAGTGAACCCGGACGAGCCGGAAAAGATGCGCTGCGCCACAATGGCAAGGTCCATCTCGCTGCCCAGTGCGATCGCCATCAGCGAGGAACCGCCCAGGGCAAACGCGATGGGCAGGCCCAGGAACAGCAGCACAAAAAAGCACACAAACAAAATTGCGATCATTCCTTGTTCCCCCACCCTTTCACGCAGTTCTCACACAGCACAAACACCGAATCCAGCGTCATAAGGCCGAACCCGGCCGGAATGGCGGCATACACCAGCCCCATGGACCACTTGAGCATGGGGGTGGTGTTGCCCCAATACATCACGGCCAGCTCTGCCCCCACCACGGTAAGCGCGGCCAGCAGCAGCGCCTGGATCACCAGCACCAGCACCTTCACCGCACGGCCCGCTTTGGCGGGCAGCAGCATTTGGATCAGGTCCAGCCCCACCATGGAGCCCTTGCGCACACACAGTGCGCCGCTCAAAAACGCGCACCAAACCATGGTGTACTGCGAGAGCTCTTCGCTCCAGCGGATGGAGGCGTGCATCCAGCGGAACACCAGCTGCGCCGTGACCACCAGCACCATAACCGCCAGCATGGTCATTACCAGGTATTCCAGCGCCCGATTGACCGCCCGGTCCACTTTTTTTACGATACAGAGCATATTCTTGTCCTCCCTTTTGAGGGCATTGCCCAGGCTCAGCCCTTCACCGCGCGGATCTTTTCCACCGTGTCGCCGAACTGCCCGGCGTAGGTGTCGTACAAAGGCTGGATGGCAGCCTGGAACGCGGCCTTATCCACCTCGTTCACCTCCATGCCGTTGGCTTTCAGGTCCGCCAGTTCCGCCTCATAGTTGGCCAGGTTCTCTTCCCGCTGGTGCTGCACGGTCTCCTGGGCGCATTCCAGCAGCATCTGCTGCTGATCGGCCGAAAGCTTTTCCCAGGTCTTGGTGCTGATGAGCAGGGGTAGCACCACGTACATGTGCTCAGTGAGCGAGAGGTACTTCTGCACCTCGTAAAAGCGCGAGGCGTCGATCACCGAGATCGGGTTCTCCTGCCCGTCCACAGCGCCGGTCTGCAGGGCGGTAAACAGCTCGCCGAAGCTCATCGAGACCGCATCGATGCCAAAGGTGTTCAGCCCCTCTACCAACACGTTGGACTGAAGCGTGCGCATGCGCAGGCCCTTGCAGTCCTCAGGGGCAGCAATGGGGTGCTGGCTGTTGGTCATGTTGCGGAACCCCAGGTCAAAAAAGCCCAGCAGCTTAAGGCCCTGCCCCTCCAGGTTTTCAAACATCCCCCGGCCTATCTCGCCATCCAGCACGGCAATTCCCTGTTCACGGCTCTCAAAAAGATAGGGCAGGTTGAACACGTCCAGCGCCGGGTCAAAGCCGGTCAGGGTAGCCACCGCGCAGACCACCATGTCCACAGTGCCCATCTGCAGGCCCTCGGCCATCTCTTTTTCATCCCCCAGCGCACCGTTGGGCTGCACATTTACTGCAATGGCGCCGCCCGAGCGCTCTTCGATGAGCTGCTTGAAATACAGGGCGGCCTGATGGAAGGAATGCGCTTCAGACTGGCCGTGGCCGAAGGTAAGGGTGATCGCGGCCCCCGCAGCGGGCGCCGCGCCGGGATCCGCCGCAGCCCCCGGCTGTGAAAGGGGCGCGGAGCCCACAGGCGCCCCGCCGCAGCCTGCCAGAACCATAAGGCATAAGGCACATGCAAGCAAGAAAGCGACAAACCGTTTCATAACATCTCTCCTTTTTATCCAAAATAGTCCACATTTTGGCCAATATATTTGACCAATCTTTCTATTTTTATTATATCGGACCTTTTTATAAATTCAAAGGATTCATCTTGTATACAAGATGAATCCTTTGAATTCAATTTAAAACAAACCGTTGCCTTTTGCTTTTTCTTCTTTTATAATAAAGCCAGTCATCTCGATCTTATCCGCCGGAAGGAGCAAGCCATGGCAGAATACAGCCTGAAGGACAAGGCCTACCGCCTGATCAAACAAAACATCATCCACTGCGTCTACATGCCCAACACGGTCCTCAGCGAAGCGGAGCTGATGGCTACGGTGGACGCCAGCCGCACCCCCATCCGCGAGGCGCTGAACAAGCTGGAGCACGAGCACCTGATCCGTATCCTGCCCAAGCGGGGCGCTGTAGTGGCCGACATCTCCATCAGCGAGGTGAGCATGATCTTTGAGGCCCGGCTGCACACCGAGCCCTACATTCTGCGCAACTTTTTGCAGAATGTGAACCGCGCCCCCCTGGAAGAGATCCTGCGGCAGATGCTCGCGGCCCCTATGGACGAGGGGCACTACGAAAAGATCTATTCCATGGACGATCTTCTGCACCGTATTCTGTGCAACGCCTGCCCGAACCCCTACATCCGCGACCCCATGGGCCATATTCTGGACCAAAGCAACCGGCTGCGTATTTTGGCGGGCAAAAACATCCATGGGCGGCAGTTTTCAGCCACGCAGGAACACATCGCCCTGCTGCGGGCGGTGCTGGCCGGCAATGCCGAGGAGGCGGCCAGTCTGCTGACCGAGCATCTGAACAACTCGCGGGACGCCGCCATCCGCTCCCTGCTGGACAGCGACATGAGCACCAGCTTTCCGGCCTTGCGGCTGTGAGCGCAGAGCCTTTGCAGCGCGGCGGCAGGGCAGGGGCAGCCGTGCCTGGCCGGGTGTGCTATAATGGAAGTGTCCTTTTTAAAAGCCTGTTTCACAAGGAGGCCTATTATGAAATATCTTGACCTGGGCGGCAGCGGCCTGCGCGTTTCGGCCGTGGCGCTGGGCTGCATGCGCATCGCATCGCTCACCCCCGCCGAGCTGGAGCGCCACGTGCACAATGCCCTGGAGCTGGGCGTGAACTTTTTCGACCACGCCGACATTTACGGCAAGGGCGCCTGCGAGGAAGCCTTCGGTCGCCTGCTTGCGGCCGAGCCGGGCCTGCGGCAGCGCATGGTGCTGCAAAGCAAATGCGGCATCCGGCCGGGGGTGTGCTACGACCTTTCCAAAGAGTATCTTCTGGAAGCGGCCGAGGCCAGCCTGCGCCGGCTGCACACCGACCATCTGGATGTTCTGTTGCTGCACCGGCCGGACGCTCTGATGGAGCCGGACGAGGTGGCCGAAGCGTTCCGGCAGCTGCGGGCCGCGGGCAAGGTGCTGCATTTTGGGGTGAGCAATTTCAGCGCGCCCCAGCTGCGCCTTTTGCAGCGCGCGGTGGGCGAGCCCTTGCGCGTAAACCAGCTCCAGTTTTCGCTGGCGCACTGCGGTATGGTGCGCCAGGGCGTGAGCGCCAACACCCTGTTCGACGATGCGCTGGACCGGGACGGGGGCGTGCTGGACGAATGCCGCCTGGCCGGAACGACCATCCAGGCCTGGAGCCCGCTTCAATTCGGTATGTTCGGGGGGGTGTTCCTGGATCACCCCGATTGGCCCGAGCTGAACGAAGCGCTGGCCCGGCTGGCCGCCCAGTACAGGATGAGCAAGGCCGCCGTCGCGGCGGCCTGGGTGCTGCGGCACCCCGCTGGCATGCAGGTGATCGCCGGCACCGCCTCGCCGCTTCATCTGGCCGAACTGTGCGCGGGCGCCGATCTTTCACTCACCCGCCCCGAGTGGTACGAGCTGTACCGGGCGGCGGGGGGTCGCCAGCCGTAAAAAAACAAAACAGCCCAGGGGCCGCAGCGGCCCCTGGGTTGTTTTGTTTTTTCTGTGAATGCCATAAAGCCCCTGGGAACCAGCGCTCCTCATAAAAGGCCCATGGATTTTCAGCCGCCGCGCACCCGGCGGTAGTTTTCGCCGATGCGGTCCCACAGCTGCAGCGGATCCTCCGCCGCCACCGAGGTTCCGTAGCCGCCCCGGTAGGTCCAGGTGGCCAGCCGGTCCACCCCCAGGCTCTCGTACAGCTTCACCACCCGGTCCACCTGGGCCAGATCCTCCGGGCGCTTGTTGTAACCCATCAGCCACCGCTCCGACTGCTTGCCGTACTTTTTGGCCATCGCCACCGTGCGCTGGGTGATCTCCTTAAAAAAGCTCTCGGGCAGCGACCAGTTGATGATGGTGGTGGAAAAAACATCGAACCAGGGGCAGGCGGCCACCAGCTCCCAGTTGTCGTAGCCGCGCTGCTCGGTGACATAGTAGCTGTTCAGGGTGGCGTGCACACAGCAGGTAATCTCGAGCCCGGGCTTATACTCCTTGAGCGCTTTTGAAGCGTCCGCCAGGGTCTTGAGCGCCTCCCTCCAGCGGAACTGCTTTACATCGTCGTTCATAAAGCGGGGCATCTCGTAACCATAATAGTCCCCGAATTTTTTCATGCACTCGGGGCAGCGGCAGGACCAGTCGTCCCCCGCGCCGCCGGTAATGGAGGCGTAGGCCTTGGGGTAGGCATAGTGGGGCTCATCCCAGAAAAAGCCGTCCACCTCGGTCTCGCGGGCCAGCTTCATGCACAGGCCGGTGAAATAATCCCGAAAGGCATTCGTGTTGAAGCAGGCAGCGGGCAGCACCTCCCCGGTATAGGCCGACACCTGGCGGTGGTGGATGTTGTTCTGCAAAAACAGGCTTACCTGTTCGCCCCCAAAGTATTTGCCGATGCCCCAGGTGTCTGCCAAGACCCGCAGGCCCAACTGGTGCGCCTTTTTCACAATGGCATTCAGGTTTGGAAACCAGAAGTCCAGATCAAACTCGGTGATGGCCAGGATCACCGTGTCGCAGCCGTGCTCCAGCATTTCCCGGAAATCCCGCTCGGCGTGCTCCACATAATTCAGGCCGTAATAGCTCACGGCGGTATGCTTGATTGCCATGTTTTCTTTCCTCCCTGTCAGTCCAGGTGGACCGGCTGTCCGCTGGCGATGGATTCATAGCAGCGCACCATGGCCTCCACGGTCCGGCGGTGCCATTGCAGATTGATCTTGGGCTGGCGGCGGTGCAGGATGCAGTCACAGAATTCGTCCATCATGCCCACCCACTCGTCAAAATAGGTGTACTGGATGGTATAGCGGTCGTTGGGGCCGCCGCAGAAGTAGACGTTGGGGCCAAAGCAGTCGGCCTGGATGACCCCCTTGGTGCCCACAATGGAATAATTCACCTCCATGCGTTTGGGAAAGCGCTCCCACCCGGGGCCCGGTCGTTCCAGCTTTTCTTCCAGCCGGCTCCAGCTGGGGTCCAAAAGGAACCTGCAGCCGTTTTTCATGCGGCCGGTCACATAGAGCAGGTCCTCCTCGGGGATATCGCGGATGTTTTCGGCCGCGTCGGCAAACACATAATCGTAATCGCTGCCGGTGATCCAGCGCAGCATATCGAAGATGTGGGGATGGTCGCTCAGCGCACCGCCGCGGCAGCGCGCGTCGCCGGGCCTCAGCGGCACCCGCCTGCCATAGGATTTTTCCGGCACGCCCTGCCAGGGGAACGCCCACACCGGCGAGAGGGTGATGTTGGTGGCGTTAAAGGACACCAGCTCCCCGATCGCCCCGCTCTGCGCCAGCTCCAGCGCCCGCCGGGCGGTGGGGTTGTAATGCATTTCCAGCTCCACCTGGCACAGGACCCCCGCCTTTTCCACCAGTTCGATCATGCGGTCGTACTCGGCCAGGTCAAAGGTGGGTACCTTCATGGACAGCATATCCTTGCCGTATTTACAGCACAGGGCCATGTCCTCGAAATGGCGGCTGTTTTCGCTGGCCACCACCACCCCCTCGATCTCCGGGTGGGCGCGCAGCATCTCTTCCGTGCTTTCATACACCGGCACACCGTAGCCCAGGGTCTTAAAGTGGTCCGCAATGGCCCGGTCCGCGCAGCTCACCGCCACCCAGTTGAGCTTTGCGTTGTCGTGCAGGGTTTGGTAATATTTGCGCACATGCGCGTGGGTGAGCGAGCAGATCGCCATGTTTACCTGCCTCATCTCTGTCACACCTCCACCTTGGTATACGCTGTGGTTTTGCCCGAGCACACGGCGGCCCGCCACACCGCCTGAAGATGATCGGCCGCCGCCCGCAGCGCTGCGGCTTCTTCCGGCTCCTGCAGCACGCCCAGAATAAACCGGATGCAGTCGGCCTGCGTGTTTTCCAGGCCGTACAGTTCCGCGTCCAGGTCGGCGTAGGTCACGGTCTCGCCGCCCCGCAGCACATACACAGGGTATTGCTGGGTCTGGGTATCCACCGCCACGTCCGAGGCCACGCCCTCCCGGCCGATGACCTCGTGCAGCAGCACCGGCTGGCTGCCGGCCGGCGAAAAGCCAAGCTCCAGGCTTACCCGCACCCCGCCCCCGGTGCAAAAAATACAGTTGACGTAATCCGCGCCCGAAAAATCCGCGAACACCCGCTCGACTTTCTGGCCGGTAAGCCATTCGGCCAGGTCGGCCTCAACGCTCACCAGGTCCTGCAGGCTGCGGCCAAATTCGTCCCTTGGCACGATGTGGTGAATGCGCACCGCAAGCGGCCTGCCGATGAACCCCTGTTCCACAATGCCGCGCAGCTCGGCATAGCGCCGCTTGGCGCGCCAGTGTAAAAGCGGCAGCCCGGCGCCGCTCTGTGCCGGCGGCAGAGAAAAATCGTAATAAAAGCGGCAGGCGCCCGCCGCATGTTCCACCCGTACCGCACCGTTTTCCAGGGTCACCTGCAAGGGGCCGGCAGCCGTATATTTGCCGGCCAGTTCCCTGAGATACGGGGCAAAACGCTGTTCCTCCATGAGCTTGTTCCTCCTTGTTTTTTGTTACAGCATTTTGATGCGGGGGCTGTACTTTTTAAGGTACTCCCGGTTTGCCTCGTCGCCGCCGGGCACGTTGGCGCTGTGCCAGAAGGGGGGCTGCACGCCCCGGGCCAGGCATTCCTTGGCGCACTCGATTTCCAGGCGGTGTGCAATATAAAAATCCACAATATTTGAGATAGGCGCAATGGGCGTGTCGAATCCGGGCAGCTCCACCACCGTGTCTCCCAGGGGGTTGTAATCGTCGATGCACACGTCGGCCAGCTCGTTCAGGTTTTTACCCGACGAGTGGCGCAGCGGGTAATCGGCGGGCAGCCCCTTCTGCCATGCGGCGGACGAGATCGCCACGATCACCGCGCCCCGCTCTTTGGCGGCCAACGCCGCGTCGATGGTGGCGGCGTTGGTGCCGATGTTGTGATACAGCAGCAGCACCTCGCCCGGTTGGATGTCGTAATAGCTCATGATGGCCCGGCCGTAATTTTCGCACCGTTCCAGCGCCAGATATTTTTGGGCCTGGTTGAAGACCGAAAGCCCCGTTTCCATGCAGGGATCAATGTTGCACAGCCCGCCGGCCCGGAAAAACATCTCCCCCACCGGCAGGGTGGTATGCCCGCCGCCGCCGTACACATGGATGAGCCGGTCCTTTTGAATGGCGTCCGCCATCAGGCGGGCGGCGGCCCGAAGGTTTGCATACTGTTCGGTCTCCACCCGCTCCAGAAGTTCAAACACCTTGGGCAGATACCCATTGGAATGATCGGTCATGATAAAACGCTTCCTTTCCTGTTACTTAATACCGGACATTGCCAGGCTTTCGATGAATTTTTTCTGTGCACAGAAGAACACGATGAGCAGCGGCAGGGTGCTGATGACCGAGGCCGCCATCACGTAGTTCCAGGTGGTGCCCACCTCGTTGCTGAACAGCGACAGGGCCAGGGTCGAAGTGTATTTCTCGCTGCTGTTCAGGTAGATCAGAGGCAAAAAATAATCGTTCCAGGCATTGAAAAAGGTGTAGATCACCAGCGACGCAATGGTAGACGAGGCCATGGGCAGCACAATCCGCCCAAAGATGCGGGGCTGGGCGCAGCCGTCGATCTTGGCGGCCTCGATCAGTTCATCCGGCACGGTGATGAAGTACTGGCGCATCATAAAAATGCCGAACGCGCCGCCCATGCCAAAGATCTGCGGCACAATAAGGGCAAAGTGGCTGTCGGTCAGGTGGAAACGGGCCAACCCCAAAAAGGTGGGCACCGTGAGCACTTCCACCGGCAGCATCATGGCGCTGAGGAACAAAAGGAAAAAGAAATTCCGCCCCGGAAACCGGATCTTGGCAAGGCCATAAGCCGCCAGCGCCGCCACCGCCACCGTGCCGACGGTGGTGAGGCTTGCCACCTTGAAGCTGTTCCAAAGATAGGTGCCAAAGTGCGAGCGGGTAAACAGATCGGTGTAGTTGGCCCACTTTACCGGGTCCGGCCACCACTGGGGGGGCGTGACAAAAATTTTGGACGGGGTCTTGAGCGAGGTGCACACCATCCAGTAATAGGGAAACAGCACCAACAGCGATACGATCGCCATGATAACGTATTTGGTCACGTTTTCTTTCTGGCGGGCGCTCATATGTTTTTTAGTCCTCATAATACACCCACTTCTTTCTTACGCTCCACTGGGCCAGGGTGAGCCCCATAATCACCAGGAACAGGATCACCGAGAGGGCCGAGCCGTAACCGAACTTGTTCATTTTAAAGGCCACCTGGTAGATGTAATACACCATCACATAGCTGGCTGTGCCGGGCCCGCCCTGGGTGAGCACGTTGATCTGGGCGAACACCTTGAGCGAGCCGATCATGGTAATGATGATAATGAGAAAAATTGTGGGCGAGATCATGGGCAGAGTGATGCGGAAAAACTGCTGGCGCTTGCTGGCGCCGTCCAGGCTGGCGGCCTCGTAATACATTTGGGGCACCTCCTGCAGCGCGCCGATAAAAATGATGGTGTTCATGCCAAAGCCCTTGAGCAGGGTCACCAGCACCACAATGGGAATAACCAGCTTTGTGTTGTACAGCCAGTTGGTCCCCTCCAGCCCGAACATGTTCAGCACCATGTTGATAAACCCGCCGTCGCTCTGCAGCATGAACTGCCATACCAGTGCCCACGACACCACGTTGGTCACATAGGGCGTAAAAATGGCGGTGCGGAAGAACCCCACGCCCCGGATGTTTTTGTGAAGCAGCATCGCAAGCCCCAGGCAGAGCACCAGATTTGCCGGAATAAGCAACGCGGTGAAATACAGGGTGTTTTTGACCGCCACCACAAACGTGGCATCCCTCGTGAACAGTTTGATGTAGTTGTCCCATCCGCACCAGGCCATGCCCTTGATCAGGGAGTAATCGCAGAAGCTCAGGTAAACGGTGGCCGCCAGCGGCGCGATCACGAACACCGAAAAGCCGATGAGCATGGGTGCGATGAAACCAAAGCCGTATTTGTGATCCCGGCGCCCCAGGGTATGCCTGTGCCGGTTTGCCGGGGGATGATTCTCCTTTTCCATGGGGAGCCGGCCTCCTTTGCCGTTCATTTTTTACTTTTGCCTGAAAAAAGGGTGCAAAAGGGGGGCATAGCCGTCTTTTGGGAAAACGAACCATGCCCCCTCGGACTTCTGCGCGCCGGAAAACACCTTATTCAGTTGTCCCGCGGCAAACTCCTCTTACGGGGCGATGATGGCGTTGCACTGGGTTTCCATCTCGGCAGCCAGCTGCTGGGTGGTGTACTGGCCGGCGTACCATGCGCTGAGCAGCTCCTTCACCTTCAGGTCGCACTCGTCGTAGCTGTCGCAGGTGGGGTACACCTGTGTGCTGCCGCTCATGGGATCCAGGATCGCCAGCTCCAGCGCCTTGGCCGAGGGCGCTTCGCCCTGGTCCAGATATTTGTCGCTGCCCAGCACCGAAACGCGTACCGGGCTGAAGCTGCCCATCAAAAAGTCACTGGCCACCAGCTCTTTGGAAGTGATGTATTTGATGGCCTCGATCGCCGCCTCCTTGTGAGGCGCGCCCTTGGGCACCACGTAGGCAGCCACGCCCACGGCCACGGGGGCGTCCTTCACCCCGCCGCTGGGGTTCGGCAGGATGTCCCAGGCAAAGTCCACGTCGCCCAGCGTGCCCTTTTGGGAAATGGTATTGCGGGAGAAGCCGATCTGCCCGGAGGCAAAATCCAGCGAGGAATCGGCGGTGGGGGTAAGCCCCTCCTCGATGCAGGCTTTATAAGAATCCAGCGCCGCCACCCCTTCGGGGGTGTTAATGGTGCATTTTGTCATGTCCGGGTCAAAGAAGGACGCGCCCTGCGCCCAGGTCCAATCCAGCAGAATGTTCCAATCGTTGGGCGATTGGTAATTCCAGATGGAAAAGCCGTAGTTGCCCTTGCCCAGTGCCTTGATGGCACGGGAGTATTCGGTCAGCTTGTCGTAGGTCCACTCCCCCCGCTCGGCCAGGGCGAGCGGGTCCTCCAGGCCGGTTTTGGCCACAAGGTCCTTGTTGTAGAACCACACGCGGGGCGAGGAGGTAAAGGCCACTGCGTACACCTCGCCGTTCGCCCCCTCATAGGTGGCCTGCAAAGAACGCGACAGGTCCGCGTAGTCGTATTCCGCGTCGTTTTTCACGGCGCTCACATCCTCCAGCAGGCCGTTGTTCATCATTTGGGGGATCATGGCTTCGCTCATCCATACCATGTCGTACGAGTCCCCCGCGGCGATCTGGGCGCTGGTCTTGGTCACGATGCTCTCCAGTTCCACAAGGTTGATCTCCACGTTGATGCCGGTCTGCGCGGTAAATTCTTTAAACAGTTCATCGTAGCTGGCCTTGCGCTCGTCGGAGCCCCAGATCACCATGCGCACGGTCTGCCCCGCAAGATCCCCGCTCCCGCCTGCCGTGGAGGCGGGAGCGGTCGGGGGCGCGCCCGCCTCTCCGCCGGAAGCCGTGCCGCCGCAGCCCGCCAACGAAAGCGCCAGAGCTGCCGCCAAAATCAGTGCGAAAATGCGTTTCATGTGTGTTTCCTCCTTTTTGTAATAAAAATGTCAGCGTATTTATAAAGGGTTCGGCGCGCCGTTTGCCTGTACCCATCTGCCCGCTCAGCGCAAACAGCATAAAATATATTCACTTTTTATGCCGCTTATTGTGTTGTTTGCAATATAAATGATACATGCGCAGGCACAAAACGCACAATCCCATAAATTGATGAAAAGGTTCGCATTTCTTTTTCCGCCGCCGTTTTATCCGCGCTCTTCCGCCGCCGGCAGCGCGCCGCGCCTTCAGCCGTGGCTGTTTTTATATTGGGTGGGGGTGGTGCCCGTGTGCTTTTTAAAAGCGCTGATAAAGTGCTTTACGCTGTTGTAGCCGCAGATCTCGGCGATCTCGTAAATTTTAAATTCGCTCTGTGCCAGCAGTTTTTTTGCTTTTTCCATACGCATGCGCAGCACGTATTCGCTGTACTTTTGGCTGGTGGTGCTTCTGAAAAGCATCGAAAGGTAATTGGTGCTCAAATTCACCCGCGCCGCCACGGTGGCCAGGCTCAAATCTTCTCCCAAATGCCCGGCCACATACTCCTCCACCCGCCGGATCGCCAGATTCCCCGCGGCCGGGTCTGCGGCCGGGCCGGCGTTTTCCGGGGCGCCCTTGCGCTCGTCCAAAAGTTTTTCCAGCCGCGCCAGCAGCCCGGTGAACTGCTTCACGTTCAGCGGCTTTACCACATACTCGCACACCCCCAGTTGAATGGCGCTGCGGGCATATTCAAATTCGGCGTAGCCGCTCAGAATGACCAGCGGCACATCGCTGCCCGCCTCGCGGATCTTGCGGGCCAGCTCCAGGCCGCTCATACCCCGCATCACGATGTCGGTGATCACAAGGTCCGGCGCCTCGGCCTGAAACAGATCCCAGGCCGCATAGGCGTCTGCGCATTGCCAGGCCACCTCAAATCCGCTGCCAAACCGGCTGACCACACTGGCGATCCCGGTGCGGATGATCTTTTCGTCCTCTACGATCATAACGCGATACATGGCGTTTCTCCTTTTCCGTTCATTTTCACCCTGCCCCGTGGGGGGCGCAGCCCAGCCGCAGAACAAAGCGCACCCCGTCGGTATAGCTGTCGTCCAGAAACACGCCGCACGCCTCGCCGTAAATCAGCCGCAGCCTGCGGTGCACGTTGGTGAGCCCGTAACCGTGGCCGCTGGCTTTCCAGGGGGCGTTGGGCGGCGTGCTCTCGGCCTTGCGCAGGTTCTCATTTACCCGCTGCCGCTCCTGCCCGGTCATGGGGCGGCCGTTGTTCTGAATCACCAGCACCAGCTGCCCGCTCCCCGCCAGCCGCGCGGTAAGCCAGATATCCAGCGGGCGGTGCGAAGCGGTGTCGAGCCCGTGGCGCATAATGTTTTCCACAAAGGGCTGCAAAAGCAGCTTGGGCACCGGCAGGCCCAGAACCTCTTCCGGCGCATCCACCCGCAAAGAGCGAAGGTCTTCAAAGCGCAGTGTCTGAATGTCGTAATAGGCCTGCAAAAAGCGCAGCTCCTCCGCAAGGGGTGCAAAATGCTGTTCGTTGCTCACGCAGTAGTGCATCATCTGCCCCAGATTGCTCACGGCCTCGCTGACCTCGTAGTTCTCGCAGTTGATGGCCATCATGTTGATGGTTTCCAGGGTGTTGTACAAAAAGTGCGGGTTGATCTGGCTTTGCAGCGCCGAGATCTGCGCTTCCTTGCTGGCCAGCGACTCCTCGTACACCTCGTTGATGAGCATTTCAATGCTCTCGGCCATGCTGTTGAACATGGCCTCCAGCTGGCCGATCTCGTCCCGGCTCTGCACCGTGGCGCGGGTGCTGAACCGTCCCTCACCCACCTGGGCCATTTTTTCCTTGAGCTCCAGGATCGGCCGGGTCAGCTTAACCGACGCCGCCACCGCAAACAGCCAGCTCAGCGCCAGCGCACACGCGATCACCGCCACCGCAAAGCTGAACAGGGCGCGGATATCCTCTTCCAGGCCGCTGGTCGCCACCCGCACCACGACCTTTAAATTGGTCGAAGCGGAGGTCATGAATCCCGAGAGGTATTTTTCTCCGCTGCCGCCGGGGGCGGGCCCGCCCCCGGGCAGCGGGTAGATGCACTGGCCCGCATCGTTGTAAATCGACAGCTCGCTGCCCTCCGGCAGGCTGACCTGCTGCAAAAGGCTGGGCACCGCGCTTTGCTCCAGCTCCACCTTGATATAGCCTGCGTGCCGCCCGGTAAGCGGGTCCTGCAGGCGGCGCACCAGCGCCAGGCTGCCGCCCCAGGGCAGGATAAAGGTCCGGTACTGGTCGCCGTCGCACACCTCCATCCATTTCCGCTCGCCGTGGGTCCACTTCAGCACGCTGCTGCTGGAATTCAATTGGTTCCCGTCCAGCAGATAAAGGTCCGTGGAACGCACGGTGGGCTTTTCATACACGATGCTGGAGAGCGCGGCCGTGGCCTTGCTCTGCTCTTCAAAGGTCAGGTATTTTTGCTGTTCGGGGTCTGCGTGCGCCAGCAGCACCGTTTGCATGTCCCCGTCGTAAAGCGGCAGGATGGTCAGGTCCCGCAGCTCGGAAAAATACTGGTCCAGTGTGGTGTTCAGGTAACCCACGGTCTGATCCACCCGCTGCTGCACCGTCTGCTCCATGTAGCGCACGATGCGCTGGCCCGCCACCAGCATGGCGATGGACAGTGGAATGGTAACCAGCAGGATGCTGCCCAGCGTCAGGCTGCCGATGTAGGAAAAGCGGGGCCTCAGCCATCGCTTTTTTTTCCTCGTTTGCTGTGTTTTTTCCTGTGCCTCCATGGGCTCGCCGCCTTTCCGGAGCCGCGCGGGGCCCCTTTAAAGAGTACAAAAAATACAAAACAAAGAAAAGCTTCCCGTAAAATATCGGTATTTTTGAGAAGATATCGGTATTTCGGCGGCTGCCGGCGGGTGCTATACTGAAAACCGAAAGGAGGCGTGCTTATGGGCTTTTGGAATTTTGATCCGCACCAGCCCTGCACGGCAGGCCGCCGGCCCATCGGCCCGGCCCGCTTTATCGAAGCTCTGTTTTCAAACCTGGCGGGGCTGCTGTTGTGCAATCTGCTCTTTCTGCTCTGCTGTGCGCCCCTTCTCACCCTCGGGCCCGCCTGTGTGGCGCTGCACCGGGTGTGCTGCCTTGCCCTGCGGGGGCACGGCGGGGCGCTGCCGGCAGCTTTTTTGCGCAGCTTTAAACAAAATTTTGCCCAGGGGCTGGCCCTGGGCTTCACCGGCCTGCCGATCCTCTGCTGGCTGGCCTGCACCGCCCTGGCCGCCGCCTCACAGGGCCGCTTTGGCTTGTTGGCTGGGGCCGGGGCCGCCTTGGTGGTGCTGGCCGGCATTTGGGGTTATGCCCTTTTGTTAGCGGCCCATATGGAGCTTCCTTTTCCCCTGCTGCTGAAACATGCCGCTGTGCTGTGGGCGGCGGGGCGGCAGGCCTCGGTGGCCGGCTCCGTTTTGGCGCTGGCCATTCTTTGCGCGGGGGTGCTGTGGTTTCCCGCATCCCTGCCCCTGCTCTTTCTACTTGGGTTTTCGCTGGCCTGCTTCAGTTTTTGCTTTTTCGGCTGGAAAACAGCCGAGCGGCATATTTTTCTCCCCTATTACCGCCGGCACCCAAAAGAGGCCGCCGCACAGGGCTACCGGTTCGACCGGGAGGGAAATCCGGTATAAGCCACACCAAAAGGGAACGCCGCGGCGGCTCATCTGAGCCGCCGCGGCGTTCCCTTTTTA
>ERZ857984.525-NODE-525-length-44308-cov-3.523964_pt1 | contig 44308 bp, 35 predicted proteins | sample MGYA00519914_ERZ857984 | MGnify/ENA primary metagenome ERZ857984 (study PRJEB31778, sample SAMEA3449417) | human gut metagenome | biome: human gut; feature: human-associated habitat; material: faeces | place: United Kingdom | collected 2010/2012 ... | reverse complement strand
GCCTTATTATATCACTTCTGGCAGTATCGCGCCTACTTTTCTGTGCGGTATTGCCCTAAAATATTGTAGCATATAGGCGCTGTCACAGCAAAAGCTTTTTTGCTGTAGCAAATATTTTTCCCGAATACAAAAGGCGGGACATCCACGCTTGCCTTCAACCTCTGTCGCAGTTATAATAAATGTTGTTCGCGGCTGCAAGGCAAGCAGCTTTCACCTGATATCAGTGGTGCATTATGAAAGAGATACGAAAAAAGAGGGCGGTTTCTGCCGCATTAAAAAATACGTCCGGAGGTGATATTGAATAGACAGGAGAATGATATATGAATCGCATCCCCAACCCTGACACAGTCTTTCCCAACGAATACGGCACTTCATGCTTTTTAAAAAACGTGATCACCGCCCCCAACATCTTTGTCGGCGATTATACTTATTACGACGACCCCGCTGCACCTGCGGATTTTGAAAAGAACAACGTGCTGTTCAACTGGCCCGAATTCGGCGACAGACTCATCATCGGGAAGTTCTGCTGCATTGCGAGCGGCGCGCGCTTCATTATGGGCAGCGCGAACCACCGGATGTGCAGCGTCACCACTTACCCATTCAATGTATTCGGCGGCGCATGGGCTGAAAGTACGCCGCCGCACCTGTCCCAGCTCCCATTCAAGGGCGATACCGTTGTGGGCAGCGATGTATGGCTGGGGCGGGAATGCACCGTCATGCCGGGCGTAAAAATCGGTGACGGCGCCATTGTTGCGGCTTATTCCGTTGTGACGCGGAACGTAGACCCTTACACCGTCGTGGGCGGCAATCCCGCAAGGCTGCTCAAGCACCGCTTTGACGCAGAGCTGACCGGGCTTTTGCTGCAGTTTCGCTGGTGGGACCTTCTGGCGCAGCAGGTGACGGAGCTTCTGCCGCTGCTGTGCGACCCCGACCTGGAGCATGTGCGCAAAACACTGCGCGCCCTGCTCCAGGCGGAAACGGAGCGGCCGCATATATTATAAAATGCAGAACACCCGGCAGCCGAAACGGTCTGCCGGGTGTTTCCCTTATTTTGCCCCTATTGACATAAAGCTTATATGCTTTACAGTGCCGCGATCGCTTCGATCTCGCACAGGACATTCTTAGGCAGTGTCTTCACCGCCACACAGGACCGTGCGGGACGTGACACGAACGCCTCAGCATACACAGCGTTGAAAGCCGCAAAGTCGCTCATGTCCGCCAGGAAACAGGTCGTTTTCACCACTTTGTCAAACGAAGTGCCGTTGGCTTCCAGAATCGCCCCGACATTGGCGACGCTCTGGCGCGCCTGTTCCTCGATGGTCGCACCCGCGATCTCGCCCGTGGCCGGATCAATGGGGATCTGGCCGGAAGTGAACAGCAGATTCCCGACAGACACCGCCTGCGAGTACGGGCCGATGGCCGCGGGTGCTTTTTCTGTCTGCGTGTATTTGATTTCCATGTTTCTTTCCTTTCTGTGGAACAAAAGCGCCATGTGCCGTACCGAATGCCGCACCTCTTCCACCTCGCATAATAGATATGGATTTATCGTAGCACCGGCGTTTTCACTTGTCAACCGAAGCGCTGTATTTTCTCGTGTATGCCTCTCCACGGGGCACAGCGCTCTGCAAAATATTCGGCGGCTCATTCTTTTCCGTCACAGGGTGTGCACGGCGAACAAAATCTGTCCGCCGTTACATTTTTCTTTTTGCGCCCGCATATGATTGCACCACAAGGCAGGTGAACAAAGATGTATCTATGCATCCCGAAAAAAGCGGCCCACCGCGTACTGGCTGCCGTGCTGTGCGCTGCGGCGGCGGGCGGCGTTCTGCTGGGGCTCGGCTGGCCGCGGGCGGAGGCAGAACCCGCGGCTGTGGCTGCTGCTTCTTATGAATGGGGCCTTTCGTTTCAGACGGAAAACGAACCGCCCATTCCCAACCTCTCAGCCGAAAAGCTGCGCCCCTTCGATGCTTTTTACTGCGGAGACGCGGAGCAGAAACGGCTGTATCTGACGTTCGATGCAGGGTATGAGAACGGCAATACCGCACCCATTCTTGACGCGCTGAAAAAGCACAACGCCCCCGGCACCTTCTTTGTAGTAGGCAGCTATATCAAGGAAAACCCGGACCTGATCAAGCGGATGGTCGCCGAAGGCCATACGGTGGGCAACCACACCTATCACCACCCGAACATGTCCCAAAAAGATGAAGCCTCTTTCAAAAAAGAGCTGAATGATCTTGCCGCGCTGTTCCAGGAAACGACAGGAACGCCCCTGCCGCTTTTCTATCGACCGCCCGAAGGCAAATTCAGCGATGAAAACCTTACCTGGGCGCAGGAACTGGGCTACAAAACCATTTTCTGGAGCCTCGCCTATGTGGACTGGAAACAGGATGCACAGCCTTCGCGGGAGGCCGCTTTTGACAAACTGATGCCCCGTACCCACGACGGCGCGATCGTGCTCCTGCATTCCACCAGCGCCACCAATGCGGTAATTCTGGATGAATTGCTGACACGGTGGGAAGAGATGGGGTATACCTTCGGCACACTTTCAGAACTTGGCGCGCCGCCTGCCGCGCCTGCCGCATGAGCGGGCCCGCACGCGCTTCCGCAGACCGCGGCCCGCGCTCTGTGAGGCAGGGCGGCGTATACAGCCTGCACACCCGCGGCAGGCGCGCGCTTTGCCTTGGAGCGGTATGCCTTGCCGGCCTGCTGATGGCCGCATGCATGCACACGGTGCTCAGCGAGCCTGCCGGTTTTTCGGGCACGCCCCGCAGCCCGGCGCCTGCATCGCCTTCACCGCCCCAACTCACGGGCGACCCGGACCGGCCGTATCTGCTGCAGACCCAGCCGCCCTACACCGTGGCGCTGGATGCCGGACACGGCGGCTTCGACACCGGTGCGGAGGCGATCATCAAAGAACTGGAAGTATGCGAACAGACGGTAAACGCCCTCTATACGCTTCTGGAGCAGGACTCCAACTATGCGCCTGTGCGCACGCGCCCCAACGGCGAGGACCGCTCCATCAAGGAGCGTGCACAGGCCGCGACCGACGCCGGCGCTTCCCTGCTTCTGAGCGTTCATGCCAACAGCGACGAAAGCACGGGACAGTCCCACGGCTTTGAATGCTTCCCCACGCCGCCCGGGCGCACCTACTCGGAAGAATCCATGCGCTTTGCCCAATGCATCGCGCAGAAAATGGGCGGCGCCGGGCACCGCCTGCGCGGAGAAAACGGCATTCGTTTCGCCTATTACAACGGAAAGAGCAAACGCATCGTGGACAGCACCGACACCAAGATACGCGAGCAAAAGAGCTTCGGCATCGTGGAAAGGCCCTACTGCCCCGCCGTGCTGGTGGAGCAGTGTTTTCTGACCAATTACAGCGATGTGGAAAACTGGACGGGAGAGGCCGGATGCGCCCGCGCCGCACGTATCTATTACGAGGCGATCTGCGCCTATTTCGGCACCGAGCCTCTGCCGCAGGGCGGCAGCGTGTGAACGCCGCACCGCTCTTTCCACGAATACAGCAGCGCGCCCCCGGCCCTTGCGGCGGGGGGCGCGTTTTGCATCCGGCGGCAGCCGCCGTTTTTCAAGCGCCGGTGCGGCACGTTTATTTCATATCGTTTCTGCGGTGCAGCGCAACGGCGCATGCCGTCATGCCCATCAGCGCAAACACCGTGCACAGCATGCCTGCCCAGATGCCGAACCGCTGCGCCACCGCGCCTGTGATATACGGCATTAAAACCGCGCCCACGCCCGCTGCGGGAAGCATCACGCCGAGGCCCGCGCTGGAGAGCGCATTCCCCGCCGCGACAGCCGTCGGGTTCACGCCTGCAATGGCCAGGCCGAACAGGAACAGGCAGATCAGCGCAGATGCGGGCGTTTTTGCCATGAGAAGCAGGATATAGGTGCCTACGCAGCATGCGGACATCAGCGAAAGGGTGCGGAAGCTGTTTTTTACCGGGAAAACAAATGCGATGCACAGACGCCCGGCCAGCATTGCGCCCCAGATGACCGTAACGGTCATCTGGCCCGCTGGGCCCGAGAGGGTGCCCACATCCTTGAAATATGTCACCATCCAGCCCGTGACGCTGATCTCCGTGCAGTTTTGGAAAAAGACAAGCCCGGTCAGCACCCAAAAACGGGGCGAACGCAGAAAAGACCAATCGTTTTTGACACGCGCGCCGTCTCCTGTGCGGCCCGGCAGACCCGCCAACGCGAACACGCCCCACAGCGCCGCGCCGCACAGTGCAAGGCCTGCCATGGGCGCCCACCAGGGCAGCCCGCCCATACCCAGCGCCGCAATAAACAGCGGGCACAGCAGCGACCCCGTGGCAAAGCATGCATGGATGAGATTCATGCATTTCGTGCGCTCCCGTGCATGCGCCGCGATAAGCGCGCTGCTGGTGTTCAGCGTTGTGCCCTTGGCCACGCCCACCAATGTGAAAGCGGCCAGCAGCGCCCACGGGCTTCCCGTGAGGATCATTGCACCGTAACCCAGCGCCGCACCGCCCGCCAGCATAAGAACGGTGCGCCGCTGGCCCCAGTGCGCGGGCAGCATGCCCGCGGCAAAGCCCGCCGCAAGGTTGCCCACGCTCAGCATGGCCAGCAGCAGGCCGCTCCACTGGTAGCTCAGGCCGTACCGTTCCTGCAAAAGCGCCATCACCACTCCGCCGCTGCTGGCGCACACACCATTGAGCAGCATGGCCGGATATGCGCAGGCCGCCTTGTTTTGCCGCAAAGCATTCATAAAACATCCTCCAGGCAAAGTAATGCCGCAGGCCTTTCCCGGCCCGCGGCTATGGGTGCGGCGCTTTTGGCGCGGCGCCCGTCTTTTTGTATTCCAGTGTAGAAAAAAACGCCCGCCCCGTCAAGCGGGCAGGCGCAAAACCGCAAGAATGGCATGTGGGAACGGGATTTCCGCAATTTGTGCAAATCCTGCTCCCCGCCGCTTTGCTGCTATCTGCGGCGCGCGGCCAGCAGCGCCCGCACAGCATCCGCATCCGGACAGGCCAGTGCCTCCTTCGCCGTGCAAAGCGCTTCTTCCTCCGTCCAGCGTGAAACAGTCCGGCGCACTTCCGGCAGAGCGGAGGGCCCAGCACTGAAAGAATCCAGGCCAAACGCCATCCACAGAGGAATAAGACACGGGTCTGCTGCAGCTTCGCCGCACATGCACACCGGCACATCTGCCGCACGGCCCGCGGCGATCACATCCCGAATGCTGCGCAGCACCGCCGGATGGCAGGGTGCATATAGCTCCGCAATGTCTGCATTGCCCCGGTCCGCGGCTAAAATGTACTGCACCAGGTCGTTGGTACCAATACTGAAAAAATCCGCCTCCTTCGCCAGCAGATCCGCAATGACGGCGGCGGCCGGCGTTTCGATCATCACGCCCAGAGAAATCGCCCCGTCAAATGCAACGCCCCTCGCGGAAAGCGCCTGCTTTTCCTGCTCCAGCATCGTCCGTGCAGCGCGCAGCTCCTGTACGCCCGTCACCATTGGCAGCATGAGCCTGATGTTCCCACGCTCCGCCCCCGCGCGCAGCAGCGCCCGAAGCTGCGTGCGGAACACCTCAGGCCGGGCAAGGCAGTAGCGGATGCCCCGGCGGCCCAGGTAAGGATTCTCCTCCTTTTCCTGTCCCAGATACGGCAGCGCCTTGTCGCCGCCGATATCCAACGTACGGACAACCGCGGGCCTGTCCCCCATAGCGCGGGACACCGATGCATAAGCTTCGTACTGCTCCTCCTCCGTGGGCAAGGATGTACGTCCCATAAACAGAAATTCCGTCCGCAGCAGCCCGACTCCTTCCGCCCCGGCTTCATCCGCCGCAACGGTCTGCCCCACGCCGCCGATATTGGCGTACAGCGCGTACCTTTGGCCGCGGGCGCTCACCGCCGGGCCCGCGCGGTACGCCTGCAGCGCCTCCGCCTGTCTTTTCTCCCCCTCCTGTTTTTTCCGGTACCGCGCCAGCTCCGCCCCGCTTGGAGATACGATCACCGCGCCCTGCCCGCCGTCCACGACGACATCCTCCCCGCTCCGCAGCACAGACGCGGCCCCCGCGGCTCCCAGTATGGCGGGAAGGCCCAACGCACGCGCCAGAATGGCGGCATGGCTCGTCATGCCGCCGCATTCCGCCACAAAAGCGGCAACATTTTCCCGGTTCACGCTCACGGTCATGGAAGGCGTGAGATCCCATGCGACCAGCACGGTGCCCGGAGGCACGTCCGGGATGGACGCTTCACTGCGCCCCAGCAAAATCGCCAGCAGGCGGGCGCGGATATCCTCTATGTCCGCGGCACGCTGCGCCAGCAATTCGTCGCCTGCCGCGGCAAACAGCTGGATGTATGACGCACACACTGCGTCCAAAGCGGCCTCCGCGCATTCGCCCGCTTCAATGCGGCTGTCTGTCTGCGCAAGCAGAGCCGGATCGTTTGCCATCAGAATCTGACTGGCGAGGATGTCCGCCTCCTGTCCGTCCAGGCGCGCGCGCAGCGCGTCCGCCATAGCCTGCGTCCGCTGTGCAAATGCCTGCACGGCCGTGCGCAGGCGTGCTTTTTCCTGCTGCACGCCCGCGAAATGGACCTGTGTGTAATCAAGGCTCCCCTCCGCAATAACCACGGCCCGGCCGATGCCGACACCAGGGGAGACGCCTACGCCTTGCAGCAACATGTTCCTCTTCCCTTTCCCGGTATTCCGCTTAAAAGGTATTCAGCAGCTTCAATATTTCTTCCTTTGTGGCCAGCTCATCGGAAAACGCCGTCGCGCTGCCCGCGGCCGCGCCCATGCGCAGAGCGTAGGAATAGGTGCCCAGCTTGAGGTAACCGGCCAAAAAGCCCGCCACCATGGAATCGCCCGCACCCACTGCATTGCGCACCGTGCCCCGCGGAACGCCGATCTCCTGGAACTGACCCGTTTCGTCCAGCAGGATCGCACCGTCGCCCGCCAGAGAAACGAGCACGTTGCGCGCGCCCTTGTCCTGCAGCTTTGCGGCGCATGCACGGATATCATCCCCGGTTTTCAGTGTGCGGCCGAACAGCTCGCCCAACTCGTGCTGGTTTGGCTTGATAAGGAACGGGCGGTACTTCAGAACATTCAGCAGAAGATCCCCCGTGGCATCCACTGTGACGCGCACCTTCTTTTCCTGCAGCGCGGCCATGATCTTCTCATAGATATCGCCCGGCATACCCGCGGGAATACTGCCCGCCAGAACAAGGTCATCGCCGTCCGTGACGGCGTCCAGCTTTTTGTACAGCAGCGCCAGCGCCGCCGGGCCTATGTCCGGCCCTTTGCCGTTGATCTCCGTCTCGCAGGCGCCGCGAATTTTCACATTGATGCGGGTCATCCCGTTTTGCAGACGGATAAAATCCGTGCGCAGCCCTTTTCTTTGCAGCGCGTTTTCAACGGCATCGCCTGTGAAGCCCGCCAAAAAGCCCAGCGCCACATTTTCTATGCCCAGGTTCGTCAGCACCGTGGAGACGTTGATCCCCTTGCCGCCGCAATAGACCGCCTCATCGCCGGTCCGGTTCACAGTTCCTTGCGTCAGGTGCTCCAGCTGCACCACATAGTCGATGGCCGGATTGAATGTAACTGTATAGATCATATGTTTGCCTCCTTGATCGTTGATGCTATCATAACACTGCATGCGTTCAATTTCAAATATTTCCCACCGCGCACGAAGCCTGAGTTTTCCGGCGGAAAACGTGCGGGAAATGTCTTTTGTTAACGTTTCCTTTACAAACAGGGACTTGCAAGCGGCGAAAGCTGGTGTATAATATTGAACAAAGGAAACTTTTTCTTTTCTCCATGAGGGAGTAGTTCACGCCCCCGCCGGGGCGGTTTTAAGTCAACAGCATGGCCCGCACACGGACCTGGCTTAAAAGTAAGAGCGAGACTCATGTGTGGCGCCAAGCCGCACGTGGGTCTTTTTTCTTATCCAGGCCTCTTGACGGACAGGGATATGCCCCACAGGCCGCCCCTGCATTTTGCCGGGGTCTGGTATTGTGCGTGGCTTTTTTGCGTTGTTCCCCCATGCCGGGCGCTCGGCGCATGTTCCGCGGATGAAAAACAGCTTGCTGTTTTTTCATAGAAACACCAAATTGGGAAACCCTTGAAACGAGAAAGGATGTTGTGTGTTGAAGTTTTATTGTGAGGAGGCCGGCCGGGCGCTTGCCGAACTGAAGAGCACCCCGGACGGCCTTACCGACGCAGAAGCCGCCAGGCGGCTGGCCGAAAAAGGCCCCAACAAGCTGGCCGAAGGAAAAAAGGTCACAACGCTGCAGCGCTTTCTGCAGCAGCTGAGCGACCCTATGATCATTATCCTGCTTGTTGCGGCGGCAGTGTCCGGTGTAACGGCGGCTTATTCGGGCGAAAGTTTTGCGGATGTGTTCATCATCCTTATCGTCGTGCTCATCAACGCCGTGCTCGGCGTGTATCAGGAGAGCAAGGCGGAAAAAGCCATTGAGGCGCTGCAGGAAATGACGGCCGCCACCAGTAAGGTGATCCGCGGCGGCAAACAGGTCTCGCTGAAAAGCGAGGAGCTGGTGCCGGGCGACGTTGTCGTTCTGGAAGCCGGCGACGCCGTGCCCGCAGACGGCCGCATTCTGGAGAGCGCCAGCCTGAAGATCGAGGAAGCCGCGCTCACGGGCGAAAGCGTACCCGTGAACAAAGTCGTTTCCGCACTGGGCCTCGACGACGGCAAGGACGTCCCCCTGGGCGACCGCAAAAACATGGCCTATATGGGCAGCACCGTAGTATACGGCCGCGGACGTGTCCTCATCACGGGCACCGGTATGGACACCGAGATGGGCAAGATCGCAGGCGCGCTGGCGCAGGCCGAAGAGGGACAGACTCCGCTGCAGAAAAAGCTGGCGCAGCTCAGTAAGATCCTGAGCTGGCTGGTGCTCGGCATCTGCGTATTCATCTTCGCCTTCAGCCTTATCAAGGCGGGCGATTTCCACCTCGACGTCATCATCAGTACGTTCATGGTAGCGGTCAGTCTTGCCGTCGCGGCCATCCCCGAGGGCCTTGCCACCGTCGTTACCATCGTACTCTCCATCGGCGTAACGAACATGTCCAAGCGCAATGCCGTCATCCGCCGCCTTACGGCTGTGGAGACGCTGGGCTGCGCACAGGTCATCTGCTCGGACAAGACCGGTACGCTGACGCAGAACAAGATGACGGTTGTGGAGCACGTGGGTGAAGAAGAGCCCCTGGCCCGCGCGATGTCTTTGTGCAGCGACGCCAAGCCCGGCGAAAACGGCGACGCTGAGGGCGAGCCCACCGAATGCGCGCTGGTAAATTACGCCACCGGCGTCGGCCTGCCCAAGGGCACGCTGGAGGCGGCCCAGCCCCGTGTGGGCGAGGCTCCTTTTGACAGCGGCCGCAAAATGATGAGCACCGTGCACGAAAACAACGGCGCATATATCCAATACACAAAGGGCGCGCCCGACGTGGTGCTCAGCCGCTGTACCTCTTACGCCAAGGATGGTAAGATACTGCCCATGACGGAGGAAGCCCGCGCCGAGATCCTGCGCCAGAACAAGCAGATGGCCGACAAAGCGCTGCGCGTGCTGTGCGCGGCCAGCCGCGAATGGCCCCAGCTTCCGCCGGATTTCGAGCCGGACACGCTGGAGCATGACCTGACCTTCCTGGGCCTGACGGGCATGATCGACCCGATCCGACCCGAGGTAAAGGACGCCATTACAGAGTGCCGCCAAGCCGGCATCCGTCCCATCATGATCACAGGCGACCACAAGGACACCGCCATCGCCATCGCCAAGCAGCTCGGCATCATCGAAACAGCGGATGAAGCCATCACAGGCGCGGAGCTGAACGACATCTCCGACGACCGGTTTGCGGAAGTGATCGGCCGTTACAGCGTGTATGCCCGCGTGCAGCCCGAGCACAAGGTGCGCATCGTCAACGCATGGCGCAAAAACGGCTTTGTCACAGCCATGACGGGCGACGGCGTCAACGACGCGCCCAGCATCAAGAGCGCGGATATCGGCATCGGCATGGGCATCACCGGCACGGACGTTACAAAGAACGTGGCCGATATGGTGCTGGCCGACGACAACTTCGCCACAATCGTCAACGCCGTGGAGGAAGGGCGCCGCATTTACGACAACATCCGCAAGGCCATCCAGTTCCTGCTGGGCTCCAATATGAGCGAGGTGCTGAGCGTGTTCTTTGCCACGCTCATGGGCTTTGTTATCCTGGAGCCCGTGCACCTGCTGTGGATCAACCTCATCACCGACTGCTTCCCCGCTCTGGCCCTGGGCCTTGAAAAGGGCGAGCCAAATTTGATGCACCGCAAGCCGCGCCCGTCCACAGACGGTATCTTCTCCGGCGGGCTGGGCGTAGACGTGGCGTATCAGGGCTTTATGGTCACCTGCGTAACGCTGGCCGCCTACTTTATCGGCCACTGGATGGAATCCGGCGTATGGGAGATCGCCGCCAGCCCCGACGGCGTGACGATGGCCTTTCTCACCATGAGCATGGCCGAGATCTTCCACAGCTTCAACATGCGCAGCCAGCGCGGCAGCGTGTTCACGCTCGGCTCTCACAACAAGGTGCTGTGGGGCGCCATGCTGCTCAGCCTTGTGCTGACGACCGGCGTCATCTACCTGCCCGGCATTTCGGACGCGTTCGGCTTTACGCACATCAGCGCGCCGGAATATGCTGTTGCCATGGCTCTGGCCGTGTGTGTGATCCCCATTGTGGAATGCGTCAAGTTCTTCCAGCGTAAGGCTGCACGCCGCCGCGCGGAAAAACAGCCTGCGTAACCACGCGCTTTGAAGATTTCCCATTTGGTTTTTACGGGCCGCTGCAAATGCAGCGGCCTTTTTTACACCGCTCATGCCGGTAAAAACACAAAAAAGGCTTGGGAAGCATCCTGTTTTATGATATACTGAATGACATCACACTGCCGCAGGGCGCAGCTCCGCAGCGGCTGAAAGGAACGCTTTCTCATGCAGCAGAACCAACCTGCCAATTTCAAAAACCGCATCGGCTTCGTCCTTGCCTCTGTCGGCTCCGCCGTGGGCATGGGCAACATCTGGATGTTCCCTTACCGCGTGGGCCAGTACGGCGGCGCGGCGTTCCTGCTGATTTATTTCGGCTTTGTTGCCCTTTTCGGATGGGTGGGCCTTTCCGGCGAATTCGCCTTCGGCCGTCTGACGGGCACAGGGCCCATCGGCTCCTACGCTTACGCGCTGCGCAGCCGCGGCAAAAAAGGCGGCGGCGTGCTGGGCGCCATTCCTTTGCTGGGTTCGCTGGGCATCGCCATCGGATACGCCGTCATTGTGGGATGGGTGGTGCGTTACTGCTGGGGAGCCGTCTCCGGTTCACTGTTTGCCGTGGGATCCGAGGAATATTTCGGGCAGATCACCGGGCCGTTCGGCAGCCTGCTGTGGCACGGCGTGGTGGTGCTCGTCACGGTGCTGGTCCTGGCGCGCGGCGTGCTGCAGGGAATTGAAAAGGTGAACCGCATCATCATGCCCGCTTTCTTCGTGCTGTTTCTCGTTGTGGCTGTTTATGTGGGTTTTTTGCCCGGCGCTGCCGAGGGCTACCGCTATCTGCTGATTCCCCAGTGGGAAAAGCTGCTGGACCCGATGACATGGGTCATGGCCATGGGACAGGCGTTTTTCTCTCTGTCCATCACCGGCTCGGGCATGATCATCTACGGCAGCTACCTCTCCAAGAAAGAGGATATCCCCCGCGCCGCCATGCAGACGGCGTTGCTGGACACCTGCGCGGCTCTGCTGGCCGGCTTTGCCATCCTTCCCGCGGTGTTCGCTTTCGGCATGGATCCTGCGTCAGGCCCTCCGCTTATTTTCATCACGCTGCCCAAGGTATTCGCACAGATGCCGGGCGGGCGCTTCATTGCCGTGCTGTTCTTCCTCTCTGTTATTTTTGCCGGTATCACCAGCCTCATCAACATGTTTGAGGTGTGCGCCGAGGCAGTGACGACACATCTAAAGCTGCCGCGCAAAGCCGCCGTTGTACTGGTGGGCGCGTTGGCCTTTGCGGCGGGCGCGTTTATTGAATTTGAGCCGTACCTGGGCAAATGGATGGACGCCATCACCATTTATGTCGTGCCCTTCGGAGCGCTGCTGTGCGCGTTCATCATCTACTGGGTGCTGGGCGGCAAACGCATCGGAGAAGAGCTTGTGCTGGGCCGCAAAAAAGCGCTGTGCCGGGCGTTCCTGCCCACGGCGCGGTACCTTTACGTAGGGCTGGCCGTGTTGGTATTCATTTTAAGCATCATTTGCGGCGGCATCGGCTGAGCCGCTTCTACTTTTAGCTCCGGCTTCTTCTTTGTTTCAAAAAACTCTGAATTGTTTTTTTCGATTGTATATGGTAAAATAAAAACAAGTTTATGCATTTGTTTTTATTTTTAGGAGGATAAAATGCCAAAGGTCGCTTATTCTGAAGCGGAAAAGGCGCAAGTGCGAGAGGCGCTGCTCACCAAAGGCCTTGAGCTCCTGGCGAAACAGGGAATACAGCATACGACTGTGGAACAAATCTACAAGGCGGTAGGAATCTCTCGCACATTCTTCTATTCTTTTTTTCCCACAAAAGAGTCCCTCATCATAGAGGCACTTTACCTCCAGCAGCCAAGGGTTCTTGTATACGCACAGAAATTGATGGATGCTCCCTCTTTGAGTTGGCGAGAGGCTGTCACACAATTTCTTTACGCCTGCTGCTACGGTGAAAAAAATGGGATCCTGATTTTGACCATTGAAGAGCAGCAAATGCTCTTTCGCCGTTTGTCGCACGAAGCCTATCGGACCTTTCGGGAAAAGCAGATCCGTTTGTTCGGCAATATTTTAGAGTGTTTTGGGATCGGGGCAGATTGTGCGAGAGTTGGTTTGTTTACAAATATAAGCCTGATGGCCATGATTGTCCGCAGAGCGATCCCGGAAACAATGCCGCTGTTTGTTCCCGAAGCGGCTGATGAAACAGTCGCATTTCAAATCAAGGCCATCGTGGACTTCCTGGAGCCTTTAAAGAAAGAAAACTTCTGCCGATGATGGTATGCATCGCATAGATTTATCCGGATTGTATGCTTTAATGCCGCACATCCGGATAGTTTTTTGAGCAAAATAAATACAAATTATAAAATTTGTATTTATTTCAGTTTTGGCTGCTGTAGTTTTATATATCTCTGAGACTGAAAATTCGCACATGGAAGTATCGCACTTTCCAGAACCTCTGGCCTGTGCGGCTGGCGATTGGAACAGCCATGCAAGGATTCCAGCGGCAAGAGCTTATGGAGGGCTTGGCCAGTCCACCAAGCGTATGTCCCCCTTTATTCATGACAGCAGAAACGCTGTGGTGATAAAACAAAATTGTTTTACAAGCAAGGAGAATGGTTATGGGTTTTTTCAGCAAATTATTTAAGGGGCCTGAAATCGACATGGAAAAGAGCAATGCAAACGCCGAAAAAATGCGTCTGCTGTTCAACCAAGCGGTAGAAAATGGAGCCGACTATCAACTGATTTTCGCCTACACAGAGGATGTGTCGCGGTTCAATTACGGGTTTGTCCACGGCAGTAAAACAAAAGTAGGGAATTTGATCGTCGGTTGGAATGAGGCAAATCAGACGATCGTGGCGCTTCCCACCGTACCGGCTCTCTCTGGGTGCGGTGCACCTACCTATTACCGCCGTTCTGAAATTCTGAAAGCCTATCGGAACAAGTACCCCACCGATGCCTTTATTATCTACCCTGACAGAAAAAGCTACATCGGTATCAATGCCTGCGACTGGTTGGAAGACGAGAGTCTCTATGTATATGTGTCACAGACCGAAGCGCTCGCCGCTTTCACAGATTTTTTTATGAACCGTTTTGCCAAAAAGTGATACAGGCCACTCCTCTTAAAAAACGGAGAATCGATCGGGAGCACGGTTATGCCGATATTGGCAGGGTCCGAAGTCTATTTGCAGCAGAGCTGCAAAAACGGAGAAGAATATTTTTCCCAAAGCAAACGGTCACAGGCGCGCTCCCCTATCCCCTTGGCGCACCGTAGAGCCAGCAAGAGCGACGCAATGAGAACCGCGCCGCTCTTATTTTTTCACCACAAGCGCGGAATAGCATCGGCCTTTTTTGTTGCGCACGGTGCATGGAGCGCTTTTTATCTGTATCTGCAAAAATGTGGATTTCGTTGTAAAAACAACATACTGTTTCTTGTGGACGCGGTATGCTTACAGCAGCAAAGGCCGTGCGTGTGCAGCCACGCGCCCCGGCCGGCAAATGAACCGGGAGGAAAATGACATGAAAAGACGAATCATCCACATTGACGAAGAAAAATGCAACGGCTGCGGCCTGTGTGCCGCCGCCTGCCATGAGGGGGCCATCGGCATGATAGATGGCAAGGCGCGGCTGCTGCGCGAGGATTACTGCGACGGCCTGGGCGACTGCCTGCCCGCCTGCCCCACAGGCGCGATCCGCTTTGAAGAACGCGAAGCTCCCGCCTATGACCATGCGGCCGTCATGGCCGCCAAAGCGCAGAACGCCGCCCCGCAGCCCTGCGGATGCCCCGGCAGCGGTGCCCGCAGCATCCGGCGTGAAGCCGCCCCGGCGGACAGCGCCGTCCCCCGTACCGCCAGCGCGCTGTCCCAGTGGCCGGTCCAAATCAAGCTTGCTCCGGTGAACGCGCCTTATTTTCAAGGCGCACGACTGCTCATCGCGGCGGACTGCACCGCGTACGCCTACGGTGCGTTTCACGAGGATTTCATCCGCGGCCGCGTAACGCTCATCGGATGCCCCAAGCTGGATGAGGGCGACTACGCGGAAAAGCTCACCGCCATCCTGCGTGAAAACGATATCCAGAGCGTGACCGTGGCGCGCATGGAGGTCCCCTGCTGCGGCGGCATTGAAAACGCCGTCAAGCGCGCATTGCAGCAGAGCGGCAAATTCATTCCCTGGCGTGTAGCAGTTATCTCCACAGACGGGCGCATTCTGTCGGACTGACCGGTATGCCGCGGCAGCACGGTTCGCTTTTTCATGCATGTGCAGAGGCATTTTCTTGTAATTCGGGGCAAAATATGCTATGATTCTATTAGCTTTTGCTAACCTCTGCCGCCCGGATCGAACCTGTATGCAGAGCACTCCGCATACAGGTCCTCCTCCCTCCGCGGGGCGGCCTGCCGCTGTGCGGAGGGCCTGTTTTTATCAAGAAAGGAGCTGTCTCTCATGTACTGCACACGCGCTGTCAGCGACGCCGTTACCTGGGTCGGCGGCAATGACCGCCGCCTTTCCCTTTTTGAAAATCTGTTCCCCATCCCACGCGGGGTCACGTACAATTCCTATCTGATCCTGGATGAAAAAACCGCGCTTATCGACACGGTGGATGCCTCCATCTCGCGCCAGTTTCTGGAAAACATCATGCATACGCTCGCCGGACGGCATCTGGACTATCTTGTCGTCAACCATATGGAGCCGGACCATTGCGCCAACATTGAGGAACTGCTGCTGCGCTTTCCCGAGCTGAAAGTCGTGGGAAACGCCAAAACCTTTACTCTGATGCGCCAGTTCTATGACTTCGACCTGGAGGGCCGCATCATCACTGTGGTGGAAAACGATACGCTCAGCCTTGGTGCGCATACGCTGCGCTTTGTGTTTACACCGATGGTCCACTGGCCCGAAGTGATGATGACTTATGAAGAGCACGAGCATATCCTTTTTTCCGCCGACGCCTTCGGCAGCTTCGGCGCACTGAACGGCCACCTGTTCGACGACGAGATCGACTTTGAGTGCGGCTGGATGGCGGATACGCGGCGCTACTACGGCAATATCGTGGGCAAATACGGCCCGCAGGTCCAGGCCGCACTGAACAAGCTTTCGGGCGTGGAGATCCGCATGGTGTGCCCGCTGCACGGGCCCGTTTGGCGCTCCGGGTTGGACAGGCTGCTGGACAAATACCGGCATTGGAGCACCTATACACCGGAGGAACGCTCCGTGGCCGTATTCTACGGTTCCATGTACGGCGATACGGAAAATGCCGTAAATATCCTTACCTCCCGCTTGGCGGAGGCCGGTGTAAAAAACATCGCCGTCTATGATGTTTCCAGCACACATGTCTCCACGATGATCGCCGAGGTGTTCCGCTGCAGCCACCTGGTCCTTGCCGCGCCCACCTATAATAATGGGGTCTACCCCGCCATGCTGAATCTGCTGCACGACATGAAGGCGCTCAACCTGCAAAACCGCACCGTTGCCCTGATGGAAAACGGCTCCTGGGCACCGTCCTGCGCCCGGCAGATGCGCGCCCTTCTGGAAGAAATGAAGAGCATGGAGATCTTGGAGCCTGTGGTCACGCTGAAGTCCGCGCTGAAGAACGATTCTCTGGCCCAACTGGACGCGCTGCGTGATGCATTGATCGCTTCCCTTATGGCAGAGTGAACTGCTTTTCCCGGTTGCATTTTTTCGCCCACTCTGTATACTGTTATTGTTATAAGCATACGCCCCGCTTTCCCCATTCGGACGGCGGGGCGTCGTTCGGCCCATATTGTTGCGTGCGCAACGAATGCGCGCGCAGCAGTTCACCATTTTGCGCCTTTGCCGCGCGTTTTCTGCGAAGGAGGTTTTTATGAAGCAGCATTTGATGCGCAACATCAATACCATCTCCCGGTGTGCCGCACTGTACCGGGACGCTCACCTTGCAGACTGCGGGCTGAGCGGCTGGCAGGCGCCTTATATTCCGGAAATCTGCGCCGCGCCGGGCATTACGCAGGATCAACTGGCTCTGCGCCTGCACGTGAACCGCAGCAACGTAACGCGCCAGCTGGCCATGCTGGAGGAAAACGGCTTCGTCCTACGGCGCCGCAGTGAAAGCGACCGCCGCGCGGTGGAGGTTTATCCCACGCAGAAGGCCGAGGAAACACTTTCCGCCGTACGGGCCGTATACCGGTCCTGGCGGGAAAAGCTGTTTTATGACCTGACTTCGGAAGAACGCGACCGGTTGGAGTCACTTCTGGAGCGCCTGGCCCGCCGCGCGGAGGACATTCAATGAAAACAGTTCTGCATTATCTGCGCCCCCGTCTGGGCATTATGAGCGTGGGGCTGCTCATCAAGTTTTTCGGCACCGTTGCCGAGCTTCTTTTGCCGTGGATGCTCTCTGTTATTTTGGATGAGGCTGTTCCCGCCGGAGCGCTGGGCGGCATCCTTTTCTGGGGCGGGCTTATGGTGCTCTGCGCAGCGGCGGCGCTGGGCGGCAACGTAATCGCCAACCGACTGGCTTGCTCCACTTCCCGGGATGTGACGCGGCGGCTGCGGCACGACCTGTTTGCACGGGTGATGCAGCTGTCCTGCGCACAGGAGGATGCATTCACCACGCCCTCCCTCATCTCCCGCCTGACGAGCGATACCTACAACGTACACCAGATGGTGGACAGGATGCAGCGCCTGGGTGTGCGTGCGCCCATCCTGCTGGTGGGCGGTATCGCGCTGACGCTTTCGCTGGAGCCGGTGCTCACACTGGTGCTCATTGCAACACTGCCTCTGCTGGGGCTTGTGGTGTGGTTCGTTTCCACACGGGGCATACGGCTTTATACCCGTACACAGCTTGCACTGGACGCCCTGGTACGGCGCGCGCAGGAGAGCATGGCTGGCATCCGCGTCATCCACGCGCTGTCCAAGGGAGACTATGAGCGCGCCCGCTTTGACGAAGCCAACGCCCGTGCGGTGAACTGCGACCAGCGCGCCGGCTTTTTGATGAACGTAACGAACCCTGCTATGAACCTTCTGCTCAATGCAGGGCTCACGGTGGTCATCGTGCTGGGCGCATACCGCGTAAACGCAGGACTTGCACAGCCCGGCTCCATCATCGCATTTTTGAGCTACTTCACCATCATCCTCAACGCGCTGATGATGGTCTCCCGCCTGTTTGTTATGTACTCCAAGGGCGCGGCCAGCGGACGGCGCATTGCCGAGGTGCTGGCCGCGCCCGCGGACCTTGCGCCCCAGAACATTCCTCCGGTGCAGGAAGACGCGTTCCTCCGCTTTGACCATGTCTCCTTTTCCTATGACAAGGTGAAAGACACGCTTTCAGACGTCAGCTTTTCTCTGAAACGGGGCCAGACGCTGGGCATCATTGGGCCGACGGGCAGCGGAAAAACCACCATTCTCTGGCTGCTGCTGCGTTTTTACGACCCGGACAGCGGCGCGGTACGGCTGAACGGACGCGACGTTCGTTCCATTCCGCCCGAGGTGCTGCACAGCAAGTTCGGCGTGGTGTTTCAGAACGACTTTCTCTACGCGGATGAAATCGGTGAAAACATCGACTTCGGGCGGGGAATTTCCCCGGAGCAGACTGCTGCGGCGGCACGCACGGCGCAGGCGGATTTCATTGCACAGCGTAAGGGCGGTTTTTCCGCTCAATTGGCCGCAAAAGGCGCCAACCTGAGCGGCGGGCAGAAACAGCGCGTGCTGCTGGCCCGCGCCCTTGCGGCTGACCCAGAGATCCTGCTGTTGGACGACAGCTCCAGCGCGCTGGACTACAAGACGGACGCTGCGCTGCGCCGCGCGCTGGCGCGCGACTTTGCGGATACCACAAAGATCATCGTGGCCCAGCGCGTCAGCTCCATCCAGAACGCGGACCGTATCCTTGTTCTGGAGGACGGCCGCGCCGCAGGCCTCGGCACGCACAGCGAGCTGCTGCGCTCCTGCGAAAGCTACCGCGAGATCGCGCAGGTCCAAATGGGGGAGGTGGAATAAATGGCACGCAGCAAAGGAATGGGCGGCGGGCCGAGCATGGCCTTCGAGAAGCCCCGCGCGGGAGCAAAAGCCATTCTCAGGCGCCTGTGGCGCTATCTGTACCATTACAAATGGCTGCTGGCCGCCGCAGTGGCGCTCAGCCTTACCGGCAATCTGCTTGCTTTGGCAGGCCCGAAGCTTTCGGGCTACGCCATCGACGCCATCCGCCCCGGGCCGGGCCGAGTGGACTTCACCACGGTTTTCCACTATGCAAAACGGATGCTTGTGTTTTATTTTGCCGCAGCGGCGCTGAGCTATGTGCTGGCCACGCTGATGGTGCGGCTGAGCCGCAACGTTGTTTACCGCATGCGCAAGGACATCTATGACCATTTGATGCGCCTGCCTGTGCGCTTTTTCGATACGCATGCCATCGGCGACGTATTGAGCGTGCTCTCCTACGACGTGGATACCATCAACGCCTCCCTTTCCAACGACCTGGTACAGATGCTCACCAGCGTCATCACCGTGGCCGGTTCCTTTGGAATGATGCTCTCCATCTCTCCTCAGCTGATCCTTATTTTCGTTGTGACCATTCCCATTTCCGTGATGTTTACACGACACCGTTCCAAACGGGTGCGGCCGCTGTACCGCCGCCGCTCTGCCGGTCTGGGCGCTTTGAACGGCTTTGCCGAGGAAATGACGGGCGGGCTGAAAACCATCAAGGCCTATGGCCGGGAGGAGGTGTTTCTTTCCCGTTTTGAGGAAAAGAACCGCCTCGCCTGCGACGCCAACTATGAGGCGGACGCCTTTTCCAGTTCTACCGGGCCGGGCGTCAACTTCATCAATAATTTGTCTCTGGCACTGGTGAGCCTGTTCGGCGCGCTGCTGTACATGGCGGGCGGCATCAGCCTGGGCAGCGTGTCCTCTTTCGTATTGTATTCCCGCAAATTTTCCGGTCCCATCAACGAATTTGCCAACATCATCAGCGAGCTGCAGTCCGCGCTGGCTGCCGCCGAGCGCGTGTTCCAGCTGCTGGATGAAGCAGAGGAGGCCCCGGATGCTCCCGGCGCGCGGGAGCTTTCCGGTGTGCGCGGCGCAGTGGCACTGCGTGGCGTGCGCTTCGGCTACGGCGGCGCGCCGGTGCTGGACGGCTTCACGCTGGCCGCACAGCCCGGCCAGGTGGTTGCCATAGTGGGGCCGACGGGCGCGGGCAAAACCACTGTCATCAACCTGCTGATGCGCTTTTACGATGCAGATTCCGGTTCCATCACCGTGGACGGACAGGAGATCCTTTCCCTCACCCGCGCCAGCCTGCGCCGCGCCTATTCCATGGTGCTGCAGGACACCTGGCTGTTTTCGGGCACCGTATACGAAAACCTTGCCTACGGCAAGGAGGGTGTGACGCTGGAGCAGGTGCGCGCTGCAGCGCGGGCCGCCAAGAGCGACCGCTTTATAGAAGCGCTGCCCCAGGGCTACGACACCGTGCTGCGGGACGGCGGCAACAGCATCTCCAAGGGCCAGCGCCAGCTGCTCACCATCGCACGGGCCATGCTGCTGGACGCGCCGATGCTCATTCTGGACGAAGCGACCTCCAATGTGGACACCCGCACCGAACGCCGTATCCAGGCCGCCATGCTTCGGCTGATGGAAGGACGCACCTGCTTTGTCATCGCCCACCGGCTGTCCACCATCCGAAACGCGGACGTCATCGCCGTGCTGCGTGAGGGCACGGTAGCAGAATGCGGCACCCACGACGAGCTGATGCGCCGGGGAGGCTATTACAGCGAGCTGTACCGCGCCCAGTTCGACGCCGCTCAGGATGCGGGCTGACCATACGGGGCGGGCGCGGCCAAAACGCCGCTCCCGCTTTTTTCGCCATTTTCTCAAACGGAACGCGCGCAAACAAAACTTTAACAATCGCATTTTATAATAGCAGCAGAAAATTGAGGAGGGAAATGTTTTGTTCAAGATATTGGTGGTGGAGGACGACCGGGAGCTGAACCGTGCGGTCTGCGCGTTTCTGGGGCGGAACGGATACGAAGCGGTGGGCTGCCTTTGTGCGGAGGAAGCCTATGACGCGTTGTATGAAACTGTGTTCGACCTTATCATTTCCGACATCATGATGCCTGGGACAGACGGCTTTGAATTTGCCCGTACCGTGCGGGAGCAGAACACGGAGCTGCCCATCCTGTTTATGACGGCCCGGGATGATCTCACGGCTAAACAGCGCGGTTTTTCCGCCGGAGCCGACGATTACATGGTAAAGCCCGTGGACCTGGACGAGCTTTTGCTGCGGATCGGCGCGCTGCTGCGCAGGGCAAAGATCGCCAGCAGCAAAAGGCTTACGGCAGGCAGCCTTTTGCTGGACGCAGACGAGCACACGGCCTATCTGAGCGGCGCGGAGGTTCCGCTCACCGTACGGGAATTCGACCTGCTGTACAAGCTGCTCTCCTACCCGAAAAAGACCTTCACCCGCGCACAGCTTATGGAGGAATTCTGGGAAATGGAAACATCCTCCGGCCCGCGCACTGTGGATGTATATATCACCAAGCTGCGGGACAAATTTTCCGCCTGCCCGGATTTTGAGATCGTCACCGTGCACGGGCTGGGCTATAAGGCGGTGCTGAAATGAACCGGGATCGCTTCTCGGGAGCCGGGCGGTTTCCCCGGTATCTGTTTTCCGCAACAAAATTCCTGATTTTTTTCGCACTGATCGCATTCGTGGTCACCTGCTCTTTCCTGCTGTTTCTTGATTCCATGCGGCTCGACCCGGATATCCTGCGGGAAAACGCGCTGCTCACTTTTCTCAATATCCTGCTTCTGAGCGCGCTTTTCACCGTCATCGACGGCATCCGGCGCAGGCTGACAGTGGAGCGCCCGGTGCGGCGCATCCGCGCCGCTACCCAGCGCATCATCCAGGGCGATTTCAGCGTGCGCATCGAGCCGCTTCACGGCCCGGAGCGTGCCGACGCCTTCGACGCCATCATTGAGGATTTCAACCAGATGGCCCGGGAGCTTTCCGGCGTGGAAACGCTGCGCACAGACTTCATCGCCAATGTTTCACACGAGCTGAAAACGCCGTTGGCCGTCATCCAGAACTACGGTTCCCTGTTGCAGGACCCTGCCCTGCCGAAAGAGCAGCGCGTCGAATATGCCAAGGCCGTCACAGATGCATCCCGCCGCCTGGCGGACCTGATCGCCAATATTCTCAAACTGAACAAGCTGGAAAATCAGCAGATCTTCCCGCAGGCGGAGACTTACGATCTGGGTGAGCAGCTTCGAGAATGCCTGTTGGGCTTTGAGGACGCATGGGAGGCAAAAGAGCTTGCTGTTGAGGCGGACATTCCGGACGGCGTGGCCGTCCGTACGGACCGCGAGCTGCTGACGCTGGTGTGGAACAACCTGTTCTCCAACGCCGTCAAATTCACGGATGCAGGCGGCAGCATCCATGTTTCCCTTCGGCATACCGGCACGCAGGCCGAGGTGTGCGTCACAGACACCGGCTGCGGCATGAGTCCCGAAACGGGACGGCATATTTTTGAAAAATTTTATCAGGGCGACAGCTCCCACGCAACGCAGGGCAACGGACTGGGGCTGGCGCTGGTGCGCCGTGTGGTGGATATCGTGGGCGGAGAGATCGCGGTGAAGAGCACGCTGGGCAAAGGCAGCACGTTTTCCGTGGTGCTGCGCGCCGAAACCAATGAAACGCCCTGAGCCTTTGCTGCGCCGCCTGCTTTTCCCCGGCGGCGGTTGGGCGGCGCTGGCTGCCTTTGCTGCCGTGGCCTCCCTGTGGACCGTCTTTTCCAACGGCTGGGAGGACGCTCCCGCCGCGCGCGCAGCCTATGCCTTTTCCGCCTATGCACTGGTCGTGGCCATTTGCCGTGCAGTGCCTGCAGCCCGGCGTGCAAAAACCGCTGTCTACGGCCTGCCCCCGGTGCGGCGCTGGCGTGCCGACGCCGCACTGCGCGCGCTTGTTTCCCTTCGCGCCGGGCTGTGCGTCAATCTTTGCTTCGCCGCCTGCAAGCTGTACGCGGGCATCCGGTTCCGCTCACCCTGGTTCGGTGCGGCGGCAGTGTATTACACCGTTCTGAGCACCATGCGTTTTGCAGTACTTCGCGGCGTGCGGAACGCTCCGCCCGCCGGGCCGTCTGCCGCTCCTGTCCGGCAGGTGCGCGGGCTGCGTGTCTACCGGCGCTGCGGTGTGCTGATGTTTGCCCTGAATCTGGCCATGACGGCCATAGCCGCACAAATGGTCTGGCAGAACCGCGCATACCGTTATCCCGGCACGCTGATCTATGCCTCAGCCGCATATACGTTTTACTGCTTCGGCAGCGCAGCAGCCAGCGCGGTGAAAGCGCACCGCATGCATGAACCCGTGCATGCGGCCGCAAAAATGCTGGGCCTGGCCGGTGCGCTGATGAGCGTACTGACCCTGCAGACCGCCATGCTTGCCCAATTCGGCGGAGACGCGGCCATGCGCCGGACGATGAACGCCGTCACCGGAGCCTGTGTGTGCTCGCTTGTATTCTGCATGGCCGTATTTATGGCCGTACGCGGAAATATCCTTCTCCGGCGGGCCGCGCGGCAGAACGCGGCTGCTTCCGCTGCACCGCCGTCCATTCATTTCTAAAGGAGTGTCTGTTTATGGAAGAAAACAAGGAGATTTTCACCTATACCTACTCCGCCCGGCAGCAGGAGGAGGTCAGGCGCATCCTCCAAAAATACACGCCGCTCCAGGAGGATAAAATGGAGCTTCTGCGCCGCTTGGATAAAAGCGCCCAGCAGCCCGGTACCATTGCCGGCATCGCGCTCGGCGTATGCGGTACGCTGATGCTCGGGCTGGGCATGTGCTGTACCATGGTGTGGACAGGTGTTTTCGCCCTGGGCGTGGCCGTCGGCTGCACCGGCATCGCCGTGCTGGCGCTGGCTTATCCGATGTTTCTGCATCTGACAAAACGCCGGCGCGCACAGCTTGCGCCGCAGATCGAGGCGCTCAGCCGGGAGCTGTTGGGGCAATCGCCTGCATGCGGGCGAGAAACAGAACGATAACGGCAGTCTCTGCTCCTCCCGCCGGACAAACCAGTTTTTCCGGCCTGAAAATGCCCAAAGCTGCCTGCGACAATTCTTGAAGTATTTTGTGGATGTCTGCTATAATAAGGGCGCTATCTGACCCGTTCATTGGAGGAAACCATGCAGAACAGCGGCAGCACCGCTCCTGCGCCCACTGCGCTTTTCCCGGAGACAAGGCATTGCCGCGCCCTTTTCCGGACAGGGTGCCGGCGGTGCTTTTTCGCGTTTCCGTGACCGGAAGGATCGAAAGGAGAACAAGCACAAATGGAATTGAAACTGACAGGCATCCGAAAACACTTTGGAGAAAAGGAAGTCCTTAGGGGCTGCGGCTTCACGTTCCAGCAAGGCAAGATCTACGGCCTGCTGGGGCGCAACGGCGCAGGCAAAACCACATTGTTCAACTGCCTGACGGACGAGGTGCCGCCCGACGGCGGCACAGCGGAGCTTGTGCTGGAAGACGGCACACGCCGCGCCCTGGCTCCGGACGACGTGGGTTATGTGTTCGCGACACCCATTCTGCCGGACTTTCTCACCGGATATGAATTCGTGCGTTTTTATATGGACGTCAATGCTGCACGCATTCGGGACGGACGCTCCGCCGATGATTATTTCGACATGGTGCAGATTGCTCCGGAGGACCGGCACCGGCTCATCAAGGGATACTCCCACGGTATGAAAAACAAGGTGCAGATGCTGTGCTTTCTCATCGCGCGGCCGCCCGTTATTCTGCTGGACGAACCGCTCACCTCCTTTGACGTAGTGGTCGCGCTGGAAATAAAACAGCTTCTGCGCCAAATCAAGCACGAGCATATTATCGTATTTTCCACACATATTCTGCAGCTTGCCACAGACCTTTGCGATGAGATCGCCGTGCTGCATGAGGGCATGTTGAGCCAACTGGACCACGCGCTGCTGCACAGCGGAGATTTTGAGGCACAACTCATCGAGCTTTTGAAAGACGAGGGCGAAGCATGAGACAGATGGTCGGACAAATCATAAAAATGCGGGGCGCTCTTTGGGTGAACGCGTTTCTTTATTACTTCAGCCGTCTTTGGATGCTAGGCCGTCTTGTGCCGCCGGCGGCCTACGCGGGCTACCGCGCCAAAAAAGCGCTTTCCGCCGCGGCGGTGGCCGTCCGGCAGATCATCGACCTGTGCGGCAAACCGCTTTATCTGCTTACATTTCTGGTTTTGCCGGTCATTCTGCTGGCCGGCAGCCGCCCGCAGTTTGCAGGGCAGGAATTCTCTCTGTTCCTGTCCATGCTGTTTTTCCTCAGCTGTATCCTCGGCGCTTTTGGCGACAGCCATATTTTCAATGTAACGCGGGAAAAGGTCGCATTTCTCAAATATCTGCACGCCGATGCCCGAAGCTATATTCAGGCTTCTCTTGCGCTGCGGTATGTGCCGTTTTTCTCCTATTATCTTCCCTTCCTTCTGCTGGCTGCATGGCTTTTCGGCGCGCCGCTGTGGCAGGGCGCGGCCGCCTGGGTTCTGCTGGCGGCCTTCCGCATGATGAGCGAAGCCTTCCATCTGTTTGTGTTCGACCGCACGGGGCGTGTGCTTGTCCGCAACACCGGGTACGCCTGGCTCGTCATCGCCGTGGGGCTGGCGGGGGCATACGCGCCGCCGCTGCTGGGCCTTGATTGGCACATGGGCCTGGCCGCATTTCTGCTGCATCCCGCATCCATATCGGCCTTTGCCGCGGCAGGTGCGCTGTGCCTTTATTACATCGCCGCCGGATATCCCGGCTATGCACGCAAGCTGCCGCGCTCGCTGGACCTCAACTTTCTTTTGTCTTCCATGCTCAAAACCGCCTCCGGCTCCTCGTTCAAGGAGGTGGAGGTACGGGAGGCCGACGCCGCGCTTTCTCCGGAAGCGCTGGCAAAGCTCCAGCGCCTGAAAGGGTACGATTACCTGAACGCGCTGTTCTTTGCGAGGCACCGACGGCAGCTGCTGCGCCCCGTGTGGTACCGCCTGGCCGCTGCGGCGCTGGCCTTTGCCGCGGCCGCGGCGCTGCGCATCTCCAGCCCGGAACTTGCCGCAGCCCTGAGCCGGAACCTGACCGCTATGCTCCCCTCCTTTGTTTTCATCATGTACAGCATCACTGTGGCGGATAAATCCTGCCGCGCCATGTTTTAGAACTGCGATAAAGACCTGCTCCGCTATGCCTGGTACCGCAAGCCGAAGGTCATCCTGCGCAGCTTCGGCATTCGCCTGCGCCGCGTAGCCCTGTACAACGGGCTTGTAGCGGGCGCGCTGTGCCTTGCGGCGGCCGGCTTCTGCCTCATCAGCGGCACCGGTATTTTCACCGCGGATCTTGCCCTGTTCTGTGCCGCGCTTCTTTTGCTCTCGCTTTTGTTCACCGCGCACCACCTGTGCCTTTACTACATCTTCCAGCCCTATTCCGAAAGTCTGAAAACCAAGAACCCTCTGTTTTCGGGCATCCATGCCGCCATGTATCTGCTTTGCTTCGCCTGCCTGCAGATAGAGGTGGGCGGCAGCTTTTTTACGGCGGTGCTGCTTGGATTCACGGTTTTGTACATTGCCGCCGCACTGGTGCTGGTGTATTTCCGCGCTCCGCGCTCGTTCCGCATAAAGTAACATTTTGTATGGCTTCGTCAAAAAAGCCCTTGTTCCCGCAAACGTCTTGTGCTATATTGTTATTAGAAAAATTTACCGCTGGGAGTTGTTGATAGATGGCTGAACAAAAACGTGTCCGCAGGACGCCTGAACAGATCGCCGCCGATATCGACGGGCAGATTTCCAAACTGGAGGAAAACATTCGCGGACTGGAGGAGAAAAAAATCGCGGCGTGCGCGGAATTTGACGCGAAGATCGCCGCTGTGCAGGAAAAGGCCGCAAAACTGGCCGAGCGCAAAAAAGAAGTGCTTTCCCCTAAAAAGCGAAAGCCCCGCAAAAGCAAGGCCGAGCGCATCCGGGAGCTTGTAAAGCAGGCTCAGAAGTCCGGAATGAAGCTGGACGAAATCGCGGAAAAGCTGGGCATGCCCCTTTCTGAGTGAATCCTGTGCAATAGCCAAAAGCCGCTGTGAAGCTTTCACGGCGGCTTTTATTCTGTGTCCTTATGCAATATTAACAGTATCGAAAAACTCTTAACGGCACGCAAAGCCTTCGCGTCTTATACTGAAATTGTCCGGAATACGGTCTTAATAAAGCCTTTATTTTGGCTTTGCAGCTTTTTTGCGCGCCCTCCGGCACCTTAACGGCACGTTCACAGCGGTTGTGATACACTGAAGCTGCAAAGGGGAACAAGTGTTTTCCCCCTTTGCAGGAGGCTTTCACAATGATGAACACACAGGCTGTACGTTGTCCCGCAGAATGGTCTCGCCCGGCCAAAAGAGAAAAGAGGCGTGCGGCGGTTTCTTTCGCCGCGTTGCGCAGGAGCATCGCAGCATATCTTGAAACACACACTGCGGCATTCTGGTTTTTCAGCTATATCGGCATACCTGTTCTTCTGCTGAGCGGCGTTTCAGCCCTTGCATGCCTGTTCGCGCTGCCCATGCTGCTGTTTTGTTGAGCGCACATGCTTTTCACTCCCGCCGCGTGATGTGCGGGAGCTCTTTTTGTTTGCGGAGTTTATTTATTTCCAATTTTAGCAAGCGCACGACAGGAGGCGTTTTCATGCAGGACAAAAGGCCGGACCCCGACCGGATTTTGCATCAGATCCAGCAGCAGGAGGCCGATGCGGCGCATGTGCGCGGCAGACTGAAGATATTCTTCGGCTATGCTGCGGGCGTGGGAAAAACCTACGCCATGCTGGAAGCCGCACACGCGGCACTCGCGGCGGGAACCGACGTTGTGGCCGGATACATCGAGCCTCACACGCGTCCGGATACGCTCGCCCTGCTGGAGGGACTGGAACAGCTTCCTCCGCTGTGCGTGGAATACAAAAATGTGACGCTACGCGAATTTGACCTGGACGCTGCCATCGCACGCCGCCCTGCCCTTCTTCTTGTGGACGAGCTTGCCCATACCAACGCGGAGGGCTGCCGGCACCGAAAGCGCTGCCAGGATATCGAAGAATTGCTGGCGCTTGGCATTGATGTGTACACCACCGTGAATGTTCAGCATTTGGAAAGCCTGAACGACATTGTAGCCGCTGTTACAGGCATTACAGTGCGCGAACGCGTGCCGGACAGTGTGTTCGATAATGCCGATCAGGTGGAGCTGGTGGACATCGAACCCGATGACCTTCTGGCCAGGCTGGACAGGGGAAAAGTTTACCGTCCGCTTCAGGCCCGCCGCGCCATGGACCATTTTTTCACCAGAGAGAACCTTGTGGCGCTGCGGGAGATTGCTCTGCGCCGCACGGCCGACCGTGTGAACCGCCGCGCGGAAAAAGGCAAGGATGCCAGCGCCAGCTATTATACCGGCGAACATATCCTCATCTGTCTGTCATCCTCTCCCTCCAATGCCCGTGTCATCCGCACAGCGGCGCGCCTTTCCGATGCATTTCACGGCCGTTTCACCGCCCTGTTTGTTGAGGTTCCCGGCACCCGGGAGCTGAATGGCGAGAGCCTCGCCCGCCTGCGCGGCAACCTGCGCCTGGCCGAACAGCTCGGCGCACGCATCGCCACGGTTTACGGCGAGGACGTCGCCGCGCAAATTGCCGAATACGCACGCGCCAGCGGCGTTTCCAAAATCGTCATTGGACGTTCCAACAACAGACGCGGCATTCTGCCGCGGCCCACGCTGGTGGAGCAATTGACGGCGCTGGCCCCCAATGTGGATGTGTACATCATTCCGGATAATCTGCCGCCCTACCGCAGACACCGCCGCGCGCCGCCCGAGCGGCTGACGCCGGCAGATACGTTCAAGACGCTCGGCCTGCTTGGCCTTTCCACCGCGGTGGCACTCGGCTTCGCCGCAATTGGCCTCAGCGAGGCCAATGTCATTACGGTGTTCATTCTTGGGGTACTATTTGTTTCCGTTTGCACCGGCAGCCGTATTTACGGTGCCGCTGCTTCATTTTTCAGCGTGCTTCTGTTCAACTTCTTTTTCACCGTGCCGCGCTTCACGCTCCAGTTCAACGATCCCGGCTATGCCGTCACCTTCGCGATCATGTTCGCCGCATCATTCATCACCAGCACCCTGACGGTGCGCGCCCAGCGCCAGGCGCGGCAATCCTCCCTGAAGGCCTACCGCACCGAGGTCCTGCTGGAGACCAGCCAGAAGCTGCAGCAAAGCGAAACGCAGGATGACATCATCCGCCAAATGGCCCGGCAGATGCAGCGCCTTTTGGGGCGCACCATCTGCCTGTACCTGGCCGACGGAAAGACGCTGGGCCGCCCAACCGTCTTTCCCACCCCGGACGCCGGCACGGATACCGCTCCCTATATCACACCCGGCGAACAGGCCGTGGCGGAGTGGGTATTCCGCAACAACAAGCACGCCGGCGCCGGCACGGACACATTGCCCGGCGCGAAGTGCCTCTATCTTGCCGTGCGCAGCCAGGACACGGTGTTCGCGGTGGCGGGTATCGCCATGGATCTCGGAGGCCCGCTCGACGTTTACGACCGCAATCTGCTTTTGGCGATGCTGAATGAATTTGCTCTTGCTCTGGAGCGCCAGCAGGCTGCCGAGGCCCGTAACCGGCTGTTCATCCAGGCCCGCCAGGAGCAGCTGCGCGCCAATCTGCTGCGCGCTGTTTCCCACGATCTGCGCACCCCGCTCACCAGTATTTCCGGCAACGCCAGCATCCTGATGGGCGGCCCGGAGCTGTTGGACGAGAAGAAAAAACAGCAGCTCTATACCGATATCTATGACGACGCCATGTGGCTCATCAGCCTTGTGGAAAATCTTCTCACCGTAACGCGCATCGAAAACGGTACCATGCAGCTCACACTGGAGCCGGAGCTCATCGACGAAGTAGCCCAGGAGGCGCTGCGCCACTTAAACCGCCGCAGCGCGGAGCACACCGTCACGCTCGCTGTCCCCGACGATCTTCTGATGGCCAAAATGGACCCGCAGCTCATCGTCCAGGTGCTCATCAATCTAACGGACAACGCCATAAAATATACGCCTGCGGGCAGCAGCATTGCAGTGAGCGCACAGCGCAGCGGAGAAACGGTTCGCGTGGAGGTCGCTGACGACGGCCCCGGCATCCCGGACGCAGCCAAAGAAAAGCTGTTTGAAATGTTTTACACCGCACAGGCAAAGCGCGGCGACGGACGGCGCGGGCTCGGCCTCGGGCTTTCCCTGTGCCGTTCCATCGTGGAAGCCCACGGCGGCCAGATCGGCGTGCGTGACAACAACCCCCACGGCACTGTATTCTGGTTCACGCTGCCTGCATCAGACACTCCTTCCGCCCCGCCGCAAAACGGACCGGCTGTAATGCAAAAATGTGTTTTTTCCGATTTCGCTTGACTTGGAGCGAACTCCATATGATAAGCTTTTTCCTGCAAGGCCGCTATGGGCGGGCATGTCTGCCCACAACGGCGTAAAGGCTCGGAAGCTGCCTGTGCAACAGGAAGCCCCCTATTGTTAAAAAGGAGAAAATACAATGGAATATGTAAAGCTCGGTAATTCACCTCTCACGGTGTCACGCCTTTGCGTAGGCTGCATGAGTTTTGGCGACCCGGCCAGCCGGATGCACGCCTGGACGCTGGACCCTGCTGAAAGCGAAGAGATCGTGAAGCACGCGCTTTCGCTGGGCATCAACTTCTTCGATACTGCCAACACCTACTCAGCGGGTACCAGCGAAGAATACCTGGGCCGTGCCATCCGCAGCAACGTCCCCCGCGACCAGGTCATCCTCGCCTCCAAGGTCTACTTCAACGAGGGGCACCTCTCCCGGGAGGCCATCCTGCGCGAGATCGACGGCACGCTGCAGCGGCTGGGCACAGACTATCTGGACCTGTACATCATCCACCGCTTTGACGCAGACACGCCCGTCGAGGAGACGATGGAGGCGCTGGACAGCCTTGTACGGGCGGGAAAAGTACGTGCGCTGGGCGCTTCCGCGATGTACGGCTATCAATTCTTCAACATGCAGCTTGCAGCGCGGGACAACGGCTGGACGCCATTTGTTTCCATGCAAAACCACTACAACCTGCTCTACCGCGAGGATGAGCGGGAGCTGATCCCCATTTGCACGCAGCAGAACGTGGCCCGCACCCCGTACAGCCCGTTGGCGGCGGGGCGGCTCTCCCGTTTGGAATGGGACGCAGACACCAAGCGCAGCCGGACGGACAAAACCGCCGTTTCCAAATATGACAGCACCCGGGAGAGCGACTACGGCATTGTGCTGCGCGTCCATGAGCTTGCCCAAAAGCACGCCGCCACGATGACACAAATCTCGCTTGCATGGCAGTTTGCCCGCGGCGTGACCTCACCCATCATCGGCGCCACGAAGGCCCGCTACCTGGATGACGCGGCCGGTGCGCTGGACGTCCGCTTGAGCGCTGAAGACGTTGCTTATCTGGAAGAACTGTACGTCCCCCACCGCGTTGTGGGAGCGCTGTGAGTATTTGACCATACCATTTTTCCACAAAAGGAGACGCGCTGTGTGGCGCGTCTCCTTTTGTGTTTCAGGGCTCCACCTCCACAATGCGCACATACCGGCGCAGCGGATATTCCCCATCGTGCGCTTCTCCGCACAGACTCTCAGACATATCTCCCGCACGCGTAATGCGCACAAGGCCGCAGCACATAAGGCGCTGTGCCAGCGCCAAACGGCGCTCCGGTGCACAAATTAACCCCGCCGTCTGCAGCCTGCCCTTTTCTCTGCGCAGCACCGGCAGCATACGTGCCGCCGGCAGACGCTTGACCGGGCAATTCCCGAACAATCCCGACAGCACCAGATTGTCATCCAAACACGCTTCAAGGCGGCAAAATTCTCCTCTGTACACGCGTGTGTCCGTCGCTCTTCCCTGTATGGTTTGCACCATCTCATCCAGATAGCGCCGGAGCGTCTGCTCCGCCGTTTCCTCGATGCCTTCCTGTGGGAAACGCCGTGACGCTTCTTCTAAGTATGGCAGAAACTTCTCGCAAAAAGCATATACCTGTTCCATGTCCTCTGTATCCAGAAAAATTGTCTGGCAGGAGCTGCACAGCAGCTGCTTTGTCTGAATGATATGTTCCGCCAGGGCCCGCAGCTCCAGCTGTTCATCCTCGTAGCCGGAGATATAAGCAAAACTCAGCCTGTGCCCCCATTCGATCAATTTCGCTCCCACAGGTGCAAAACGGCGCACCGCCTCTATAGCCGCATCTCCTCCCCACGTAATGATGCCGTCGCATAGGGCTGCCAGCCTTTGCAACGTAACAACATCACTGGAAGGCGTGTCGAAGATATAGATATAATCCGCCAATTCCGGTTCGATTTCCAGCATGCATCGAACCGCTTCAACCGAAAGCCCGCCGTCTGCCTGAGGCAGCTTGAGCAGATTAATATTACCGGTGAGCAGCCCTTCCGCAAGGCTCAGAACCGGCAGGCCGTCTGCATTGCCCGCGGCAATATGCAGCACTGTGCCCAGCGGCACAGCGCGGCATATGCGCCGTGCGCTCCCGTTCGGCGGCGTCAGCGGATACTCACTCCCCAGGTGCATTCCCAGTTCCATGTGCAGACGGTATTCCAGATTTTCCCGCCGCAGCATGGCGGTCGCTGTACGCACCGCATCTGTGCGGCGCGAAAGCCCCAGCGCAGCAAGCTGTGCGTCAAACTGTCCGTTTTCGATATGTCTCCCAAGTGCGTCCAGCGCTGCAATCACCGTTTCTGAGCGCAGCGGCGCGCGGACACGTGTCTCATTGATTTCATCTTCCAGCCGTGCCAGCAGCACTTCACGTTCTTCTTCGCCGTACAGCTTCCCCTTCGCCGGTATCATCCGTTCACCCCCTTCAGCAGCTCCGCGGCACCCGCCGCACAGGTCTTGATTTCCTTTAAGCCCACACGCCCCAAAAGCTCCAAATAAGGACTTTCGATGCCACAGCCACAGGAGGCGCCGTCATGCAGCACCCCCAAATCGTCTGTAAGCACGCTTACGACCGGTGTTGCGCCTACCATCGGCGTAATCAAATTCACCAGGCCCGGCTTCCCGTGCGGCAGGGGCGCAAGCGTACGCACATCCCGGATTATCACACGGCTGTATACAGGCACATGGAAATGCTGGTTGGGACAGGCGCAGTACAGGATCGGATGCTCCACAGCCCCAAAAAACTCAACGATATTCTCTTGTCCCACGCCCAATACTTTTTCCGCCAGCGCATAAAGCGTGCGCTTGTCTACCTGCTGCCGGTAAAACTGTTTCCATCCCCCGCCCAGCATGATCTTGGACCCACGGTGCAGCCGCAGCCGCATTCCCTGTTCCTCCATTTTCTGCAGCATAGAATAAGTGTAGGACGGAAACCCCATAAACCGCAGCGGGAACGCAGAATCCGCATGCCGCCGCACCGCCGCAACAACGCCGTCCAGGTCCGGCTCATACCCCTGCGGGCCATAGCGCAGTGCGTAGGTACGGCTTAGCGCCGGCGTGAAAAGCGTTGCTCCGAATGCAGTTTTTGTGACGGCCGTCTGGTTGCCCCGGTGCGGCTTGTATCCCAGCAGAATATAATGTGCGGGCCGCACAGAAAACAGGCTGTGCCGCTGCGCGATGCGCACCACCATCTCCAGCCCGCACAACAGCCCTCCCGCGTCAAAGCCGATCCGGCTCATCTGTCCTTTTGTGCCGGATGACGTTGCCCGGACCAGCTGGCGCCCACGCGGCATGGAATAAATCTCACGTCCTTTAAAAAAGGCGGTGGGCAAGGCGGGCAGACGGGCCAGATCCGTTTCACAACGCAGCGTTTCAGGTGAGAAATGAAAATGCTCAAGAATCGCACGGTATTCTCCGCAATGCGCGTAATGGTACGCACAATTTTCCCGGACAGCCTGTAAAAACAGATCCTGCGAAGCTTCTATGTCGTAAGGGTCGCGCAAGCGGAAAAGCTTTCTTCTGTATCTCAAATCCATTCCTCCTTCAATCTGCAGCGCAGCTCTACGCTGTTTTTTCTGAACACATTGTAACACGGCGAACACGGAAACGCCAGAAAAGCCCCTCCCTCTTGACATGCCTTTTTCTCCAGGTTATAATCCATTACAGGGAATGAAGTTCTCCCCTGGATTTTATCCAAAACCGCTTTTCAAGCTGATGACTTCTGCGATTTTATTTACGTCGCAGAAGCATCGGCTTTTTTGTTTCTGCGAAAAGGAGGAACACTATGTTATTCAGTCTGGCCGTGATCTTTCTGTGCGGCATGCTGCTGGGCGGGCTCTGTAAAAAGCTGAAACTGCCGCCGCTGCTGGGCATGCTGCTCACCGGAATCCTGCTCGGTCCTCATGCGCTGGATGTGCTGGATGGCAGCATCCTTGCCATCTCGGCCGATCTTCGCCGCATTGCGCTCATCATCATCCTGACGCGCGCGGGCCTGAACCTGGAGCTTGCCGACCTGAAGCGGGCCGGACGGCCCGCCGTGCTGCTCTGCTTCGTGCCTGCCTGCTTCGAGATCGCCGGAATGGTGCTGCTTGCGCCGCGCCTGCTGGGCATCTCTGTGTTGGACGCAGCCATCATGGGCAGCGTCGTGGCGGCGGTGTCGCCCGCTGTGATCGTTCCCAAAATGCTGCGTCTAATGGAGGAAGGGAGAGGTACGCGCGCCGGCATCCCCCAAATGATCATGGCCGGCGCCTCGGTGGACGATGTGTTCGTTATCGTTCTTTTTACGGCCTTCACCGGGCTTGCGGACGGCGGCGGTATCTCGGCGGGCACGCTTGCGCGGATCCCGTTCTCCATTGTGCTGGGCATTCTGGCGGGTGCGGCATGCGGTTCCCTGCTGGCGGCCGTGTTCCGCCGCCTTCGTCTGCGGGACAGCGCAAAGGTGCTGATCCTGCTGAGCATTTCGTTCCTGCTCGTCACGCTGGAGGATAGCCTCAGCGGCCGGATGGGCTTTTCCGGTCTCATCGCGGTGGTGGCAGCCGGTGTGGCGCTTCAGCGGAAGCGGGGTGAGGTCGCCGCGCGGCTCTCGGCCAAATATGCAAAGCTTTGGGTAGCCGCCGAGCTGCTGCTGTTTGTTCTGGTGGGCGCCACAGTGGACCTGCGCTATGCCGCGGGCGCCGGCACAAAGGCGGTGCTGCTCATCTTTCTGGTACTTCTCTTCCGAATGCTGGGCGTATGGGTGTGCCTGCTGCGCACCCGCCTTTCCCTCAGAGAGCGCGCATTCTGTATGTTGGCCTACTGTCCCAAGGCGACCGTACAGGCCGCAATCGGCTCCATCCCGCTGGGCATGGGCCTTGCCTGCGGTGATATCGTGCTGACAGTGGCCGTATTGTCCATCCTCATCACCGCGCCGCTGGGCGCGTTTGCCATCGACTGTACCTATCAAAGGCTGCTGAAAAAAAGCTGACTCTGCCGGACGGCGCGTTTCCTTCAGAGCGCGCTGTTCTTTTTTGTTTTATTTTAGTAAAAAATCAGTAAAAATAGTTGACTTTGGCATCGTGCCCGGTATACTTAAATTGTAAAACCAGAGGAGGGAACTGCACATGGCCACCATCAAAGACGTTGCACAGAGCGCACAGGTCTCTGCCACAACGGTATCACGGGTGCTGAACAGGGATGACAACATGTCCGTCACACCTGAGGTGCGCATGCGCATCTTCCAGGCCGCCCATGCGCTGGGCTATGTTTCTCCCCGTCAGCGCAGGGCTGCGGCGGAAAAGACAAAGCTCATCATCGGCGTGGCTGATTGGCGCATCATCCGGCCGGACAGGCCCAACATCCGCCTTTCTTCTCTGTCGTGCCTGGTGCAGATGATGACGGACCAGTACGACGTTTCCTTTATCCGACTGGTGTTCGGCCAACCTCAGCCCGTGGACGGCGTGATCGCTTTTGGCGCATTCACCGCGCCGGAGATGGATTTTCTCCGTTCTCTGTCTTTCGCCATCGTGTTCGTCAATTCCGACCAGCACAATTACGAGTTCGACCAGATCCAGGTGGATTTCGACCAGGGCCTGAAGCAGATGGCAGCTTACCTGCTGGACAAAAAGCAATACCGCGGCATCGGTTATATCGGGGGCGTGTACGAGCACGGCGGCGTGCGCATCGGCGGCCGCCGCCTGTCCGGTTTGCGCCGTATTTTAGAGGAACGTGGCCTGTATGATCCCACTGTGTTCCATGTGGGAGACATCAGCCGTGAAAGCGGCTATACTCTTGCCCGGCAGGCCGCACGCGAGGGCAGGCTGGCCGAGGCCATGCTGCTGGGCAGTGACGAGGTGGCCGAAGGCGCGCTGGAGGCTTTCCGTGAACTGGGCCTGCGCGTGCCCAAGGATGTTGCCGTCATCATTTATCAGGATATCCAGACGCTGGAAAGCAAATGGCCCACCGGTACCTGCATCGAAATGTTTCCGGACTATATCTGGGAAAACGCGCTGGAGATCCTATTCGGGCGCATCAGCCAGAAGCGGACGCAGGCGGTCACGGTTGTTGTCCCCACGCACATCCGCATCGGCGATACGGCATGAGCGCTTTTCCGGTTGCAAGGGCGCGTCGTCCCTTACAATATATCTGCCACAAACAAGAAAACACAGGAGGACCTAACATGAAAAAATCTGTTTCCCTGCTCCTTGCAGGCGCGATGTGCGCTGGCTTGCTGGCCGGCTGCAGTTCGTCCAGCACATCCGGCGGCGCCTCTGCGGCCGCTTCCAGCAGCACTGCTCCTTCGTCCGTTGTCTCCGGTGAAGCGGGCAGCAAATCCATCGAAAAGCTCAGCATCGCCTTTGTTCCCTCCCGCGAACCGGAGGAGATCATCACCGCCACCGAGCCTCTGAAAGAAATGCTCACTGCCGAGCTTGCCAGCCTGGGCTATGACGTGGGCGAGGTGGAGATCACTGTGGGCACCAGCTATGAGGCTGCGGGTGAGGCCCTTTCCGCCGGCACTGCCGACGTTGGCCTGATTCCGGGCGGCACCTATGTATTGTACGACGATGGATGCGACGTACTGCTGACAGCCACCCGCGACGGCCTGTCCATTGATTCCGACAGCGCCAAGGACTGGAATGATAACGCCCCCACCGAGGCTACCACGAACCAGGTCACCAGCTACCGCGCTCTGATGATCGCCGGCCCGTCCGAAAAGGGACAGGCGCTTGCCGCCAAGGTCAACGCCGGCGAGGATCTCACCTGGGAGGATGTGAGCGGCGTAAACTGGAGCGTTATGGGTTCCTCTTCCCCCGCGGGCTACATCTATCCCTCCCTTTGGCTGCAGGAGCAGTTCGACAAAAATATCACCGAGCTGCCCCACGCCGTACAGTCCGATTCTTACGGCAGCGCCTTCGCCCGCCTGGCATCCGGCCAGATCGACGTGCTGTGCACCTACGCTGACGCCCGCCGCGACTATGCCGACAAATGGACCAGCGAGTATGCGATGACGAACAGTATCTGGGAGGATACTGCCGTCATCGGCGTGACCCCCGCCATTTACAACGACACCATCAGTGTCAGCAAATCATCCCCCATCATGGACGATGATTTTAAAGCCGCTCTCTCCCAGGCGTTCATCAACATCGGCGACACCGAGGAGGGCAAGGCTGTCATTTCCATTTACAGCCACCAGGGTTATCAGCCCGCGCAGGCCTCTGACTATGATTCCGAGCGCGCCGCCCAGAAAATGATCCAGGAGCTGAACAGCGCCGCCTGATTTCCCCGAAACAGACGGACAACGTGTAATGCAGAAAAGGAGGGAGAGCTATGCGCTCCCTCCTTTTTTTGAGAGTGTGAGGTTTATAAGATGATTGAATTCAAACATGTAAACAAAAAATACCCCAACGGCTTCGAGGCGCTGAAGGACATTGACCTGACCATTGGACAAGGCGAGTTCGTGGCCATCATCGGCCTTTCCGGCGCAGGCAAATCCACGCTGATCCGCACCATCAACCGCATGCATGACATCACGAACGGCACTCTGACGGTGGACGGCACCGATGTGATGCAGCTGCACGGCAAAAGCCTGCGCGCGTTCCGCCGCCGCATTGGCATGATCTTTCAATCCTTCAATCTGGTCACACGCACCACAGTCATCAAGAATGTACTCACCGCCTTTGTGCCGGAGCTTCCCTGGTGGCGTGCAGCTCTCGGCATCTTTACCAAAGCGGAAAAGACAGCCGCGCTGGAAGCGCTGGACAAGGTCGGCATTCTGGACAAGGCCTTTGTCCGTGCAGACCAGCTCTCCGGCGGCCAGCAGCAGCGTGTCGCGCTGGCCCGCACACTGGCGCAGAATCCACAGATCATCCTGGCCGACGAGCCTGTGGCTTCGCTGGACCCCGTCACCGCCAAACAGGTGATGGATGATTTCCAACGCATCAACCGGGACATGAGGATCACCATTCTCATCAACATCCACCATGTGGACCTGGCGCTGCAGTATGCTACCCGCGTCATTGGCATTCGCGCAGGGCGCGTGGTATATGACGGCCCGGCCGGTGAGGTGGACGGCGCCGTCCTGGACGCCATTTATCAGGACCGGAAGGAGGCCACGGCATGAACCTTTACGACAAGGTGTTCCCGCCCAAAGTCATTGTACTGCCCAACGGAAAAAACGTGACGAAGCCCCGCTCCCGCGCCCCACTGGCCGCCGCTGTGCTTTTGGCGCTCACGGTGCTCTCTGTTAAGGTGACAGGCTTTGACATGTCTCTGCTGGCCCGGCGCATCAAGGAATTCTTCGTCATTCTGGGACAGATGATACCGCCGCAATGGAGTTATATGCCTCAGATCTGGCAGCCGCTGTTCGACACCATCAAGATGTCTCTGCTTGGCTCCGTCATCGGCTCGCTGCTGGTGGTTCCGTTCGCCATGCTGGCTTCCTCCAATATTATCCACAACCGTGCGGTCGTCAGCGTCATGCGTTTGATCCTCAGTATCATCCGCACCCTGCCCACGCTCGTTACGGCGCTTATTGCCACCTATGTGTTCGGCCTGGGCACGCTGGCCGGCACCACGGCCATTGCCGTGTTTACCTTCGCCTACATCGGCAAGATCTTGTATGAGGAGATCGAGACCGTAGACATGGGCGCGTTTGAAGCCATGGAGGCCATGGGTTCTACCAAAGTGCGCGCATTCATCAGTTCTATCGTGCCGCAGGTGCTTCCCTCCTACCTTTCCAACTGCCTGTTCTGCTTTGAGGGCAATGTGCGCTACGCCTCCATCCTGGGCTATGTGGGGGCGGGCGGCCTTGGACTGATTTTGAATGAAAAGATTGGCTGGCGCGAATATTCCAGTGTGGGTATGATCCTGCTGGCGCTGTTCGTGACAGTATTCATCATCGAAAGCATCAGCCGCGCCGCGCGCAAACGGCTGGTTTAAGGAGGCGCAGGACATGAACGAACGCATTGAAAAGGCCTATGCCCAGCGCCCGAAGCGCTGGGTCTTTGAGCTTTCCGTCGCGGTTATCGTTACGGCTCTGATTGTGTGGAGCGCAACAGCTGTGGAAACCAGCGGTACAACGCAGAACGGCGGCAAAATCGCTCTGAACATCCTTTCCGGCATCTTTCATCCGGACACGGGCCTGCTGTTCAATCTGACGGTGCAGGGTGTTCCCTATCTGCTTCTTGAGACCGTATGCATTGCATTTCTCGGCACTGTTGTGGGCGCCGTCATCTCCATTCCGCTGGCGTTTCTCTCCGCGTCCAACCTGACGCCGAAGCCCATTGCTTTTATCGGCCGCATCATCATTATGGCCGTGCGCACGGTGCCCGCGTTCATCTATGGGCTGATGTTCATCCGTGTCACGGGACCGGGCGCTTTCGCGGGCCTGCTGACGATGTCGCTGTGCTCTGTGGGCATGGTGAGCAAAATGTATATTGAGGCCATAGAAGACCTAGATGTACGCGTGCTGGAATCTCTGGACGCCGCCGGATGCACCACTTGGCAGAAGATCCGCTATGGCATCCTGCCTCAGCTGATGCCCAACTTCGCTTCCACCGCCATCTACCGTTTTGACATCAACCTGCGCGACGCTACTGTTCTGGGCCTTGTGGGAGCTGGCGGCATCGGCGCGCCGCTTATCTTTGCAATGAACAGCTACCGTTGGAGCGAAGCCGGCGCCATTCTTGCCGGGCTGATCGTTTTGGTGCTGGCCGTGGAGTGGCTCTCAACAAAAATCCGCATAAAATTGGCGAGAGGCTGAACATGGAACGTACTTTTAAAATTATTTATACGTCCGATACGCACGGACATATCTTCCCCGTCAACTACGCCGCCGGATGCGGCGAAAGCTCCGGCCTGCTGAACCTGGCCGCACAAATCGACAAGAACGGAAACACGCTGGTGCTGGACGGCGGAGACTCTTTGCAGGGCACGCCGCTGGTGCAGTATTATCTGGCGCACGCGGACGAATTTCCCCATCATCCTGTGGCCGAAGCCTTCAATGCCATGGGCTGTGATTATTTCACACTTGGCAACCACGATTTCAACTTCGGCTATGACGCGCTGCGCGCATATCTGTGCGCCATGGACGGCGTGTGCCTGTGCGCCAATGTACAAGATCTGGGCGGCGCGCTGCCTTTGCTTCCGGAGACTGTCCACACGCTGAAAAACGGCCTGCGCATCGGCATCACAGGCATTGTCACCGATTATGTAAACGTCTGGGAGCAGCCCCAGAATCTGAAAAAGCTGCGCATCACCGAGGCTTTTGACGCCGCGCGTGCTGCCTGTGCCCGTTTGCGCCCGATATGTGACATATGCGTGTGTATCTATCACGGCGGCTTTGAAGAGGATCTGCACACGGGCGCGGTGCTGTCCGGCAGCGGAGAAAACCTTGCGTGCAGGATCGCGCGCGAGCTTGACTTTGACCTGCTTCTTACGGGCCACCAGCACATGCCCGTAGAAAGCGTGCGCATCGGCGGAACCTTCGCCGTGCAGCCCCCCGCCAATGCCGGGCGCTATCTGCAGGTGGAAGCCGCGGTACGGGACGGCGGTGCAGAATTTTCCGCACGCCTGCTGCCTGTGGGCGGCATACACCGGGAACAGCCTTATCGCCGCCTCCTGCCTCTGGAGCAGGCCGTACAGCGCTGGCTGGACGAACCTGTGGGGCATCTGGAGCAGGCCATCCCCCCTGAGGAAAAGCTGCGCGCAGCGCTGCACGGCAGCGCTGTGGCGGCATTGTTCAACCAAGTCCAGCTTTCACACACCGGTGCCGACATCTCCTGCACCAGCCTCGGCAATGAACCCGCAGGCCTTGCCGCGTCCGTAACCATGCGTGCCATTACGGCGGCATACTTGTTCTCCAACACACTGGTGGTGCTGGAGATTACGGAAGAGATCCTGCGCGCGCTTCTGGAACGCTGCGCCTCCTATTTCACGCTGGAAAACGGAACGCCCCGGGTGTCCGATGCTTTTCTCGCCCCCAAGGTGGAGCATTACAACTACGATTTCTTCGCTGGGATCTCTTATCAGTTTGATCTGCGGCAGCCTGTGGGCCGCCGATTGACCCGGCTCTCCCGGCTTGACGGCACCCCCTTGGGGCCTGGGCCTCTGCGGCTTTGTACCAGCAATTACCGTGCCACGGGCACCGGTGGCTACGACGCACTGCGCACATGCCCCGTATTGTGGCGCGGCAGCGTGGAAATGCCTGAGCTTGTGGCAGAGTATGTGCGCGCCAACAGTCCCGTTTCCCTGCCGTGTAACGGCCGGATGGAGGCTATATGGTAACACACTTGACACAATATGCCGGTTATGCTTTGATAAAAGCAGGATGTTGCGGAAAGGAGGAGGAACATGGACCGCTTTGATACAGCCCGCGCGCTGGTGCTGGCGGCGGGCGCGCGCCTGCGTCTGGCCCGCCCGGAGGCCGGCGCGGTTTGGGAGAAAACCGGGCATCAGGATCTTGTAACACGTTGTGACCGCGAGACGGAACAGTTCCTGCGCAGCGGCATCCTGTCCGCCTTTCCGGGCGACGCCATCGTAGGCGAGGAATATCCCGCCACGCCCCCGGGCGGTACGGGCTGCGTGTGGTATCTGGACCCCATCGACGGTACAACAAATTTTGTCAGCCAGCACCGCAACTATGCGGTGTCTGTGGGCTGCTACCAGGACGGTGTGCCTGCCTTCGGCCTTGTGCTGGACGTTGAACGCGGCGCACTGTACTCCGCCCGGCACGGCGGCGGCGCACTGCGCGATGAAACGCCCATTCATGTTTCGCACTGCGGCGTGCTGCGGGACGCACTGCTCACGACACCGGGCGTTCTGCACACTTTTTTGCGGGAGCACCCCCGGCGCGCTGGGCTTGTAGAGCTTGCCGGAGCTGTCCGCGGGGTGCGCAGCATGGGGTGTGTGGCACTGGAGCTGTGCGCCGTGGCCGCGGGTGAAGCAGAGCTGTTTGTGGCGCTGTGTTCGTGTCCATGGGACCACAACGCGGCGCGCATCATTCTGGCTGAGGCCGGAGGCTGTATCTGTGCGCTGGACGGAGCCCCTCTGCCGCAGGACACGGGCAGCGCAGTGCTTGCGGCCTGTTCCCGCCCGCTTCTGGAACAGGTGCTCGCCGGCATTTCCGCAAATACGTCAAGCCGGGAGAACGGTTGACGCACCGTTTGCCCGGCCGAGGCCGCGCCACTGCACCGACGTATTCTGGACCGTGCACTCCCCCTAAACAGCCGCCGGGCCTTCTGTGAAGCCCGGCGGCTGTTCTGCTGCACACCGGGCGGTGTATTTCGCGGAAAAGCGCCCTCAATTCCCACAAAAGCTTCTTTTGCGGATTGACCTCGCCTGTTCATTCATATTATAATATAAACAATTGCAGTTGTTATGTTTTTAACGGCGCAAACTTGTTAAGGATGGATGTACTTATGAAAATCTGCGTATGTGTCGGTTCTTCCTGTCACCTCAAAGGCTCCTACGACATCATCAACCTGATGAAGGCGGCGCTTGAAAAGTACGGGCTCACGGATACGGTGGATCTCTCGGCCGCATTCTGCCTGGGCAAATGCACCCACGGCGTCTCCATCAAGGTGGATGACGAGATCGTTACCGGGCTGAACCGTGATAACTTCGATGATATTTTTGCCGGCTCGGTGCTGGCGAAGCTGGGGAGGAAGCCGGAATGAACAAATTCCTGCAGCTCAAAAAATCGAACTGCAAAAACTGCTACAAATGCATCCGCAACTGCCCGGTGAAAAGCATCAAATTTGCCGACGGGCAGGCGAATATCATCCCGGATGAATGCATCCTGTGCGGCCGCTGCTTCGTAAACTGTCCCCAGGACGCAAAACAGATCCGCGACGACGTGCCCCGCGTAAAAGAGATGATCGCCTCCGGCAAAAAGGTCATCGCCAGTGTGGCGCCCTCGTTTATCGCGGAATTTCCGCTGATGGACTTCGCCGCGATGAAGAGCGCTCTACTGAAGCTGGGCTTTGCCGACGCACAGGAGACCGCCATCGGCGCAACCATCGTCAAAACCGAATACGAAAAGATGATCGCCTCCGGCAAGCACGACGTGATCATTTCTTCGTGCTGCCACAGCGTCAACGCGCTCATTCAGAAATACTATCCCAGCGTGCTGCCGTATCTGGCGGACGTGCTCTCCCCCATGCTGGCGCATTGCCGCGTCATCAAGGAGGAAAATCCCGGCGCATGCGCCGTATTCATCGGCCCGTGCATTTCCAAGAAGGAAGAGGCTGAGCTGTACGGCGAGTGCGACGTTGCCCTCACCTACGAGGAGCTGGAGGCATGGATGAACGAGGCCGGCGTGGTGCCCGCGGGCGATTCCACCGAGCCGGATGAGGGAAAGCGCGGCCGCTTCTTCCCCATCAAGGGCGGCATCATCAAAAGCATGCACACCGAAAACACTGGTTTCACTTATCTGGCCGTGGACGGCGTACAGAACTGCATCGCCGCCATCAAGGAGATCGAATCCGGTGCGCTGAAGAACTGCTTTATCGAAATGAACGCCTGCGAGGGCGCATGCATCAACGGCCCGGCCATCAGCCATCATCACAAGCCTCTGCTCAGCGGCGAGGTAAAGGTGGTCGCCTTTGCCGGGGACGATGAGTTCCGTGTGGCGATGCCCATCGATACATTCAAGAACATCCCCTACATCGGCACCCACGAAAAGATACCCGGAGAAGCAGCCATCAAAGAGATCCTGGCCAAGATGGGCAAAACCAGCCCCGAGCAGGAGCTCAACTGCGGCAGCTGCGGTTATCCTACCTGCCGTGAAAAGGCCATTGCCGTATATCAAGGCAAGGCCGATCTTTCCATGTGCCTGCCTTTCCTGAAAGAAAAGGCCGAAACGTTCTCCGGCTATGTCATCAACAATACGCCCAATGCCATTTTTGTGCTGGATGAAAATCTGTGCGTACAGCAGATCAACAAAGCAGGCTGCGCGCTGTTCAACCTCAAAACGCCTTCCGATATCCTGGGTTCCCCCATCGTGCGGCTGCTGAACCCGGCCGATTACCTGGGCGTGATGACCAGCGGAGTGCCCATCAAGGAGAAAAAGCACTATCTGGCCGAATACAAAAAATATGTGGCTGAAACCATCGTTTACGACCACGAGTACCACATCGTGTTCAGC
>ERZ857984.523-NODE-523-length-44451-cov-11.802415_pt1 | contig 44451 bp, 36 predicted proteins | sample MGYA00519914_ERZ857984 | MGnify/ENA primary metagenome ERZ857984 (study PRJEB31778, sample SAMEA3449417) | human gut metagenome | biome: human gut; feature: human-associated habitat; material: faeces | place: United Kingdom | collected 2010/2012 ... | reverse complement strand
CCGACAGCGCCGGCGTGCCGGCGAAGACCGCCGCCGAGACTCTCACCTGCCGCTATAACGACCTGGAAGAGATCAAAAACATCTTCGCGGCGCACAGGGGCGAGATCGCCGCGGTGATCGTCGAGCCCGTCGGCGCGAACATGGGCGTCGTCCCGCCCGCGCCCGGCTTCCTTGAGGGACTGCGCGGGATAACGGCGGAAAACGGCGCGCTGCTGATCTTCGACGAAGTGATCACCGGCTTCCGCCTCTCGATAAACTGCGCCTCCGGCTATTACGGCGTCACGCCGGACCTCTGGACCTTCGGCAAAATAATCGGCGGCGGCCTGCCCGTCGGCGCTTACGGCGGACGCCGCGACGTCATGTCGATGGTCGCCCCCTTAGGCCCCGTCTATCAGGCGGGGACGCTCTCGGGAAACCCCGTGGCGATGGCAGCCGGCCTCGCGGCGCTGACGGCGCTGCGCGAAAACCCGCTCATCTATAAAGAACTCGCGGCCAGGGGCAAAAAACTGCGCGGCGGCCTCGACAAGATCTTCAAAAAATACAATATTCCCGCCTGCGTGCAGGGCGTCGGGTCGCTCGCGACGATATTCTTCACCGCCGGGCCGGTAAAAAGCTACGACGAGGCGAAAAAGAGCGACACCGCGCGCTACGCCCGCTTCTGGAGCGGCATGGCCGCGCGCGGCATCCTGCTCGCCCCCTCGCAGTTCGAGGCGCTCTTCCTCTGCGCGGCGCACAGCGACGAAGACATTGAATACTTCCTCGTCTGCGCCGACGAGACGGCGGGAAGCGAAGGATTCTAAAAAAATGTTTGACGGCGAAGAGCGGGGCAAAGTACAGATATACACCGGCTGCGGCAAAGGCAAAAGCACCGCGGCCTTCGGCCTCGCGATGCGCGCCGCGGGCTGCGGCGGCCGGGTCTTCATCATCCAGTTTCAGAAGGGGCTGCGCTGCGGCGAGCACGAGAGCGCCGAAAAGCTCGGCATCGAACTCGCGCAGTGCCCGAAGGGGCGCGGCTCCGGCCCCTGCGCCTCGCCCTGCCCGCTGCTTGCGGCGGCGCGCGGGATATTAGAGAGGGGAGACGCCGACCTTCTGATCCTCGACGAAATAATGGCGGCGATGCGGTACGGCTGCGTCGCCCGGGAAGAGGCGCTCTCCCTCCTCGACGCGCGGGGCGAAAAGACGGAACTCGTGCTGACGGGACGCGGCGCTCCCGCGGAACTTATCGAACGGGCCGACCTCGTCACCGAGATGAAAAAGATAAAGCACTACTACGACGACGGACTGCCCGCGCGGCGCGGGATAGAATATTAGGGAAACCGGAAACGGCTGACCGAAACAACAACCGAGGTGAGAATTATGAAAAACTGCACCGGCATCATGATACAGGGGACCTCGAGCGACGCGGGCAAGAGCTTCATCACCACCGCGCTCTGCCGCATATTCTCCGATATGGGATACGCCGTCTGCCCCTTCAAATCGCAGAACATGTCCAACAACTCCTGCGTCACCCCCGACGGCTTCGAAATGGGACGCGCGCAGGGAGTGCAGGCCGAGGCGGCGCGCGTCGAACCGCGGACCTACATGAACCCGATACTGCTCAAGCCGCGCAAAGACACCTCCTCGGAGATCGTGCTGATGGGCAAAGTATTCGACGCCCCCTGCGATAAAAACTACTACCGCACCTTCACGATGGGCAAAGGGCTCGAAACCCTGCGCGAGGCGCTCGCCCTCATCGACGAAAAATACGAGGTGATGGTCTGCGAGGGAGCGGGAAGCCCGGCGGAGGTCAACTTGAACGCCGCGGAGATCGTCAACATGCGCGTCGCGAACGAGGACTGCTGTCCGTCGCGCAACGTAAGGTCTCTGATTTTGAGATTTCTTGCCATTGTGATAAGACTTTAGTTCCTGTTTCGGAAATTTGTGTTATTCGAATAACAAAGGTAATAAAGTGTTATGAATATACAACTTTTTCGGACACTTTTTTCGAAAAATCTCACTCCGGAACCGCTTTTCGGAGCGCGGAAAGGTCTATCGGAGCGAAATTTCGGCCGAAACGGCTTTTCGGAGAGCGGAAAGCATACGAAACCGGACCGCGAGGCCGTTCAGTGCAGGCGGCCGCCGCCGGTCGGCGCGGAGGGACCGGAAGGCGCGGAAGGGCCCGATGGCTCGCCGGCGTCGGGATGACGGTCGAGATAGAGCCGCTTGAAGACATGCACGCAGAAGACGAACATCGACAACAGCAGCGGCCCGAAGATCACCCCCATGAACCCGAAGAGCGAGAGGCCGATGACCACGCCGAAGACCGTGATGAGCGGGTGGATGTCGGCCATGCGGCGCTGCAGGACAAGCCGCACGACATTGTCCGACTGCGTGACCACCGCCACGCCATAGGCCGCCAGCCCGACGGCGGCCCCCGTGTGGCCGCCGAGCCCCAGCCAAAGCGCCAGCGGCACCCAGACAAGCGCCGTGCCGACGACCGGAATGATCGTGGCCAGGCAGGTCAGCACACCCCAGAAGAGCGGATCGGGCACTCCGAAGAGCAGGTAACCCGCCAGTGCGACGCCTCCCTGCACGACGGCCAGCAGCGGGACGCCGATGGCGTTCGATCTAACGATCATGCGAACCTCGTGCAGGGCGTCGCTCCCCACCCCGCGGCTGAAGGGGAGCAGCTCGCGGATGTACTCCTCCATGCGGCGGCCGCCCAGCAGCATGAAGTAGAGCACGAAGAGCAGGACCACCACATTGACCGCAAAGCCCGTCACCCCGCCGAGGAGCCACTGCCCGAGGTGCGGAAGCTCCGAGAGCAGGCTCCGCAGGTTGCTCTCCTGCCACAGGTCGTAGCCCGTACGCTCCTGGACCAGCGCCGCGAGGTGTCGGGCCGAGGCGACGAGCTGGCGGGGATCGAGCGTAAGGCGCTGCACGCGCTCGGCAACCATCCAGACCAGCAGCGAGATCGGCACCAGGAAGCAGCACACCGCCTCGCCCAGCAGCAGCCAGGCCGCCGCACTGCGCCGCCAGCCGTGCCGCCCGGTCAATCGGCACATCTGCCCGCGCAGCAGGACATAGATCGTCGCGGCCCCCATCAGTCCCCCCAGAAAGGGGGTCAGTTCGACGAAGACGACGGTTCCCAGACCTACGATCAGCGCCACGAGCGAATAGCGCCAGTATTGTTCCCGGACAGACGGCATGCGATACCTTGATATATAATACCGGAAAGGGAGATGACGCAAGGAGCGTGCCACCGGCCCGGTACGGCATCACGCACGGTATTCCGAACGGGCTGCGGCATGGCACGTCAAAATTTCCGCAATGCGCTATTGCGTTCCCGATATATTTCATTATCTTTGTATTCCTTAAACGAATGGCAGTTCGTCCTCTATGTTGGAGACATTCCGCTCGCACCCATCAGGCCGTCGCCTTGTACGGCCCCTGCGCAGCCGTCGGCCCTGCGCCCGAATCCGTCGGGCCGCAGCCGGGAAACGAACCTCCGGCCCCCGTCTGCTGCGGGGCGGCGTTCCGGTTGCCGTGCGGGGAGTTAAAATACGGTGAAATCCGATCTCCCCGAACTTCGCATCCCGTTCAAAGAGACTATCTTTGCGGCGAGGATTCGCATCGAAAGAAACCCTTAATCCATATTTTATGAAAAAACCTCTACTTCACTTTCTCCTGATGGCGGCCTTCATCCTGATCGGCTCGTCATCGGCAATCGCACAATCGACAGTGATCGGTAAGGTCGTCGATGAGAACGACGCGCCGCTCATCGGTGCGACCGTCATCGTGCCCGGCACCTCGACCGGTACCGGAACCGACGCAGCCGGCAACTTCTCGCTGAAGGTCGATGCCGGAACGCAGAGCGTCGAGATCTCGTTCATCGGTTACGTGACCGAGACCCGCGAGATCAAGGGGGGGGGTCGCATTGACCTCGGCACAATCGTCCTGAAGACCGACGCCGTGACGCTGCAGGACGTCATCGTCTCGCAGTCGGTGGCCGTGCAGCGCAAGACCCCCGTGGCCGTATCGACCGTCACGGCCGACGAGATCACCTACAAACTCGGCGGACAGGAGTTCCCCGAGATCCTCAAATCGACCCCCGGCGTATATGTGACCAAGGACGGCGGCGGCTTCGGTGACGCCAAGATCAACATGCGCGGCTTCCAGTCGGCCAACGTCGCCGTGATGGTGAACGGCGTACCGGTCAATGACATGGAATGGGGCGGCGTCTACTGGTCGAACTGGGCCGGTCTCTCGGACGTGACACGCAGCATGCAGACGCAGCGCGGTCTGGGCGCCTCGAAGATCTCGGCCCCCTCGGTGGGCGGTTCGGTGAACATCGTCACCAACGGCATCGACGCCAAGAAGGGCGGCACGTTCTCGTTCGGCGTCGGCAACGACGGACTCTACAACCTCTCGCTCAGCCTCTCGACCGGCCTGACCAAGAACGGATGGGCCATGTCGATCCTCGCGGCCAAGCGCTGGGGCGACGGCTACATCCAGGGCACGAACTTCGAGGGCTACAACTGGTTCGTGAACATCTCGAAGCGCATCAACGACCGGCACCAGCTCTCGCTCACGGCATTCGGCGCCCCCCAGAAGCACGGACAGCGCAACGCCCTGAACGACGGTCTGACGATCGCCGAGTGGCAGAAGGCCAAGAACTTCATGGGCGAGAAGGACATGTACCGCTACAACGCCAGCTACGGTTTCGACAAGAACGGCAAGCAGCGCTACTCGAGCTTCAACGAGTACCACAAGCCCCAGATCTCGCTCAACCACCAGTGGCAGATCGACTATAAGTCGTCGCTCTCGACGGCCCTCTACATGTCGATCGGACGCGGCTCGGGATACTCGGGACAGGGCCGCACGTCGGCCGACCGCAACGCCTGGAAGGGCACGAACTACGGTATCCTGAACACCACGTTCCGCAACCCCGACGGCACGTTCGCCTACGACAAGATCCAGGAGCTCAACGCCGCCAGCATCGACGGCTCGCGCATGGTGATGTCGAAGAGCAACAACAACCACATGTGGTACGGTCTGCTCTCGACCTACACCAACCAGATCACCCCGTCGCTCGAGCTCTCGGCCGGTGTCGATGTCCGCTACTACATCGGTGAGCACAACAACGAGATCATCGACCTCTACGACGGCAAGTACTTCATCGACGACAACAGCCGCCGCAACGTCAAGGCCTCGGACAACATCGCCGCTGCCGATCCCACGTGGCAGTACGAGAAGCTGCAGGTGGGCGACAAGGTCTACCGCGACTACGACGGACACGTCCACCAGGAGGGCGTATTCGCACAGCTCGAGTGGACGCGCAACAAGCTCAACGCATTCGTCTCGGGTTCGATCTCCAACACCGGATACTGGCGCTACGACCGCTTCTACTACGATGCCGAACACGCCGAGTCGGACCACGTGAACTTCCTCGGATACACGGTCAAGGGCGGCGCCAACTACAACATCACCGACAAGCACAACGTATTCGCCAACCTCGGATACATCAGCCGCGCGCCCTTCTTCTCGGGCGGCGCATTCCTGCAGAGCACCACGAGCAACGTGACCAACCCCGACCCGCTCAACGAGCGCGTCTTCTCGGCCGAACTCGGATACGGCTTCCGCTCGGGTATCTTCACCGCCAACCTCAACGCCTACTACACGCTCTGGATGGACAAGTCGTTCGTCCGCTCGACGCAGATGTCCAACGGCGACTACGCCCGCATCAACCTGGGCGGCGTGGATGCCCGCCACATGGGTATCGAGCTCGACTTCTCGCTGCGTCCGACCCGCTGGATGGACATCACCGGCATGCTCTCGCTCGGCAACTGGATCTGGGACAGCAACACGAAGGGTTACATCTACGACTCGCAGGGCCAGCCGATGACCGCCGCACTCGACGGAACGGTGGCTTCGGGCATCATGGCCGACGACCACGCCTGGCTCTTCCTCAAGCAGAAGGGCATCAAGGTCGGCGGATCGGCACAGACCACCGGCGCCATCGGCATGACGGTGCGCCCGATGAAGGGACTGCGTGTCAGCGCCGACTGGAACGCCTACGGCAACAACTACGCCGACTTCTGGCTCGGCTCGGGCCTGAACGGCAACCAGACCATCGAGGTCAAGGATCCGTGGCGCATTCCGTGGGGGCATCAGCTCGACCTCTCGGCCAGCTACCGCTTCAAGATCGGCAACATCTTCGCCACGATCTACGGTAACGTGAACAACGTCTACAACTACAACTACATCATGGATGCGCAGAGCGACGCTCTCCAGGAGGGTATCTGGCAGAACGCCTACGCCGTCATGTACTCGTTCGGACGCACCTACACCGTAAGAGTGAAAATCAACTTCTAACCATACTCCGGAATATTCGACATGAACAAGCATATCAAACTCGCACTGATCTTCGCAGCCGCCGCACTCGCCGGTACGGGCTGCACGGTCGATGACTACAACGACGCCTATCTGGACGGCTTCGACTCCGATCAGGAGGTGACCGACATCCAGACGGTGAGCTACACGCTCACCGATGCGGACTACTCCTCGGTGGCCAACAACGCCGCGAACAAGGCGATCGCCGAGGCGGCAGGTCCGGAGGCCGTCGAGGCCCTGGCAGCCGTCGGCACGGCCAAATGCTTCTCCGAGGCGGCTCCCGCCGAGACCTACCTGCCGGCATTCGTATCGGCGGGCTACAACTCCTACCTGTCGAACGGTTCGACGGTGACGGTGACCTACCGCAAGGCCACGGCACAGGCTGAGGAGATCGTCAAGCTCACGGCGGCCGAAACCTACACGGTGACGGGCGAAAACTACAAGTCGGTATGGGGCGAGACCCCGGCCAACTACTTCACCCCCTCCAAGCCGCTCGAGGGCTATGCCGACAAGTTCCTCTCGGCTGCCTACCCCGACGCTACGGAGGGTACGGTGAAGCTCGTGTCCTACAACTACTCCGATTCGGAGCCCAGCACGGGTGGCGAGTCGGCGGCAACGAGCATCGACGAGTCGTTTGCCGGCGGACTGAACGCCTGGCAGATCGTCAAGGGCGAGAGCTCCTCGACCTGGACGCTCGATTCGTACAACGGAGTCAATTCGGCCAAGGTGTCGGCCTTCAAGACCGAAGGGGCACAGGATCTGTGGCTGATCTCCGAAAAGGTGAACCTCTCGGCGAGCGAACAGCCGCAGCTGGCCTTCGACGTGAAGATCTCCTACTGGACGCATGACGGGCTGCAGGTGCTGGTTTCGACCGACTACAACGGCGTGACGCCCGAGGAGGCCACGTGGACCGACCTGACGCACTGCTTCGCATTCGACGGTTCGACGGCCGGCAAGTGGTACACGGCAGGCATCTGCGACATGAGCGCCTACAAGAGCGATGCGGTCTACATCGCCTTCCGTTACACGGGCAACGCCGCCGAGGAGAAGACGACGACCTACCAGATCGGCAACATCCAGCTGGGCGACGGCGTGGTAACCGCCGCCGGGAAGGAGCTCTTCAGCGATGCGTTCGAGGCCGTGGATGCAGAGAACAACAAAATCTTCGACAAGTGGGATGTAAAGGCCGTGGCCGACGAGACGAAGCAGTGGTACCTGACCACCTACTCGAACAACACCTACGCCCAGGAGACGGCCAACAAGGCTGCGGGAGCCGTCGAGTCGTGGCTCGTCACGAAGGAGCCGATCGCCGTGCCGGCATTCGACGCCGAGGGCATGACGGTGCTCGGATTCGACCTCAAGATCGGCTATTGGAATGCCGACTGCCTCACGGTGCTCGCATCGGAGAACTACACGGGCGACGTGTCCGCAGCCGAGTGGACCGACCTGACGGCACACTTCCTGCTCCCGCAGACGCCGACAGGAGGCTATGCCGACAACTTCTCGGCAGCCGGTCTGGCACCGCTTTACCAGTTCGCCGGCAAATCGGTCTACATCGCCTTCCGCTACCAGGGCAATGGTGCCGAGAAGCGCACGACGACCTACCAGGTGGACAACGTGAAGGTGGCCAGCATCTCGCGTAACGCCGCATCGGCGGCCTCGACGCTCGCGGCCATGACCCGTGCGGCGATGGTCAAGGAGCGTTACGCCGCCTACACCTTCAACGGCTCCAACTGGGAGCCGACGCCCGACACGGCCGTCATCAACCCCGAGGACTACGAGGCCATGGGCAGCTCGCACCCGAACTTCAGTTCGTCGTTCTCGCCCGACGTCTACCTGCCCGTCTACCTCAAGCTCAAGTACCCCTACGCACAGCCCGAGGAGACGAAGGACATCGCCTACCAGTACTATGAGGACAATGTGACGAGCCCGCGTGCCGACCGCTACGCATTTGACGGTTCGCAGTGGACCAAGGTCGAGGCCTACGAGACGCTCGAAGGCCCGTTCAAGAAGGTGGACGGCAAGTGGAGCTTCAACCCCAGCCTGACGATCGTCGTGGCGCCCGACAAGAGCGAGCTGAGCAAGAGCATCTACCAGGCCGGCGTAGACTGGGTGATCGCCAACAAGGACCCGATGTACCGCTACGACAACCGCAGCGACTCGTACATGACCGACTCGGAGTACTACAGCGGCTGCGCCGTGGGTTACACGAACCTCAACTGGCGCATCAACACGCTGCCCAAGTACTATTGGGGACCGGCCGGCGAGGACATCTCGGCCTACGAAAACTGGGCTTCGGACGACAAGGAGGCCGCACGCGCATCCTATGCGGCATTCTATGCCGAGACGGAGAAGCGCTTCGGCGAGGTGATGTCCGGTGCGCTGGGTACGCTCTACCCCAACGTCAAGATGATCGACGGCATCGATGTCATCTACACGCTCGAGTTCATGCTCTACACGCAGCACATCGGCTCGAGCACGGGCAAGGTGACCCACGCATTCGAGTTCAAGCTCGTGGCCGACGGCAAGTTCGAGTACGTGCGGATGTACGCCCTCGCACCGGAGTTCGAGCTCATGCGCGACGAGAACTTCAAGTAGCGGAGCCCGCACTGCAAAACGGAAAGGCCGCCCGAGTGATCGGGCGGCCTTTCTGTTTTCAGACGGATGGGCAAAAGTACGACGGGCGCGGGCTGAAGAAGCCGATGGGGCCGGATCCGGCGACAGCCGACCCGGCCTTGGGCCCGGTGATGCGGACGGATGGTCAGAGCAGCATCTGCCTGAGGGCCGCGCAGGAAGAGGCCGGGTCGTGGGCATCGAAGAGGAAGCCCCCGATACCCAACGTTCGGGCCGTGTCGATGTTGGCCGGGCGGTCGTCGATGAAGAGCGTCTCGGAAGGGAGGAGTCCGTAACGGTCGAGCAGGATCTCATAGATCCGCGGCTCGGGCTTGACACAAAGCTCCTCGCACGACACGACCTCACCGTCGAAAAGCCCGTAGACGGGGAAACGGCGCAGGTAGTCGATGAACTCGCGCGACATGTTCGAAAGCACGTAGAGGCGGTAGCCGGCCTCCTTCAGGTCGCGGACGAGCTCTTCGGTCGGCGCAACGGGCTCCTGCAGGTCGATGGCCCGCTGGAGCACGGCCGCGCAGGTCTCGCGCGAACGGCCGGTCATTCCGACCAGAGTGTCGGTAACCTCCCCGAGGGTCGAGGTACCCCGGTCGTACTCCTCCCAGAAACGGGGCATCTTCGGGGCCCGGAGGAAGCTGAAGAATTCGATGATCTCCGGATCGCACTTGCGTTTGTCGCGGGCGAAGAGCACTCCGCCCAGATCGAATACGATGTTTTTCATGGTTGCAAAGATAGTGCATCGGCCGGGATTTACAAATACCGGGGCCCGACGGCCGCTCGCAGGGAGCACCGGGGAGGGGAAGAACGGCCGGCCCGGGCGGGAACGAATCCCGTCCGGGCCGGATGCCGGAAAAGAAGGCGGTGCACCCTGCCGGGTCTGCCGGAAAGGGCTGTCACCGGGAAAGGGCTGCCGCCATACAGGCCGCCACACAGGGCTGCGCCGGAATCAGAAGAGGTGGAAGGCGACCGTGAGCCCCGCCATGACGATGGCGACCATCGACATGAGCTTGATGAGGATGTTGAGCGACGGACCCGAGGTATCCTTGAAGGGGTCGCCCACCGTGTCGCCGACGACCGTGGCCTTGTGGCACTCGGAACCCTTGCCGCCGAAGTGGCCCTCCTCGACCATCTTCTTGGCGTTGTCCCATGCACCGCCGGCATTTGCCATGAAGACCGCCAGCACGAAGCCCGAACCGAGGCCGCCGACCAGCAGGCCCATGACGCCCGCCACGCCGAAGACGAGGCCGACAACCACCGGCACGATGATGGCCAGCAGACTCGGGAAGAGCATCTCACGCTGCGCCCCGCGCGTCGAGATGGCCACGCAGCGCGCATAGTCGGGCGTACCCTCGCCCGTGAGGATTCCCTTGATCTCGCGGAACTGGCGCCGCACCTCCTGCACCATGCTCTCGGCCGCGCGCCCCACGGCGTTCATCGTCAGGCCGCAGAAGAGGAACGACATCATCGCGCCGATGAAGACGCCGACGAGCACCGTGGGGTTCATCAGCGAAACGTTGTAGTAGGACATGAAGTCGAGGATCGAGGCCTGCTCGACCAGGCACTTCGTCCCGTCGGTGAAGAGCAGTTCGGTAACGCCGTTGTGCAGCAGGCCGATGCGGATCTCCTCGACGTAGGAGGCCAGCAGCGCCAGCGCCGTGAGGGCCGCCGAACCGATGGCAAAGCCCTTGCCCGTGGCGGCCGTCGTGTTGCCCAGCGCGTCGAGGGCGTCGGTACGCTTGCGCACCTCGGGACCCAGACCGCTCATCTCGGCGTTGCCGCCGGCGTTGTCGGCGATGGGCCCGTAGGCATCGGTGGCCAGCGTGATGCCCAGTGTCGAGAGCATGCCCACGGCGGCGATGCCGATGCCGTAGAGGCCCTGCGAGAGGTTCTGCGGCGTCATCATGTGGTGGATGTCGAAGCCGATGGCGCAAAGGTAGGCCAGGATGATGGCCACGCCGATCGTCACGACGGGGATGGCCGTAGAGATCATTCCCGAGCCGACGCCGGCGATGATGACCGTCGCGGGGCCGGTCTTCGAACTGCCGGCGATCTTCTGCGTCGGACGGTAGGAGTGCGAGGTGTAGTACTCGGTGGCCTGTCCGATCACGACGCCGGCCACGAGGCCCGTGATGACCGAGAAGGAGAGCCCCACCCAGTTCTCGATGCCCAGCAGATAGAGGATGCCGAAGGTGGCCAGGGCGATCAGCAGCGAGCTGAAATTGACGCCCACGCCCAGCGAGCGGAGCAGCTCGCGCATCGTGGCCCCCTCCTTCGTGCGCACGAGGAAGATGCCGATGATCGAGAGCAGGATGCCCACGGCGGCGATCAGCATCGGGGCCAGCACGGCCTTGAGCTGCAGGGCCTCGCTGCCGGCCGAGGCGAAGGCTGCGGCGCCGAGCGCCGCGGTGGCCAGCACCGAACCGCAGTAGCTCTCGTAGAGGTCGGCGCCCATGCCGGCCACGTCACCCACGTTATCACCCACGTTGTCGGCAATCGTCGCCGGATTGCGCGGGTCGTCCTCGGGGATGCCGGCCTCGACCTTGCCCACCAGGTCGGCGCCCACGTCGGCAGCCTTCGTGTAGATGCCGCCGCCGACACGGGCGAAGAGGGCCTGCGTCGAGGCTCCCATGCCGAAGGTCAGCATCGTCGTGGTGATGACGACCAGCTTCTGCGGTCCGGCCACATCGGTGAAGTGGTCGAGGATCAGGTACCAGAACGAGATATCGAGCAGGCCGAGGCCCACGACGACCAGTCCCATGACGGCGCCGCTGCGGAAGGCGACCTTCAGGCCGCGGTCGAGCGACTGGCGCGCCGCATGGGCCGTGCGGGCCGAGGCGTAGGTTGCGGTCTTCATGCCGAAGAAACCCGCAAGCCCCGAGAAGAACCCGCCCGTCAGGAAGGCGAAGGGCACCCACGGGTTCTGCACGCCGGCACCGTAGGCCAGGTAGGCGAACAGAAGCGCCAGGGCGACGAAGACGATCGTGACGACCTTGTACTGCTGGCGCAGATAGGCCATCGCCCCCTTGCGGACATGTGCCGCGATCTCACGCATGCGCTCCGTGCCCTCGTCCTCACGCTTCATCCGCGTGTAGAAGATCCACGCCACGGCCAATGCAACGACCGAGGCGGCGGGCACGATCCAGAAAATCAAAGGTGTGTTCATTGCGGTAGTGGATAATTAGGATTGGTATGGATTGAGAACAAATATAACATTTTTTTCGACTTCCCGGTCAGCCGAAGCGCCGGAAAACCCGTTTTTTTTGTATTTTTGCCTCCAAACCCGGCACGCCGGAAAACTCCCAAAACCATCCGCATGAAATGAACCCGCAACTAACCGCAAAACAACGCGTCGAGGTGGTCGATGCCTTGCGCGGCTTTGCCGTCATGGCGATTCTGCTGGTCCACAGCGTCGAGCACTTCAACTTCTACATCTACCCCACCGACCAGCCCGACTGGCTCGCCTGGTTGGACCGCAGCGTCTTCTGCGGTGTCTTCGCCCTGATGGCCGGCAAATCCTACGCCATCTTCGCCCTGCTCTTCGGGTTCACGTTCTACGTGCAATGGAGCAACCAGCGGCGGCAGGGACGCGACTTCGGGTACCGATTCCTCTGGCGGCTGCTCCTGCTCGTGGGCTTCGCATCGCTCAACTCGGTATTCTTCATGGCTGGCGACGTGCTGCTGCTCTTCGCCGCCGTAGGCATCATTCTCTTCCTGGTGCGCAACTGCAGCGACAAGGTGGTGCTGGGACTGGCTGTACTCTTCCTGCTGCAGCCCGTCGAGTGGTTCCACTACGCGGCCGGGGCCATCGACCCCGCCTACCGGGCCCCCGATCTGGGCGTGGGCGCACTCTTCGGCGAGGCGATCGCATACACGCAACAGGGAGATTTCCTCCATTTCGTGCGCAACAACCTCCTGACGGGACAAAAGGCCAGCCTCTTCTGGGCCATCGACGCCGGGCGCTACATCCAGACGGCCGGACTCTTCCTCCTGGGCTTCTACTTCGGCCGCCGGCAGCTCTTCCTGGGCGGCGAGCGCAACATGCGGCGGTGGTTCGCGCTACTCGTCGCCAGCGCCGTGCTCTACGCCCCGCTCAACCAGCTCTCGGAGCTGGTAGCCGGCGACAGCGCCCTGCAACCCACGCTGGGGACCGTGCTCGACATGTGGCAGAAACTCGCCTTCACGTTCGTGCTCGTCTCGTCGTTCGTGCTGCTCTACCACCGTTTCGAAGGGTTCCGCCGCCGGGTGGCCGACCTGCGTACCTACGGACGGATGAGCCTGTCGAACTACATCGGGCAGTCGATCCTCGGCGCACTGGTCTACTATCCGTTCGGGCTGGGGCTGGCGACCCGCTGCGGACAGACGGTCAGCCTGCTCATCGGCATCGCGATGCTCGTGCTGCAGATCGCCTGCTGCAAATGGTGGCTCAAGCGGCACAGACAGGGACCGCTGGAGTGGATCTGGCACAAATGGACCTGGATCGGGAGTTCGGCGAAGTGATGCCGGGAAGGACGGTGTCGCCGGAGGTATCGCCCGAAAAGGGGCGAAATGATATTTTTTTTCCGAAAATATTTGGTGCTTTCGGATTTTAGGCTTATCTTTGTGCGCTCTTAAAACGATAAGGGCACCAAAAAACAGAGTTCGGGGTGTAGCGCAGTCCGGTTAGCGCGCCAGCTTCGGGAGTTGGAGGTCGCTGGTTCGAATCCAGTCTCCCCGACCAGGTCGGAAACGACGGAAACCTTTGCTTCGGCAAAGGTTTTTTTTATTTTACCCGCAACCGGGAGGGCCGACCACCCTGCCGCGGCAAAAGGGCCGGAACGGAAGACCCCGCATCCGGTGCGAACCGGACACGGGAAGATCAGAGCAGGATCTTCAGATCCTCCGCATCATAGAGGGCAGGCAGGCGGCGGTTGTCCACCAGAATCGTCGGCGTATGCACGATGCGGATCCTCCGGCAGTAGTTCAGCTGGGCCGACAGGTCGTTGCCGGCCAGCGGATGGATCGGCGTCGCGGGTACCCGGCCCCGCCCGTACCACGCCGCAAGGAGCCGGAAGGTCTCGCCCCACTCGCTGGTGATGCCCGACGAGATCAACCGCAGTGCCACATCGTAGGCCCTCCTGTCGCCGTCGTCCACGACAAAGATCAGGTCGATCCGCACCCCTTTCAACTTGCCGATCACGTCGCAGATCCGGGCACAATCCGGACAGGAGGGATTCAGCACGACGGTCACCGTATGCTCGGCCTCGGCGTAGTTGCTCACCGGAGCGGCCGTGACACTGTCCACCTCCTCCTCCGCTTCGCGGCCGAGCAGCTGCCAGAACAGATCCGGAATACCCAGCAGCTGTTCACGGAGATTCCGCAGCCGGACGATCTCCGCATCCCGGTCCACACGGCCGAGAAAACGCCGGGCCAGCAGGATCACCACGGCGAAAGCAACCACAAGCCCGATGCATCCGACTCCGGTCACAAGCAACCGCGCCGCACCGCACATCCCGGTGAGGGCGGGCAAAAGACAGGAGGCCGCCAGACAGATTACAGACACGGCCAGCCACCAGCCCCACGTCCGATCGACGAACGCCAGCAGCTGGCGGACAAGATAACCCGGACGCAGCCTCCCGGCCGGAGCCTCGCCGCGGTCGATCGTCAGCACGGAACCGTCCCATGCGCTCCGAAAGCGGTCGAACGTCTCATCGATCAGCCGGTTGTCGGCCGTACGGAGGCGCACCGTACGGGTTTCGGGATCGAGACGCTCGACGAGTTGGAACGGATACTCGGCATTGCCCGACACGACCAGAAACGGCCCGTCGAGTTCGGAAAGCTGGTCGAACTCCAGGCGGCAGATCATGTTCGGGATGCACAGCTCATCGAGCGTATCGCTGAGCGAACGAATGCTGTGCGGCAGCGGATGCCGGTCGTAGACCGCGCGAAGGCGCAGCAGATCGATCCGGATTCCGGCACGGCGGAGGAAATAATGCAGAAAGGAGGGCATCGGATTTTCCATGGTTGAATAAAAAGAACTTGGGGTTTAAAGAGAGATTCAACAAAACAGGATGAGCCGTATTGCCGGATGCAGCCGCACACCTCGCCGCACGGAGCAGGAGCCGGGCCGGATGCGATGCGCATCCTCCGACCGACTGTCCGGCACGAGAAATGGCCGACGCACGATACGCCGGCCATCGGGATCCGCCGGATCGGGCCGGAGCCCGACCGGAGTCCGTTCCCGGGAATCACTTGCCGCAGGCGTTGCGTTGTGCGCGGTCCTCCCCGGGTTGCGGGAGCCGCGCCCTGCGTAAGCAATACGGACCGGGGCGTACTCGACGTCCCGGTCCACGACAACCGGACAGTCCGTCTCTACCGGATGCGGTCCATGAGTATCGGCACCGGTTCCCGGAAGGGATATTTCAGACGTCGTGCGACGATGCGGCGCTGCACGGAGGCCGAATCGGGGACCGTGAGGTCATCGGCCTGATAACGGTGAAACATGCTTCCGGGAAGGAGGAACGAGATGGTCGCCCCCCTGGGGACCGTCATTTCGATCTCCCCCGCTTCGTTGCCGACCTGCAGGATCGGGGTTCCGGAGACCCGGGCTATCGGATAGGCAATCGGCGCATCGTATTCATTGCGTACCGATATACGGGCTTTGCACAAAAGGCTTCGTAGAGGAGTATCCCATATTCCGACAGCGATCCGACAGGTTGAACAGATGGCAATGCCGCACAGAATCCCTACCAAGAGATATCCTCCACGAGCCATATTTACAAAATGGTTCCTACTCCTTCATAATCGGGTCCAACGATACGGATCGAGTAGGAGTTGTCGGTCGTGAGCACAACGGGGAGACATACCGAAGGTTCGGTGTCGGTGTTGCAGCTGCGCGTGGCGATGCTTGCGCCCGATGCATCGGTAATGTCGATCGTGACCGTTCCCAGTAGATAATCGGGATTGAAGTAGAACTCCAGGCCCGAGCCGGGAACATAGTAGACATCGACCGTCGCACCGGCACTACGAGGCTGACCTTTTTGTGTAGGAGACATCACGTCCCTGATAACAATCTCCTGCATCGTCAGTTCCTTTTTCTCCTCGTCTTTGGTCCCGCCGTCGGACTCCTGTTTCGGGGCGACATAGGCAACGGATACCGTCGCTACGGTAGCCAGCAAAGTCAGAATGAATTTCTTCATGTGTGTTTTGGGTTAATTGGTTTGAACAGACCCAAAAGTAGCACGACAAAACGCACCGGACAACGCAAGCGCTCGAACGGGATATCATACACACCAGAAACACATACTGAAAACCAGATATTTACAAACGCACTTTATCATACCTGCGATCGGACGCCGTTCAAAGAGCTGTAGCACAGCCTATTCTGGTATGATGAAAAATAGTGCATTCAATGACATGCATGTCCTCGCCGAATGAGGGTTCGGCACCCCTTGCGGCACACGGCCGATCACTCCTCCTTCGGGGCCAGTTCGGCAAGGAGCTCGGCGATGAAGCTCTCGAGCGTCCGCTCGGGCGGAAGCCCCAGCTTCTTGCGCAGGCGGCTCCGCTTGTTGTAGAACGAACCGATATCCTCGTAGTTATAGAGGTAGCAAATTCCGTGCTGCGAAAAGCCGAAACAGAGCAGACAGCAAAGGTCGAGGTCCTGTTTGCGCAGCTCCGGATAGTGGGCCTTGAGGTAATCGACCACGCCGTAGTACTTACGATTGACCACGTACTGCAGGTCGGACAGCGCATGCTTCGACTTGACGTTTACGGTCATGTAGTCGCGGAAGGATTTCATGAATACTGCGGGCTTCATCGTTTCGGCCTTGTCCACCCAGTTGCGCAGAACTACCATACGCTCCTCGAGTGCGTCGAAGAGCTGCCGCTCCTGCTCGTCGTCCGTATCCACGCGGTCGCCCACCGTTCCCAGCTGCTCCTGCAGTTCGCGGCAGGCCCGGCCCAGCGACTCCTTTTCGGCCTCGGCCTCGCGCATCTTCAGGGCCGCATTCTCGCGCCATTTGCGCAGGTAGAGCAGACCGGCGACCAGCAGCGACAACGAGAAAAGGAGCACCAGGCCGGTAATGATCCGCTGCTGGTCGTTGTGCTGTTTGAGGTTCTCGTAGGACTGGTTCAAGATTCGGTTGCGGTATTTCTGCTCGAGTTCCAGCACCAATGCCTCCTCTTTTTCCTGATTGATGGAGTCCATCACGGCGATATACTGCTTCACATAACGGTAGGCTTCAGGATAGTTTCCCCGCGCCATTTCTATCCGTTCCAACAAAGAATAACAACCAGCAATTTTATGAGAAGTGAACGAACTTCTATTGTGCAGGATGATTTCGCCACATAAACGAGCCGAATCCAACTCATTTGCTTTCAGATAGATTCCCTGCCACAAACCTAAAGACTGCAACGGGATCTCTCCTTTGTTGTATTTTGCATAATACCGACGTAAATCCCGTTTGATTGCAAATAGGTCATCCCCTACATCAAGCCTTGTTTTGACGACCAAATCTTCATAAAGAGGCAGTATTTCATTTATAGCACCAATCTCTTCATAAATTGCAATCGCCTTCTGGTATTCTTTCTCCATCCCTTCATTGTCCCCCATCAAATTGGAGACAATACCAATACCCACATAGGTCATTGCTTCATTATAAGATGCACCCGCACGATGAAAGAAATCCACAGCTTTACGATCCCGAGCCAAAGCCTCGGCTAAATCATACTGCTCGTAATGCAGATTACCTATAGCGCTGTAGATCAATCCCAACAGATAGTAGTCGTCGGTGCCGGAAGCGGCATCCTCGGCAAGGGAGTAGGAACGGATGGCGGCATCGAAATTCCCGGCGTTGGAGAAGACCCGGCCCTGATAGTAGTGGGCCAACGCCCGTTCGTGCTTTGTGCCGTGACGGTCGTAATAGTTCACGGCGACAGCCGTCAGCGAATCGCTGGTCACATCCACGTAATTCTTGTCCAGCGCCTGCGAGTAGAGCAGCGCATAGCGGGCCTCGGAGGCCGACGAGTAGATCTTGCGCCGGTCGATATGCCGGATGATGCTCAACGCATCCTCGGGATGCTCGTTCATCAGGCTCTCGGCATTGTGCAGGAACGAATCGATATCGCCGCTCTGCCGGACGGCACGAAGGGAACAACAATAACGCCAAAAGAGCGGTATATAAGACTTTCATACTCCGTTTTGTTTGCACAAATGTAAAAATAATTTCCGGTTCGGGGCGGATCACAAGGCCTCCGGGGCGCGAAAATCACACAAGGAGCCGGCAAAAAAAACGGAGTCCGGACAAAAGAGAAGCGGCCACAGGACACAAAAGGCGGCAGCTGGGCCGGGAAGCCGGGCCGAGGGCAGAAGAGAGGCCGCCGGAGAGCACGGCAGCCGGAAAGGAGGCAGCGGCTCAAAGCCGCTTGTAATGGCAATAGAAGAGTTCGCCGTCGTCGCCGTGGAGGTGCATCCCGCCGCCGAGGCAATATTTGAACATCCGGCACGAGGCGCACTCCCCGCGCCGCGCCCACTCCCGGTTGCGGAACGGAAGAAAACGGTTCTCCCACACCTCCCAGAAACGGTCGCGGTAGATGTTGCCCTGGTGGAAATTCGCACGGATCGACGTGCAGCCCGAGATCGCCCCATCGACCCGCACGGAGGCCACCGAGACCCCGGCGGCACACTGGTAGAAGTGGTCGCGGACCTCGGCCTCATAGCCGCCCAGGAAGCCCTCGCAGGCGTAGCTCACGTCGATGCGCCCCTCGCGCCGCATGCGGCGGATGTAGTCGAGCACCGCGCGGAACTGGGCGTCGGAGAGTGTCAGCGAGGCATCGTTACGCGCCCGGCCGGCCGGAAAAATCGTAAAGATCCGCCAGTGGCGCACACCCTCGGCGATGAGCATTTCGCCGAAAGCCTCGAGCCGCGGCACGAGTTCCCGCGTCACGCAGGTCACCACGTCGCTCGTGAGCTGCGGTTCGCGCAGCACGAGCCGCAGGGCCTGCAGCGCACGGTCGTAGCTCTGCGGATGGCGGCGGAGCCAGTTGTGCTCGCGTTCGAATCCATCGAGGCTGACCGACACCGAGCGCAGGCCGGCCCGCAGCAGCGACTCGAGCCGTGCGGGCGTCAGGGCCATGCCGTTGGTGACCATTCCCCACGCATAGCCGCGCCGCGTGATCTCGGCACCCGCCCGCTCGAGGTCCTCGCGCACGAGTACCTCGCCTCCCGAGACGATGATCAGCACATCGGCCGGATCGACATGCGGGGTAACCTCCTCGTCGAGCACACGCAGGAAATCCTCGACCGGCATGTCCGGCACACCGGGATCGACGCGGCAGTCGCTGCCGCAGTGGCGGCACGAGAGGTTGCACCGCAACGTACACTCCCAGAAGAGCGTATCGAGACGGTGTTCGCGCACCTTGGCGGCATAAAGGTCGGAGAAGAGATCGAGGGCCAGGCGTTTGCGCAGCCCGATGCGGCGGCCGGACATCGCCTACCGCTGCTGTGCGGCATCGTCCGACGCCGGGGGTTCGGGATCGGGCGCCGCGGGCTGCCCTGCCGGAGTCTGCGGCTTGATGCCGAGCGTATCGGCCCGCACGGGGTCCTCGACGAAGTGATAGGCCGGAGTCCGCACGCCATACATCAGCACGAGCCGCGAAGGGACCTTCCGCTCCGTCGTATCGGCCGCCGGTTCGGCCGCAGCTTCCGATGTTGCGGATGCCGCAGCGGCTTCGGAGGTTTCGCCCCGTTTGTCGGCGGACCCGCGGCGCGCCTCCTTAACCGAGGAACAGGCCGTCGAAAAGCCCAGAAGGGCCAGCAGCGCGAGTTTCAGACGTTTGCTCAGAATCATGGCGATCGGAATTTTCTTACGGGAACAAATATACGAATTTTTTCCGCACGACAAAAAAAAGGCCTAAAAAGTTTTGAAAACCAAGGTTTTTTGCATTACTTTGTAGAACGTATTATTTTAATTTCTTGATTTATGACAGGTAAAGTGAAATGGTTCGATAGCAAGAAAGGCTACGGATTCATTACGGCCGAGAACGGCAGGGAGATTTTCGTGCACTTCTCGGGAATCGCAAAGGAGGGCTTCAAGTCGCTCAACGAGGGTCAGACGGTTTCGTTCGAGATCGGCGAAGGCGCCAAGGGCGAGCAGGCCGTCAATGTCACCGTGGTCGAGTAATCCATATCAATCGGAAAACCCCCAAAGGGCTCCCGCTCGCCGGGAGTCCTCTTTTTTTTGCCCGTTTGAAAAATAAGTCGTAATTTTGGGCGGCTGAAACCGAAAAATCCGAGTCAATACTCATAAACAGATCAAAAACCATGAAAGAAGCAATCGCAATTCTCACCGGCGGCGGACCGGCCCCCGGCATGAACACCGTGGTGGGCAGCGTCGCCAAGACGTTCCTCCGCAAGGGATACCGCGTAATCGGCCTCCACGAAGGCTACACGGGCCTGTTCAACCCCTCGCCCCGCACCGTGGACATCGACTACCCGATGGCCGACGGCATCTTCAACCAGGGCGGTTCGTTCCTGCAGATGAGCCGTTTCAAGCCCACCGACGCCGATTTTGAGAACAAATTCAACCTCAAGTTCTTCACCGACAACAACGTCAAGCTGCTCGTGACGGTCGGCGGCGATGACACCGCTTCGACGGCAAACCGCATCGCCAAGTTCCTCGAGGCCAAGAAATACCCCATCGCCAACATCCACGTTCCGAAGACCATCGACAACGACCTGCCGCTGCCGAAGGGCACGCCGACGTTCGGTTACGAGTCGGCCAAGGACAAGGGTGCCGTCATCGCCCGCGCCGTCTATGTAGACGCACGCACGAGCGGCAACTGGTTCGTGCTGGCTGCCATGGGCCGCTCGGCCGGCCACCTGGCATTCGGCATCGGCGAGGCCTGCCACTACCCGATGATCGTCATCCCCGAGATGTTCGACAAGACGGAGATCACCGTCGAGAAGATCGTGAACCTCGTGATCTCGTCGATCATCAAGCGCAAGATCATGGGCATGGACTACGGCGCAGCAGTCATCTCGGAGGGCGTATTCCACGCACTCTCGGACGAGGAGATCCGCAAGAGCGGCGTACACTTCACCTACGACGAGCACGGACACCCCGAGCTGGGCAAGGTGTCGAAGGCCCACATCTTCAACGAGATGATCGAGAAGAAGCTCAAGACGCTCGGCATCAAGGTAAAGAGCCGTCCCGTCGAGCTGGGTTACGAGATCCGCTGCCAGACCCCGATCGCATACGACCTGACCTACTGCTCGGAGCTCGGCATCGGCGTACACAAGCTCTTCGCCGAGGGCAAGACCGGCTGCATGGTCTATGTCGATTCGGAGGGCAACGTTTCGCCGCTCTACCTGAAGGACCTGCAGGATCCCGCAACGGGCAAGATTCCGCCCCGTCTGGTGGACATCAAGTCGGACAAGTTCACGTCGGTGGTCGAGAACATCCTCAACGCCATCACGCCCGAGGACTACGAGGCTGCGAAGAAGTACGTCGCCAACCCCGAGGAGTACGACTTCCACAAGATCCTCAACTGGAAATAAGGTCCCCAAGGACCCGCAGAGAGACCCCGGAAGCTCGGAGCTTCCGGGGTTTTTCATGCTCCGAAGGAGCGGAGGAAGGACCGGGAGGGAACAGAGAAGGGACGGGCATGGGAACCCGGAAGCGAAAGGACGGCAAGGCCGGCCGTTTCAGAAGAGGCGGGGATCGACCGGCCGGACGCTGAGCTGCACGTCGGGATGGAGATTGATCAGCTCGCGTCCGCCGCGCAGCGCCTCCCGCACGGTGTACTGCGTGCCGCCCGGCGATCCGTCATACCAGGCCACGACGAGCGAAGCACGGGCCACCAGATGGCGGTTGCGCACGGCATAACAGCCGGGATGATACCCTTCTGCCAGGAACTCGACCGCATCGGCCTCTGCCACGATCCGCTCCCAGCGCGTACGGTCCGCACTCCGGAAGCGGCGCTCCTGCCCGCGGAACGGCACAACGGCCACCAGCCGCACATCCGGATGCCGCACGCGCAACGCCGCGACAGCCTCGGCAGCCGCCAGATCGAAGCCCACGGCCATGCCGCTCAGGAACGTGCGGAAGCCGCGGCCGTAGAGCTGCTCGAGCAGCCGCCCGAGCAGTGCGTCGGCCTGACCGCAGTAGGTGCGGTGGCCGGTGAAGGCCGCCGTGCGGGAGGCTGCCGCAGGATCGGAGCTCATGGAGGACATCTCGGGGATCATGCGCCAAAGATACGCCTTTGGCCCGGACTTTGCAACTTCCCGGGTGTCACAAAAAAACAACCGAACCATGAAAAACACAGGTATTGTCATCGCATCGCTCGTGGGCGGCATGATCCTAGGGTCGGCCCTCACGATGCTGCTCACGCCCCAGTCGGGTCCGGAGCTGCGCCGCCAGATCAAGGACTTCGTAGACGAGGAGATCAACCGCGCGAAGCAGAAGGCCGCCAAGGCGCAGGAGAAGGTACAGGAGAAGATGCAGGAGGAGATCGACGAACTCCGGGCCAAAAGCGCGAAGTAGGCCGTGCGGACCGACGACCGAGACGCACTCCGCACGCCGGACGGGTCGTTCCTCGTCGCGCTGGTCGCCTTCGTACTGATCGCGGCAACGGGGCTCATGCTCTTCCTCACGGCATTCGTCCTCTGGATGTACGCCCTCACCGGATCACTCATCGCCGGTGTGCTGATCGCGGGCGGATGCTGCACGCTCCTTGCCGCAACGATCTACGGATGGCTGCTCCGCCCGCACCTCTGCCGCATGCAGGAGCAGATCGAAACGGTCTACGAGGTGGCCCGGGCCGCACGCAGCGGCTACGAATGGGTGCTCGGCAAGGTGGCGTCCCTGCTCCGTCCAAGCGAAAGGAGCCACGAGACATGATACCGGGAAACGGGATCACCTCCCGAACGACAACGGGCCGGTAAAAAATCCCGCCCCGCCTTACCTATCTTCTCCCCATACCGACACGACAGGACAGGAGCTCTCCCGCAAGGGAGGGCTCCTACCTATATTTATAGTCCACCCTCATATCGTGCTCCATGCACATTTCGTTTCAATCCATCGAAAGTTCCATTTCCAATGCCATATTTCGAAACAAAACTACAACACCGGCAAAAAATTTCGATTAAATCCCAAAAAAAGTCATTTTACATTTCATTTTTAACAAAAGTTTATTAGCTTTGTAATACATATTACAAAACAAAGGGTAAAAACAGACGCAAATCATGTTTCATAAGGATTGCAGCAACTTTTGAATGAAACAACACAATTTTGAAACAACACAAAAAACGGCATCCTGGAATTATAAATCGGTCACCAACAGCCAAGGAAACAGAAAGTATGGAAGCAAAGGAACAACGCGAATACGACGTCATCGTCATCGGAGGCGGAGCGACTGGTGCAGGAACGGCCCGCGATTGCGCCCTGCGCGGATTGCGGGTGCTGCTGGTCGAGCGGTTCGACTTCGCTTCGGGAGCCACCGGCCGCAACCACGGGCTGTTGCACAGCGGGGCGCGCTACGCAGTGACCGACAGGGAGTCGGCCGCAGAGTGCATCCGCGAGAACATGATCCTGCGCCGGATTGCACGCCACTGCGTGGAGCCGACCGACGGTCTGTTCATCACCCTGCCCGAAGATGACCTGAACTACCAGGCAACCTTCGTCCGGGCGTGCCGCGAGGCGGGAATCGGGGCCGAAATCATCGACCCCGCACTGGCCAGACGAATGGAACCGTCGGTAAACCCGGCGATCATCGGTGCGGTCCGCGTACCGGACGGGGCCGTGGATCCCTTCCGCCTGACGCTGGCCAACGTCATCGATGCCCAGGCACACGGCGCCCGGATCCTCACCTACCACGAAGTGCTCGGACTCATCCGCGAACAGGGCCGCGTGACCGGCATCCGCGTCCTGGACCGCAAAAGCGGGACAAAGCACGAATACCGCGCCCCGCTGACGGTCAATGCCGGAGGCATCTGGGGCCACGGAATCGCCCGCATGGCCGACATAACGATCAACATGTTCCCGGCCAAGGGGTCGCTGCTGATCTTCGGGCATCGCGTGAACCGCATCGTCCTGAACCGCTGCCGCAAGCCGGCCAATGCCGATATCCTGGTCCCCGGCGACACGATCTCGCTGATCGGCACCACCTCGAGCCACGTGGGCTTCGACGAGGTGGACGACATGCGGGTCACGCCCGATGAGGTGGACCTGCTGCTCGAAGAGGGATGCAAGCTGGCCCCCTCGCTGGCCTCGACGCGGATCCTGCGCGCCTATGCCGGGGTCCGGCCGCTCGTCGCCTCGGACGACGACCCCACGGGACGGAACATCAGCCGCGGCATCGTGCTGCTCGACCACGAGACGCGCGACGGAGTGCCGGGGCTGATCACCATCACGGGCGGCAAGCTGATGACCTACCGGCTGATGGCCGAGTGGACCACCGACCTCGTATGCCGCAAGCTCCGCATCGACAAGGCCTGCTCGACCGCCGACCGGCCGCTGCCCGGATCCCGGGAGGCCGGACAGCCGGCATCGAGGCCCCGCAAATCGGCTCTCCAGCGCCACGGAGAACTGGCCTCGCACATCGCCTCGGCAGACAACGGCGACAACAGCCTGGTCTGCGAATGCGAGGACGTATCGGTCGGCGAGATCAATTACGCGCTCGGCGAGCTCAACGTGACCGATCTGATCGACCTGCGCCGCCGCACCCGCGTAGGTATGGGCACCTGCCAGGGCGAACTCTGCGCCTGCCGGGCGGCCGGGCTGCTGGCCGGAGCGCACAACTGCGCCAAAGAGGCCAAACGCGACCTGGCGGCGCTGCTGAGCGAACGATGGAAAGGCATCTATCCGGTGGCCTGGGGCGACACGCTCCGCGAAAGCGAATTCACACAGTGGGTATATGCCGGAGTCTGTGACATGCACTTAACGGAGGAGGAAGCATCATGAAATTCGACACGGTCATCATCGGCGGCGGGCTGAGCGGCCTGATGTGCGGCATCCGCCTGCAAAGCAACGGTGCAAGGTGCGCCATCGTCTCCACGGGACAGAGTGCGCTGCACTTCTGGTCGGGATCGTTCGACCTGCTCAACCGCCTGCCCGACGGCACCCCCGTCGAGCAGCCCGAAAAGGCCGTCGGTGCGCTTCCCACCGGACACCCCTACGCACGGTTGGGCAAAAAGTTCGCCCACTATGCACACATCGCCCGCGAGACACTCGCACAATGCGGCGTCACGGTACGCGGTGAAATGGAGCGCAACCATCTCCATTTCACCCCGATGGGTACGCTCAAGCCCACGTGGCTCACATCGTCCGACTTCAACACCTACCGTTCGGCTGAAGAGCTACGCGGACAAAGGATCAGGATACTGAACTTCGCCGGGTTCCTCGACTTCAACACGGCATTCGTCGCCGAGGCGCTCGAATCCTGCGGGGCGCAATGTACGGCAGGAAGCCTCTCGATCGCGGAGATCGACCGGCTGCGGACCAATCCGACAGAGATGCGCGCGGTCCATATCGCCCGCGTACTCGACCGACCCGAGGTATTCGGCCGGTTCCTCGAGATGGTGAAGCGCCACGCTGCGGAGGCCGACATCGTCGTCGTCCCGGCACTCTTCGGACTGGACTCCGAGGAGCCCGTCAGGCAGCTCAGGGAGGCTGTGCCCGCAGCGGCCCCCATCCCCACGATGCCACCCTCGGTGGCCGGCATCCGCACCCAGCAGCAACTGCGGCGCGCATTCGAACGACTCGGCGGCCTCTTCATGCCCGGGGACACGGCCATCGGGGCCGAAATCAGAGAAGACCGCGTCCGGCAGATACGGACGGCCAACCACGGGGAGGTCGCCCTGCAGGCCGACAACTACGTCCTGGCGAGCGGAAGTTTCTTCAGCAAGGGACTCGTAGCGGACATGACGCGGATTGCCGAACCGCTCTTCGATCTCGACGTGGCATTCGACACGGACCGCACCGCCTGGTACGACCCGCACTTCTTCCACCGCCAGAACTACATCACCTACGGGGTGGCCGTCGATGAGGAGTTCCGCGCCCGCAAACAGGGCCGCACGATCGAAAACCTCTACGTCACGGGATCCGTGCTGGGAGGCTTCGACCCGATACGGGAGGGATGCGGAGCAGGTGTCGCAATGCTCACCGCCCTGCACGTAGCGGACAAAATGAAATAAGACCAGGATATGGATCTGCAGGAACGAAATATCAGCGAGAACAACTTCGAGCAGTGCATCAAATGCACCGTGTGCACGGCCTATTGCCCGGTCGTCCCGGTCAATCCCGCCTACCCCGGCCCCAAGCAGGCCGGTCCCGACGGGGAGCGGCTGCGCCTGAAGGCGGGCAGCTACTTCGACGAGGCGCTGAAATACTGCCTCAACTGCAAGCGCTGCGAGGTGGCATGTCCCTCGAACGTGCGCATCGGCGACATCATCCAACTGGCGAGGATGCGCTACGCGAAATCGCGGCCGAGTCTCCGCGACCGGATGCTGGCCAACACGGACTTCGTCGGGCGGATGGCCACGACGTTCGCCCCGATCGTCAATACGACGCTCGGATGGAGGCCCGTCAAGGCCGCAATGGACGGCGTGCTGCGCATCGACCGCCGCCGGACCTTCCCCAGCTATGCCGGGCAGACCTTCGAGCGGTGGTTCCGCAGGCACGAGGAGGCACGGCAGGAGGGTTTCGACCGCCACGTGAGCTTCTTCCACGGCTGCTACATCAACTATAACTACCCCGATCTGGGAAAGGATCTGGTACACGTGCTCAACGCCCTGGGCTACGGCGTCCACCTGCTCGAGCGGGAGAAGTGCTGCGGCGTGGCGCTCATCGCCAACGGCCTCTACGATCAGGCCCGCCGTCAGGCCCTGACCAACATGGAGTCGATCCGCCGCTCGGTCACCGGAGAACGGCGCCCCGTGATCGTCGCCTCCTCGACCTGCACCTTCACCATGCGGGACGAGTACCCCCACGTGCTGGGCGTCGGGAACGAGGACGTGCGCGACGGGATCGACCTCGTCACGCGGTTCGTCTACCGGATCATCGATTCGGGAGAGGCGCGGCTCCGCTTCCGCGACGACGTCCGGATGAAGGCCGCCTACCACACGGCCTGTCACATGGAGCGGCTCGGGTGGAGCTGCTACTCGATCGCGCTGCTGCGGATGATCCCCACGCTGGAGCTGACCCTGCTGCCGTCGCAATGCTGCGGCATCGCCGGGACCTACGGCTTCAAAAAGGAGAACTACGCCGCCTCGCAGGGCATCGGCGCCCCGCTCTTCAAGACGATCGAGCAGACCGATGCGGAGTGGGTGGTCACGGAGTGCGAAACATGCAAGTGGCAGATCGAGATGTCCACCTCGCGGCGGGTGCTGCACCCGATCAGCGTGCTGGCCCGGATGCTCGACCTGGAGGGCACCGCCGGACTGAACAACAGAAAAACAGCAAGATAAGGAACTCTAAAACTACCAACCATCATGCGGAGATTTCTCTCACCTCCTCTCTACAAGCCCGAACAGACCGGGCCCGAGGCCGACCACCGCTACCGGAAGCTGCGGCTGCAGGTCTTCATCGGCGCCTTCATCGGGTACGCGGCCTTCTACATCGTGCGCAAGAACTTCTCGATGGCCATACCCATGCTCGAGCCCTTCGGATTCGAAAAGGGCGAACTGGGAACCGTGCTGGCCATGAACGCCGTGGCCTATGCACTGTCGAAATTCCTCATGGGTGCGGTCTCCGACCGCAGCGACGCCCGCAAGTTCCTGCCGCTGGGACTGGTCCTCGCCTCGATCTCGATGATGTTCATGATCGTCCCGATCTCGATGCTCGGCCCCGAGCACCACACCGCCGCCCTGGTGCTGATGGGCGTACTCAACTTCCTGGTCGGCTGGTTCAACGGCATGGGATGGCCCCCGTGCGGACGCATCATGACCCACTGGTTCTCGCAGACCGAGCGCGGCACGATGATGTCGATCTGGAACTGCGCCCACAACGTCGGCGGCTCGCTGGTCGGCCCGATGGCCGTCTACGGCGCCACGTGGTTCGGAGCCTGGTTCTACGGAGCCGCCACCGAGAGCTACTTCCTGGTCGGCACCTTCCTCTTCCCGAGCGTGACGGCCATCCTGATCGCACTGGTGGCCTACTGCCTGCTGCGTGACACGCCGCAGTCGTGCGGGCTGCCGTCGGTCGAGAAGTGGCGCAACGACTACCCGAAAAACTACAGCGCCAAGCAGGAGGAGGTGCTCACCACGCGCGAGATCTTCATGCAGTATGTGCTCAACAACCGCTTCCTGTGGTACATCGCCATCGCCAACGCCTTCGTCTACATGGTCCGCTACGGATGCCTCGACTGGGCGCCCACGATCCTCACCGAACACGGCATCGACATCAAGTCGGCCGGCTGGGCCTACTTCGCCTACGAGTTCGCCGCCATCCCCGGCACGCTGATCTGCGGATGGCTCTCCGACCGTCTCTTCAACGGCCGGCGCGCCCTGCCCACGATCATCTTCATGGCCCTGGTGGCCGGATTCATCTGCCTCTACTGGCTCTTCATCGACAACCTGACCGTCGTCACCGTCTCGCTCATCGGCATCGGCTTCTTCATCTACGGCCCGGTGATGCTCATCGGCGTGCAGGCACTCGACCTGGCTCCGAAGAACGCCGCCGGCACAGCCGCCGGCCTGACCGGATTCTTCGGCTACTTCTTCGGAACGGCCATCCTGGCCAACACGCTCATCGGCTACGTGTCGGACCACTTCGGCTGGAACATGACCTTCGTCCTGCTGCTCATCGCCTGCGCACTGTCGATCGTCTTCATGGCCGTCACCTACAAGGAGGAGCAGTATCTGGCCGAACGCAACAAGTCGCACCAATCATAAACCCATGACGCCATGAAAAAAACAGACGCATACGCTTCGCTGGGGGCCGACCGCAAAAGGTTCATGTCGTGGCAGATCCGGACAATCCTGATCACCATGGCCGGTTACGCCCTGTTCTACTTCGTGCGCAAGAACTTCTCGCTGGCCATGCCGGGGCTCACGGCCGAATACGGGATCTCGAACACGAATTTCGGATGGATCATCTTCGCCGGGTCGCTCGTCTACGGCTTCTCGCGCTTCATCAACGGCTATGTGGTAGACCGCATCAGGGGACGCATCGTCATGGCCCTGGGCCTGCTGCTGTGCGCCGCCGCCAACTTCGCCTTCGGCTTCGGCACCGACTTCAGCGCCTGGATCACGGGCGTCGAGAACGGCCCGAAACTGGTCGAGACCCTCGTGTGGGTCATGGGCGTGGTCATCATCCTCAACCAGTATTTCCAGGGCATGGGCTACCCGCCCTGCGCACGGATCCTCCCCCACTGGATCCACCCCTCGGAACTGGCTACCAAGATGTCGGTATGGAACTGCTCCCACTCGATCGGCGCCGCCCTGGCCGTCATCGTCTGCGGCTACCTGATGGGCTCGCTCGGAACGAACCTCAGTGCCGACGCCGCAGTCGTCGGACGCATCACGGCCAACCTGGCCGACAACGGCGTGGCCAACGCCGCGGAACAGGCACTCGAGTATGCCGGACACGTCGGAGCCTGGAAATGGTGCTTCTGGATCCCGGCCTGCCTGGCCGTGGCCGGCGCCGTCATGGTCTTCGCCGGGCTGCGCGATGAGCCCAAGGATGTAAAACTTCCGGATCTGCCCGACACGGGGCTGGGCGCCTACTCGGAAAAGATGGGCAAGAAGGCGCGCCGCCGCTTCGAGGCGGTGATGGTCTGGCGCAACCGCTGGGTGTGGACCTTCTGCATCGCCAACCTCTTCGTCTACGTCGTGCGCATGGGCGTTCTCGACTGGGGACCCAAGTTCCTGACCGAGAACCGCGGGCTGTCGATCCAGGACGCCGGTTGGACCGTTGCGGCCTTCGAGATCGCCGGCATCCTGGGCACGCTCTTCGCCGGTTGGGCCACCGACCACCTCTTCAAGGGCAAGGGCCACCGCATGTGCGTCATCTGCATGCTGGGTGCCGCGCTCTTCATGACGATCTTCCGCTTCCTGCCCCAGACGGCCGGACTCACCGCCACGGCCCTCGTGCTCGTCGGCGCCGGGTTCTTCATCTACGGGCCCCAGGCGCTCATCGGCATCGAGCTGGGCAACCAGGCCACCAAGGAGGCCTCGGCCCGCGCCAACGGCATCGCCGGCATCCTGGGCTACATCGGTTCGGGCCTCTCGGGACTGCTCGTAGGCTACGTTGCCGACGCCTTCGGCTGGACCCGGGTCTTCGAGACGATCATCGTCATCGCCGTCATCGGCATGTTCATCCTGATCTCCATGTGGTCCGCGCCGCGCGACGGATACGAGCGGGCCTCGAAGATCGACTACGGCGACATCAAGGAATAACCCCCAAACAGGCCCCCGGGGCCGCACGACATGAAACCTTTCGACAAATACTGCTCAACCCTTTCGGACGAGGCCCTGATGGCGGCCTGCTCACGCATCCGCCACGTGGCGCTCGACATGGACGGCACAATCTACATGGGCTCGACCCTCTTTCCCTGCACCATCCCCTTCCTAGAGATGCTCCGGGAGAACGGCATCGGCTACTCGTTCCTGACCAACAACCCGACCCGGAGCACGGACGACTACCTGAAGAAGCTCGAAGGGCTGGGGATCCACACCCCGCGCGAGGCGATGACCACGAGCGCCGTCTCGACCATCGACTACATCCGGCTGCACCACCCCGAGGCGCGGAGGCTCTTCCTGCTCGGCACGCCGAGCATGGTGGCCGAATTCGAGGCTGCGGGCTTCGAGGCAGCCGCCGACAGCGCGGACGACCGCCCCGACCTGCTGGTCGTGGCCTTCGACACGACGCTCACCTACAGCCGCCTCTGCCGCGCCGCCTGGTGGGCCGCGCAGGGCATCCCCTACATCGCCACGAACCCCGACCGCGTATGCCCCACGGACCAGCCCACCGTGCTGGTCGATTGCGGGTCGCTCTGCCGGGCGATCGAGCACGCCACGGGCCGCTGTCCCGACGTGGTGATCGGCAAGCCCAATCCCGGGATGCTGCAGGTCATCCGGGAGCGTTACGGCCTGCGCCCCGAAGAGATCGCCATGTGCGGCGACCGGATCTACACCGACGTGCAGACGGCACTCAATGCCGGAAGCCTCGGCGTGCTGGTCCTCTCGGGCGAAACGACCCTCGAAACGGCATTGGCCTCCGACCCGCAGCCGCCCGTCACGGTGCGCGATATCGGTGTCTTCGGCGAACTGTTGCTGCGCGCCCGCGGCAAACTGGACTGAACACGAAACATCACCATAACCCAAACTTACACAACAAAACAAAAAAACATTCAATCACCCATCACCCCATCAACAAACCCTTCAAACAATTGTTTTACTAACCAACTTAAACCTAACCCTATGAAAAAGACTACGAAAATGTGGGCGCTCCTGTTGTGCGGAGCCCTCATCGCCCCGGGACTTGCGTCGGCCAATCCGGAAGAGAAGCCGGCCCCTGCAGCGGAAACCGTGACGGCCGAAGCTCCTGCCGTAGAAAAGGAGAAGACCGGATGGGAGAAGTTCCTCGAGAAGCTGCCGAAGATCTCGGGATACCTCCAGTCGGGCTGGAACTACACCTCGAACGCAAACAGCTCCACGTCGTCGTTCCAGGCCAAGCGTCTGCGCCTGCTGCTCGACGGCAAGGTGGGCGAGAAGGTGGACTTCCGCCTGCAGATCGAGGCGTTCAACGGCATCTCAGGCTCGACCAACGGCAACGGGCAGAAGAACCTGCAGGTGATGGATGCCTTTGCCACCTGGAAGATCGTTCCCGAGTTCAAGGTGCGCGTCGGACAGTTCTACACCCCGCTGGGCTATGAGAACTACGACATCTCGCCCGCAACGCTCGAGACCGTGGACTTCTCGAACATCGTCTACCGCATGGCCTGCCGCAACCCCTACGAGTACAATCTCGTGGACTACGGCCGCGACCTGGGCATCATGTTCATCGGCGACGCCTTCGATTCGGGCAAGGGCTTCAGCTACCTGCACTACGACGTGGCCATCACCAACGGCTCGATCCCGTGCAAGGACGACAGCAACCAGTCGAAGGACATCTACGTCAGCCTGACGGTCCGTCCGTTCAAGTACTTCAACATCAAGGGTACCTATAACTGGGGTGAGTACAAGTCGGTCGAACTGGCCGGCGGCAAGGGCGTCGGAAGCGGCAGCTACAACCCCATGAACCGCTTCGTCGTAGGTGCCTGGTACGACAACCCGAAGGGGCTGAACCTGCGCGCCGAATACGGTCACATGAAGAGCGCCGTGGGCGGTGTGGACGTCGTCAAGGAGAACGGCGCCTACGTGCTGGCAGGCTGGCACCTGGGCAAGTTCCTGCCGATCGTCCGCTGGGACATGTACGAGGACTGCGTGAACACCGGCACGGCCAACAACTACAACCGCATCCTTCTGGGCTGCACCTACCAGATCTTCAAGAACATGAAGCTGCAGGTCAATTACGGCCACTTCATGTACAGCGGCGACGCGAAGGACGCCCTGGGATACGACTCCTCGGAGCAGCTGCAGATCATGGGCATGTTCAAGTTCTAAACACAAGCGATAAAGACATCAACCACCTTAAAACCTTACTGTTATGAAAAAGTTGTTATTTGCATTGGCTCTTGTGGCATCGGTTACGACCGTAAGCGCACAGCACATCGGCACGGAATACCGCCTGAAGAAGGTCGTGCAGGTTCCCGGACGTCAGGGCATCGCTGCCGACGAGAACTACTACTACGTCTCCGACACGCGCGGTCTCTACAAGTTCGACAAGGAGTGGAATCTGGTGCAGAAGCGCGTACAGACCCCGGAAGATCCCCTCTTCCCGAATCCCGAGCAGGCCAACCACTTCGGTGACATCGACGTATGGAACGGCAAGATCTACACCGGCAACGAGAAGTTCGAGTATGGCCGCGGCTACAACATCGCCATCTCGGTATACGATGCCAACACGCTCGAGTGGATCGAGGACATTCCCTGGTGCGCCGAATCGGGACAGGTGGAGGTTTCGGGCCTGGCCGTCGATCGGGAGAAGAACATGATCTGGATGTCGGACTGGGTGGACAGCCGCTACGTCTACTGCTACAGCCTCGAGACGGGCAAGTACTACACCAAGATGCAGTGCCGCCCGATGCCCTACTGGTGCCAGGGTATCTTCATTGCCGACGGCAAGATGCTCTTCGCTGCCGACGACGGTGAATCGACCTTCCACATTGCCGACAACATCTACATCGCCGACATCACCGAAGTTCCCTACACGGGTCTCAAGGAGGGCACCGAGGTAGTCCGCGACACGCCGTTCAGCGTGAAACTCGACAAGAAGGGCAACCCCGTGAAGCGCACGGGTCTGATCGCCGCAGGTGCCAAGGCAGGCCGCCTGGAGCTGTTCCGCGAGATGTCGGACTTCCGTCGCGCCGGTGAGATCGAGGGTCTGTGCATCGACCCCGTGACGGACGATCTGCTCGTACTCAACAACCGCGGCACGCAGATCATCCTCGGCATGTCGCAGGGCCCGTTCACCGAGGAGGGCTACACCGGTGAGATCCACGAGGTGTACATCTACGAGAAGGTGAAGTAACCGATCAGTAGTATCTGATTGCAAGAATGTTGCAGTTCGGATACACCAGAAGAAAGGCGACCCGGATTTCGGGTCGCCTTTCCTGTTGTTGGTCTTGTGATGTGGCCGTGCGGCGGATCGGGCCGCCGCATCCGGAGCGGAGGGTCAATAGCGGAGCAGAACGTTCACCTCGGTGAAACTCTCGCCGACGCGCAGCCGCAGGGTGTAGGAGACCGAACCGTCACCGTACGACGGCCAGTCGTGCAGCACGAAGACCAGCTTGCGGCCCCGCTTCTCGCAGGAGAGCTCCCCGTTTCCGTAGAGCTCGGCCTCGAAGTTGTCACCGGGGAGCGTCAGCGCCACCTCATCCCCGAGGGCCTTCGACGAATAGTCGATCTCGTAGGGCGTCGAACCCCACTCGGGCAGCCAATAGCTGCGGGGCGCCTCGATGGCGAACTTCACGACGGCGCCCAGATCGCCCCGTTCGGGGTCGGTGATGCGATCCACGACATAGAACTTGAGGTAATTCACGCCGCGGTCCGGATCGACCGGCAGGGCCACGCACTGCGAAGGGAACATATACGCCGCAGCACCGCGTACCGCCACATAGCCGTACTTTTTCATCACGGCAGCCTCGGGCGCAGGGTTCTTCAGATCGGTGACCCGCACGCCGCCCAGCCCCGAGCGCTCTCCCAGCATGAAGAGCTGGCAGCTCGCGGGGCTGATGAAGTTTCCGGCATCGTTGATGTAAATATCCGAATCACTGAGCAAGGTCTTCCCGTTCTGCTCGTTGTACATGTTCAGCAGAACGGTCCCCTCGGGATCGCCCGGGGTCTCATCCTTGGAACAGGATACGGCCCCGAAGAGCAGAGCCGCAACCGCGGCCCATCGAATGGTTTGTCTGAGCATTGTTTCGTGCTGTTTGAAAATTTTGTAGCCGACGGCAAAGATAGTGAAAAATTCCCCCCCCCGCGAAAAAATGAAAAAAAGGCGGATTTTGTGAAAAACCCGCCCTCATGTCGTTTCCGGCCTTGATTATTTGCCGAAGTAGCGCTTGTAGAGACCTTCGAAGCCCTTGCCGTGACGGGCCTCGTCCTTGGCCATCTCGTGCACCGTGTCGTGTACGGCATCGAGGTTCTCCTCCTTGGCCATGCGGGCCAGACGCATCTTGTCCTCGCAGGCGCCGCACTCGGCGTTCATGCGCTTCTCGAGGTTGGTCTTCGTGTCCCAGACCACCTCACCGATCAGCTCGGCGAACTTCGAAGCATGCTCGGCCTCCTCCCATGCATAACGCTTGTAGGCCTCGGCGATCTCGGGATAGCCCTCGCGATCGGCCTGACGGCTCATCGCCAGGTACATGCCCACCTCGGTGCACTCGCCCATGAAGTGGTTCTGGAGACCCTCCCAGAGCTCCTTGCTGGCGCCCTTGCCGTCACCGATCTTGTGCTCGGTAACGAAATCGAGGTCACCCTCCTGCTCTACAACCTCTACGAACTTATCCTTGCCGACTTTGCACATCGGGCACTGCTCGGGTGCCTCGGGACCTTCGTGAATGTACCCGCATACGGTACAACGCCATTTCTTTGCCATAGTTTTCAAGTTGTTAGTTTGGTATGTCAAGTGTGTGTGTTTCGTTTTAATCCGATGCAAAGATAACGATTCGCCGGGAAGTTTCCATATAAAACCGATTGTCTTTTTTTATGCAACCATAAGCACCGCTTATACCCTTCGCGCACGGGCATGGGAAGACGCGCATGCCAGGCGGCAGACAGCCTGCAAGCTGCGCGGACGCGGGACGGGGAGGTTCAGCTCCGGCGGTCGATCGTCTCCTCGATCAGGGCCACGTCGGCCGAGTCCTTGACGAGCACCCGCTTGTCGGCGTCGAACAGGTAGAGCGACGGGATGGCCCGCAGGTCGTAGAGGCCCGAATCGCGGACCACGCATCCCGGGTCGCGGGCATTGATCCACGCCGGAGGGATCTCGCCGGCATGGGCCCGCCAGGCGTCGAGCTCCTCGTCGGGATAGAGCACCAGCACGGCGAGCCGTCCCCGCTCGATCATTTCGGAGAGCATCGGCGACGAGGCGATCTGCTCGCGCACCTCGCGGCAGAGGGCGCATCCGGGATTGGAGACGAACAGCAGGACGTACTCCGACCGCAGCCCGTAGAGGCTGCCCCGCTCGAAGGTGATCCGCTCGAAGGTGAAATCGTTGGCCGGCTGCCCCACGCGGTTCTGCATCGCCATCTTCAGGGCATACTCCGGGGCCAGCCGCTCGTATGCGTCGTACCACGGGGCGGCGAGCACGGCCTGCAGCACGGGGATGTAGAACTCGTCGTTGCGCAGCGGCGAGTTGGGGTCGTGCAGCACCTCGTCGGCCAGCATGGCGAAGTAGTCGAGCATGGGGCGCGACGCCGAAGCGCGGCGCATGAGCGAATCGATCGGCGCCGGGTCGTTCGGGCGGTCGGAGATCAGCGCCACATAGCGGACATAGGCCTCGACGAGCTGCAGCGTGTCGGCCCGGGCGAGGAAGAGCGTGTCCGAAAAATCGAAGTTGTCCCAATAATGCCACCGAAGGTAGTCGCGCTGCTCGTCGGGCGACATCCGCGCGGGAGCGAGTGCCGGAAGGAAGACCCGCGGCGCGTCGGAGGCCGTATCGGCGGCCTTGCGGCGGGACGATCCGCCGCCGCACGAGGCGAGGCACAGGGCGGCAAGCAGGATGGACAGGATGCGTTTCATGGCTGTCAGGAAGTGGTTCGGGAGCAAATATACGGAAAAAATTGCACGGTAGTTGCACCGGTTGCAGCGTTCAAAAACAAAATCGACACGTTATGAATGGAAAGAAAACTTCCGTCGGCACGGGGTTCAAGCTGAGCGTCATGACCCTGGCCATCATGAACGTCACGGCGGTGGTGAGCCTGCGGGGCCTGCCGGCCGAGGCGGTCTACGGACTCTCGTCGGCGTTCTATTACCTGTTCGCCGCCGTCGTCTTCCTCATCCCGACGGCGATGGTCGCCGCCGAGCTGGCCGCCATGTTCTCCGACAAGCAGGGCGGCGTGTTCCGCTGGGTGGGCGAGGCCTTCGGGGCCCGCACGGGCTTCCTGGCCATCTGGCTCCAGTGGATCGAATCGACGATCTGGTACCCCACGGTGCTCACCTTCGGGGCCGTCTCGATCGCCTTCATCGGCATGAACGAGACACACGACATGACGCTGGCCTCGAACAAGGTCTTCACGCTGGCCGTGGTGCTGGCCATCTACTGGGCAGCGACGTGGATTTCGCTCAAGGGCCTGGGCTGGGTCGGCAAGATCAGCAAATGGGGCGGCATGATCGGCACGATCATCCCCGCCGGGCTGCTCATCGTGCTGGGCATCGTCTACCTGGCCACCGGAGGGCACAACCACATGGACCTCTCGCAGGGATTCTTCCCCGACCTGACCCGGCTCGACAACCTGGTGCTCGCCAGCGGCATCTTCCTCTTCTACGCCGGCATGGAGATGATGGGCATCCACGTCATGGAGGTCCGCGACCCGGGGCGCAACTACCCCAAGGCAATCATCATCGGTTCGCTGGTGACGGTCTGCATCTTCGTACTGGGCACCTTCTCGCTGGGCTTCGTGATCCCGGCCAAGGAGATCAACCTCACGCAGTCGCTGCTCATCGGCTTCGACAACTACCTGCGCTACCTGCACCTCTCGTGGGCCTCGCCCGTAATCGCCGTGGCACTGATGTTCGGCGTGCTGGCCGGCGTGCTGACCTGGGTGGCCGGCCCGTCGAAGGGTATCTTCACCGTGGGCAAGGCGGGCTACCTGCCGCCCTTCTTCCAGAAGACCAACCGCAACGGCGTGCAGCGCAACATCCTGCTCATCCAGGGCGGTCTGGTGACACTGCTGGCCCTACTCTTCGTGGTAATGCCCTCCGTGCAGTCGTTCTACCAGATCCTCTCGCAGCTCACCGTGCTGCTCTACCTGATCATGTACATGCTCATGTTCGCGGCGGCGATCGTCCTGCGCTACCGCATGAAGTCGGCGCCGCGCCCCTTCCGCCTCGGGAAGGGCAACGGCATGATGTGGTTCATCGGTTCGCTCGGCTTCTGCGGCTCGCTGCTGGCCTTCGTATTGAGCTTCGTGCCGCCCGGGCAGATTGCCACGGGAAGCAGCGCCGTGTGGTACTCGGTGCTCGTCATCGGCTGTCTGGTCATGGTCGGCGCCCCGTTCGTGATCTACGCCCTGCGCAAACCCTCGTGGCGTGACCCGAAGGCTGCCGCCGACTTCGCCCCGTTCCACTGGGAGGAGACCCCGGACAAGGGCAGCCCCGCCACCGCAACGGATTCGGCACATACAATCAAGAACCGCAAATCGGACAAATCATGATACGAAAAATCGACGCACACACGGTTCGGGAGGCCGTCGAAGAGGCCTACCGGCACTGCAAGGAGGAGAGCGGCGGCCGGAACGCCGACTACATCCCCTACCTGGCGGGGGTTCCCGCCCATCTGTTCGGCATCGCGGCCTGCCTGCCCGACGGATCGGTCATCACCGCCGGCGATACGGAGTACGCCTTCGGCATCGAATCGGTGTCGAAGGTCCCCACGGCGCTGCTGGCCATGGAGCAATACGGCGCCGGACAGCTGCTGCACAAGATCGGCGCCGACGCCACGGGGCTGCCCTTCAACTCGATCATGGCGATCCTGCTCGAACGCGACCATCCCTCGACGCCGCTGGTAAACGCCGGGGCCATCGCCGCCTGTTCGATGATCCGCCCGACGGGCGATGCCGACGCGAAGTGGGCGGCGATCCGGGGCTTCATCGGCGAACTGGCCGGATCAGAGGTCGAGGTGATCGACGAACTCTACCGTTCGGAGTCGGCGACCAACTTCAACAACCGCTCGATCGCCTGGCTGCTGCGCAACTACGAACGCATCTACGACGATCCGGAGCTCTCGCTCGACCTCTACACGCGGCAGTGCTCGCTCGGCGTGACGGCCCGACAGCTTGCCGTGGCGGCCGCGACGATTGCCGGCGGCGGAGTGAACCCCACGACCCGCCGGAGGGTCTTCAAGGCGGAACTCACGCCGAAGATCACGGCGCTGATGGCCACCGTCGGGTTCTACGAACACACGGGCGACTGGCTCTTCACGACGGGGCTCCCGGCCAAATCGGGAGTCGGCGGCGGCATCATGGGCGTCGTCCCGGGCGTGCTGGGCATCGCGGCCTTCGCGCCCCCGCTCGACGGGGCGGGCAACTCGGTCAAGGCGCAGAAGGCGCTGGCCCGCATCGCCGCCCGGCTCGACCTGGGGGTCTTCCACCCGACGCACTGCATTCCGGCATCAGCAGAAGCCGCAACGGTCTGAACGTCCGCTGCGGGACCGGTCCCGGAGAAGGAGGAGCAACCCGCTCCGGGCAGGTTCCGTCCGGACGCTCCGTCCCCGAGGTCCAACGAACGGAAGAGCCCCGCATCACGATGATGCGGGGCTCTCACGTACACGCTTTCCGGAAAGGTTATGCCACGGGGCTCTTCACACAGGCCCGGATGCACGCCGCGATGCGGTCCACGTCGCCGTCCGTGACCATCGGCCCGGCCGGAAGGCAGAGTCCCCGCCCGAAAAGGCGCTCGGCCGTGCCGTTCACATAGCACGGATTGCCGGCATAGACCGGCTGCAGGTGCATGGGTTTCCACAGCGGGCGGGTCTCGACGCCCTCCGCATCGAGCCGGAGGCGCAGCTCCTCGCAGGTGGTTCCCGACACGGCCGGATCGACGAGGATCGTGCAGAGCCAGAAGTTCGAGTTCCACCGGCTGTCGTGGTTGTCCGCGAGGGTGATGCCCGGCACGCCGGCAAAAGCGGCGGCATAGCGCGCATGCACCCTCCGGTGGTGGGCGATGTGGGCGTCGAGCACGGTCATCTGCCCGCGGCCGATGCCGGCGCAGATGTTCGACATGCGGTAGTTGTAGCCGATCTGCTCGTGCTGGTAATAGGGGAACGGCTCGCGGGCCTGCGTGGCGAAGAACATCGCCCGGCGTCGGGTCTCGTCGTCGGGGACGATCAGCGCACCGCCGCCCGAGGTGGTAATCATCTTGTTGCCGTTGAACGACAGCGCACCCAGTGCCCCGAACGTGCCGCACTTGCGCCCCTCGAACTCCGAGCCAAGGGCCTCGGCGGCATCCTCCAGCACCGGGATTCCATACCGTTCGGCCACGCGGCAGATGGCGTCGATATCGGCCGGCATGCCGTAGAGGTGCACGGGGATGATGGCCTTCGGCTTGCGGCCGCGGCGGGCGATCCGGTCACGGATGGCCTCCTCGAGCAACTCGGGATCCATGTTCCAGCTCCGGGGTTCGCTGTCCACGAAGACGGGCGTCGCCCCGAGGTAGACGGCCGGATTGGCCGAGGCACAGAAGGTGAACGACTGGCAGATGACCTCGTCGCCCGGGCCGACCCCCAGCAGCACGAGCCCCAGGTGGATGGCCGCCGTGCCGGCCGAGAGGGCCACGACCCGTTTTCCGCCGCCGAGGAAGGCCCCGAGCTCCTCCTCGAAGGCATTCACATTGGGGCCGAGCGGCACCACCCAGTTGGTGTCGAACGCCTCGCGGATGAAATCCTGTTCCCGGCCGCTCATGTGGGCCAGGCACAAATACACGCGTTTGTCCATAGGTTTGCGGGATTGTTTTCGATATGCACGGGTGCGATCCGTGCAAAACCCGCTCCAAAGCAGTGCGCCGCGCGGTCCGAAAAGCGTCCCGGGAGGGCCCTCCGGCAGCGGGTTGCCCACTCCGCAAAAACGAACGGAGACCTCCGCGTGGCGGAGGCCTCCGTTACCTGAACCGGCCGGGCGGCGTGGCCGCCCCCCGATGTCGTTACTCCTGCTCGCCTACGGCGCGGAACAGCGCGACGTCCTCCGTCGTGGAGGCCATCACGTAGCCGTAAGCCTCGGCCACCTTGCCGGCGGCGAGTTTCGAGAAGATGCGGGCCGAAGCCACGTAATCCTCCGACTCGCCGGCCTGACGGGCCAGCAGGTAGGTGATGATGATGTGTCCTGCGGTCTCGACCAGACGGCGGGCATGGAAGTCCTTGAACCCGGCGCACTCCTTGTCGCCGGCCTCGACATGGGCCACCATCTCCCGGAACTTCGCCGTCCACTCCGCGGCCCTGGCCACCACGGGCTGCATTGCCTCCGAATACTCCCCGGCGGCATAGCGCTCGATCTGCTCGAGGAACGTGCCCTTCGTCACGGCGTTGATCGCCGCAACGACCTGCAGCTGCGAGGTTCCCTCGTAGATGTTCATGATGCGGGCGTCGCGGTAGAGGCGCTCGCACGGATAGTCCTTCATGAAGCCCGAGCCGCCGTGGATCTGGATGGCGTCGTAGGCCAGCTGGTTGGCGTATTCCGATGAGAAGAGCTTCACCAGCGGGGTGAAACCGTCGGCCAGGCGGTTGTAGAACTTCATCTCCTGGCGCTCCTCGGCTTCGAGCGAACGTTCGTGCGAGATGTGCATGTACTGCTTGTAGACCTCCACGAAACGGGCCGTCTCGTAGAGCAGCGCGCGGGCGCCCTGCAGCTTGGCCTTCATGTTCGAGAGCATCTCCGAAACGGCGGCGAACTGGATGATCGGCTTGCCGAACTGGGCGCGCTCCTGCGCATACTTCAGCGCCTCGCGGTAGGCAGCCTCGCACAGACCCACCGACTGCGCGCCGATACCCAGACGGGCGGCGTTCATCAGCGACATGACGTACTTGATCAGACCCATCTTGCGGTCGCCCACAAGCTGTGCCGGAGCGTTCGTGAAGACCAGCTCGCACGTGGGCGAGCCCTTGATGCCGAGCTTGTTCTCGATGCGGCGCACCTTCACGCCGCCGTCGCGCTTGTCATGAACGAGCATCGACAGGCCGCGGGCGTCGGTCGTTCCCTCCTCGGTACGGGCCAGGACGAGCGAAACCTCGCCGTCGCCGTTGGTGATGAAGCGCTTCACACCGTTCAGGAGCCAGGTCTGCCGCTCCTCCGACCAGGTGGCCTTGAGCATCACGGCGCCCAGGTCCGAACCGGCATCGGGCTCCGTGAGGTCCATGGCGCAGGTCGCGCCGGCCGACACCCACTTGAGGAACTTCTCCTTCTGCTCCTCCGAGGCGAACTCGTTGAGCGTCTCGGCGCAGTCCTGCAGGCCCCAGATGTTCTCGAAGCCGGCATCGGCACGGGCCACCATCTCGTTGGCCATGACGAAGCAGATGAGCGGGAAGTTCAGACCGTCGTACTTGCGCGGGAGAGTCATGCCGCTCAGTCCGGCATCGACCACGGCCTTCATGTTGCGGACCGTACCCGAGGCGTACTCCACGTGGTCGTTCACCACGCGCGGGCCCTCGTGGTCCACACCCTCGGCATTCGGGGCGATCACGTCGCCGCACACCTCACCGGCAATCTCGAGCACGCGGCGGTACGAGTCCATTGCATCGTCGAAATCCTGCGGCGCATAGTCGTACAGCTCCTTATCGGCAAACCCGCGCTCCTTCAGCTCCACGATCTTCCGCATCAGCGGATGATTCAGATGGAACTGCAAATCCTTGTTATCTGAAAAGAAATTAGCCATTACTTCGAGTTTTGCTTATAGTATTTGATCATCTTGGGGATAATTTCGTTCACGTCGCCCGTGATGGCATAGTCGGCGATCCGGTTGATCGGCGCCTCGGGGTCGGTGTTGATCGAGATGACCATCGACGACTGGTCCATGCCGGCCGTGTGCTGGATCTGTCCCGAAATGCCGCAGGCGATGTAGAGCTTCGGACGCACCGTGACGCCGGTCTGTCCCACCTGACGGGCATGCTCCGTGAATCCGGCATCGACCGCCGCACGGCTTGCACCCACCTCGGCGCCCAGCACGTCGGCCAGTTCGTGCACCAGACGGAAATTCTCCTTCGACCCCATGCCGTAGCCGCCGGCCACGATGATCGAAGCGCCCTTGATGTCGATCTTGCGCTCCTCGATCTGGCGGTCGATGATCTTCACCGCCAGGTCCGTATCCTTGACGTATTTCCGCCAGTCGATCGCCTTCACCTCTCCGGCTGCGGGCTGTGCGGCGTACTCCTTGCGCATCACGCCCTCGCGGACAGTGGCCATCTGCGGGCGGTGGTCCGGATTGACGATCGTGGCGATGATGTTGCCGCCGAAGGCCGGGCGGATCTGGTAGAGGAGGTTCTTATACTCGGTGCCCGTCTTGGCGTCCTTGTGGTCGCCGATCTCGAGCTGCGTGCAGTCGGCCGTCAGGCCGCTGTGCAGCGCCGACGATACGCGCGGCGCGAAGTCGCGGCCTACGGGCGTGGCGCCGAAGAGCGCGATCTGGGGTTTCTCCTCCTCGATCAGCCCGCACATCACGGCCGTATGGGGCAGCGTGCGGAAGGGGTTGAAAATCTTGTCGTCGGCGACCCATACCGTATCGGCGCCGTAGCGGGCCAGCTCCTGTTCGATGCCGGCGAGGTTCTCGCCCAGCACCACGGCTTCGAGTTTCACGCCGAGCGTCGTGGCCAGTTCGCGGCCCTTGGTCATCAGTTCGAGGCACACCTCGGCGGCCTTGCCGCCCTCGTTCTCGATATATACGAATATGTTGTTCATCTCCTATGCACGTATTAACCGAGCGTGTGGCTCGCGATAAGTTCGACCATCAGTGAATTGATATCCTCGTCGGCAGCGGTGAGCTTCTTGGCCTCCTTGGCCTGGAAAACCACGTTCTCGATCTTCTTGACCTTCGTGGGCGAACCCTGAAGGCCGAGCTGCTGCGGGTCGGGATCGATGTCGGCGGCAGCCCACTCGACGATCTGCAGGTAGGGCTTCGCGGCGGCGCGCCGTGCGGCTTCCGATTCGGGCGCCGCGGCGATTTCAGACCCGGAGAGGGCGAATTTGCAGGTCATCACGCGCTTGGCGTTGCGCGGACGGCACTCGGGAGCCGAGGCGTTGACCGTAATGACAGCCGGGACGGGGCACTCGACGGTCTCGGTGCCGCAATTCAGGCGGCGCCGGATAACCAGCGTGCTGTCCTTGATGTCGAGGATCTCTTCGGCATAGGTAACCTGCGGCAGGCCGAGTTTCTCAGCCACCTGGGGGCCGACCTGCGCCGTATCGCCGTCGATGGCCTGGCGGCCGGCGAAAATGATGTCGGGCCGGATCTTTTTCAGGGCGCACGACAAGGCGTACGACGTGGCGAGCGTGTCCGAACCGGCGAATTCGCGGCCCGAAAGCAGGTAACCGCCGTCGGCGCCGCGGAACATCGCGTCGCGGATGATGTCGGCGGCGCGCTGCGGACCCATCGTAAGGATATGAACCGTGGAACCCGCCACACGGTCCTTGAGCCGCAGGGCGGCTTCGAGCGCATTGAGGTCCTCGGGATTGAAGATGGCCGGCAGCGCCGCGCGGTTGACCGTCCCTTCGGGAGTCATCGCGTCCTTGCCTACGTTGCGGGTATCGGGAACCTGCTTGGCCAAAACAAGAATTTTGAGGTTTTGTTGTTGCATATAAGTAAGTAATGGTTATATATTGAATCCTTTTCCTTCTTTCACCGCTGTTGTCGCGGCGTTCCGTCGCGTTCGCGAATCTGCCCCGCCCCAAGCCCTCCCGCGGGAGGGACTTACGGCGTAAAACACGCCCCGTTTCTGCTTGGGCGGCTCGGCAATCCGCAAGCGACTGCCCCCGCCTGTCGCCGCAGTTGTCGCGACGCGACCGGGTCGTCAACCGGGATTTCGACCGAAACGCGGACGGGCGGAAATCACACAAAAACGCATCCCTAACCTGCCACGGGGCAGCCGGGATGCGCGGTTGCTTATCGGACGATCGTTTCGCCGCGGTCGGGACCTACGGAGATGATCTTCACAGGGACGCCCGTCTGCC
>ERZ857984.520-NODE-520-length-44835-cov-5.684904_pt1 | contig 44835 bp, 39 predicted proteins | sample MGYA00519914_ERZ857984 | MGnify/ENA primary metagenome ERZ857984 (study PRJEB31778, sample SAMEA3449417) | human gut metagenome | biome: human gut; feature: human-associated habitat; material: faeces | place: United Kingdom | collected 2010/2012 ... | reverse complement strand
GGGCGGCAGCCCCCGGCGCGCCGAAACGCAGGGGCGGACCCCCGCGCCCGGCCGGGCAGCGCGGCGCCCCCAAGCTGCCGCTCTATTTGCTGGGGGGGCTGTTTGCCCTGCTGCTGGTGAGCCTGGCGGTGTGGGGATTTGCGGGCGGCAGGCTGAAGGAACTTTTTGACGGCGGCCAGGCGGCGCCGGGCGCTGTTTCGGGGGCTGTTTCGGGCGCAGCGCCCGCGGAGGATGCACAGCTTGCGGTAAAGGCCGGGCAGGACTGGCCCGCCCAGGTGGGAGACCGGCTGGTGGGGCAAAAGCCCCAGCGGGTGGTGAGCCTTTCGCCCATGGTGACCGAGGCGCTGCTGAGCCTGCCGGGGCACGGGGCGCTGTGCGGCGTGACCGAATACTGCGACGACCGGGGCCGGGGGCTGGCCACGGTGGGCACCCCGCTTTTGCCCCGGCCCGAGGCCATTCTGGAGCTTGCGCCCGAGTATGTGCTGTGCCAGACCCCCCTTGCCGACGGGGTGAAAGAGCAGCTGGAACAGGGCGGGGCGCGGGTGATCCAGCTTTTGAGCCCCACCGACCTGGAAAGCCTGCGCCGCTTTTACGGCGAGCTGGGCGCGCTTTTGAACGGCAACGAGACCGGCCGGGCCCAGGGGCAGGGAGTGATCGACCGGCTGGCCGACACGCTTGCCAGCTACGACCGGGCGGCCGGGCAAAAGGCCACGGCGCTGCTGCTGCCGGATCTTTCGGGGCTGGCGGCCACGGCCGAGACCGCGGAGTGGGCCCTGCTGGGGCAGGTGTTCCGCCACCCGCTGGAAAGCGAGACCGGCTGGCTGGCCGGGGCCGGGTGCCTGGCGGACGACGACCCGGACAACGACCTGGCCGAGGTGCGGGCGGCCGATCCGGACATTCTGCTGGTGCCGGATACCATTGCGCCCGAGCAGCTGGCAGAGGCCCTGGGGGGCCTGCGGGCGGTGGAGAACGGCGCGGTGGTGTACATTGATTACGGGCTGGTGGAAGCCTTTTCGCCACGGCTGATCTTTGCGGTGGCCGAGGCGGCAAACCTTGCCTACCCGGAGCTTCAGCCCGCGGCCCGGCCCGCCGACGAAAGCGGAAAAAAACCTTGACTTACCGGCAGTTTGGTGTATACTGGATACATAAGAAATATTCCTATTTAATGGGAAGAGAAAATGAACAGTTGGAGGTTTTTACAATGGATTTGAAGGGTTCCAAGACCGAAGCCAACCTGATGGCCGCGTTTGCCGGCGAGAGCCAGGCCCGCAACAAGTATACCTACTACGCTTCCAAGGCCAAAAAGGACGGCTACAACGAGATCGCCTCGGTGTTCGAGGAGACCGCGAACAATGAAAAAGAGCACGCCAAGATCTGGTTCAAGCTGCTGCACGACGGCGCTGTGCCCGATACCCTGACCAACCTGGCCGACGCCGCCGCGGGCGAAAATTACGAGTGGACCGACATGTACGCCGGGTTTGCGGCGACCGCCAAGGAAGAGGGCTTTGACAAGATCGCCAGCCTGTTTACCATGGTGGGGGCCATTGAGAAGGAGCACGAGGCCCGTTACAAGGAAGTGGCGGAGCTGCTGAAGGAGGGCAAGCTGTTTGCCCGCGAGACCGAGCAGGTGTGGATCTGCACCAACTGCGGCCACATCCACATTGGCAAGCACGCCCCCGAAAAGTGCCCGGTGTGCGACCACCCGCAGGCCTATTTTGTGCTGCGCGCCGAGAATCACTGAAACGCCGCAGCGCCGGCGGTTTAAACTGCATTTTGCCGCAAAGGGCCGCCCCGGGAGGGGCGGCCCTTTGCGCTGCCCGGTGGCCTGCCGCGGCGAAAGGGGCGGCGGGCAAAACAGGAAATACTCTTGCGAATGGCCCCCTGGGGCATTGCGCCGGGCCCATTTTGCGGGTATACTAAAGCGTACCGGTAAATTTTAAAAGGCGAGAGGAAAGGGAACCCGAGCTTGTTCATGGATGTTTTGCTGGACGCGCTGATCGACAGCCTGAAAATGCTGCCGTTCCTGTTTGCGGCCTATTTGATGATTGAATACATTGAGCGCCGCCAGGGCGAGCGGATTGAGGCCGCGCTGGCGGGCGGCGGGCACTGGGGCTTTGTGCCCGGCGCGCTGCTGGGCTGCGTGCCCCAGTGCGGTTTTTCGGCCATGGCCGCGAACTTTTACGGCAGCCGGGTGATCACCCTGGGCACGCTGATGGCGGTGTTCCTGGCCACCAGCGATGAGGCGGTGCCCCTTTTGCTGGCCGTGCCCGAGCAATGGCCTCGGCTGGCGGCGCTGCTGGGCATTAAGGTGGTGCTGGCGCTGGCGGCGGGCTTTTGCCTGGACATTGCGCTGCGGCGCTTTTTGCCCGAAGGGGTGCGGGGCGGCTACACCGGCCACGCGGGCGAGGTGGACTGCCACGAGCAGCATGAGGCGCAGCAGGGTATTTTGCGGGCGGCTTTGGCCCACACCCTGAACATTTTTTTGTGGGTGTTCGGGTTCAGCCTTGCCATCGGCTTTGTGATGGAGTGGGTGGGCGCCGAGGCGTTCACCGGCTTTTTGGCGGCCATGGGGCCCTTGCAGCCCGTGTTTGCGGCGCTGATCGGCCTGGTGCCCAACTGCGCGGCCAGCATTTTGCTGACCCAGCTGTACCTTTCGGGCTCGATCACCTTCAGCGCGGCGGTGGCGGGGCTTGCCAGCGGCGCGGGCGTGGGGCTGGTGGTGCTGTTCAAGGCAAACCCCAGCGTGAAGCAGAACCTGTTCATCACCGGCCTTTTGTGGGCCATCGGCGCGGCGGCAGGGCTTTTGCTGCAGCTGCTGGGGCTTTAAGAACCGGCGGCCGTTTTGGGGCGGAGCGATTCAAAAACGGGCGGAAGCATGGAAATGCTTCCGCCCGTTTTCAGATTTGCCCGGCCCGGCAGGTGTGCCGCGCCGGCACGCGCTTACAGCTTTTCAGCGGTGAGCAGGTAGGAAAGGGGAAAGCCCTTTCCATCGTAGGCGTCGGAAAGGCCGACGTCGTAATCGAATTCTTCCAGCTTGCGGATGCGCATTCCGGCGCTGCTGACGGCGGTGACGATGCGCCCCATGGTGTGGGAAAAGCTGGTGAAGGTTTTGGAATGGTACTGCTCGGACATATAGCCCATGCCCTCGTTTTCGACCCAGGGTTCGTTCCGGAAATAGGAGTAAACGACCTGGTTCGGGTGCGCGGGGTCAAATTCGGGCTCGCCCGGCATGGGCAGCATGTTCATGACAGGGTGAAAATCGTGGATGAACAAAACGCCGCCGGGCTTTAAGCAGGCCGCGACCTTTTGAAAGAGCGGGTCCAGGTCCTTGAACCAGGTGATCGCGCCGATGGTGAACAGGATGAGATCGAACTGCCCGTGGTACTGGGCGCCGATGTCCAGAATATTGCAGGCGACAAAGCTGCAATTTTGGATGTTGGCCTTCTGCGCGGTGGCGCGGGCCTGCTGCAGAATGTTTTCGGCGATATCGAACCCCACGCCCCCGGCGGCGCCGAGCTGCATGAGGGACAGCAGCTCCCGCCCGTTGTTGCAGCAGAACTGTGCCACGCGCTTGCCCTTAAGATCCAGGGCGCGAAACTCCGCCGCCGCATCGCTGCAGAAAAAGGGAAGGGTTTCGTGCAGCAGCCGGAGGTGATTTTCGTCGCCCCAGCCCTCGCGCTTGTGGTCAAAGGCCTCTTCCCAGGCCGCTTTGTTGTTCAGAATATAATCCATTTTATGCTCCTTTTGGAGAGCTAGCTGAAAAGCGCCCTCCGCTTGTTGTTGGTTTGTTCCATATCCGTTTCCTCCTTTCAGGTTTATTATGTTAATACCATGCGGTATGTAACCGAATGAATGATTTGCCGTTTTGGCACAAAAAAACGCCCTTCCCGTTTCCAGGAAGGGCGCAAAAACCTTACGTTCAGGCCAGGCTGACATTCACAGCGCGCAGCTTGTTGGGGTTCTTGGGATCGGTCTCGGTGTCGAACGTCACCTTCTGGCCGTCTTCCAGGGTCTTGTGGCCGGGCATCATGATGGCGGAGAAGTGCACAAACACGTCGTCGCCGCCGTTGTCGTTGGAGATGAAGCCGAAGCCCTTTTCGTTGTTAAACCATTTCACAGTACCGTTATTCATTCTGGTACCTCCTAAAAAATATTATATTCGTACGTTCAGAACATCGATCGACTGACAGTAAAAGGAAGCCGGGGCCGCCTTTTACGCACGCCGCCCGCTTGCCGGAAGGGCTTTGGCCGGGGTGCTTTTAGAGCAGTTTCTATTGCAGAGCAATAAAAAACTCACATGCTTTTGTAATTCATTCAACGGGCAAATGACTTACAAAAACATGTGAGTTCAAATGTACATTTGGTAGAATACTTGCTTAGTATAGCACGCGGAAGGAGAAATAGCAAGGCCTTTTTTAAAAAAAGGAAAATCTTTCTTGCGGCGGGCCGAAAAAGCGGCTCAAAAGGCATGGGAGAAGCCACAAAATTTGCACGATTATCTTTTTCGCTATTTAACAATTGTTCTCGCGAAGCCGCCGCGCTATAATGAAATCAACGAAAGTTTCCCTTTCTGAAAGGAGAGTTTTATTTATGATTCTAAAAAATGGACAGGTTTTCACCGCTCTGGGCCGCTTTTTGACCGCCGACGTGGAGCTTGAGGGCGACCGCATCAAGCAGGTGGCCCCTGCGGGCACCCTGCACGGCGCCGAGGAGATCGACGCCGCCGGCAAATACGTGACCCCCGGCTTCGTGGACATTCACATCCACGGCGCGGCTGGCGCCGACTTCTGCGACAGCGTGGACGGCAGCCAGGAATACGTGAAGACCATGCAGAAATACCTGGGCAGCCAGGGCGTGACCAGCTTTATGGGCACCACCATGGCGTTCAGCGAGGAGATTCTGAACGACATTTTTGCCGCGGTAAAGCCCCTGTTCAACCAGGAGGCCCAGGGGGCGGTGCTGCGGGGCGTGAACATGGAGGGCCCCTTCTTCAATAAGGCCAAAAAGGGCGCCCAGGCTGAAAAATACATCATTGACCCCGACTGGGAGATGTTCCAGCGCCTTTGGCAGACCAGCGGCGGGAACATCCGGCTGGTGGACGTTGCGCCCGAGCTGCCCGGCGCGGTGGAGTTCATCCGCAAGGCCAGCGAGCTGTGCACCGTTTCCATCGCCCACACCTCGGCCACCTACGAGGAGGCCAAGGCGGCGTATGCAAACGGCGCGAGCCACACCACCCATCTGTTCAACGCCATGCCCGCCTTCACCCACCGTGCCCCCGGCGTTGTGGGCGCGGCGGCCGACGACGCGGCCCATGTGGAGATGATCTCGGACGGCATCCACCTGCACCCGGCGGTGGTGCGCGCGGTGTTCGCCCTGTTCGGGGCCGAGCGGGTGTGCCTGATCAGCGATTCCATGCGGGCCTGCGGCATGCCCAACGGCGAGTACAGCCTGGGCGGCCAGAAGGTGTTCATGAACGACGGCCTGGCCACCCTGGAGGACGGCACCATTGCGGGCAGCGCCACCTGCCTGGCCGAGTGCTTCCGCCGCGCCGTGAAGTTCGGCGTGCCCCTGGAAAGCGCGCTGCGCGCCGCCACCATCAACCCGGCGCAGGCGGTGGGCCTGTTTGACGAGCTGGGCAGCGTGACCGCGGGCAAGCGCGCCGACGTGCTGGTGCTGAACAAGGACCTGCAGCCCGAGCACATCTTCATCGGCGGCAAAGAGCTGTAAAAAATGATCATAAAAAAGCCCTTCACTGTTTAAAGCGGGAGCCGGTTAAGGAAACTTTTTTAGTTTTGTGATAAGCAGCGTAATGTACGAGAGTATGTTACGCTGCTTTTCCTTTCAGTTCGAGTTGCGCCACAAGCTGTGTTGCACCAACTTCCCCGATAAAGGTATAGTAGATGTCAATTTTCTGCTGGCGGTGGCCGCTGCTCTTGTCACCCTCATGGATAACAATTTTCTCTATCAGATCGTGAAGCATACCACGGGAGAGTTCTTCAAAAGAAGTGTACTTCCTGGCCATCTTCAAGAAGCTGTCTATTTTAATGACCTTGCTTTCAGCTTCATTGACCTGTTTCTGAATATCTGCGATTTCAGAACATGTATCGCGCTGTTCTTTCTCATAGTCTGCTGACAGTTTTTTGAACCGTTCGTCAGACAGCTTTCCACTTATATTGTCCTCATAAAGCCGTTTGATGATGTTATCCAACTCACCAATCCGACGCTCCTTTGCAGCCAGTTCCTTTTTCATGGACTGTATCTGCTTCTGCTGTTCCTTTGCGGAGCGATTCATTAAACGCCGGACAAATTCCTGTTCGTTTTCAAGTGCAAAAGTAACTGTCTGCTTTAGGTTTTCCAATACCAGATTTTCCAGAACCACTGCTCTGATGTAGTGCATGGTACAGCTATTTGTCCGGTCACGGTATTTCCCACAGCAATAGCATTCCTGATTTTTACTGATATTCTGTCCACGGTGAGCGCGGAGTGGAGAACCGCAGTCCGCACAGAACAGCAAACCAGAGAACAATGCCATTTCTCCCTGCTTGGTAGGACGTGGCCGCCCCTCCCGCAGTCGCTGAACCTGCTCCCAAACCTCTTGCTCTACCAGCGCCGGGTGAGTATTCTCAAAAATCATCTGCTGATCCTCCGGGGTAGGCAGCCGCTTCTTGAATTTATAAGACTTGGAGTAGGTTTTGAAGTTGACCGTGTGGCCCAAATATTCCTTATATTCCAGAATGTTGGCAATCGTACTGTCAGACCAGTTATACGGTGCTTCCGGGTGGTAGTTCCGCTTTTTCCCTGTCCGTCGGAATGCCAGCGTACCAGGTGTGGGGATTTTTTTCTTGGTCAGGATATTTGCTATCCGAACCGGCCCCAGTCCCTGTGTGGCCAAATCAAACATTAGCTTGACTACCCAGGCCGCTTCCGGATCGGGAACAAGCTGACCACCTTCGCCCTTAATATAGCCATAGGGAGGGTTGCTGCTTATCCGTTGCCCGGACATACCTTTCATTCGCTTGACCGCCCGTTGCTTCTTTGAGCAGTCACGGGCATACCATTCATTGAACAGATTGCGGAACGGGGTCAGGTCATTTTCGCCCTTTTGAGAATCTACACTGTCATTGACAGCAACAAAGTGAACCTCATATTCCGGGAAGATCATTTCCGTATACATGCCTACCTGCAAGTAGTCACGGCCAAATCGCGACATATCCTTGATAATGACCCTTTTTACTAAACCGGCCCGCACGTCAGCTACCATTCTTTGAAAATCAGGGCGGTCAAAGGTCGTGCCGGAATAGCCATCATCAACATAAAATCGGTAATTGGTGAAGCCGTTTTCTTTGCAATACCTTTTCAGCATTTCTTTCTGGTTTTGGATACTGTTGCTGTCACCGTCATTTGCGTCGTCCACAGATAACCGGCAGTACAGGGCAGTCAAAGCGTCCAGGCTCAACACGTTGTGGTATGAGAGCATTTCAGTCATATTTGCCTTCATTGTGCCGCACCCCCTTTCAGGAGTGCATACAGGCGTTGATCCCGTTCCCGCTTCCACTGGTTAAGTGAAATATCCTGGCTTAACACATAGAGCGTTGTTCCCTGGGTGTCGGCATAGTCAATAAGTTCGTCAGCAAGGAACAAATCACGGCTGAGCCGGGAAAAATCCACAGCAGCCACAATAGCATATTTCCGGTCACCAGAAAGGAATTTCTGAATACCGGGGCGGTCAAGAGTACGGCCAGAAAAGCCGCTGTCCACCAAATAGATGATCTGCTCAGGGGTAAAGCCCTGTTGCTCCGCCCAAAGGGCCAGTCGTTTTTTCTGTGTTAGAATCCCCAAAGTGTTGGCTTGACTGTTTGCCGAATCTACACGGCAATAAAGCGCGATATATTCAATTTTCTTATTGTCCTTTTCGTTCGTCTGTAACATCATATCCTCCAATCCGACGAACTAAAGGGCTTGGATTTATGCCTTTATTATACCGCACCTTTGCCGTCTTAGGAAGCGCTTTTGTGCATTAAAGTGTTAAATTTTTATTAACTGATGTACCCAGGCCAGCTTCACGATCAATCAATCGCGCCATTTTGTCGGCAGCAGTTTCTTTGCTGTCCTGATTGAAGAAAGAGTACACAACATAGGTCGTGCCCTTTACCCGGCGCATCATCACAGCGTCCGGTTTCCTATCTTTGTCCATTTTTCACCTGCTTTCTATAAAAAGAGGGCACCGCGCCGGATTGCCTCAGCGCGGGCCTCGGTTATCGTTTTATTTAGTACCGTATTATCTGGACTTGTCGTTGTCCATCGGCTCACCCCCGGTACAGTGGGAACATTCAGATCGTGCCGTGGTTATCCAGCCGGTAGCTGGCGGCCCTCCGCGTTCGGTGAAGTAATGCGTTTTCTACTGTGACAGGTCACGGCAATTTCCAGCCCACCACGGGCCGGGTATCAGCCGCCAAATGACCGCTCAGCCCCTTTGATGTTATCGTATTGACGGACTGCTCTGACCAGTCCGCAGGGGGTCGTGGCGTTTGCGCTATGCGTTGCTCACTGTCACATTCAAAATCTGAATGCTGATATGAACGGATTGCCCGCTGTTTGTCAAGGTCCTGATATAGAAAAGGTCCTCCAATCCCTTTCACTATATAGGAGGGAAAGCGGGCAAAAGTTGATAGTCAGGCGGCAAGATTCTCACGAATTTTTTTCAATGCAGATTTAGCGGAACGCATGACAGCCGCCTTATGGCACCCCTGCATTTTGGCAATCTCCGAGTAAGAGTAACCGTAGGCAAAATGCAGAATAAATCGCTCACGTTGCTGCGGTGGAATATCTTGCAGAACGGCCTGTATTTCCCGCAGCCGTTCTATACGTTCATAGGTTCGTTCCAAAGGCTCCGTCGCCAGTTCAAAAAGCAGGCAGTTGTCAAAGGATCTCCCGTCGATATGTTTCCGGCGCTCATACCTCTGGCGTTCTTCCTGGCGGCGGCTATCCTCATAAACCTTGTAAACGTCCACCGATACCTCGACCTCCAACGGGTGATGATCGGTATTGGAAATTGTAATGATATACATAGGCAGCCCTCCATCATGCAACGCGGAAAAGAGCGACGATCTCTTTCGGTGTCTGCTCTGCATGAGTATCACAGGACTGTTTTTGTTCGCCGCAGGCATAAGGGCAGCTTGCGGCAGCCTGACAAGGTGGCGTAGGGCCAGAAGCCACTGTGATCAGAACAGATTCTCCAGGAGCCAGATGAATTACTTTGATGGTTTTTACCATATAGAACACCTCCGATTTTGTATTAGAGGGCTTGTCCCTCTCATCTATCGGAGATTAGAGAACCTGTAAATTAAAGGGTAACGATATAATTTTCAAAAAAGTTGAATAGGCAAAAGCAAGGGTAGTATCACGGGGATACTACCCTTGCTTTCAACTATTCGTTTAGATATTCCCGGAGCCGGTGGAACGCTCGCTGAAGCAGCAGCGTAACCGCCGCCGGACTGCACTGGAACACTGTTGCAATTTCCTTATACTGATACCCCTCCCAAAAAGCCAATTCAATAGCGTGCCGCTGCCGGTCAGTCAAACGGCGCAGGCCAAAGGCCAGTTTCTCATTTCTGACAGTATCAATAAAATCCTGAATCAGCAGTTCCGAAGTAAAATCCTCTTGAACATATAAAGACCGCTCCTGATATGTAAGTTCTTCACTCATGTTTTCTAAGGAATAGCAGTGATACCGGAACCGGCGGTCAGAATTAGCAATTAAGCGATCTTCATCTTCAATAATCGCTACCCAATCCTCTTCGTTCATAAAACTGTTCTCCTTTCCAATCGGTTTCCTTGTGACAGATTGGAAAGGAGGCCCCCGGCACACGCAGGCGGCAGAAATGCTTAAATTTCGACATATCAAAAAGGCGCGTGTTCCCCGACACGCGCCTTTGAATACATTATAGTTCTTGTTTAGACTGTATTGAAATACACCTGGATGAACATGATAATCCCCATCATAAGCAGGCATTTTTTTAACAAGTTATGCTTGAGACAGGGAATCCAACTGGCCATAAACTCCTCCCCGGAGTGCTGGCCGTTGATGGAATGAGCATGACAAAATACCGCCAGCAGCTACCGTTTTTTTGAGGTGCTGACGGCTCACGCATTCAGATACAGTAAAAATATGTATCGGAATGTAATTCATAAAATTCTATATGTAGTGTAAACTACTATTGAGGAGGACTACAATGCATATATTTTCAAAAAATCTCGGTGATACTGTTTGCAGAGCACGGGAAGAATCCCATATATCTCAAACAGAATTAGCCGAAAAATTGAACCTAGATGTTCGTACCATAATCAATATTGAAAACTATCGTGGAAACCCGAAGCTGGAAGTTCTATTCCCGCTTATACGAGAACTGAAGATTTTACCGGAACAGATATTCTTCCCGGAAAATCAACATACTGATGAAATCAAGGAACGCGCTTTTCTGGAATTGTCTGATTGCAGTGAATTGGAGTTAAAGGCGCTTATTCCTGTAATCCGTTCCGTCAAAGAAGCATTACGGACTAAGGACGATGAAGAAGCAAAATAGCTCTGGTTGATACATTGAAGTCAACCAGGGCTATTCTTTTTCATACTACTGGCTATTCTCAATGTAGAAAGAGTATTTGTGCCATTTTTTTGATTTAGTCTTGTGTAATGGAATTGCGTATAGTACCTATAACGACTATCTCTATTAAGTAATTACCCAGTTTTCAGCATTTTGTCGAATGCTCACAAAGCGTTTATAAACACCATCTTGTGCAATCAATTCATCGTGAGTGCCTTTTTGGACCAGTCTTCCATCATCAATGACAAGGATTTGGTCTGCGTGACGGATTGTATTCAACCTATGAGCAATTGCAATTACTGTTTTTCCCTGTGTTAGACGTGCTAATGCCCGTTGGATTAAATGTTCATTCTCTGGATCAATAGACGCCGTCGCTTCATCCAGCAAAATGATTGGCGCATCCTTTAGTATCGCACGTGCAATCGATATACGTTGTTTTTCACCACCAGACAAGGAGGAGCCTCCCTCTCCAACGATAGTATCATATCCTTCGGGAAGTGCCATAATAAAATCATGACAACATGCTGCCTTTGCCGCAAAAATTATTTCATCCATAGAAGCTTGCGGTTTACCAAAACGTATATTATTTGCAATTGTATCTTGAAACAAATAGACCTTTTGAAAAACCATAGAGATATTTTTCAGTAAATTGTCATAGGTTAATTCTTTTACATTGATTCCGCCGACTATCACAGAACCTTGTTGTACATCCCAAAAGCGAACAATCAAATTCGCTATTGTGGATTTACCTGACCCCGAATATCCAACCAGTGCTGTCATGCTTTGCTCTGGTACGTTAAAAGAGACATCATGGATAACTTCTTCTTCGCCATAAGAAAAGCTGACATTCTGAAATTCAATATCGAATCGTTTTGCCTTTGTATCATTTTCTCCATCCTGCAACGTGTCGATTTCCTTTAGTGCTTCATACCGATTCAGACATGCTTCCATAATCCGAATCTGGCTTGTCAATGAACCTAATGCTTGTACCGGACGAAATAGATGAAAGGCAAAAACCATGAGCATTATTGTAACCGGCAATTCAATATTTCCATGTAAGTAGCGAAAAACAATTAAAAATACCATAATCGCAACGCCAATCGAAAAGCAAAGTTGATATACTAAGTTGGGAAAGGAAAAAGTTTCCTCATATGTAATTGCACGATTACAGGTATCCTTAATTGTATCTTTCATGCGTTTTGCCTTGTCTCCAAACATATGAAATGCCTTGATAACGGAAATTCCCTTTACATACTCCAGAACAGCATCCGTAAGCTGCGCTGATTGCTGTTGACGAATTGCAGACTGCTTACTGCCAACCTTTTGTACCCATTCCAGTACCATCATTGCAATAAATGTAATGATTACGGCTGAAAGGGCAAGTGGCCAATCAATAAATAGGAGAAATAGACAACCAACAAGAATACTGCAATATCCATTCATCACTTTGTCTAACGCTGCCATACCGTGTTCTTCCACAAAAAGAAGATCGACTGTAATTGCAGAAATAATGTTCCCAATATTTCCATCACTAAAATATCCCATCGGAAAACGCTTGAGATAATTGCCTGTGGATAAGCGTTCCCGTTCGCAAATTTTATATCCCGCACCGCTTTCTAAGGCAACAAATATTCTCCTGAATACACATCGGATAATCAGCGAGGAAAGGATTACTATGCCGTAAATAACCGCATGTGTAAAATTTAATGTATTGTTTAGAGCCTGCATAAATATAGAGAGTGAAATAAAAACAGGAACATTAAAAAGCATACTGTCCAAAAAGCTGAACAAAAATGACAGCTTTATCCGCCAAGCATATTTTCCTGAAAAACGCAGTAATCTCATGATAAAATTAAGCATTTGACATTCCCCCCTTTCGCAGATCGGAAATAGCATCTCTGACATTCCATTGGACAGATTGAGTATATGCGTCCCACATTCGCTTGTAGTATGACGAAGCAGTCAATAAATGCGAATGAGTCCCTTGTGCTACGATTTTTCCCTGATCTAAAACAATAATATTATCTGCATTTTGTATCGTAGCCAGCCTGTGCGCAATGACGATTACCGTTTTATCTTTCAAAAGCTGATTCAATGAGCCTTGAATTTTATCCTCATTTTCAGGATCAGTAAAAGAAGTCGCTTCATCTAAAACTACAATAGGAGCATTTTTCAGCATAGCACGTGCAATGGCAATGCGCTGTCGTTGACCACCGGATAGTTTATCACCGGCATCACCAACAACTGTTTCGTATCCTTTCGGAAAGCCCATAATAAATTCATGGCACCAAGCGGCCTTGGAAATAGCTATTACCTCCTTATCGCTGGCACCAGGTCGCCCTATACGGATATTTTCCAAGATACTCGTATTAAAAAGAAATGTATCCTGAGAAACATAACTTGTCATGTCCGACAACGTTTGATAGCTGATATCCCGGATATCGATTCCTCCAATGCGTATAGCACCGTGATTAACATCCCAAAATCGCACTAGTAACTTAGCAAGTGTTGACTTTCCCGCACCAGACTCACCGACAAATGCGGTAACTGTATTCTCCCGCGCAGTAAATGAAACATTGTGCAAAACATTTTCTTCTCCATAGCCAAATGTAATGTTTTCCCCTGTTACATTATGTGACCGGGGGATAGAAGTGACGTTTCCCTCATGTAATTCAATTTCTTTAAAAATCAACTCCAGCTTTTGAGCCTTCACACCGAGTTGTGGAAGCATTGGGATGAACTCAACGATGCGAAGGAGTGATGGCCCCAGGCTCATGGCCAAAAGGCAACATAAAATAAAATCTTCGAGAGTTAGACTCCCGCTCAAATAAAAGCAAATGCCAAATGGAATCATAAATAATAACGTTGCTGGAAGAAATATGCTATATATAGCCATATAATTCCACGAAACGCCAAACCAATCCAGTGTTTGCCGCTTGTACTCCTCAACAGATTCTTTATACTTCTGAAAGGATGAAGTCGTCTGGCTAAACACCTTGATGACCTCCATTCCAGAGATATATTCCACTATCGTTTCATTCATTTTTCTGGAGGCTTTGTAGTATGGTTCCATACGTGTTTTTGCATTGTTCAACATGGCAGCAAACGCAGCAATTCCAATTGGCAGCACTGCGAGGGAAAGCAATGCCATACGCCAATCAATGACTGCCAGAATGAAGGTTGCTATTATACAGGATAAAAGATTTGACAATCCTTCCGGCAGCGTATGAGCAAGGATCAGTTCCATGTCCTCTATATTCTCAATAAACGCCTTTTTCAGTTCTCCGCTCCCTTTTTCCATGATTTTACCCATAGGTATACGAAGCAGCTTATCTGCGAGAGCAATTCTCATATTTGCCAGTGTTTTATAGGCTAGATAATGAGAGGAAGCAAGTCCACGGCTGGTGCTATATGTTTTTAGAACCAAGCAGGCGGCAATACATACCGCTATTACAACGACTGAGGTAATGCCTACATATTTGCCTGAGATGAAATTATTGATTAGGTAATAAACGCCAAAATATGGAGCTATACCAGCAATAGTGCCCACAGTCAAGAGTAAAACTGCTTTAATCATATAGTGAACCAAGTTTTTAGCAAAACTATTTATCCAATGGAAATGGTTCATTTATTTCACTCCTTTCGTTTTGCTTGCTGGATACAATCGTTTACAGCTGTTTTTATCGCCTCGCTCGTTATTGTTGCCGAAGTAACAGCATCGACATTGACTGTTTGCTGCTCCTTAATCAATTCAGCCATAGATTCAGCTGCCGCATCTCCAAGCCCCGGAGTTTCGTGTTGTTCTACAATAAGAATACCCAGAATACTTGCTTGATCAAACTCTACCTCAACGATAATATCACCAGCATACCCGGAAGCGGTTGCCTGATACGTTCCAGAATTATATATACCATCGCCCTTGTCCTTGCTTACATATACGCAGCCCAGTAAAACAAGCAATAATAGTATTGCAATAAAAACATTACGTTTCATCAGATGATCCCCCTTCATGGAATGGTTGATTTTTCTGTTCATCAGAAACATTTTTGCAAAGGTCATAAGGCAGGCATAGAGAAGTCCGTAAAACAGGGTGCTTTACTATAATAGCTTCCACATTAAATACAGCACGTAAAACTTCCGGGACAATCACCTGTTCAGGGGACCCTTCGCAATACTTTGTTCCATTAGAAATAGCGACGATATTATCAGAAAACATGGCCGCATGATTTAGATCATGTAGTACCATAACAATCGTCACACCCTGCTGTTTATTGAGACGTACCAACAAATGCATGATGTCCAACTGGTGCGCAATATCCAGAAAAGTTGTAGGTTCATCCAAAAATAAAATATCTGTTTTTTGCGCCAGTGCCATTGCAATCCAAACACGCTGCCGTTGCCCTCCTGACAAAGAATCTACATCGCGAGAAGAAAAATCGCTGATATTACATGACTCCATCGCCCAGCGAATAATGCGATTATCCTCCTCCGTAAGTCCTTTCATCCCTTTACGGTATGGGAAGCGTCCGTTGCCAACCAGTTCCTCCACACTTAGACCATCTGGGCATTGAGAGTTTTGAGGGAGAATCGCTAGTTTTTGCGCCACATCACGTGTACGCATTTGATAGATCGACTGACCATCCAGATAAACAGCACCGTGCTTAATTGGTATCAGACGAGTCATCGCTTTTAAAACTGTAGATTTTCCTGACCCATTAGCCCCGATTAGCGATGTGATCTTGTGAGCGGGAATTGATAAATTGAGATCATAAAAGCAAAATCCTTCTGTATATCCAGCGGAGAGTTTCTCCGCAGTTAATTCTGTTTGAATGACAAATCCCTCCTTTATATAGTTTGCTTGCGCAAGAGATAAAGAAAATATGGTGCAGAAATAACCGAAACAATTATGCCAACCGGTAACTCCACTGACTGAGTAATAGCTCTGCCCACAGAATCCGCCAAAACACATAGCAACATGCCAATGAGAGCGGAAGCGGGAAGGATAAAATGATGTTTTGCACCAAATATACGTTTTGCAATATGGGGAGAAACAAGGCCTATGAAACAAAGGCCACCACATACAGCGATACAAGCTGCTGACAAGGCTACTGCCAAAAATAAAAGCAGTCTCCGCTCCCTTTCCACTTTAAGCCCCAATCCGGTTGCCAACTCGTCACCAAGAACCAAAACATCCATGTTTCCTGCGCGAGACAATGCAATGGGTATCAGTATGAACAGATACGGCAGGAGGGTAAATACATGCCTCCAGTTCGTTCCATATACGCTCCCCACTAGCCAGCGCGACAGCATTTGAAAGTTGCTGTTTTCCAATCCGGTGGACATAATTAACATTGCTGCCTGAATCCCCGCAGCAGCACCAATCCCTCCTAAAAGAAAACAGGTATTAGAAAGCCTGCCGTTCCGAAATGCAAATGCATATAAAAAAAGTGCAACAAGCATCCCACCCACAAAGGCAAACAATGGCATAAAAATCATGGAATCCACTTGTAGCTGCGGAAAAAATACCATGAAAATCAAAACTGCTATTCCTGCTCCTGCGTTAATCCCCAGTATTCCGGGATCAGCCAATGGGTTTCTTGTCACAGACTGAAAGATACAACCAGAAAGCCCCAGCCCGGCTCCACAGAAAAGCCCCGATAAAATACGCGGCAGTCGTAGCTTATGAATAATCAAATAAGTCTCAGAATCCCCTACACCAAACAGGCTTTGAATGATTTTCCAAAATTGCAGTTTACTATATCCTGCATTTAGAGACAAAATGATAGAAGCAAATACAAAAATCAATAGTACACTAAAAATTAACTGCTTTTTACAACTTCTTTTCATGTTCCAAGACCCTCCTTTCGTTTCCTATAAGTGAGGATCAGAAAAAATGGAGCACCAATCACTGACACCAATGCCCCTACTGGCGTATCATAGGGGGCGTTAATCATGCGGCCACACAGGTCGGCTAGAATCATTAATAAAGATCCGCTTAGTGCGGTGACGGGAAGAATCCTACGGTAATCGGCTCCAACCAAAAAGCGTGCAATATGGGGAATGAGCAGCCCCAAGAAAGAAACACCTCCTGCAATAGATACGCTGCATCCTGCTAGAACCAAAGATATAACAATCCCCAGTAGACGTATTGTTTTTATAGGTAATCCCAATCCTGTAGCACTATCTTCGCCCAATGCCAACACAGACAAGGAGGGCGCTAAAAATATACTAAAAACAATCGCTATAAGCATCCACGGAGAAACAATTCTAATTTGTTCCCATGTGATTCCATTCAGGCTGCCTGACTGCCAAAATGACAATTTTTTTGCCAATCCAAAGGCAAGAGACAGGCCTTGACTTAATGCATTCAGAAATGCAGATACCGCAGCTCCTGCTAATAATAGACGTATTGGTGTGGCATTTTTCCTTCCAGATACACCAAGTCCGTATGTACATACAACTCCCAACGTTGCACCTAAAAATGAAAGTAGCATTACCCAACGAAAGGAAGCTGAGACGAATAAAACCATCCCCAATGACACCGCAACCCCTGCTCCAGCGTTAATACCCAATAGCCCGGTATCCGCAAAAGGATTATTCCCAATACCCTGCATAATTGCACCAGAAAGGGCCAGTGCCGCGCCAACAAGCGCGGCACCGACTACTCTTGGAAAACGTAGTTCTCTAATCACCTGATGAATCGTAGACTCAGATGAAAAATTTGTTACGGCTGACCACGCCTCTGAAAAGCTACTTCCTGCTACACCTATGCAGACAGATAAAAGTGCTGCTACTACGATTGATAAAATAAGTACCAGAAGTAAGAGGACAAGTGGAATTCGAAGGTTTATGGGGGTATCGTTAATTGCCGGACTATTCAATGTTTCTGTGTTCTTTGATTGCATCCGCTAACATCTCCATATAAATCAACTTTCCCTGTGAAGTATAGGAAAGATTATACTGTGTCTCGTTGTCTCCTAAATAAACATTTCCATTTTTAACAGCCTTTAAGTTTTGCCAAACCGGATTATCAGCCAATTCACCTAATGTTCCATCATTACTGGTGAAAATGATGTGATCAGCATCTACTTTAGCAAGGTATTCTAAATCTACTACATCTGCCCATTTGTCTGTGGGGGTAAGATCAGTATGATTTAATTTCAGATCAGTAAAAATGATTTCTCCAGGTCCAGCAGTTACACCATAGATGTAGTAAGAACCAAGATATACTGTGTTGGATTCCAATACTGTAAAGGTTTCATCTCCTACTATTTCTTTTATTTCGTTAGATAACTCCTCCGCCTTGGCATCATAATCGGCTAACCATTTTTCGGCAATATCACGCTTCTCAAACCAATCTCCAAGTTCTAAAAAACGATCACGCCATTTCACATAGTTATAGTCATCAGTCAACATAATGGTAGGAGCTATGTCTTTGAGTTGATCGTAGATTTTTTCGGAATACATATTCATGATGATTAAGTCGGGTTCCAATTCCACGATACGCTCAATGTTAATGTCAGTCATGCCACTCCAGTTTCCTACCGTTTCAATCCCACGTTCATCAAACGAATCCTTTAGATGGGAAGGTACGGTTATACCATCGAACATACTGGTTTGGGCACACGCAATATATGGTATTCCAAGAGTATCTAGTTCTTCGGCAGAACCAGAAAGGTCGACAAGGCGTTGTGGATTTATGGGAATCTCTGTTTCGCCTTTCATGTGCGTAACGACTTTTGTTTCACTCCCCTGCTCTTGGGGATTTTGATCTGTTCCAGTTCCGCCACAAGCTGATAATAAAACCATGACTGTCATCAGAACAGGAATAAATTTTGATTTTCTCATGAGTATACACCTCTTTATTTTGAGTATTGAGTTAGACATTGCTAACCAATCTAAATAATGATATAATGATTAGGATTAAAAAATCTATCTGCATATGGAAAAATATTAACGCTAAACGGAACAATTCTAAAGGTGGGTTCGTATGGAATGGTATCAACATAATCAAGCAGAGGGGTGGAGATCACAGGAAATATTGTTGCATTCAGGTATTCACTTATCTTTGTGGTCTTGTTCTTTTAATAATTTTTTCTCACACGAAACAGCGGTTGAAAAACCTATTTTTGGGTTGGGATATGTTTTGGAAGGGGCTGCTTCGTGTAAAATAAACAATAATTGTATGGATTTTAAACAAGACTTTCCTCATATACAGTTCTTAGGGTCTGTGAATAGTAGTACGGAATATAAACCTGGAGAGACATTTAAATATCTGCAAATTACAATGGATGCAAATATGTTTAGCCGATATTGGCAATTGGTTGGTGGCTCTCAAAGATATTCGTTTGATTCCTTTGTCGGTACTCAGCAATATGCAATACAACAAGCACGAATAAATTATCGAGAAAAAATTTGCTTACTTGAGCTTATACAAACACTTGGCAGTATTGAAGAAAGCAAGAATCAGCTCGCGTTGGAAAGTCGGTGCTTAGATCTATTATCTGAAAACTTATGCCGCTTAAATGGAAAAGAGGAATTTACACCTAGTGATTTACATACATATGAGAAGCAACATATCGCACTAGCACGAGATATCTTGTTGTCAAGACTAGAATCACCTCCATCGATAATCGAACTTTCACGAATTGTTGGATTGAACGACTGTTCCTTAAAGAGAGGATTTAAGCTACAATATGGATGTACAATACATTCATTTGTGCAACGCCATCGACTTGAAAAAGCATATATGCTCATTACGAAAGATGGATACAATGTAACTCAAAGTGCATTTGCGGTGGGCTATACAAGCCTAAGTCATTTTTCTAAAATATTTAATGAAGCATTTAATCTATTTCCAAGTGACCTTGTTAAAATTAGGAATAAGTTTCATAGTTGATTTGTAATCGGAACATTTTGATAGAATTTGTTATCCCCAAGCCTGAAAAGATTTTGCAAGCAATGGAAAGGGATATCCTTTTGCCCGTTTTCACTTCGTTCTCCCGGCCAAAAGGCTACCCCTTTCCGCTTGTTGGGGAGTTCCCCAAGCCCCCGGCCCAACACAGAAATGTGTGGGCCGAACACCATGCAAAGCATGGTGGCTGCCGCGCCCTGGCGGACGCTTAAAGAACAAGGACATAGCAAAAGCCGGGAACGGTGTCAAGGGTAAAATGAACGCGCCACGGCGCGCCCCTGACACCGTTCCCGGCTTTTGCTTTTGGGTAGACAAGGCGGTAAAACCACAGTGCGGCTTTACCGGCCCTGTTCCTGATTTTTCTCTTTTTCCTGTTCGTAGTCCTGTACCTGCTCAATACGCAGAAGCGCGTCTACATTTGCCTTGACTGTCTGCAATTCCTGGCTTTCTTTCCGAAAGCGTTTGAAATCCTCATAAGCCGTTTTCTTCTTTGTAAGCAAATCAGCATATTCCGCCTGCAAAGTTTTTACCGTGGGAAGTTTCTTTGTGCCTAAATCGTTAAAGGCCCGTTTGGCTGCTTCATGCAACAGCAGATCCGCTTCATGGGCAGAACGAAACGCCGCCTTTTCCCTGGGGCTGGCCTTGCGGTAGGCCACATAGGTATCATGGGTTTTCGCATAATTGATGATATGAGTTTTCAGAGCCGCCACCTGCTCTATGCGGTGTTCATATTGCTTGATGGAAGCAGACACCTTTTCAAACTCCGAAGCGGTGGAAGCGGCCTGGGCCGCCAACACATCGTACTCTGTAATGTCATGCTCCGTCAGGTAATTGAGCGTCCGTGCCGCTTCTTTCAGGTTATGAATTTTCAGCCAGCGTTCATAGCCTAGCCCGCGCCCCTGCAAGCGGCTTTGAATATCAAGCAGAAGATTGATACGGCCATTTTTTTGAAGTTGTGCAGTACGCCGACGCGGGCGTTTTTGTGGTAGTCCAATGCGGCTTTTTAAGGCTTCCTCTGTATAATCGGTTCCCAGCGTTCTGGTTCGGGTAAAACGCTCCTGACCCTCACTGGATAGACGGAAACTAAGAATGTTTCGGGTGGTCTGAATCTCATAGCCCTCCCGCCGCATGGCCGCCAAAAAATCCTCATAGCTGGACACCGTAGGCAGCACCCGGTCAATCGTCCGGCGCAGCTTCGCTTTCCAGCTTGAGCCACGCTTCTCATTGGCCCATTCTGCATAATGCTTTCCTTTTTCTTTTGGCTCCTTAATGACGGATAACTTATGTTCCTGACACAGCCGGTCATTGATCTGCCGGATTGTTTTGTAGGTATTCCAGTAGTTGTTGAATTTGTGGGTACAGTCCAAAGTTGTACTGTTAAACTCGATGTGACAATGAATGTGGTGCTTATCTATATGAGTAGCTACAATGAATTGGTGCTGGCCGCCGGTAAATTCCAAGGCAAGCTGATACCCCAACCGGTTTGCTTCTTCCGGTGTAATTTCTCCTGGCTTAAAAGATTGAATCAACATATAGGAAATAACATCTTCGTCCGGATCGCGCCGCCGCCCGGTAGTGGCTTCATAAATCTGCTTGCTGACGGTAAATTCCTGCCATGCGGTATCTGCGCTGCACTGATAGGAGGACACCAGCAGGCCGCCCTTTGTTTTCTCAGGATTTTTGTCGTAGTCAAGCCGATCTTTCAGTACCGCCGCGATACTGCGGCCCTCACTTGCATGACGAGGTTTTATTTTGGAAATTGCCACCTACTGACCCTCCTTTCGAAAAAAAGAACCGCAGACAGTTATGCTCTGCGGTTCAGTGATAGATGTTAAATTTCCATAGGTGGTTTTTCTCGTTTTGCTTCTTTCAATATCTTGTTTACCTGTTCAAACTGCTCCTTAGAAACAAGTGCTTGATGGTCAGAGAGTTCCACCCGTTCCAGGGCACACTGCTTTTGTAAAGAGGGAGAACCAGGCCGCCGTTCCAATGTTATGGTTCCCGTATAAATAGAATTGCGCGATACCCTCCGTACCCGCTTTGTCCAATCCAGAAGCGAGTTGGAATTTTTCGCCTGTACTTTATCCCGGTATGCCCTCCGAATATCATCAGCAGGAAAATCAGCAAGAGGCCGTGCCAGGATTGCCCGCAGGTTTTCCGCCGATTGTGGGCACTCAGAGAGAATGAACGCCATATTTTTAACGGACAATTCTTCTGCTACATATTCCTGAATGGCTGAAATGCTAACCAGTGGGATAGCTTCCTCATAGGTCAATTCTGTGTTACAGCCTTTATGGCGTTCCATTACTTCTGTTACCAGTTCAGCCGGAGGATTCTGTATATATTCCTCTATCTTGTAAAAGATAAATTTCACATTCTCAGCCGGTAGATCATCAACTACAAGCAGGTTTTTGTCATTCACTTTATAACCATATATCTGTTCCTTTTGCACCTGCTCTATTCTGGTACGTTTCTCTTTTAGCAGAGTTCTAAGCCTATCGGATATTTTACCGTCCGCTACCATATCCGCATATGCTTTTTCTATTTCATTGTAAGATTTCATAGTCACACCTCACCTTTATTTTTGATCTACTTTAAGAAGATGGGCGCGGCACCCGTTTAGAATGCCGCGCCCGGTCAGCTTTTTTGTATCAAATAGATTTCAGCATGTGGTTAAAGTCCGCCACCCGTTCCGTCAGCCAGGAGGCCGCCAGCGGCAGTCCGTAGGGGCTTACCAGCCACGCCAGAATCAGGAAACCGATAAATCCGTCCACCCGTCCGGCGAACAATACCACGATCCCCAGCAGGAACAACAGAAATGCGACAATGCCGAGCACCATGCCGGAAAACAGGCAGAAGAACCGGCAGAACGCTACCAGAAGCGTCAGAGCCAGGACGATGGGGAACAGCAAAATCTTTATTATAATTCTCATTCGCGCAACCTCCTTTGCAAACTTGTTTACGGGTATACTATAGCACATTAAATCGATACAGTAAAGGCGGTTTTTATAAATTGTCTAGCTTCCCCAGCAGGGTACTGACCGCGCCCCAAAGTTCCCCATACCGTTCCTGCAGGTCGGCCACATCTTCCTCATAGAGATTGCCGGTGCTGTTCACCCGTTTGGCGATCTGGTTTAAGTTGTTAGAGCAGATCCGCAGCAGCGACACCAGGGCTTTGAAGTCGGACATATCTACCCGGACGGCATAACCGTCCACCGCCATCTTTCGCAGGTAGGCCCGCTGGTTGTTAATACCAAGCTGGGCCATCTTTTTTTCTATGAGTTCCTTTTCTTCGGGTGATACCTTGAAATAAAGCGGGATTGTTCGCCCGCTGTGCGGTTTCATCAGATTGCCACCTCCATATCTTTTCCTTTGGCGGGAGGGGAAGCCGTAGCCGCAGATTCCACGCCCAGGCGTTTGAGCATACCTTTAATGGAGGGCTGGCCGCTCTGGGTATCGCTTTCCAGCTCCTCCGTTTCCCGCTGGCGCTTGCCCACCGTTTTTCCGTCCATATTCAGGGCAATCCGCAGCACGTTCAGCCGGTCAGACTTTTCGGCAAGTTCCTGTTCCTGGGGGAATGACCGCTGTACCTCAATCTTTGCTTCCTCCATCTGTGCGGTCAGGTTTTCCAGGTTCGCCCGGTTTTCCTCCAAATTCTCCGCCATGATGTTCAGCGCGTGATCCAAACGGGCCATATTGCCCACGGGGTCGCTGCCCAATTCAATGGTATGGGAAAGGCTGTGCTTCATCGTCACCTGAAATTTTTGCGTCTGTGTATCTGCCCATAAGGTCAGCGGGAAGCCTCGGTATTCGCCCAGGTCAATCCGTTCCGATACATTTTTCATTTGTGTGCAGGCTTCGATGATTGCCTGACCTGCCGCTTTACGCTCCGTGTAAAGTTCCCCGGCCAAAGAGATAGAGAAGTGATCTTTGTCCTGGGGGTGTGCCTGCAAGTGGGCAATATCTTCTTCCAGGCCCTTGATTTGTTCCTGCCTGCGCTTGATAGCCTGGGGGAAAAACTGAATCAAGCGATCTTCCAGCATATACCGCTGGCCCTCATGGTTGGCTTTCAGCAGCTTCAGCTTTGTCACCTGACTGTCTAAATCGGTCATTTCAATAATGCGCGGGTCGCCGGAAGCCAGGGCTTTGACCTCTGCATAGGACAGGGCGGCTTCGTCCACGTCCTCACAGGAACGGGAGGGATTTTTACCACTCATAAGCTGGCCGATAAACTTTTGCTTGTTCTCCAAAATGCTCCAGTTATAAGCGTCAAAGGTGTTTTCCGTTACATACTTGAAAATCTTAACAACCTCATTCAGATTGCCCTGGCGCAGAATCCGGCCCTCACGCTGTTCAATATCCGCTGGCCGCCACGGGCAATCCAGATGGTGCAGGGCGGCAAGCCGGGTCTGGACGTTGGTTCCCGCGCCCATTTTGGCCGTGGAACCTAAAAGCACCCGCACCTGGCCTTTCCGTACTTTGGCAAACAGTTCGGCTTTCTGCGTTTCGGTTTTCGCGTCGTGGATATAGGCGATTTCCTCCGGCGGTACGCCCTGGGCCATCAGCTTCTGTTTTATATCATCATAGGCATTGAAAGAACCGTCGTTTTTGGGTGTGGACAAATCGCAGAACACAAGCTGGGTTCCCTTGATTTCCGCTGTATCACGCCACACCTGAAGCACATTTTTGACACAGGAATTGATTTTTCTCTCCGGGTCATCGGGCAGGGAGGGGTCAACCAGCCGCTGATCCAGGGCCAGCTTTCTTCCGTCCGACGTGATTTTCAGCATATTGTCCTGGCGGGGTTCCACCTGTCGAGTGCGTACCAGATCGGCCCGTTCGCCCAAATCCTCCACCATCGCCCGCTGAAAATCGCTGGGCTTGGTGACTACCGTGATTTTATCTGCTTCCGGTACAGGCAGCTTCAACATTTCAGCGGTTTGAATGTCCGCCGCTTCCCGCCACATGGACATAAGTTCCGGGAGGTTGAAAAACTTGGCAAACCGGGTCTTGGAACGGAAGCCGGTGCCCTCCAGGGCCATCTCCAGTGCGGTGATGGTTTCGCCAAAGTTGGCCGCCCAGCTATCAAAGTGTTCCAGGCCGCTTTCTTTCAGCATGTCATATTGCAGGTAGCGCATCATGGTGTAGAGTTCGACCATTGAATTACTGACCGGGGTTCCCGTTGCAAAGACGACACCGCGCCCGCCGGTGATCTCGTCCAGATACCGGCACTTAGCAAACATATCGGAGGACTTCTGCGCTTCGGACTGGCCGATACCGGCCACGTTCCGCATTTTCGTTGCCAGGAACAAATTTTTGAAGCCGTGGGCCTCGTCCACATACAGCTTGTCTACGCCGAGTTCCTCAAAGGTGATTACATCGTCCTTGCGGCTCTGGTCGTTTAACTTGGCCATACGCGCTTCCAGGCTTTTTCGGGATTTCTCCAGCTGCTTAATGGTGTAGCGTTCGCCGTCCTGTGCCTTGGCTTCCTGAATACCGTCGATTACCTGGTCGATCTGTTCCTGAAGAATGGATTTCTGACGCTCCGGGGAAAGGGGGATTTTCTCAAACTGGCTGTGCCCAATCACCACAGCGTCATAGTCGCCGGTAGCAATCCGGCTGCAAAATTTCTTCCGGTTGGCCGGTTCAAAGTCTTTTTTGGTGGCCACCAGGACGTTGGCCCCAGGATAGAGCCGCAGGAAGTCCGCGCCCCATTGTTCGGTCAGGTGGTTCGGCACCACCACAAGGCTTTTTTTCGTCAGTCCCAGACGCTTGGATTCTATGGCGGCGGCTACAATCTCAAAGGTTTTGCCAGCACCGACACAGTGGGCCAGCAGACTGTTCCCGCCGTAGAGCATACGGGCCACGGAATTACGCTGATGGGGCCGCAGGGAGATTTCCGGGTTCATTCCGGAAAAGCGGATATGGTCGCCATTGTAGGAACGGGGCCGGATTGCGTTGTAGAGTTCGTTATACTTCCTGCACAGATCGGCCCGACGCTTCGGGTCTTTCCATATCCAGTTTTTGAACGCCTCCCGTATCTGTTCCTGCTTTTGCTGGGCCAGCATGGTTTCCTTGACATTCAGCACCCGTTTATCAGAACCGTCCGGGTCGTGGATTGTATCGTAAATCCGGGTATCCCGCAGATTTAGACTGTCCTCAATAATCGCGTAGGCGTTGCGCCGCTTGGTGCCATAGGTCACATAGGCCAGGGAGTTATTCACGCTGTCCCGTGATTTCCCGCTGACATTCCATTCGCCGGTGGCCGGGGAATACCGGGCCTGTACCTGCTCATGCAGGTAGCCGGGAGTTTTCAGTAGTTCATGGATAAACTGCGTGTAATACCTGGTATCTATCCAGGTAACGCCGATCCGCACATCAATTTCAGCGGCGGACAGGTCTTTCGGCTGGGCCTGTTCCAGCGCAGCCACGTTATCAGCAAAGGCCGGGTCACGCTCCGCAGCCGCCCGCGCAGCGGCCAGCTTTTTGCGGACGTTGTCTGATAGGTATTCATCAGCCGTTTCCCAACCGGCATAGGGATTGGAACCGGCTTCGGGGTTTTTGAAAATAACACCCTTTAAGTCCTCGATGATAGGTTCCACATCGCCCGGCCTGCCCAGCAGCGTAGACATAAAGCCCAGGTCAACACAGGCCCGTTCCCCGATGGAAACGGCCAGGGCTTCACTGGCGGTATCTACATGGTCGATGGAAACCTGCTGATTGATGGTACGCTTGGTGAACATATCCGCCTTGCGCTCTAAATTCCCGTCCTCGTCCAGAATTTCTAAGGAGCAAAGCAGGCAGTAGGCGGAATCCTGCTCAAACGCCCGTTTGTTGCCGGTGCTGTTCAGCCATCCGAATTTTGCGGTAAAAACGTCATAGGCGGTATTCAGTTTGACCTGGGCCTGCTTGATCTCCTCGTCGGTGCCATCGTAAAGCTGCAAATCAATCAGGCGGCGGGTAATTTCCCGCAGCCCAATCATTCCACGGATACGCTGGGCGGTGGCAGCGGGCACATCAACAGCCGTTTTATCGCCGTTTTCCAGAAAGTACAGCTTCCCGCCAATTTCCGTATAACTGAAATTCCGCACCATCGGGTCAGGGGCTTCCAGGCTTTCCAGCAGTTCATCAACCGTAACCTCGTTTTTTTCCTGAAGCAAACGCTGATCCGGCTGGCCTAAATTTTCTATCGCGGCCGCAAGCTGTTCTTCCAGCGCGGCACCGGGAACCGGCTCACAGGTGGTTTCTTTCTCATTGCCGTACATGCTTTTATCCCAGGCCATTGTACCCAGCACCATTTCCGGGTGCTGCTCAAAATAGCGGTTGATGGGGATACCGTCCGCAGTCTGGCCCAGGTGTACCCACTCCGGCAGCTGCTCCGGCGGGCTTTCCCGCTTTTGGAGGAACAGAATATCGCTGGTAACTTCTGTACCGGCATTTTTCGCAAAGGCATTGTTAGGCAGGCGCACCGCCCCCAGCAGATCGGCCTTTTGCGCCAGATATTCCCGCACCGCGCTGTCCTGTTTATCCAGGGTTCCTTTGGAGGATATGAACGCCACAATGCCGCCCGGCCGCACTTTATCCAGCGTTTTCGCAAAAAAGTAATCGTGTATCAACAGGTTTTTGCTGTCATAGTGGGGATCGGGCAGCTTATAATTTCCAAAAGGCACGTTGCCCACCGCCAGATCAATGGAATTATCCGGCAGGTTGGTATGTTCAAAACCGTCCACCAGAATCTTAGCCTGGGGGTAAAGCTGGCCTGCCAGCCGCCCGGTAATGCTGTCCAGTTCCACCCCCAGCAGAGTAGCGCCCTGCATAGCTTCCGGCAGCAGCCCGAAGAAGTTGCCTACCCCCATCGCCGGTTCTAAAACAGTTTCCGGCTGAATCCCCATACGGCCTACCGCTTCATAAATACTTTGAATGACCGTGGGGCTGGTGTAATGGGCGTTTAAGGTAGAGCCACGGGCCGACGCATATTCCTCCGGGGTCAGCAGTTCTTTCAGTTCGGCATATTCCGCAGCCCATTTCTCATTGGCTTCGTCAAATGCCTGGGGCAGTCCGCCCCAGCCCACATACCGGGCAAGGACTTCCTGTTCCTCCGGGGCAGCCAAACGGCCCTGGGATTCTAGGTCTTTTAAGAGCCGGATTGCCGCCACATTATTCTGAAACTTGGTTTTCTGACCGCCTGCCCCCAGGTCAGGATCGGTGATATGGAAATTTTTTGCGGCAGGTGCCTGTTCCGGCTGCATTTCTGTTTGATCGGGAATGGCCTCTTTGATTTGCCGCCATTCTTCATCGGTTACGGTAATATCTATCTCATGGGTGGCGGGGCCGTTGCCGATGGTCAGGAAATCTCCCTGTCGGGTAATGGATTGGCCGGTTAGGTCGGGAACGTGCGGGAACTGGGCGGCATTTCGTTCATCATGCCGCAGGGCTTCTTCAAACTGCGGGCGGCTGATGGTTTCATGGCTCCAGGAATAGGGGCCGGTATCTATCCGTACATCGAGTTCTCCCACATAGCCGATAGTGCCAGCAATATTCCGGCCAGGGAGAGGAAGATGAACCGAATCGCCCACCTGATAGGAGGGCGGCCCCTGTAACGTCACCGGCTCCTGTATGACCGGCTCATGGAAAAAGCCGTCCTGCTCCGCTTGATAAAGGGAACGCAGAACCGGCGCGAGGTCTGCCCAGGAAAAAGCGCGTTTGGTATCGTATTTATCAAAAATGTTGATTTCCAGGCTGGTGGTGCTGGCAAAATAGTCCGCTGTTTCCCCGGTCACAAGTTCCATCGTTTCGGCGGTTCCGGCATAGGTATCGGAAAGCCGCTGGGCTATGCGGGTGTTGCCATCGCCCGCCCGGAAGCACTCTGCAAGCAGTTCCTTATCCTGCTGTTCCAACAGTCCGCCATCACCGGTCAGGACTTCCCGGAGATCCGCGTCAATGCTGTTTACAGCCGGTGCCAGAAATTCCGTAATGGCTCCATTCCGAGAATCCTGGCGCAGCAGGCGTTCAAAGTTTTCAATCCGTTCCGAGCGAAAAATAGGATAGGCCAGGGCCGGATCAAGCAATTCCACATAGTCCGGGTTTAAGCCGGTAACTTGAAACAGAGTATCTTCCAGATAAACGGAATCGCCCACCTGATAAGCCGGGGCCAGCGGGTCACGGGCAGGAACGGCACTGGAATTTGCGGACGGTTTAAGGCCATCAGAGCCGCCCGCGCCGGGGCTTTCAACACCCGGAACCGCCTGGGGTGGTAACTTTCCCTGGGCACCCTCCTTTTGGGCTTCTAACGGTCCGCCCCCGGCTGCTTCCGGCTGGGATACAGTCAGAGCCGCCCCCGCCTTTTCCAGCACTTCCTTGTGGAACCGGGTATGAAATTCCGGGAAGTCATAGTAAAGCCGCAGCAGTTCCGGTTCATTGAGCGCCAGCACCGCCCGTTTTACAGCAGCGTCACCCTCTATGCGGATATTTTCCGGATCGCTGTTTTTCAGCGCATTTTGGTAGGCTTCATCATTTAGGACATGGGAGAGCACCACCGACTGATATTCTGCGTAAATCTCTTTGAGGGTACGGGGCGGCACCGGCTCCGCTTCCTGGGTATCCGGGCCGGAAGCCGGTTCGCGGTCTGTCATAGCGGCAAGGTCAAGGGAAAGCTGGTTATCCTCTTTGCCGCTTTCAGCAAACAGGCTCCGGCGGGCCGCTTCCAGAGGGTTCCCCTGGGGCTGCTCTTTCTTTTTTTGCTTGGAACGGGAAGAAGCGGGGGCCGCAGCCTCCGCTTCCTTTTGGGCAATTTTTTCAATTTGTACCTCCGGCAGATCAAACAAAGTCATTTGCCGGTAGGCGGGCTGGGTGGAGAATGGTTCCTCCAGTTCCGCAGAAGAAGAAACGGCAGGTTTTACACCCGCCGTTTCTTCCTGCTTCTTTAGCTGTAAATCAGGTCGTTCAGCACGACTTCCTCCGCCGCCAGCCTGATGTTGTTCATTTTCTGCACCCAATCCATTTGATTGGCCGCTTTCAGGGCTTCGTTCACGCCCTGGCTCCTTGCCATCTCCGCCATCAGCGCGTCCACCTGTGCCTGCGCCGCCTTGTCGATCTCCGTCAGGTGCTTCCACAGTTTGCCGTTGAGCACCATCGTACTGTACAGCCCTTTCCTGTGTTCCATCAGATATTTTTCTCTGGCTCTCCCGAACCGGCCCAGGGTCTGCGCTTCCTCGTCCGTTTCGTCCATTTTCAGGTTCGGTACCAGATAGCCGTTCTGTTTGCTGTATGTCAATGCCATCTTTATCGCTCCTTTCGCACTTTAATGTGTTAAAGTTCCTGCCATCATTATAAGCCACCGCTTCCTGTTTTGCAAGAGGTTTTTTGACCTTTTCACGTTCTATGTTCCGAATCGTGTCGCCAATCTCCAGCAGGATTGTGCGGTTTACCTGTGCCGTGGCCGTGCCCAGGCAGGCTAAGGTGGCGATAGTGTTGAAATTCGTAATGCCGCGTAAATCTTCCTCGTCCAGATAGCGGGAAGCGTCCAGGCCGCACCGGGTCAGGACAGCATATTGAACACTGACCCGCAGGGTATCGCGGAATGTGACCTCGATGTTGAGATCATCCAGTTCTTCTAAAAAGCTGTCCTCTTTCTCATATATCAAATCTGTCAGATAATCGCCATAGGTATCCTCCACAGACTTGGCCGCCGCGTCCATGAGCAGATCGCCCAGGTCATTTCCACCCTCGGCACCAAAAACTTCCCGCAGCCGTTCCATAACCGGCATACGAGAATCATCGTCCATGCTCCACAGCCACGGGTCTTTCCCTCCACGGACAGGGTGGGTGTCCGCCACATCATGCACATAGTCAAGATAGGGCTTGCCGCCGTATCCTTTACGGATCAGGGCAATGGCCGTACTGCCGCCGTTGACCCAACGGCGCATTTTGTTGTTCCAGGTAGGCATATCCGCACAAGCCGTTGCGTCCGGCTTCTGCGCATAAATCAAAAGTTGATCGTCAAAATCATAGGCTTTATAGAAGCGGCCCGCCGTTGTCAGGAATCGCCGCCACTGTTCCGGCGACTGTGTGACCTGCCTGCTGGTCGTTTCCGCCAGTTCCGAAATGGTTTGCCATTTCTCAGCCATAGGAACCTCCTTTCAAAGAACAACACTCGAAACCTGCTGTCAGCAAATTCCGAGTGTTGTCCACTCATTTTCTTATGAATCTTCCTGTGTTACATTGTCAGCCATATACCGGAGGAATTCTTCAGGTGTGGGTATGCTGCCTTTGCACAGCACCCGCTTCTGGTAGGCTTTGGTTATCTCATTTTGGTTCAGTGGGTCGGTATAGGCGGCTGTAATGCAATGCTGTATTTCCTGCCGTACTTCCTTTGGGGTGACGCCGTATTCTTTTGCTACTTTCCGGTAAATTCTCCTCATGCTCATAAAATTTCCTCCTGGGTAAAAACTATAATCGCTTATTCAATGACATTATAAGCGATTATATCGCTTTATTCAACAAAATTGGCGATACAATCGCTCGGCTTTGCCTTTTGCGTGAATTAAAATTACCAACAGGAGGAATGATGATGGACGAACAATTTATTCGCAACCGGCTTACCAAGCTGCGGCAGCAAAAGCAGGTTTCTGAACGAAAAATGAGCCTGGATTTAGGCCACAGCACCAGCTATATCCGCAGTATCACGTCCGGCAGGGCGCTCCCATCTATGAGCGAATTTCTTTATATCTGTGAATACCTGGGTACAACACCGATGGAATTTTTCAACGAGGAACACGAAACTTCTTTGATTGAACAGGAAGCCATCGGCTACATTCACACGATGCCGGAGCAGGATATTCGGGCCATGATTGAGTTTATTAAGCAACTGAAAAATGCAGAGAAGTAGCAGGCGGTATCTGGAAAGAGATACCGCCTGTTTTTACTTTCTGCGTTCCTGGTTCCTGCGGTTCATATCCTCCAGAACCTTTTTCTGTGCTTCGGAGAGCGCCCGCGGCGGTGCGATTTTCACCCACTTCTTAGGTATCTCAAAGGTCAGGCCGCCATGCCGGTTGTCCTCCGTCCGGCTGACCTGGGCCGGGTGGGATTGACACAGTTCCAGCAATATCCGCTGCAAGGCGGCATTGTGGGTATAGACGCTGGCCGTGGCCTCCGCTTCATTGAATAAAACAATCGTTTCCTGTTCCACTTTTGTTAACGTCATGGGTGTTATCTCTCTTTCTCCGGGGCGGGCCGATGAGGGCCAGGCAGGGATTTATTCTCCTGTGCCATTCGCAGCTTTGCCCGCAGAGAGGGCAGCTTCCCCTCATTCCTGTCATTTAGCTGTTCCTGGGCGCGGCCCATCAAATCACGCTTTGCCGATTGATAATCGTTATAGTAGTGGCCCCAGGTGAAATCCGTGGGGCCGCCGCCGTCCACACGCCGCCAGGTGACAAAAGGCTGTACGGCCTTTGGATTTTCCCCCAAAACAAACTCCACGCCGCCAGCGTCCACGCTTTCCAGAATGGTATAGCCCTGATTGACACGGGCAGGCTTTTCCGGTTCCGGGGCCTTTGCCTGTTCCTGTTCACGTTCCCGCGCCGGGGGCTGCTCCACAAAGGCGATGATCTCCCCACCATCGTAGCGGATCGGCGCGAACACCCGCCCGGTTTGAAGAAACATTCCGTCCATACCGGCACCGGCCTTATAGTTGCCTTGGCTGTCACGCTCACTTTCCAGCAATACAAGGCCATTGTCCAGCACAAAGCCCGATTCCTGCCGCTGATTCACACCGGGCAGGCCCATTGTAACCGTGAAATCCGTGATGGCCGCAAACTGCTCACGGGCACCGACCTCCGCAAAAGAGGAGGGTTGCAATTCGTCGCCATCGTAAACGGGTACATACAGCTTGGGCTTATCCGCCGCGCCGGTCACAGTATGATCGGCGGATTCATATACGCCTGGGGCTTCCTCCATGAAATAGAGGAGCGTTCCATTTTCCAAAATGTACTCCACGCCGGGCACATTTTCGTAACGCGGCCCCAGGTATTGTTCAAAGGTGTCAAAGGGCACCACATTCCATTTTTTCTGTTCCTCATTCATTTCTTTTCACCTGCTTTCCTCGGCTCAAATTCCAGCTTGTAGTTCATATATTTCCCCGTATCGTCCAGCACCACCACCGCGTCGTAGGTGGTTCCTTTCTTCTCACTGAACAGGCCACTCATTTTGACGCGCCCTTTTTTCAGCAGGGCGACGGCTATGGATTTTGTCAGTTCTTTATGCTTGTTTGTAAAAAAGCGGTCATTCTTCCACATGGTAAAGCCGCAAGAACGGTCAGAGCATTGGAAACTCAGCTTGCTTTCCACCACGTCCTTTCCGCAGCGGGGGCATTTCCCAATGCTTTCCCGCAGGTCGAACAGGGCCGTAACCGCCTGGACAGCCCGGTAGCCCTCCACCAGATCGGCAATCATGCGTTCAATCCCGGTCAGGAAGTCAGCGGCGGCCTGCTGGCCGTGCTCCACATCCTTTAGGGCGGCTTCCCACTGTACTGTCAGCTTGGCCGACTTGATACTGTCCGGTAGCACGACAATCAGGTTGTGCCCCTTTTTCGTAGGAAGAAGCTGGCGGCCCTTGCGTTCCAGAAAACCGCCGCGCACCAGCTTTTCCAGCACTCCAGCGCGGGTGGCCGGGGTTCCCAGGCCGGTACGCTCCACACCCTCAATCTCTGCAAATTCCTCCGCGCTGGCATGTTCCATCGCGGACAGCAGCAGATCTTCCGTGAAATGCTTGGGTGGGCTTGTGGCCCCCTCACGCACCGCAGCTTTACACCCGGAAAACGTCTGGCCCTCGGCAAGCGGCGGCAAGGCGCGGGCCTCCGGTTCCTCTTTCTCCGTTTTCTGCTTCAGCGTGGAAAGAAACATCTGCTCTATGGCTTTCCAGCCGGGAACCGTCACCACACGGCCCCTGGCCGAAAAGGACACGCCGCCACATTCCAATATCGCCGACGTATCTTCATAAACCTGTTTTTCTCCAACGGCACACAGCAGACGCACCATAACCAGGGACAGAACATTCCGTTCCCCGGCGGGCAGGGCGGCCAGGGTATCACTTCGTACCTGCATGGTGGGCAGGAGGGCATGATGGTCACTGACCTTGGAACCATCTACTACGCGGGCCACATCAGGCGGCCCCACCTCCACAGAAAAGGGCAGGCTTTGAACAGCCACTTCCACCAGCCCCGGCACCGTGGCCGCCGTATCTTCGGTCAGATAATTGGAATCTGTACGGGGATAGGTCAACAGCTTCTTTTCGTACAACGCCTGGGCATAGTCTAAAACCTGCTGGGCCGTGTAGCCCATCAGCCGGTTCCCGTCACGCTGGAGGGAAGTCAGGTCGTACAGCTTGGGCGGCTGGGTGGATTTCTGTTTTTTCTCCACGCTGCGGACAACAGCCGTTTGCCCTGTGCAGGCCGCTTGCAGCTTATCCGCCGCCTTGCACTCCTGAAGCCGGTCACTGGCGGCGGGAAAGCCGCAGTCCAGTTCCACTACATAGAATTTTTCTTTTTTGAATCCCTCAATGGCATTTTCCCGTTCCACCACAAGAGCCAGGGTCGGGGTCATCACGCGCCCCACGCTCAAAGTGCGGTGATACAAGGTGGAAAACAACCGCGTGCCGGTGATCCCCACCAGCCAGTCAGCCTTGGCGCGGCACAGGGCCGCTTCAAACAGCCGGTCATAGTCTGTACCGGGGCGCAGAGCCCAAAAGCCCGCCCGGATTGCTTCCTCCTCCATCGACGAAATCCACAGCCGTTCCATCGGTTTCTTACACCCTGCCTGTTGATACACCAGACGGAAAATGAGTTCCCCCTCACGGCCTGCGTCGGTGGCGCATACCAAACCGTCCACATCGGCCCGGTTCATCAGGTCGGCCAACAGCTGAAACTGCTCCTTTTTCCCAGGGTCTACGGTAAACTGCCACTGTGTCGGCACGATGGGCAGATCTTCATATGTCCAGTTGGAATACTTGGGGTCGTATGCGTCGGCGGGGGCCAGCCCCACCAAATGCCCGACACACCAGCTTACCAGCCAGCCGCCGCCCTCCCAATATCCCTGTTTTTTCTGATTGGCTCCCAGCACAGCCGCCAAACTCTGCGCCACACTGGGCTTTTCCGCAATGACTAATTTCATGCGCGTTTCCTCCTTTCGGCCAGCAGTTCCTTGTAGCAGACACCAATACAGCGCCGCCCCATGCCATAGGCACAGCCATAGCAGGGGTGGTCGGACGGGAGAGCCGGTGGCTCCGGCTCCCGCCGCCCATCAGGTTTCTGCTTCATCATGCGTTCCAGCCCCGGCCTGTTACTGAACAGGGCCATCGTCCATTTCCTCCGGTTCGTCCTGTTCCTCCTCATAAAGCCGGCGCTGTTCGGCTTCCTCCTCGGCGGTTAATTCGGTGGATTCTAAATCTTCCTCCCGGACGGTTTCTTCCTGCGGCCCCTCAAACTCAAATTCATCAAGATCGGCAGCGTCGTCCAGTTCATGCGTTGGTTTATAAATCTTGAAGTAGTAGCCCAGGCCGCCCACGGCCAGCACCGCCACGCCAATCAGCACCATCATAAGGGGGCTGGTTCCCTGGGTCTGCAGCTGTTCCGGTTCCGTTGGCTCCTCTGTCACAGGTTCCTCCGGTTGGGGCGTGACCGTAGGCTGCGGTTCCGGCGCTACCGGCTGTGCGGTGGTGGTATCCCCGTCTTTTTTCGCCAGGGCCATCAAATCGGATTCTGTGACAGCATTGAGAAAATACACGTTATCCGCATCGCGCTGTTTATCAATCACCAGATAAAATACGTTTTCGTCCGGGGTCACAATGGTATAAAACTCTTTTTCGTCCTCACTGGTGGCATTATCCAGCACGGTTCCGGTGCCCTTGGGGGTAAACGGGTTCGGGGTGGCCTGTTCCGGCTCTGCGGTTTCTTCCGCCGCCTGTTCGGTCTGCGGTTCGCTACTCTGTGCATAGGCCGGGATAGAAAATACACTGACGCACAGCACCACGGCCAGCAGTGCGGTTAGGGAGCGCAGCTTATTCTTCATCTTCCAAATCCTCCTTTTCTGCGGATAAAGCAACAGGCGAACCGCCAGCCTTGCCGCTGCGGATCGCCTGAATGAGCGTCGCCAGTTCTTCGGGGGAAACGTCCAGCCCACGAACCATGCCGACGATTTCCGTATTTTCCAGTTCCGTTTTCTGCTGCTCCAACTCACGCAGCCGCGCTTGCTGGGCTGTGATTTTAGCCTTGACTTTTTCAATCTCAGCTTCAACTTTCTGAATTTTTCCGTTCATGTAAAACTCCTTTCCGGGCGGTTAGAGCCGCCCAAACGCATAGAAATGTTCCTGCCAGTAGGAGGAATTGATGTTGGCGTATTGGATTGGGTAGAGTAGGAAAGCGCCGCCTTACCACATTTCTATGGCAGGTCTGCGCAGACCCCTCTCAAAACCGTGCTTGCACCTCTCAATGCACACGGCTCGCCATCTTTGCTCCATTGCAAAAATAACTCTTAGAATCCATGATGTATTTTCTGATGGCAGTCGTAACATACCACTAATGTTTTGCGCCGTTTCGCTATCATCACTTGCTCCCAGGGTGCTTTCCCTTTCAGGTTTTTAACCTTGTTCACATGATGAACCTCTAATTTTCCATCTGTTTTTCCGCAGAGTTCACACACTTTGGCCTTTAACCGGTCGTCAAATGTGGTTTTCCCTTTGGAAACAATCGTTACAATTACAGGTTCTATGTCCTCACACTTTTTACCGTCAATCTCATTAAACTTTGTGAGATGGCGGATTTTCTTCCCTGCTTTTGTCTCATAGGGAATCCCCCAACGTTTTTCTCCAATGCGATACTTGTCATATATCTTAGACAGCTTACACCGGTGTTTGCCGGACAGTGTTTTCAGACAGCTATATTCCATGAGATAGCTGAAATAGTTTAAGCTCCGGTAGTTGCTGGCAAGGTAGTAGTAATTACATATCCCTCGTAATTCAGCGTCAAATACCGTTACAATTTCTAAATCTGTGTGGCGCAATAGAGACAGCCTTCCAATCGGTTCCATTTTCCCATTGTCTGCTCTTTGCTTGATAATGCCTTTTGAGAACAGAAACTTTTCGATTTTGTCATGGAAGGGTATCAATAATTCCACGGTGTTGTTCATCGTGCGCTGTTTGCATTTCTTCCACGGTTTCACTTGCTGGTCACGGCGTACCCGCACATCATAGCCCAGGAATCTTGCAGGAGTGTTGCTATGGGTTATCAGCGTTTTTTCCTGACTTAACTCCATTTTCAGGGTATCTTGGATAAACTCCGCGAGCTTCGCTTTTATCCACTCACAATCCTGCTTATTTCCATTTACGGCAATCAGAAAATCATCAGCATAACGGACGTATTTAATCTTCTTGTCATCACATAACTTCGCCGGGGTCTTATACAACTCACCGGACAGCTTCTTGTATTCCGCAATTAGCAAGTCACGTTCTGAACCGGATTCACGCCGGTCTATTTTCTTTTTAAGATTTACCCGTTGTCTTTCTATCGCCTGATATGCCGGGGTGGTTCTGTATGGGGTCTTGACATCAAATTCCTTTTTCAGTTCCTCAATGTAGTTGTCTAATTCATTCAGATAGATGTTCGCAAGTACGGGCGAAATAATTCCGCCCTGTGGACAACCGCTATAAGTACCGTAGTATTTCCAGTCCTCCATGTAACCTGATTTCAGGAATAACTGTATCAGTTTAAGGAATTTGGCGTCTTTGATTTTCTTCCCGATTACAGTAGTTAGCACCGTATGGTCAATGTTATCAAAACAGCCTTTAATATCGCCCTCCACAAACCAGCACGCTCCAACAAACTCATGCTTGATTTGTGCTAAAGCCGTATGACAGCTTCTTCCGGGGCGAAACCCGTGTGAGTAGCGTGAGAATACCGGCTCATATACCGCTTCTAAAATCATTCGCATGACTTCCTGAACCAACTTATCAGTAAAAGTTGGCAGACCTAGCGGGCGCATTTTTCCATTGGATTTTTGGATATAGGTGCGCCGTACTGGTTTTGGACGGTAGGTTTCCGTTCTCAACGCTTCAATAATTCGTTCCACATACGCCTCGCTGAATCCGTCCGTCGTATCTTCGTCCACGCCTTTTGTACCTGCGCCGTCATTGGCATACAGATGTTGATAGGCGATAAAGTAAATATCCGGGCGGAGCAGATAACGAAAAAGCCTTGTGAATATTTCATCATGGTGTTTCCTTGAGTTTTCTTGTAACTTGGTTAAAATCTCCATTGTTGGTTTCAACGAGGTTTTCCTCCCTAATCAATTTTTGATTTTAATTCGCTTAGACTGCTTCCCTTCGCCATGTGAGCGGCTTTCCCGCATCCGTTTTTACGGCTTTCCCTGTCGGTTCAGGGTTCTCAGACTACTATGGAAGCTCCGTTGCCATGCCAGATTTTCAGTGTCTTACACATAGCCCTTGCGGGCGCTCTGGTTTAGGCAATCTCCAGTTAACAGAAGTAGTAGGTAAGTGTGAATTGTCGGATATGCTTTCGTTCCGTTGACACCGGTTCTCCGGCGCGCCGTGCATTCCTTTGATAACCTACCGGAAGGCGACCCTTTCCGGTATTCTGATAACAGGTCAGAAGGCTCTCCTTTCTGACCTTGTTTGCACCATAGGTTTCAGGCAAATTTCCTATGCCCACACTGAATAGGGGCTGGGAACTCACAAGATTCAAACCCAGAATTATCCTCATATTCACTTATCCTGGCGGTTCAGTCGCACCCGATTGCCTTTAGGTGACTTACCGCTTTCCTGACGTGCTATGTTCCCGTGTCAGCTTTCGCCTTTCGGTTAGTCAGGTGGATTCCCGTGTTATCTTACGGGGTAGTACCTTCAATCTATCCCCCTTTCGTCTACTTCTACTTCCGTCCTATCTGGACGCACGGAACCACAGTGAATCATCATTCCGTCGCCCACATAAATACCGACGTGCGACACCGGCCCGTCGCTGTTATAGGTTTTCGTGAAGAAAATCAGGTCGCCGGGCTTTGCTTCCGAACGTGATACAATCGCGCACTGGTTGTAAATGCCGGTGGCCGTAGTCCGGGGCAGGTTGTGAACACCGGAATGGGTGTAAACATAGCAGACAAAACCGCTGCAATCAAAAGAGGTTGACGGGGAGGAGCCGCCCCAGACATACGGATACCCCAGGTATTTTTCCGCTTCGGTTATCAGCGCGGCAAAGGACGGGTCGGACAGGGCTTCCCCCGGCACCTGATAATGCTCACCCTCGGAGGGATTGGCGTAAATGTCATCACCGAACAGGTAGGGCTTATTACCTTTGAGTTGGAGCAGGGCCGCATATCGCTGTTTTTCGTCCTCTGTCAGCCGTTCTGAAAGGATCGTGCCCAGGGAACGGTTGCGCAGGGTCACATGAAGAATGTAATATTCGTAGGCTTCTTCCTCCTCATGTTCGTCGCCATCTTCATCTGTCCAAGTCACGGTGCGGTAGCGTATCTGCACCTCCTCACGGGTAGTCAGGATATATTGCTGGTCGAACAGGGCCTGTAATTCCGTCTGAACCTGGGCCGGGGTGAACGCATTAAATTTTGCGGTCAGATACGAAATCAATTCATTGGGGTCATGGCCGATGGTGTCCACGTCATACTGATACTCGTCATAGCCGGGAAATTCGCTTTCAAGGTTCGCCATACGGCGCTCCAACTGCTTCTCCAGGTCGGTATAGCCATTATTCACCTGCAAGATGTCAGGATCTTCGGAAGTATAGGAAGTGCCTAACACGGCCCCCATCGCTCCCTCCATTGTCACGGAACAGGAGGACAGGGAAGAAAACACCATGATAAGCAGCAGCGCGATACCGCCCACAAGCAGCAGCACCCCTTTGTTGCTTTTGATGACCGTGACAGCGGCATGGCCGATGTTCCCCACGGCTTCTTTAGCTTTTTTCACCACAGCCGCGCCGCGTCTGCCGTTTTTATGGGCTTCCCGGTAGGCTTTGGCATATTCCCGCTTTACCCGCCGCTTTTGGTACATCGCGGACAGAGAGTGCTTTTGCAGTTCCGGGTTATCCCGCACAGCCGCCCGGTAATTGGCGTTTACGGTGGCTTTGGCACTCTTGACTTCCAGCTTATCCACCTTGCGGTAGGGGGTGTCTTTCGCATAACGGTAGCCGCTTTTGACCGCACCGGCCGCCATATTTCCCTCTGCAAACTCTGTTTTGTGGGCGGCTTCGGTTCCCACATTTTCATGTTCCACCTGCCGGATTTTGTTATGTACCGCCAGATCAGCGGTGCGGCCAGCTCTGAGCGCGCCTTTGGCCGCCGGATTTTTCTTCCCTCGTGGCCGTACCTCCTCCTCAAAATGTAGGGTAGGGCGGACTTTACCAGTCGCAGAATCAAATTCCCGCTTTATCCGTGGGCGGTACTGCTTGGGCACTTCTGCCTTGGCTTTCTCTAACTTCTGGCCCAGGACTTCCGCCTTTTTCTCTGCATGGGCGGCCCGTTCCTCTGCGGAAAAGCGCAGCCGCTTACTTCTGGCCGCGTCGTCCGCGTCATAGATATTACGCTTTCGTTTCATAGGATTTCTTGACCATACTAAGGCTTACTCCTTTCACAGATTTTGGTATATCACAAACTCACTTCATGCTTTTTGGAGGGGGTCGGCGGCTTCTCCTTGCTTTCCTGTTGCTTCGCCGCTTTCAGGCCCTCACGGACAGAGGGCTTTTCTTCTTTTCCCCTGGCCGCAGCCTTTTCCAGACGGTCAATACTCTGCAACGCACGGGTCACGCCTTTTTCCATGCCCTCCAGCATAGCCTTTGACTTTTTTAACGGTTTCGCAATCGCAGCCAGAACGCCTTTATCCTCATTCCGCTGTGTCAGTTCGGCGGCTTCCTTGCCAATCAGAGCACGCCCTAAATTTTTACCGTGCTCATTGAGCGCGTGAAGTTCATTCCCCACAGCGTTGATACGATCTATACTTTTTTGCGTATCGGAGATAGAGGCGTTCAGATTATCCCTCATATCGTTCAGGGCGGCCTTTATCCCCATAAAGTCGGCTGCTTTGTTCAGGGCAGAAATGCCGTGCTGCTTCACCGCCGCTAGGGTCTGCTTCACCATATCAGACAGACTTGTTCTGATATGGCCTAACTGGTCTTTTGCCTGCTCTACCTTTTGCTGTGCCAATGATACGCTTTTTGTCACCGTGGCTTTGATTCCTTTATCCTGTATGCCCTCAAGCTGCTCCCGGACTGCTTTCAGTTCGGACAGAACAGCCGTGTACTGTTTTTCCATCTGGTTCAGTTGCGTAACCAGGGAAGAAAACTCAGATGCTTCCTGTTGCTGGCCGTTTTGAGATAACAGCTTGAAAAATTCCTTAAGATGTTCCTGTTCTCCAATGGGAACCTGTAAAGTTTCGTTCACAAATAATCTCCTTTCCTGCCCTGTGTATCAGCGGCTCCTTATGCCGCCAGATCGGAGGGTTTGGTAGTCATGACGCGGTATAGCTGTGTATCACGCGGGAATTTATCCACAAAGGGAATGATCTTATCCCCGAAGAATAGCAGGCCCTCACCCTCACCGCTGTTGGTTACATGGGTCAGTTCCTGGGGAGAAATCCCTAACCGCTGGGCCAAAATGCCCCGGTCACTGGCCCCCTGGTTGAGCATGAGAATGAAATCGCTGTTTTCCAAGATATTTTCAATTTCCGGGCTGGCTAAAAGGTCTTTGACATTCTGGGTCAGCGATGTGGGAATACCGTTCCATTTCCTGAAACGCTTATAAATCTCGGCTGTATAGGCCGCTGTCTGCGGCTCTTTCAGGAGCATGTGAAATTCGTCCAGGAAAATACGGGTGGTGACACCGGCGTAACGGTTAATTGCGGTGCGCTGCCAGATGTGCTTCTGCACATTTGCCATGACCAGCTTTTTTAAGCCCTGGCCCATCTTGCTGGTGTTGTAGCAGACAAGCCGGTTATTTAAGTCCACGTTGGTTCTATGGTTCAGATACGACAGACTGCCGGTGACGTAAATTTCCATCGCCGTAGCCAGATCGTCCGCCGTGTGGTTATCCTGTGCCCGCAGGCATTGATACAGGTCGCCTAAAATCGGCATATTCTCCGGGGTGGGGCGTTTCAGGTAATCCCGATACACCAGACTGATACAGCGGTCAATCAACGACTTTTCAATCGGCATAAGCGGGTTCCCGTAGGAAGCCATCATCAACTCACATTGAGAAAGCAGGAAATCGGCCTGCATGAGCATAGGCGATTCCCCTACATCGGTGGATAAATCTAAATCCATCGGATTCAGATAGCTTTGGCTGTCCGGTGCCAGGTAGAGTACCTGGCCCTGAAGCTGCTCCACCAGGGCTGTGTATTCGTTTTCTACGTCCAGAATCAGAATGTGGTCGGGTGTAGCAAAAAAGGAGTTTGCGATTTCCTTTTTTGCGAAAAAGGACTTGCCACTACCCGGAGTGCCAAGCACTATCCCGTTGGGGCATTTCAGCGTTTTCCGGTCAGCCAGAATCAGGTGTTTCGTCTGCGCGTTCACGCCATAGTACAATCCGCCCGGCTGGAATACCTCACAGGAACGGAACGGCAGGAAGATTGCCGTTCCGCTTGTGGTAAGCCCCCGTTGAATTTCCACCTGATTGACACCCAGGGGGAGCGCGGACAAATAGCCCTGTTCCTGCTGATAGTCCAGCCGGATCAGGTCACAGTTGTTGGCGTTGGCGATACCATTCACCGAATAGATGATGTTTTCCAGCTTCTGTTTCGTGGGGGCGGTATGCACCAAAAGGATTGTGACCATGAACATCTTTTCATCATGGTTCTGCAAATCCTCCAGCAACTTTTCCGCTTCCTTGCCGAACGTCACCAGATCGGGCGGCAGAATATCCATATCGAAACCGGAGCGCACCGCCCGCTTTTGTTCGTCAATCTTTGCCTTGTCCAAATCGCTCAGTTTCCGCTTGACCGCTTTCAGCGCGGCCCCCTGGTCGAGTGCTTTGGCGTGAATACTGACAATCTGGCTGCTTTCGATATTCAGCAGCGCATTGAGCAGGGTATCGTAAATCTTGGTGGCCCGGATCTGCAAAAAGGAAACCGCGCCGACTGACGGGCCGACGCGGAAATACCGCCCCTCCTTAAACTGAAAGGAGCTGGGCGCGATATAGTCTTTGCTGGACAGGCCGGTGCCCGCCAGGGAATCCCAATTAAAACGGAATTTCTGCGGCTCGTCTAAATGCAGGCACTGGTGGAGCAGCAAAAGCCGTTCATAACCGTCCATGCCGTGAGCCTCGGTTCCAATCCCTTTGAACCGGACAAGTACGTCCGCTTCAATCTGTTCCAGCCGGGAAGCCGCCTGACGAACCTCGTCTGCTTCCACAGTAAAGGTCAGGCACAAACGACGTTCTGTTTTACACAGGCCCGCCTTGGAGAGCAGCATATCGCTGTATTCCTTGCGAATCGGGTCAAATCCGTCGCCGGTGGGCGGTATCCGCAGGATTTTCCGGTACTCCGCCATATCGGGATAGTAGCAGACTACGGACAATTCAAAGGCCACAGACGGGCCGAAGTAGTTGACCAGCCTGCAATACAGTTCAAAAATCACAGCCTTGTCATCGTCAGAAGCCTCGGCATAGCTGCAATCTTCAAAGGCCACGCTTTTACTGTAAAGGCGGTTCCCCAGGCTGCACACACCGTTTTGATACATTTCCTCATAAGGAATGGTCTGCTGGGCACTGGCGGCGATTTTACCGTCGCGCTTTGCCCGTTTGATGGCCTTTGCCAGTTGCTTTTTCTGCGCCGGTGTCAGGGGCGTGTCGGGCCGGATCACCAGTTCGTCGTTCCACCCGACCATCTTTTTTGGCTCCCTCCTGGGAAGTTTCAGTATTTGAAGCAAGCCGCTTCACCTCCTCGTCAAAATAGGCTTGCCGTTCCAATGCGGCAAATCGGTTCTGTGTCCGATAGGGGCGCTCATGGCGCGTCAGGAACCGGACACGGATATAGTTTTTCAGTTGCTTTTCCGGCGGCTGGCCGTTCTTCTCATAAAGTGCAAAAAAGAAAAACGGCAGCGCCGTGACAATCAGCAGAATCAGGGCAATATCGTTGCCCAGGCTGTCGCGGGTCAGAAAGTAGGTGGGCGCAGCTACCAGCGCGGCCAGCACAAAAAAGATAAGCTGGCGGCGGGTCAGGCCGAACACGACCTTGCTTTTGACCTCGGTTAAGTCCTTTGTGATATTTACATGGGCCAATCCATTCACCTCCTGTTATTCGTTCATAGTGGCGGCCCGCTTTAATGGGCGTTCAGAATACTCTTTGCCACGCCGCCCGATTTGAACAGGCTGAAACACAGCAGCGCGGTGTAGGCGACACACGACCAGATTGCCCCGTGCAGATCGCCGCCGGATAGTGACAGCGTGTTGACCAGGACTGCGTAAATTCCGGTAATCACCATGATTAAGAAGCCTTGCAGCCCCAGGGCCGCAAGCCCCCGGACGTAGTTGGTGCCGATATTGCCCCATTCATGGTTGGCAAAAGTGGCAAAGGGCAGCGGCCCCACGCTGGCGTAAATATAAATTTCAATCATTCTTCCGAACAAGATGATGGTGATACAGGCCCCCATGACCGTCATGGCGAAGCTGACTACCCACGTTTCCAACATCAGGGCAAATAGTTCTCCCAGCCCTTTTGCTTCTAATTCCGTGGTGATGGACGCTAAGGCCGATGATATGTCAATGCTGGCGTTCGCGTCGATCACTCCGGCGCTTTGCTGCACCATCGTCTGTGCCACCTCGAAGATGGCAACGATAAAGTCAAAGGTATGGCTGACGACATACGCCGCGATTCCCGCCTTGATAATCCACTTAAAGAAGATGAACGTATCAAAATCGTGCATGTTGTTCTTCTCCACAATCATGTGAATCAACTCATAGGACAGGATCGCGGCAATAACAAGGCCCGCGATGGGAACAATCACAGACTGTGACAGACTGTTAATCATGGAGAAGACGCCGGAGTTCCATTGCTCCGGCGTCTTGCCCACTTCCCCCGCGATGGTGGCGACCTTGGTATTTACATCGGCAAACATATTTGACAGGTTTCCCGTGATTGCTTCAATCAGGAAACTTTTGATCCATTCATTGATTGCGTCGATGATAAAATCCATAGGCCGTTACCCGCGTCTTAGCTGAATAAGCCGGACAGCAGGGGAACGACTTTCAGGCCCAGGAGAATGACCCCTCCGCCAGCCATAAGCTGTTTTATCCCCAATTAGGTGTAAAACTCTGC
>ERZ857984.513-NODE-513-length-45243-cov-4.598168_pt1 | contig 45243 bp, 48 predicted proteins | sample MGYA00519914_ERZ857984 | MGnify/ENA primary metagenome ERZ857984 (study PRJEB31778, sample SAMEA3449417) | human gut metagenome | biome: human gut; feature: human-associated habitat; material: faeces | place: United Kingdom | collected 2010/2012 ... | reverse complement strand
CCCGGCGTGCCGTATATGGCAGATGCATGATGTAAAATAAGAAACCCCGCACATTTCGTGCGGGGTTTTGTTTGGGCATTTAGTACATTTATAAAAATGGTAAAATATATAATATATAAATAAAATAATAATCTTTGGTTTGTAAACCTGATTGCAAAGTGCTATACTAAATCAGGAGATAGCAAATGAGTTGGCTTATCAGTCCCGTAACGGATTGGTGGTGGGACTATGAGCATATATCAGGCATTGTCATTAATGATAGCGTTTGGTATCCTCGTCGCTACCATTTTTCTTGCCCTTAAATAGCAAGAAAATGAGCCCAACATAGTATGCGGGCCCATCTTCAAATACACAATGTTACGAGATGAGCCAACGCTACCAAACATTTGCTATCTCTTTTTCTATATTATATCGCATTTGTCAAGTAAAAGCAAAACCGCCTGCTTAGGTAGGCGGTTTTTGTGTTTGTTATGGTGATTGATTTAGAAGAAATTTTAAGGATGACAAATCTTGCAGAGAGCCATGCCTTTATTGATCGCTTCCTGACGGTTAGAAAAATAAATGCGGTTGCTTTTACGTTGGCAGTCCTGATAATGGAATTTTCAGCTGTTGCGGTTACCGACATAAGTTGCCGCGTATACTGCCAGTGAAATGGAAAGAGCAATGATAAACGCGAAGGTGATAATTATAAATTTCTGCATAAAAGATTACTCCTATGATATTGATATTTCAATTACTTTAATTATCAGTATTATAGCATGTATTATTTTTAAGTATATGTTAAAATAAGGTTAATTGATAGAATAAAATAATTCATAAAAGGAGGCAATGAAAATGGCTTTAAAATTGGATAATTTGGACGACATTACTAGGAAATACATGGTAGAAGAGATACAAGGTGATATATCAGAAAGGAAGGTTTATATAAGTTCTAGATTAAATGCTGATGGTAAAATAAGATTTCAGGAATTATTAATAGCTAGTGCCAAATCAGGCAATGACGGTACATTAGCTGAAAGCTTAGTAGGATATTTTAATGAAAAAGAAAGTAATGGTAAAGGCTCTTATAAAAGCATTCCCTATAATGCAAATGTTACATTGGCAGAAGGAGAATATAATCGTTATTATATTAGAGCCTTATGTAGGCGAGCTATTCTTGAAAATAAGAGAATTGAAGTTTGTAGAGTAAGAGACTCTTCTAGGCCCAGACCAGAATCTGAATGTAAAATAGGTGAAATAGTAGATGCTACTACACTATTGAAAGATTTAAGAAATAATCTAGGCCAAAATACATTTTTGGGCATACCCGGAGGAGTAAATTCAGGACTTAGTGTAAAGTTAATAGATTGATCTAATATATTTAGAAGTGTCTTTTAAATAAACAACTACAAGAAACAATCATACTTGTATATTGAAAGTGAAATATATAGGTGATAAAATAAACACAAAATATATTCAACGAGGTGATTTTATGGCAATTAAGCGCGTGTCCATTCGCATAGAGGAAGAAATGCTGGAGAAACTGGGCTTTGTGGCAGACTATGAGGGACGCTCGGTCAACAGCCATATTCTGGTGCTCATCCGAGAAAACATCAAGGCTTTTGAGCAAGAGCATGGAAAGATTGACGGCACCATCAATCCGGCGGTTAATGTAAAGCCAACCAGAAAGAATTGAGAGGACGAGGAAGCGGTTATGCCGTTTCCTCGTTTTTGTCGTTTCCAATAATCTCATCATACCGGTAGGTCAGCCCATCCCGCAGAAGGGACACATCATCCGCCTTGCCCACCTGCTCGATGTACCGCTTCACGATGACATCGCAGAACTTTTCGTCCAGCTCGATGGTGCGGCAGACGCGGTCGGTTTGCTCACAGGCGATGAGGGTGCTGCCGGAACCGCCGAACGGGTCCAGCACGATGGCGTTGCTCATGGAGGAATTGAGAATGGGATACGCCAAGAGCGGGACGGGCTTCATGGTGGGGTGGTCCTTGTTCTTCTTGGGCTTGTCGAACTCCCAGATGGTGGACTCCTTCCGCCCGGTGTACCACTGGTGTCTGCCTTTCTTCTTCCAGCCGAAGAGGATCGGCTCATGCTGCCACTGGTAGGGCGAACGGCCCAGCACCAGGGACTGTTTTTTCCAGATGCACGTCCCGGAGAGGTATAAGCCGGCGTCAGAGAACGCCTTTCGGAAGTTCAGGCCCTCGGTGTCCGCATGGAACACATAGATGGAGGCATCGTCCGCCATGACTTCCTCTGTATTCTGAAACGCCGCCAGCAGGAAATCATAGAAGGCGGCGTTCTCCATGTTGTCGTTCTTGATCTTCCCAGCGCCCCCCTCGTAGTTGACATTGTAGGGCGGGTCGGTGATGACCAGATTGGCCTTCAGACCGTCCATCAGCAGGGCGAAGGTCTCCGGCTTGGTGCTGTCCCCACAGGCCAGCCGGTGCCGCCCCAGCGTCCACACATCCCCTGCCTTGGTGATAGTAGGCTTCTGCAGCTCGGCATCCACATCGAATTCGTCATCCTTGACCCCATCCTTCAAGCTGTCCTTGAAGAGGTCATCAATCTCGGCGGGGTCAAAACCGGTGAGGGACACATCAAAGTCGGCGCCCTGCAGGTCGGAGATGAGGAGCATCAGCTTGTCTTTGTCCCAATCGCCGGAGATTTTGTTGAGGGCGATGTTGAGGGCTTTTTCCCGCTCCTCATCCATCTCCACCACCACGCACTCCACCTCGGTGACGCCCATGTCCATGAGCACCTTCAGCCGCTGATGACCGCCGACCACCCGACCGGTGGCCTTGTTCCAGATCACCGGCTCCACATAGCCGAACTGCTCCATAGAGCGTTTCAGCTTGTCGTACTCCGGGTCGCCGGGCTTTAAGTCCTTGCGGGGATTGTAGTCGGCGGGGATAAGGTCGGCGGTGTGTTTGCGCTCAATCAGCATACTTTTCCACCGCCTTTCTCAGCTCCTCAGTCTTGTCGAGGTTCTCCCAGCTGAACTTGTAGCCGTTGAAGTGGCCGTAGGCGGCGGTGTCGGCGTAGATGGGAGCGCGGAGATGGAGCAGGGACATGATGGCGGCGAGCCGTAAGTCAAACACATCCAAAACTGCCAGCCGGATCACATCCTCGTCCACCCTGGCGGTGCCGAAGGTGTCGATCTCCACAGCGGTGGGTTCCGCCTTGCCGATAGCGTAGGAGATGGACACCTGGCATTCCTCCGCCAGCCACGCACCCACTACGTTCCGGGCGATGGCTCTGGCCATGTAAGCGGCGCTGCGGTCCACCTTGGTGGGGTCCTTCCCTGAGAAGGCCCCGCCGCCATGGGCGGCAAGACCGCCGTAGGTGTCCACCATCAGCTTCCTGCCGGTCAGCCCGGTGTCGGCGGCGGGACCACCCTCCACAAACCTGCCGGAGGGGTTGATGAGGAACTCCGCATCCTTGGGAAAGTCGAAGCGGTCCAGAATGGGATACAGCACTTCCGAAATGATCTCCCGGCGAAGCTCCTCCAGATCTTTGTCCGCATCGTGCTGGACGGACACCACGATGTTCTTGGCGCCCACGGGTTTTCCGTCCTCATAGGCCACGGTCACCTGGGCCTTGCCATCAGGGCCGATGCCACGGATGGTCCCATCGTGCATGGCGTCATCCAGCCCTTTGCAGATTTCATTTGCGAAGACCACCGGGACGGGCAGACGGGTCCAGGTCTCCCTGGTGGCGTAACCGTACACGGTGCCCTGGTCGCCGGCGCCGGTGGAAGCGAACACATCCTCGCTGCCGCCGCGCACCTCCAGCGCGGAATCCACGCCGCCGGCGATGTCGGCGCTCTGCCGGTGGACATAGACGAACACGATGAATTTCATGGGGTTGTAGCCCACCTTGCGGAGGACGTTCCGAACCACCGAGCGGATGTTGATCTTCGCCGCGCAGGTGATCTCCCCGCAGACGAAGATTTTTCCCTTGGTGGCCATGACCTCACAGGCGCAGCGGGAATAGCGGTCGTGCCGCAGGCACTCGTCCAGAATGCTGTCGGCGATCAGGTCGCACAGCTTGTCCGGATGACCGCGCCGCACGCTCTCAGCCGTTTTGTATTTTGTCATATCAGTTTCCTTTCCGAGCGGACAGCAGCCGCTCCATCACATCGTCCTGGGGCGTGGCCCCGCCGTACTCGCTGGAACAGTTCTCCTTGACGATTTGGTAAATCTCCATCCACAGGCGGTTGGTCTGGGACATGAAGTTCTGGCTCATCGCCACATAGGGACTTTGAATCGCGTTCCCCGTGGTGGGGTGCTTGGCGAGGAAACCGTATTCGGTGATGGCCTCCTCACACTGTATCCAGCGGGCCACGCTCATGGCGTATCGCTCCAACAGCTGCGGGGAAACGAGAGCGGCGCAGCCCCGCTCCGCCAGCCAGGTCCAGGTCTTTTCATAGACCTCAGCGGCGACCAGCGTCTTGCCATCCTTCTGGGTGGCGGACAGCATGGCTGACGGTTTCGGCATGGGCTGACCTTCTAAATCGGCTGTGTCCTGAAAGTCGATGACAGTCAGCTTCCTTCTGCCGGGATTACCCTCGGCAATTTTGTCTGCGAGGGGCTTCTTCTTTGCGCCGGCACCAGCACGGGCGCCGCCGCGATTGGTACCGTCTTTGGCCACAGGCTACCTCCTTTCTCGGCCTGGGGTATATACCCCCTTTGAAACCGCGATTTTGTACGCGAGACCCCCGGCCCGTTGCACGGCCCACAGGCTGTAGAGATTTTTATTCCCCTACCGTCAGTTTTGTGCTATACTATGTTTGTAACATCAGTTGGTTATGGTGACGATCATGTCCCTGCTCAACGGAGTCCCAGTCGACACAGTTTCACTCTTCTTGACGGTAATTCAAACAGCAATTGCTATTGGAAGTTTAAAGGGGGAACTCGCGATGGTAAACGGGTATAACACGGTGGTATGCGGCGCGCACGGAGTGGCCTCGTTGTAACTGTGGACTCCGCAGGGGAAATGTAAGAAACCTTAACAAGTGCCCATAGCAGGTTCGAATCCTGCCCGCTCCGCCATATTGGAGACTACCCTTCGGGGTGGTCTCCATTTTTTCTGTGCCAGCGATCACCGCGCTGGGCGTGGATTCTGGCGTGGCAGGATTTACAGAGGGCTATAAGGTTGTCCCGTGCGTGTGTGCCGCCCTCGGAGAGAGGTACCTTGTGATGCACCTCTTCGGCGGGGATCAGCCTGCCATCCCGCTGGCACATCTCACACAGCGGATGCTCCTGGATGTACCGGTCGCGGATGCGCTTCCATGCGCGGCCATACCTGCGGCGTACAGCCGGGTCACGGTCGTACTTCTCGTAGCGTTTGGCCTCCGCTTTGGCGTGCTCCTCACAGAACCTGCCGTCTGTCAGCTTGGGGCAGCCGGGGTACGAACAGGGACGCTTGGGCTTTGTAGGCACCGTTCCACCTCCTTCCGGGCATAAGAAAAGCCACCGCAGGGGTGGCCCCACGATGGCTTCGCTTGATTCTTTTGGCAATTTTAATGATACACTACGGAGCTACTCTCATTCAATACATCGAACTCTCATGTTTCCTGGGGGACGGGAAATTCCCGCAGCGCCCAATCGTGGAGACGGTAGATGTGCTGGATGGAGTAGCCCATGTCCACGGCGATCTTCTCCCAGGGCATGAAGCACAGATACCGCTTCTCTAAAAGGAGCTGGTACTCGGCGTTGGGGATGGATTTTACCCGGCGGGTGATCTCCCGCTTCAAATCCACCAATTCATCGATGTCGTGGTTGATCTCGTTTTGCAAATCCACGATCTTGACCACCGCTTCCGCCATGCGGGACTCGGAGCGGTTGGGGTTGCGGGGCATCCCCGTAAGGGTGGCCGTAGCATGGGTGGCCAAATCGTTGAGAGCCGCGACCTGCTGAATTTTGGCGTTGATTCGAGTGTCCAGAAGCCGGGCTTGGGATAAATATTCTTTCGCTGTCATTTTCGCACCTCCAGATCCGCTTTGACTGCGTCGATCAGAGCCGACTGTGCCCGTTCCTTCTTTTGAAGGGCTGACATGATCCGCTCGTCAATGGTGTTCTTCGTGATAATGTGGTGGATGACCACAGTTGTGTCTTTCTGCCCCTGCCGCCAGAGCCGGGCGTTGGTCTGCTGGTAAAGCTCCAGTGACCAGGTCAGCCCGAACCAGACAAGGGTGGAACCGCCGGACTGCAGGTTCAGCCCATGGCCGGCGGACGCCGGGTGGATGACCGCCACCGGGATCTTGCCCTGGTTCCAATCGGCGATATCCCGGTTGGTCTTGATCTCCCGGACGGTGAACCGCTCCCGAATGCGCTCCAGGTCGTGCTTGAACCAGTAGGCCACCAGGATGGGCTTGCCGTTGGCGGCTTCGATGAGGTCCTCCAGGGCATCCAGCTTGCGGTCGTGTAGCCGGAGCACCCGCTTGTCCTCCCCGTACACCGCGCCATTGGCCATCTGGGAGAGCTTGTTCGCCAGAGCCGCCGCGTTCCCGGCGTCCACCTCTTCACCGTTCAGGGAGAGCACCAGCTCTGCCCTCATGGTGTCGTAGGCTTGCCGTTCCTTTTCGGAGAGGTCGACCTTGACCTCGTTGACCACGCATTCCGGCATATCCAAATAGTCGCCGGCCCGCATGGAGATGGTGATGTCGGAGATCCGCTCATAGATGGCATCCTCAGCTCCCGGCAGGGGCTTGTAGGAGAACACCACCTGAGCGTTTCGCTTGTCCGGCTGGAAGTAGGCGCTGCGGTACCGGGTGATGAACCGGCCCAGGCGTCTGCCCATATCCAGCACCCGGAACTCCGCCCATAAATCCATGAGTCCGTTTGAGGAGGGAGTGCCGGTCAGCCCCACGATGCGCTTGACGCCGGGCCGCACCTTCAGCAGTGCGCGGAACCGCTTGGCCTGGTAGCTTTTGAAGGAGGACAGCTCATCGATGACCACCATGTCGTAGTCGAAGGGCAGACCGCTTTCCTCCACCAACCACAGGACATTCTCCCGGTTGATGATGTACACGCTGACCCTCTGCAGGAGCGCCGCTTTGCGCTGGGCTTCACTGCCGACCGCGACCGAGTAGGTAAGCCCTCGCAGGTGGTCCCACTTCTCGATCTCGCCGGGCCATGTGTCCGCAGCCACGCGGAGCGGAGCAATGACCAGCACCTTGCGAACCAGGAAGCTGTCCAGGCAGAGGTCAAAAATGGCGGTCAGGGTGATGACGCTTTTGCCGAGACCCATGTCGAGGAACACCGCCGAAACGGAATGCTCCAGGATGAAGTCCGTGGCGTAGGTCTGATATTTATGAGGACTGTATTTCATCGAGTATCCCTCCAATCTGCTCTGGACTGTCAATGCGGTACACCGGAAAGCCCAGGGCTTCCAACTGCCGCTTCCGCCTTATCTGCAAAGGCCGGAGTGCCTTGCCGGGCGCTTTCAGCTCAATGAAGGCGATTTTCCCCTTGGGGAGGAGCACCAGGCGATCTGGCACTCCATCAAACCCAGGGCTTATAAACTTGGGTGCGAGACCGCCCATGATTCGGACGGCCTTCACCAGCTTGGATTCAATGGCTTTCTCCCGCATATTGGCCTCCTGTGTTCCGGGAACCGAAAAATCCCCTTATGCGCGTATATGCGTGTTCCGCGTGCTGATGACCTCTATTTCTTACATCTTTCGATATATAAGAAATGTTGGGAACACAGGAACAAGGAAGCCGGTTTTCCTTGCCGCTTATGGGGCTTCCGCCGTTCCCATGGGGTGTTCCGGCGGGGGTTCCAAAGTGCGGAGCCGCCCCTGGGAACTTGTTCCCGAAATTTGTGCCTGAGCGTCTCTTCATTGGGAACACCCCTTCGGAACAAAGACGTACTGCGGCCCGTAGAGGGGGATGCGCACCTTGCTCTCCGCCCGTTTCCAGCCCAGCCGCGCCAGGATACCCGTCAGCTCATTGCTGTCGGTGCGGCGCAGGTTGGCCCGTTCCTTGCCGAAGCACTCGCACCAGATCTCCATGTTGGACACACTGGTGCGCTTCACCGTACCCTTCTCCTGCAAGCTGCCGAAATCGGAGCCGGTGAGAAAATTGCGGCGTTCAAAGAGGTCCATCTCCGCCCAGCGTTCCGGCAGCAAGGTGTCCAGATACTCCCTCACCAGCCCTTCGCGCTCATCGGACTCCATGGCTTCCCGCTGTTCGTCCTTGGCCAGCGCGTCCATTTCGGGAGAGAGGTAGAGCTTCTCACCCTGCCGCACATACACGAGAGCTTCCGCCCAGATCTGGAGGATCTCCTCGTGGGTCAGGTTCCAGGACTGCTTCTTCCCACTGCCAGGGGTCTTGACCGGCCAGAAGCGGCGGTTGCCGCTGGTGTCCCGCAGATAGCCGGACTCGGCGTTGGTGGTGCCGAAGAACACGCACTGGCGCAGATGGGGCGTGGCCCGTTTGCCGAAGGCTGCACGGTAGATGTCGTTCTGCCGGGAGAGGAAGGAGCGCAGGGTCTCCACCTCGGCCTTCTTCAGACCGGCCAGCTCGCCGATCTCCAAGATCCAGTACCCCTGGAGCTTCTCGGCGGCGGTTTTGTCCTTGGTGTCGCCCAGGTTCAGGCTGTCCGAAAACCACTCTCCGGCCAGCTTGGCGATGAGGGTGCTCTTGCCCACACCCTGGGGGCCGTTGAGCACCAGCATGGAGTCGAACTTGCAGCCCGGACGCAGCACTCGGCTGATGGCGGCGCAGAGGGTCTTCCGGGTCACCGCCCGGACGTAGGCGGTGTCGCCGGCGCCCAGGTAGTCCACCAGCAGGGTGTCCACGCGGGGGACCTTGTCCCACTCCGGCAGACTTTCGATGAACTCTCGGATGGGGTGATAGGCCCGGTCATCCGCCACCTTGGTCACAGCGATGTCGTAGTTCCGGGCGGAGAAGGTGCCGTAGTGGGCGTCCACATAGCTGATAAGCTGGGCGTCATCGGCGTCCCGCCAGAACTTGGAGGGGTGCTTCCAGGGTACCTCGCCCTTGATCTCCATCCCGTCCAGGAGCTGGTTGAACACCACGCCCTTGAGATTGGGGTCGTTCTCCAGAATGAGGGTCAGGTTATGCAGGGTGTTCTTCACATGGCCGGACTTGTCCAGTTCCAGGCCGTTCTGCCAGTCCTCATCGGAAAATTCGGCGCTGGCCTGGGCGATGCGCTCTTCGGCGAAGACCGCCTTGACCTTATCGTCCGCCAGGGCAAGGTCGCTCATGGCTTTGAAGGAGGGCAGCTTGCCCGGCGGAGTGTCCAGCCCCACGTTTTCGTCCAGCTCCCGGAATTTGTGGAGCCGCACCAGGTCGAAGGCGTTTAACAGCTTGCCGCAGACCGGGTCGGTGGCGTGGTGGCTGTAGGCGAACTTCCCATCGTACACCACCACGCCGGCGGCGGAGTCCGCGGGGATGTAGTCGTAGCGCCCATTCATGGAGGACGGTTCATAGACATCCGAAAGGAAGGCTTCGATGGCTTCCTCAATGGTGTAGGCGCGGCAGAAAGCGCCCACGATACCGGGCTTTTCCAGAGGGTCGGCCTGCTGGGTGATGCTCCGGCGCACCGCTTCGGACTGACGGGAGGAAACCGGCCAGGTGGAAGCATCGTGCCAATCGGCGTACTTGGCGAGATAGGCGTCCGGGTCCAGCAGTGGGCCTTCCTTGGTTTTGTAGAAGAACTCGCCATTTGCGGAGGTGGAGGGCCAGTACATCAGGCGGCAGGCTTCATAGGTGGTATCGTCAAACAGGTCGATGCCGATCTCCTTGGCTACCATCCGGGCCACCGCCGGATACTCCTCCTCGGTGATGTCGCGGACCAAGGGGATGATCATACGCAGCCGGGGATGCTCCGGCGTGTGTTTATGGGTGGAGTAGACGCAGCACTGAAAGTCGTGGAGCAGGTCGATCTCGTCCCAGACCCCAGGCTTGCCATAGTCCATATCCAGCGTGAGCATGGAGCGGCAGAGCACCATGCCGTTCTTGCGCCGGCCCTCCCGGAGTTGACCGCCCACGAAGCCGCCCACATCCTTGATGTTGTCCTGGGCGCCCTTCTTCAGCTTGCGGTACTCCTCCACGGTTTCCGTGGTGCGGATGGTGGAGCCGACCCTGGCGCACAGGTCTTCCCAGGAGATGTCCCGGTTCTTCCACTTCTTGTCCATACGGCTGTTGCCGACAGCGATTTTCATACGGTCACCTCCTGGCAGTTCTCCGTGAAATAGCGGATAGGCTGGCCCTTCCGCCGGGCCTTCTCGATTTCGATGCTCATGCCCTTGGAGACGGTGTCCCCGAACACCCACAGCTCGGCGCATTTGGTGAGCAGGACGATGTCCATGAACAGGGCCAGATCCCGCTCTCTGGGGTTGGCGTCATCCATGAACCGGGGAAAGTACAGATGGGGCGCGATGGGGATATACCCGGTGTCCACCGCGAAACGGCAGTACCGCGCCGCCTTTCCTTGGTTGCCCTCCAGATCCCCTGAGAGCGGTGAGCAGATATACACGACCGGACGGAAGGAGCGGAGCTTGCGCGCCTCGTTCTCGATCCGGGTCAGGGCTTCATAGGCTGTAGGGTCGTAGTAGCCCTCACAGTTGAATTTGTTGATTCCCATAAGGGTCACCTCAGTCTTTCTGATAAAAGTCGCAGACATAACCGTCTGCTCGGAGCAGCAGCCCTTCCGCCCAGGCGGGGGTCTGTCCCATGATGGCGCAGATGTCATCCAGGGAGGCGTCCGCCGGGGCTTCGATGACCGCTTCGTCATGGACGTGCATCACGATTTGGTACCCCGCCGCTTCCAGCCGGCGCATGGCTTCCACCAGGATGTCGCGGGCGGTGGCCTGGACGATGTTCTCCACGAATTTGGGGCCGTAGCTCTCCAGCCGCAGCCACTTTTTCTGTTCGCCCACACCTTCGTAGGTGACGGACTCGCTGCCATAGCGGTTGACGCCCATCTTGGGCTTCACATACACGAGCTTCCTGCCGGAGGGAAGTACGATGAACATCATGCCGCTTTGGTAGAAGAAGCGGATGCCGTGCGTCTCGGCGGGGACTCTGTCCCGGACGCAGGTGGCGGCGGCGCGGTCTACATCCCACCAGAACTTCACGATGCGGGGGTTGGACTGCCGCCATGCGTCCACCAGGGGTTTCAGCTCCTCCTCGGTCAAACCGTAGTTCAGTGCGCCCATGGCCTTCAGCGCCCCCACCGAGCCGCCGTAGCCCAGGGCCAGCTCCGCGATTTTGCCCTTCTGCCGGAGATGACCGTTGACGCCGTGTTTGACCACGGGGACATGGAACATCTGGCTGGCCGAAGCGCAGTAGATGTCACCGCCCTGGGCAAACACCTCCTGCCGCCACTGCTCCCCGGCGATCCATGCGATGACCCGCGCTTCGATGGCCGAAAAGTCCGCCACGAAGAAGCGGCATCCCGGCTTGGGGATAAAGGCGGTGCGGATCAGTTCGGAGAGTACCAACGGGACAGAATCGTAGAGCAGCTCCACGGCGTCAAAGCGTCCGTCCCGCACCAGCGTCCTGGCCTGTTTCAGATCGGGCAGATGGTTCTGCGGGAGGTTCTGCACCTGGATGAGCCGCCCGGCAAATCTGCCGGTTCGATTGGCCCCGTAAAACTGGATTAGCCCACGGGCGCGGTCATCCGGACAGACCACTGACTCCATGGCGGTGTATTTCTTGACGCTGCTTTTGGCCAGCTCCTGCCGCAGGGACAGGGCCAGTTCCACCTCTCCCTCCGCATGGGACAGCAGCTCCAGCACGGACGCTTTGGAGAGAGATTCGGCTTCCACGCCCTTTTCCGCCAGCCATGCTTTGAGCTGGGCGGGGCTGTTGGGGTTTTCCAGCCCGGTGACCGAGCGGGCCTGATCCAAGTGGGTGCGCTTGAACCGCTCGTCACAGCGGATGGCCTGGGCCACCAGGGTGCGGTCCAGCAGAATACCCCGGTCATTGATGCGCTGGTCGAGATGGTAGTTGTCCCACTCTTCCGGCGAAACCGGGAAGCGGGACAGCTTCTGCTGAATGGACATCTCCGTCTCCACATCCCGGAGGTTATAGGCTTTGAAGGAAATCCACTTCTCCGGGGCGTCTGTAGGAAGCCTGCGGAAGGTGGAGCCATCCCTGGCCTTAGCCGGCGTACAGAAATAGCGCACCAGGTCTTTGCCTTCCTTGAGCTTCTGCTTCTCCAGCCCCAGCACGGCGCCCACCCCTTCCAGAGAGAGTGGCAGGCCCAGAGTAGCCGACCACACCATGGTGCAGTACCAGGAGTCAGGGTCCAGATATCGTCCGACCGGATACCCCAGGTACCAGGAAAGACACACCCGCTCGAACTGGGCGTTGAAGGCCCACTTGGACACAGCAGGGTCGGTCAGCGCGGCCTGAACATCGGCGGGGATGTGCTCACCGGCGGCGAGATCCACCACCTGGACGGGGCCGCTGTCCACGGAATAGCCGAACAACAGCACTTCAAACTCCGGGGCTTGGCAGTAGCGGTACACGCCGCATCTGGCCAGCGGCTCCGGGGAATAGGTTTCAATGTCGATAGATAAGGTTTTCATAAGGTCTCCTTTCCTGCGGCATAAGGGCGGCAGAGGTTGCCCTCCACCACCCTTGCCGAATGGTTGTTAGGAAAGGAAGTCGTCATCCACATCGGTGGCGAAGTCATCCGCGGCGGAAGAACGACCGCCCAGAGGTTCACCGTCCCGCACCTTCTGGATGTTGCCCAGGCCGCAGGCGATGCCGCGATTGCCATTGGAGTTGAAGGCGTAGAAGTTGACGGACACACGGGCGTAGCAGCCGGAGTAGACCTCGGCGCGGTCCAGGATGGGCTGCACGGAGCGGTCCACGATCTGGGGAGCGGTGGTACTGTTGGCGTTGACGAAGTAGGCGCCCTTGTAGGCTTCATCGTCCCGCTCCAAATCACCGTCCCGCAGGGGAAGCTTCAGAGCGGCCTTATTGGGAATCTTACCGCCGAACTTGGCAGCCCCGTCCTTGATGGCGGCGTCCACGGCGGCATTGATAGCATCGATGGTCTTGGTGTCGGTCTTGGGAATGATGAGGGAAACGCTGTACTTGGGGTTGCTTCCATTGATGGAGGCCGGCTCCCAGACGTTGGCGTAGGACAGGCGGACAACACCGGTGACCACCTTGGTCGGGTTCTTGTGATTGACAGACATATCGTTATACCTCCGTAATTTCAGTAAATTCTTGGGCGGCATCCATGGTGGTGATGGCCGGACGCCGGTCGGATACCGGAACCAGGGTCGGCCTGCCCTTGGGCTTTTCGACCAGGCTGCCGAGGATCTCGGCAAAGGCCTTTTTGCCCATGAGCTTCTCCATCTCGGTGATGGGGATGAGAGTCTTCTTGAAGATGTCGTGGTACCCAGCGGTGTTGGCGGCGCGGATCACGGCTTCCTCATCTGTGTACTTGCGGTTGGTGCGGCTCTCCACCAGCTTGAAGCCGTGCCACACCTTGCCGTGGTGAATGGCGGCGTCCTGGGCGTAGGCTTCGATCTCGCCGGCCCACTTGGTCAGGCCGGGCAGCCGGGAGAGTATGTCCTCGATCTCCGCATCGGTGAGGAGCGGCGGCATGGCGAACTCGTACTTAGCGAGCTGGAGCTTGGCTTCCGCTCTGGCGCGGCACTTCACCGCCGCCTTGCAGAAGGTACACCAGGGGCCAGGGACATAGTCCCCTTCACCTTGGTAGGCCATTTCCGCCTTGGGCTTGAGGGTTTGTTCCGCCCACTCTATGAGCTGCTCCACGGAGATGGTCCAGGTGGACACGTTCTCCCGGCGGGGCTGGTAGATGCTCATGGCGACCTGGGCGATGTCGTAGAGGTGATCGAACTGCCGGAGCGCGCCCAGGGCGTACAGCATCATCTGGGGATTTTCCTCCGCGTCCACCAGGACGCCCTGTCCATACTTGAAATCAATGATGTGCAGGAGCTTGTCCGCCACAATCAGGCAGTCGCCGGTGCCGAACCCGTCCGGCACATAGCAGGAGAAGTCCAGCCGCTGTTCGATGAGGACGAGGGGGTCGGCGCAGAGCATCTTAGCTTCCTCCAGCTGCTCCAGCACGAACTCCACATACCCATCGGTGTGGACGTCCATTTCATCGCAGTCATACGGGCTGACGGGCTTTCGGGAGCGCAGCTTCAGCGCCTTTTTGAGCTTGTGCTCGGCGAGAGCATGGGCGGCGGTGCCTTCAGCTGCGGCTTCCGTCTCCCGGTCGGTGAACTCCAGCTCCAGCCGCGCCGAAGGGTTGCAATGGAGCCAGCGATGGGCGCCGCTGGCGGAGAGAACGGCGTGTTTGGAGGGCGGCATCAGAGCACCTCCGCATCTTTAAGCAGAGCCGGGTAGTGTTTGGGGTCCACCGCCGACAGCTTTGGAGCGCCGTACTTCTGCAGCAGCTCTCGGACCGCATCGGTTTTCCCATCATGGCTCTTTTCAGCCAGCACCGCCCGAACCTGCTCCAGCGTGACCGCCGGTTCTGTGGGAGGGGGCGGAGCGGTCTTCTGTACCGGCTCGGCTTCCGGGGCTTCTCCCTGGGTCATGGCATCCGCCAATGCCTGGAGACTGTCGGCAAGGGAGCGCATATCCTCCACCACATCCAGGAGGAGCTTGATCTTACTCAACCGTTGCACCTCCCTCCGGCAGCTCGGTGATGTCCAGGGATTCCACGGTGTTGCCGGGAATGAGGATCATCACCCGCTCTTTGCGGCCCAGGAGCCGGGTGAGCATTTTCTCCCGCAGCGTCACACTGCGGCATCTGACCACCCCGCCATTCTGCGGCTCCTTGGACACGCTGATCTTCAGCTTGTGTCTCATGGCGTTCATCCTTTCTGGAAGGCTGCTTTTCTTGCTCCTTCCGACATACGGCCAGGAGAACGGGCGGATATGAGGGTCAGCCCAGAAGTTTTTTCAATTTTTTCTTCACCGTCTGCAAACGGTGGGAAATGGCGGACTGCGTCACGCCCATCCGGGCGGCGTAGTCGTTGACGCTCACATTTTCAAAAAAGATGGCCCGGACCATTTCCTGCTGGTCAGGGGAGAGCTGCCGGATTGCGGTGTGGAGCCGCTCCTCATTGGTGGGGCCGGCAAAGAGGGCTTCCAGGCCAGGGTCTTCCACGGCGTAGTCCATGCCTTCGTAGACCTTGCCCTCCAGCGAGTAGCGCCGGCGGGTCTCCTTATGGTCGTTGTTGTACTCCTGACGATCCAGGTCGATGAGGATTTCGCCCCAATCATCGGGAACATCAATGGAAATGGTCTCTGTGGCGAATTTGTACTGAATTTTCATAACTGTGGCTCCTTTTCAGTGGTTTGAAGTGATAAAAGGTCAACTTCGAAACCGCAGAGCCACAGCTGTAATCCGTAGAGCAGCAAAAAACGGCCGGGATAACAGACCGCCCTGTTATGGGCGATTTATTATCCTGGCCGTCATGCAGCTCTGCGGATTCGTATTCGGTTATGCGCCGAACTCGGCGCAGTCATAGCTCTCCACTTGGAAAGCTGCGTCATTAACCCTGGTGATGGTTGTCCTGGTGGGCTGCCGCTCGATTTCGAGCTGTTGGCCCAGAGCCAGCCGGGTTTCCATGCGCTGGCCTTTGTAGAAGGACTGGATCAAGCCAGTCCGGGCATCGCCTTTGCAGACGAGCCGGTTTTTACAGTCGCGGATTTCTTCCACGGACGTCCTCCTTCCCTCGGTTATTGATAGGCACCACCTCCAGATTGAAATTCCCTATGTAAGCTAACTTGCTAACACTATGGATAAAAAAACACAGCGGGCGGGATACCCGCTGTGAATTTGGCATCAGATAGCAATGGATGCGAAATCCATCAGAGCGGTGAAAGCGGAATAGCTTGTCTGGTCATCGGAAGGAATGTATCCCATGGCCTTCAGCCTGATCACCGCAGCCTCGGTAGAAACATCAAAGGTATTGGAGACATCGCTGACCAGTCTGGCGCGGTTGACAGGATTCTCCATCAGAGATTTATAGGGGTACTTGTTGGCTACGAGCTGTACCGCACACTTGGGCATGAGGATGGCGGAGGAAAAGTAGTTTGCCTGCCACTCCATCCAATCGTGGTCGGTCCACAGTTTCCGGTCACCCTTTTTGCAGCCGGCGTCCATCCGACACTGGATCATAGGCGTCATGGCAGTGTCGAACATACACATCTGATTGGGGTCGTAGGAAAAGTAGCCGGTGTGGAATATGTCATGGCCGCCCCCGTGTCCGAGGGTAAAGCGGTAGCGGTGCTGCTGGTTTTCCTCCAGCAGCCGCGTATCGATAATGACCGTGTGGGCCTTGGCGCTGATGTACTCAGCTTGCCCTGTCTCAGGTGAGAAAACAACGACCCGATTTGTGTCATTGAACACCGTCATGCCCAGGTAGATCCCGTTGTGGGACAAAAACTGGTAATCGGGGGTCATGCCGAGATAGTTCTCAACGAAGGACTCTATGTCAACGGGTGCGGGATTCGTCAAGACAGACGGTTGGAAATCCCGCACGAAGTTTTCTCCGATAGTATCGATCTCAGGTTTGCTGAGGATAGGGACGCCGCGGCCCCGGACTCGGTACGAGGGTGTGTACATGGATTGAGATTACCCCTTTCGCTTCTTGAGTTCATCCACGAAGCGCATCCACTCGGCTTCCCCGGCGTCCAGATCACGGGCAGTGCGCAGGGCAGCGGAGACATAATCTCTGCCGATGATATACTCCGGCAGGTCGGGGGCCACGGAATTGCGCATCTTACCCGCCAGGTCGAGCATGGCGGACTTTTCTTCGTCTGTGAGGAGGAGGATTTGAGAGATCTGCTCCAGTTTCTCCATTTCCGGCGGGTTGCGGCGCCCCTTCTCGATGTCGCTGAGATAGGGTGCGGACACATGGAGCATTTCGGCCATTTTTCGGAGCGTTATTTGCTTTTCCTCCCGTTTCCTCTGTAGGAACTCTCCGAATGTAAGATTTTGTGTGTTCATCATATTCACCTTTTCACTAATAATTCGCCCTTACAATTGCCCTTTCTGGGACTTACTCGCGGGTCTTCCATCTTCACATTTTACGGTGAATTTTCGCTAATATGCTTGTTAGCGCGTTAGCTTACACACATTATAGCCAGCCCGGCCTGTTTTGTCAAGGGTATGGCGGCGAAAAACTTCATCATTTCTACGGATTAATCTAACTGACAGGCGCCGGACTGATAGGAAAATCAACCCGGCGCCTTTTTATGTGTTAGTCTTCGGTTGCCTCAGCGGAGGAGAGTGCGGCGGCAGCAGCGGCTTCCTTCTGCCGTTTGGCGGTCCACCCACCGCGAGGAGAGGGGCGGAAGGCCGCGCCAAGATCGTAGACGAGCGCCTGCTCATCGGCGAAGTAGATGCCCGGAACATTCCAGTTGTCCTCCTCAGACCACTCGCCCATCTTGCGGATCAGATCGACCACGGCGGCAAAACTGATTTTGATGGCGTACTTCTGCTCGTGCTCAGGCTTGGAGAAGGCGATGGCGTTGGGAGCGTCCTCCTTGCAGGCCCGGATGGCGAACTGCTTGTCCTTGGGGTTGACGAGCACCTGCACATACGGAGCGTAGTGCAGCTCGGCGGCGGTCTGGATGTTCAGCTTCAGCACCTTGCCGGTGATGGTGGCAACGGAAGCGGAACGGGTCTTGATGAGGTCAACGACAGTAAAATTGCTGAGAATAGACATAGTGATTACTCCTTTGAAATCGTAAAGTTTTCATCGTCCTCCAGTAAGGGGGACACGGCGGGTTCGGCCTGGGGGGACAGCGTTTGGAACAGGGACTCGATGTACTCCGTCTCCCAATCCGGGTTGACGATCAGGAAACCGGCCAGAGGTCCTTTAACGATATAGCGGGGCTTTCCGCGCCGAGAGCGGTTTTTCGTGTATCTCCGCTCCTTACGGATCTGCTGCGCAGTCAGCCAGTCGCTCTTTTCGATGATGGGGTCGTGGTGGCCCTCGATGAAGTACTGCGTCTCCAGGCCGTTGTTCTTCACGCTCTTATGGGTAAAGAAGTCTATCGTCACTGTTTTTTGACACAAGGCGTCTCCACAGTATTTTTCGTTGCGGAGGATGCCAAGGACGCTGCCGGAACTCCAAGACGATAGACCTTTGACGGTAGGTATGCCGCTCTTTGTAAGGAAATCTGCGATCTGGGGGGATGAGTAGCCCTCCAGATAAAGACTGTATATGGTTCGCACCACATCCGCTTCGTCCTCATCGATCTCCCAGGCACGCCCCTTATAGCCGAGGAGCGCCCAATTGGGATAGACGCCCAAGCCCTGCGCCCTGCGTCTCTTAAAAGACCACTTGAGGCTGTTGGACTTCTGCTCGGATTCGCTCTGGGCGACTAAGCTCAGAACGGTGATGATCATGTCGCTGCTCTTATCCAGGGTGTTGAGCTTTTCCGCTTCGAAATAGACGCCCACGGGCGGGTCCAGCCTGCGGAGCATATAGATGTAGTTCAGGCTGTCCAGCACATTCCGGGCAAATCGGCTGACCTGCTTGGTGATGATCAGGTCGATTTCTCCCGCTTTGCACTTTTCGATCATCTCCAGAAAGTGCTCACGGTGGAGGACCGAGGTGCCAGAGATGCCTTCATCCGCAAAAATACCTGCGAACTCCCATTCCGGGTTTTCATGGATCATTTTTGTGTAGTTCTGCACCTGCAGCTCATAGCTGGTTGCCTGGGTGTCCTCATCGGTGCTGACACGGCAGTAGGCGCAGACGCGGAGCTTCTTCTTGGTTTCCTCGGTCACCAGATCCCGCTTGGCGGGAATAATCTGAACCTCCTTCTGGGGGCCATTGGTGTATGCGGTGCGGATAGCGTCCTTCTGAGCCTGTCGGTTTTCATCGCTGCGTCCACGGGGGCGAAGTGGTGTTTTCTTTATTACTTTTATGGTCGTTCACCCCCTCCCGCTGCATGATTGTGGCAGCAGGGTTTCCACCAACCACAGCAGCTTGGAGCCGGCGCACCATTTATTATACCGGGAAATCCTGTCTTAGTGTTAAACTAAACGATAATGGCCACTCACAATAACGGTATTGGGGGCAAAAAAATAAGAAGCCCGAAGGCTTCCTATTTATTCGTTCTGGCTCATGGCCTTGAGCATCTGTAAGGCGGCGGATTTCTGGGAGGGGGTGAGAGCCATCCAGCTCTCAAACACCTCTTTGAGTTCCGGGGTCATCTCTACCATTTCCCCATCTGCGAAAAACTGTGAGAGGGTGATCCCGAAGCCTTTGCAGATGACCTCTAACGTGGTGATGGAAGGCACGGTGTTCCGCTTAAAAATATTTGCCAAGGTTGACTGCGATAGGCCGCAGACCTTAGACAGCTTATATTCCGTCCAGCCCCGTTCATCCAGTAACCGCCGGAGCCTCTGGTTTGTGTCCATTGCGCCACCACCTTCCTGTAACTATTTTACCGTTCAACTCGGTGGCTCCGATACAGCTAACTTGTATTGAAACTACCGTTATGTTAAACTGTAAAGAGGCCAAGTATTCAGGTGATGGAGGTGCGGTCATGGCGACAGAAGCAGAGAAGAGGATGCATCGGTGCTGTTTCACCGGGCATAGGCCGGAAAAGCTGCAGGCCCCAGAGGGCGTGGTGACTGCGGCTCTGGAAAAAGAAATCCGCCAGGCTATTGCTGACGGATTCAATGTCTTTATTACCGGTATGGCTCGTGGCGTGGACATCTGGGCAGCGGAGATCGTGCTCCGGCTCCAGGACGCCGGCGAAGCTGTCCGGCTGATTTGCGCTTGCCCGTACCAGGGCTTCGAGCGAGGGTGGAAGCAGAGCTGGCAGGAACGCTACCAGGCGATCCTGTCTGCCGCTGACCTTGTGCGGTTCATATGCCCAGGGTACAGCCGCAGTTGCTTCCAGCGGCGGAATGAGTGGATGGTGGATCACGCCGCCAGGGTAATCGCCGTGTGGAACGGCCAGCCCAGCGGGACGAAGAACACCTTAGATTATGCTGTGAAAGTGGGCGTTCCTTACATCTGCATAGCTTCTTGAGGACACAAAGGAGCTACAATGGAAAAAGATTTTATTTGCAATCGCACAAATACTTCGGCGCTATGAGAGTTAAAATCTCGTAAGGGGTAGATATTTCGGCGCAGTTGTGGTACAATGAACCTGTCGCATGTTGCTGAGCTTTGTGGCTCTTGTAGCGACAAATCCAATATTTCTCGGACAGGCAGAATGCCTATGAACGTCGAGGGAGGTTCATTATGCGAATCAGCTATAACAAGCTCTGGAAAATGCTGATTGACAAAAACATGAAGAAGAGCGACCTCAAAGACCAGGCAGGTATCAGCTCGTCCTCCATTGCCAAACTCGGAAAAGGTGAAAACATTACAACAGATGTTCTTTTGCGAATTTGTGAGACCCTGCATTGCCATGTAGAGGACATTATGGAGACAGTTGATGAGTAATCCCGCTATCAGTTAAGCGGTGCCAATGAGCGAGGTGGCTTACATAGTGACAAAGCAAATCAAATCCAAGCAGCGCGTGGCTGACCACGGCGAGGTGTTTACTGCCGAGCGCGAGGTCGAAGCCATGTGCGATTTGGTTAAACAAGAAACCGAGCGGATCGACAGCCGCTTTTTAGAGCCGGCCTGCGGGGATGGAAATTTCCTATCTGTCGTATTGAATAGAAAGCTGGCCATAGTAACGAAAAAGTACAGGCGTAGCGCCTATGATTGGGAGCGAAATTCCCTGCTGGCGCTGGGCAGCTTGTATGGAGTCGATATCCTTCTGGATAATGTCATCGCCTGCCAGAAGCGGCTCTATGAGATTTGGAGTAAAGAGTACAAAGCAGTCTGCAAAAACGAGTGCAATGATGAGACCAGGCAGTCGGCCCAGTTCATTTTGCGACTCAATATTGTCTGTGGAAATGCACTGACCCTGATGTGCGTAGACGCTGAAGGCTGCGAACTGAATGTGCCGATTATCTTTTCTGAGTGGACGTTTCCGTTTAACGATGCGAGGATGCAACGAAAGGACTACACCTTTGCCGAGCTGCTCATGGCGTCAGCTACTACGGAAACCATCAAGAAAACTGGCCAGCTTAATATGTTTGCCAACGAGGACGGCGAGGTGGAACCCACCTTTCTGAAACAGTACATCGCCCACTATCGTCACATCAGCGAGGATGATACCCGCTGGAGAGAAGCCTACCGGTATTTGCCGAATAATAAGGAGGATCTGGGAAATGGATAGAAACCTGTTCGATAATGTGTATAACCCAGATGTGCTTTCCTGTCTGGCTAATCTCTCCAACGATGAGGTTTTCACACCGCCGGAGGTTGTCAATCAAATGTTGGATATGCTGCCCCAGGAGCTGTTTCGGAACCCGGACACTACCTTCCTGGACCCTGCCTGCAAAACAGGAGTGTTCCTGCGGGAGATCGCCAAGCGGCTGATTGATGGGCTTGCCCCGCAGATACCGGATCTCCAGGACCGCCTGGACCACATTTTCCACAAGCAGCTGTACGGCATCGCCATCACCGAGCTGACCAGCCTGCTCTCTCGCCGCGGGGTGTACTGCTCCAAATACCCCAATGGTGAGTTCTCGGTGTCTCATTTTGGCGATGCCCAGGGTAATATCCGCTATAAGAGAATCCAACACACCTGGAAGGATGGCAAATGCGCATTTTGCGGTGCCTCGCAAAGCGAGTATGATCGGGATGACACGTTAGAGACCTATGCCTATGAGTTTATTCACAGACAAAAGCCGGAGGAGATTTTTCGCATGAAATTTGATGTGATCATCGGCAATCCGCCGTATCAGCTTAATGATGGAGGAAACGGTAAAAGTGCAAAGCCCATTTACCAACTATTCGTAGAACGTGCGAAAAAACTTAACCCCCATTTTCTGTCCATGATTATTCCGTCAAGATGGTTTTCTGGCGGAAAGGGATTGGACGATTTCAGAAAATCAATGCTGTTAGATCGAAGAATGCGAAAGCTCGTCGATTATGAGAATTTTAAAGATGTGTTTCCTGGTGTTGACTTAGCGGGGGGAGCCTGTTACTTTTTGTGGGATAGAGACTACAACGGAATGTGCGAGGTAGTTAACTATAATAAGGACAATCCGTCTTCAATGTTTCGGTACTTAGATGAAAATGATACTTTTATCCGACAGAATATGGCAGTAGAGATTGTTAAGAAAGTTCAATCACATAGCACTAAATATTTGGATGGGCGCGTTTCTTCCCGAAAGCCATTTGGGCTCCCGACAAATTATCCGCCTCACGACCATGGTACGCCGTGCTGGTTCATTCAAAAAATAGGGCTAAAGTTCGCTTCAGCCTCGGACGTGGAGGACCCGCATGGGTATCTAAATAAATGGAAGTTACTTGTCCCCAAAGCGCCAATAGCAGGGCAAACCGATTTTACCAAACCAGTTGGATTCTATTACGATGGTAATACAAGGATAGCTAAACCCGGAGAATGCTGTACGGAATCCTGGATCGTTGCAGGCGCTTTTGATTCCGAGGAAGAAGTACTATCATACAAATCGTACATTTTTACAAAGACAGTTCGCTTTTTGTTGCTACAAACAGTGGTTTCCCAAGATGTAACAAAGAAAAACTACTGTTTTGTACCTGACTTAGAGCATTACAAAGGCACTTATACGGATTCAGATCTATGCCAACAGTGGGGCTTATCAAAAGATGAATGGGAGTATATCGATTCCCGGATTAGTACAATTAACCGCACTTGAATAGGAGGGGATACTTTGGAAAAATGGATAGTTCCCTGCAATATCAAGCGCTTTAACATTGTTGAGCACTTTAAAAAGAGTGGGTTTGTCATTTGGAAAAATTCTTTTACGATAAGAACAGGTGACACCGTTTATATTTACATCGGTTCGCCACTGAGTCAAATTAAATATCGTTGCACGGTCATAAGCGACCAGGTTGACGAAGAAACGCTCCAAAAAAATGAGTATGCCATCGTAAAAAGCAAAGGAAACAATTACTTTTCAAAAAAAGTAAAGTATATCCAGCTGCGGTGCGACTACGAATACCCTGATGGCTGTTTACCTTTATCAGTCCTAAAAGAGAATGGGCTGGGCCAAGTTCAAATCCAGGCACGCACAGACCGTACTCTTCAGAGATACCTGGATGAGATAGACAAGCGGCTTGGTTTTGTTGATAATTTAGTGAAAGGACGTGACGCACATGCCTAATCAGGAGTTCTTTATTCAGCGGCCTGCTGTTACGCCCACCATCTATATCTACAACCTCCCACAGGTGCCTGACCACAAGGGATACATAAAAATCGGCTATACAGACCGGGACGTGGAGACCCGTATCAAGGAGCAAATGCACACCAGCGGGCTGAAAGCGAACCTTCTGTACACCGAGTCCGCCATGCGCTCCGATGGGTCCGTTTTCACCGACAAGGACATTCATCGTATTCTTCGCCGTAAAGGATTCCACCAACTCAATGAAGGCGAGGACCGCAATGAGTGGTACGACTGTGCCGTGACAGACGTGAAGGCCGCTATCGTAGAGCTGAAGGAGGGCATTGTCACCGAGGCCACCCGCACAGCCACCTTCAAAATGCGCCCGGAGCAGTATGCCGCCGTAGAGCGCACCATGAAGTATTATGCCTATGCCGAGAAAGAAGACCCTGGCAGGGCGCCTAAGTTCCTTTGGAACGCTAAAATGCGATTTGGCAAAACCTTTGCCTCTTACGAGCTGGCAAAGAAGATGGGGTTTACCCGTATCCTCGTGTTGACCTTTAAGCCGGCGGTAGAGTCCGCCTGGCGCGAGGACCTTATGACCCATGTGGACTTTGATGGCTGGCAGTTTATTTCGAACAAAGACGCCGCTGGAGAGCACGTCAATATTGACCGGGAATACGCCCGTGCCGATAAGTCGAAGCCCATTGTGGTGTTCGGTTCGTTCCAAGATCTGCTGGGTACCAACGAGTCCGGCGGTATTAAGGCTAAAAACGAGTTTATCCATACGGATAACTGGGATCTGGTTATCTTCGATGAGTACCACTTTGGTGCGTGGCGCGAGAATGCAAAAAAGCTGTTTGACAACCCGGACGATGAAGCGGCTGCTGACTTCGATGCCGAGAAGTATCAAGAGGAAGAGGCCGGCAACGCCTACAACGAAACCTTCCTGCCCATTACCACCTCTCACTACCTGTTCCTTTCCGGCACGCCGTTCCGCGCCCTGAACAGCGGTGAGTTTATCGAGGATCAGATTTATAACTGGACCTACTCCGATGAGCAGCGGGCCAAAGAAAACTGGGTCGGCTCCGACAACCCCTACCTGGCTCTGCCCAGAATGGTGATGCTCACTTATCGCATACCAGACAGCATTCGGCAGATTGCCATGCAGGGTGAGTTTAACGAGTTTGACCTGAATGTGTTTTTCTCTGCCAAAGGCAAAGGCGATGAGGCACGCTTCGTGTATGAAAACGAGGTGCAGAAATGGTTGGACCTGATCCGAGGGTCCTACCTGCCCGCTAACATTGATGACATGAAGCTGGGACAGGACAAGCGTCCTCCGATGCCTTATTCGGATACCAGGCTGCTGAACGTCCTCTCCCATACACTGTGGTTCCTCCCCAACGTGGCGTCGTGCCAGGCAATGTATAACCTCATGATGCAAAAGCAGAATGCCTGGTTCAACCAGCGGTATGTGATCAACGTCTGCGCCGGCACAAAGGCGGGCGTTGGTCTGGATGCTCTGGCTCCGGTTTTGAGATCGATGGGTGATCCCCTAAAGACGCACACCATAACCCTCTCCTGCGGTAAGCTCACCACCGGCGTGACCGTGAAGCCGTGGACTGGCGTATTTATGTTGCGGAATCTGAAAAGCCCAGAGACCTACTTCCAAACTGCGTTTCGCGTTCAGTCTCCTTGGGAGATCAAGGATGAGTTCGGCAACCGTCAGATTATGAAGCAGGAGTGCTATGTGTTCGACTTTGCCCTGGACCGGGCCCTCCGGCAGATTGCTGACTATAGCTGTCGGTTGGATGTAAACGAAGCGAATCCAGAAAAGAAGGTCGCGGAATTTATTAACTTCCTGCCGGTGCTCGCCTATGACGGAAGCTCCATGCGACAGATCAACGCTCAAGACGTGTTGGACATCGCTATGGCGGGAACGTCCGCTACGCTGCTGGCAAAGCGGTGGGAGTCTGCATTGCTGGTAAATGTGGATAACGATACCCTGTCCCGTCTGATGGCCAGCAAGGAGGCCATGGATGCACTGATGAATATCGAGGGATTTCGTTCCCTTAATCAGGACATCCAGACCATAATTAATAAATCCGAGGCGGTTAAAAAGGCGAAAAAGGAAGGCGGCGAAAAGACCCCCAAGGAAAAGAAGGAGCTTTCTGACGAGGAAAAAGAATACAAGTCCATGCGGAAGAAAATCCAGGAAAAGCTCATCAAATTTGCTACCCGCATCCCCGTCTTTATGTACCTCACAGATTACCGTGAGCGGTCTCTGAAAGACGTGATTACTCAGCTGGAGCCGGGATTGTTTAAAAAGGTCACCGGCCTGAATGTAAAGGACTTTGAGCTACTTTGTTCCCTTGGGGTTTTTAATGCTAACCTCATGAACGATGCGATTTTTAAGTTTAAGCGGTATGAGGATGCCAGCCTGTCCTATACAGGTATCGATAAGCACGAGGGCAAGGATGTCGGCGGTTGGGATACCGTCATCAAACGTGCCGAGTATGACCAGCTGTTCTACAATCAGCAGGCCACGATGGAAGCTCCAAAGATTTTCGAGGTTCCCCCCGTTGAGGAGATCCCGGTGCCTGCCGAAATAAAGCCCGCACCGGTTGAAGTCAAGCCCAAAGTAGTACCGACTTCACAGGCAAAGCCCCTCGCCAAGCCTGCAGTTGCACCCCCATCGGTAACGACACAGTATGGTGTACGGGGCGCTATACCTACGCAAAAGCCTGCCAAAGCCGAAGAAAACCCGGTACCAAATGTGGCGGACGGTTCCAAAGTGGTTCATAAGAGCTTTGGCGAAGGGACCGTTACCAAAATTGACAAAGCGCAAAAACATATCCGGGTCACCTTTGCCATCGGAGAAAAAACCTTCATTTTCCCGGATGCATTTAAGCAAGGCTTTTTGAAAATGAAGGATTAACCGGATAGGGTCAAAACCTGCTGCTGTAAAAGCAGAGGGGCGTTTCTCTCTATCCCGCTAAGGAGTGAGCCTATGGAAAATAAGAATGGAGTAATCTATATTCTGACAAATCCGTCTTTCCCAGACTATGTAAAAATCGGGTATGCGGATGATATTGACAAGCGGCTGAAACAGCTGAACCGGAGCGAATGTATCCCATACGCCTTTCGGGTATATGCTACATATGAGGTCTCCTCGCGCTTGTCGGATGTAAAAATCCATTCCATCATCGATAGGCTCAACCCCAACCTGCGGTCGGTAGAGAGCTTCAACGGCAAGCAGCGAGTTCGTGAGTTTTATGCCATGTCCCCGGAGGATGCCTACTCTATACTTGAGGCCATTGCTGAAATTCATGGCTGTTCTGATAAGCTACAGCGGATCGCTCCCAGCGAAGAAGAGCAGCAAGCGGAACAGGTGGCGCAGGAGGTAGACACAGAGAGTAGCGAACGTGCCTCCAATTTTTCCTTTAGCAAGTGTGGGATACCCGAAGGTGCTAAAATTGAGTTCTGTGATAATCCCAGCATAACCGCAACAGTTGTTGGTGATAGAAGTGTTGAATATAATGGGGAGACTATGTCGCTGACCGCCCTTGCAAAACTTCTGACCGGCAAGCAGTACTCCATTGCCGGACCAAAATACTTCAAATACAAGGGCGAATGGCTCAACGATATCCGTCATCGGCTTGGCGTTTAAGAATAAACGATAGCCCACAAATTAAACGGTAGCCCTAAAAACAAACGATAGCCCACTGCCATCCGGTGCCTTTGAGCACTGGATTGGCGGCGGGCTATCGTTCTACCGGGGAGCAGCAGACATCTCAAAAGTCGGAAAGCCCTTGAAATAAGCCCATTCAGGCAAAAAGAAAGCACCGCAATCCTGATACCGATTGTATCAAAATTGCGGTGCTTCTTTGGCGGAGAAGGAGGGATTTGAACCCTCGCTGCACTTTCGCACACTACTCCCTTAGCAGGGGAGCCCCTTCGGCCACTTGGGTACTTCTCCACAGGACTGGTTTGCTAATAAAACTGTACTTCCTGAAAAGGAACTGGCGGAGAGAGAGGGATTCGAACCCCCGGTACCTTTCGGTATCACTGGTTTTCAAGACCAGCGCCATCAACCGCTCGGCCATCTCTCCTCATCGTAACCAGCGAAAATGATTATACCATGCTTCCCAGTCTAAGTCAATCTTTTTTTTCAACTGTTTCGGCAAATGGTCTGTATGCATAACACGCGCCAGTTCTCATAAGACAGAGAATCCCTGTGCTGCCAATGCGCAACACAGGGATTCCCGGCAAAAACCGGCTTATTCATGGATGTGCAGCACGTTTTTGTTGTTGACGTAGAAATCGACGGTCTCGCCGATGTTCAGGTGGCGCGTATCATGGTTGAGCAGCTCCAGGTTCACAGGAATGGCGCCGCAGTCGATCTGGTAGCGGGTCACGCTGCCCAGCATGGAGCTTCGCACCACCTTGCCGTTCAGATGAATCTTGCCTTCGCCGCCCTCCAGCGTGAATGCCTCGGGGCGGATGGCCACCACCTTGCATCCGCTTTCGGCCGGGAGGTTCAGCAGAGTTTTTGCCTGCGCCGGGTCATACACATTATAGTGACCGATAAAGCGGGCTACAAATTCGGTTTTGGGTAGCTTATAAAGCTCCTCAGGCGCACCTTCCTGGGCGATGATGCCGCCATGCATCACGCACACGCGGTCGGAAATGGCCATGGCCTCCTCCTGATCGTGGGTAACGAAAATGGCGGTGATGTGCATGTCTTGCTGGATTTCCCGGATCTGCACGCGCAAGTTCTGACGGATCTGGGCGTCCAGTGCGGAAAGTGGCTCGTCCAGAAGGAGCACCTTGGGTTCCATCACCAGGGCGCGGGCCAGGGCAACGCGCTGCTGCTGGCCGCCTGAAAGCTGGCTGGGCCGATGATTTTCCTTGCCCTCCAAGCCTACCAGTGAGATCATGGCCGCTACCTTTTTGCGGATTTCGTCCTTGGGCAGTTTTTTGATGGACAGGCCGAAGGCCACGTTCTGTGCAGCCGTCATGTTGGGGAACAGGGCGTAGCTCTGGAATACCATGCCCACCTGGCGCTGACGCACGTCTACGTTGGTCACGTCCTTGCCGTCAATGAACACGCTGCCTTCGTCCACGTCGTTGAGACCGGCGATGGCACGCAGCAGGGTGGATTTGCCGCAGCCGGAGGGACCCAGCAGCGTTACCATTTCACCCTCGTTGACATCCAGGTTGATATGCTTCAAAACCGTATTATTTCCAAAGCTTTTGACCACATTGCGAATTTCAATATAGGAGCTCATGGCTTCTCCTCCTTCAGCTGCATGTTTTCTTTTTTGCCGCTGGACAGCTTCATCACCGCCGCGCAGATGATGGTCATGATAAACACGTAAATCACGACCACGGCACTGGACAGATGACCCGTCTGCTTCATGATGAGGTACAGGTAGATCTGCACGGTCTCAAAGCTGCCGCCAATGAGCAGGTTGGCCACCACGAATTCGCCAAACAGCGTCGAAAAGCTTAAAAGCGTACTGACCAGAATGCCGGGCGCAATACCTGGCACGATGATGCGCAAGAAGGTCGTCCACGTGGAGGCGCCGAGTACACGTGCCGCCTCGGTGATGGGAACGATGTCGATGGCATGCATCGCATTGTTGATTCCGGAGTACACCAGCGGCATTACCAGCACGAAGTATGCGCCCGCCAGCACCAGCACCATGGGAAGGTCGGTGCCGCCGTAGGCCCGCAGAAGCGCGGCGGCGCTGATGACGCCGGGAATGGCATAGGGAAGCAGGGTAATGATCTTCATGACGCTTTCCAGCCGGGGTGAGAAAGCGGCGATGGCGAATACCACCGGCGTCATTACCAGCACAGCCAGCGCCACGCTGACGGTGCTGATGAAGATGCTGCGTCCGATGGCCATCCAGAAGCGCTCGGAGGTGAACATCTCAACGTAAAACTTCAGCGTGTAGCTCTCCGGAAGCACCGTGATGTTCCACATATCGGTCAGCGAATAGACCAACGTGATAAAAAAGGGCAAAAACAGATAGACCATCAGGATGCCCACGATGACCTTGGGACCGATTCCGGTCTTATTCTTCATGACTTCAGCCCCCTTCTGCCCGCCACGCGGGATGCCCAGTCATTGAGCAGCATGGCCACGATCAGCACCAGCGCCAGTGTTACGGCAAGGGCGCTGCCCAACTCCGGCTTTGTGCGCACATCGCCGCTCATAAGGGCGCTGATGCGAATAGGTACAATATTGTAGCTGGACGATACCAGATAATAGGCGGTAGCATAGGCGCCCATGGCGTTGGCAAAGAGGACGGTAAAGGTGGAAAGAATGCTGGGCAGAATGGCCGGAATGCCGATGCGCAGCCAAAACTGCACATTGGAAGCGCCCAGGATGGAAGCTGCTTCCTTCCAGTCGTCCCGGATGCCGCGATAGATGGGGTAAAGAAGCATGATCCCCAGCGGCACCTGGAAATACGTATAGGCGATCACCAGGCCCTGCACAGAATAGATCGAAAAGTTTTCGGTGATGTCGATTCCCATCTGCTGCAGCAGGATGACGAAAACGCCGGTAGTGCCAAGCATCAGAGTCAGGGCGAAGCCAAGCGGAAGGCCTGCAAAATTGGACGTCATATTGACGATAACCAGCAGGTTGTTCTGCGTACGCTCGGATACAAAGCGAGTGATGGCATAGGAGCAGAACAGCGCGATAATAATGCCAAAAACGCTGCACTGCAGCGACAGCTTCAGGCTGTTGCCGAAGCTCTGTGCGTAATAGGCGCTGGTAAAGATCTTTTCGAAGTTTTCAAAGGAGAAGGTTTGTGTTGCCTGAGCTGTAAGCGCTGACGAAACCAGCTTGATGACCGGCAGCGCCATGAACGCCAGGATGAACAGCAAAAAGATGCTCATCGTGGACAGATAAAATCCGTTAAGCCTCCGCTTCTTTTTCAAGCGGGTAGCCCCCTTCCGATGTGAGGATGGCGTCCTGCGCCGGTCAACCCGGCCTGCGCCGCTGGCAGGGCCGGACGCATCAACCTAAAAGGGGCGGCGCCCAGCCGAAGCGGTCCGGCTCCGCCCCTCGTCATAGCGATAAGCCCGCCGGCAGATCTGGACGCGCCGGCGGGCAGCTTGGTGCCTTGCGTCAGTTCATGTAGATGGCAACGGTCTCGGCCCACAGTTCGGGCAGCGCGGCGACAGTCGCGTCAAACACGGCCCAGTCCTTGACCTGGTAGACATTCTCGTACATGCTGTTGTCCAGAATGGCAGCTTTGGCTTCCTCGCTGAAGTTCACGTCCGTACGGATCGGCTTGGCATGGCCCAGCGCCAGGAACTCCTGGCCCACGTCGGACAGCATGATTTCACGGGCAAGCATAGCGGCGTAGGGATTGTTGGCGTACTTGTTGATGATGTTGGCATAGCCGGACGCAGCCGCGCCGTCCTGCGGAATGGTGATGGCAAAGCGGCCGTTGTCCTCGCCCTGGGATTCATAGATCGTTTCGGCATAGCCCAGCGCGTTGAAGTCCCAGACCACGGCGACGCCGACTTCGCCTTTTTCAATGTTTTCCACATAGGGGTTGGAGGTGATCAGGCGGCCCTGCTTGGCAAGCTCCGCGAAGAAGTCCATGGCGGGCTCGAGATTGGTCTCATCGCCGCCGTAAGCTACGGCGCAGGCCAGCACGCCCACATACGCCTGAGCGGCCTTCTCGATGTCGCCGATCCAGACCTTGTAGTCACCCTCCAGCAGCTCAGCCCAGGTGGTGGGCGCCTTCTCCACGTTGTCAAGGTCGGTCATGAAGGCGGTGCTGCAGGTATAGGCCATGATCCATTTGCCGTTTTCTTCCTTGGCGTAGTCAGGGATGGAATCCCAGGTCGTGGGCTTGTAGGGCAGGAGCAGGTCCTGCTCCATGGCCACACCGGTCATGCTGATGCCGATGTCGCCGATGTCGGCGTCGGCCTTGCCTTCCAGCGCGAAGCGTGCAAGCTCCTCGGCGGAGGACATGTCAGTATCGGAATGATTGATGCCATAGGTGTCAGTGATATAGGCCCACAGGGACTTCCAGTTGGCCCATTCATCCGGCATGCCGACGGAGAACAGCTGCCCTTCGCCCTGGGCGGCGGCTACCAGTTCATCCACGGTCATTGTAGCGGCGGCTTCTGCCGCGGCGGCAGCGGCAGCCTCGTCAGCCAGAGCGGACGTGCAACCAAGCAGCATGGTCAGACACAGGATGAGGCACAGGATTTTTTTCATGATCGGGTTCCTCCTTCATGTTTGGTTTAGGTCGGGTCCATCACATTCTCAAACAGCGTACCTGTTTGAAATGATACGAAGATAAAGGAAAGGTAAAAAATAAGAAAAATCCTTTCCGACCACCTGAAACAAGCACAAAATCCCCATTGGCTGAATAGATGGAAAAGGTCGTTTCTTTAACATGGTAGGTTATGTACGAACACTAAATAACATATTCTTATTATAACAGGGATGATATTTGGATGTCAAGCCGGAAATAACCAAATATTCTAGGTCCTGAGGTCCGCGTACCACTGTGGAAAAATGGTTGACAAGCAATGCATTGCCATATAAAATGAATAAAACCGAAGGAGTCGCGGAAAACGGAGGAAACGATCCATGCGTGAGGAACGTCTGCTGAGCGTGGGCATCGACATCGGCACATCCACCACGCAATGCGTCTTTAGCGCCATTACGCTGTCCAATACGGCTTCGGCATTTTCGGTTCCGCGCATTCAGATAACGGAAAAACGCGTGCTCTATCGCGCGCCCCTTCGCCTCACCCCGCTCACGAGCCCGGAAACCATCGATGCTCAGGCGGTTGAGCGCATTGTGAGCGAGGACTATGCGGCGGCAGGCATCCGTCCGGACCAGATTCGTCTGGGCGCGGTCATCATCACCGGCGAAACCGCGCGCAAGCAGAACGCGCGGGCTGTGGCGCAGGCCCTCTCCCGCCTGGCGGGGGATTTTGTGGTGGCGACCGCCGGCCCGGCGTTGGAGAGCATTCTTGCGGGACGCGGCTCTGGCGCGGCGGAGCTTTCGCGCACCAGCGGCAAACGGGTGATGAACCTGGATATCGGCGGAGGCACGGCCAACATGGCGGTGTTTGAGCGGGGCGAGCCCATCGCCAACGGTTGCCTGGACATCGGCGGAAGGCTTCTGCGCTTTGAGGACGACGATTGCACGGTGCATTCCTTTTCCCCGGCGATGCGGCGCATCGCGCGGGACGCGGGTGTGCCGCTGGCGGAGGGAACCCGCCTGACCGGCGAAGAGACGGACCGGCTGGCGCAGCGCATGGCGGAGGTGCTGGAGGAAGCGGCGGGGCTCAGACCTCGCACCCCTCTGCATGACGACCTGTGCGTGGAGGCCTGCCTGCCGGACATCGGCCCTTCGGACATTTATACCTTTTCCGGCGGCGTGTCGGAGTGCATCTATGGAACGGACGAGGATACCGGGCGCTTTCATGATCTGGGCGCAGCGCTGGGGCGTGCGGTGGCCTCCTCGCGGTTTTTCGCGTCCGGCAGGGTGATGCGGCCCGCCGAGCGAAGCTATGCCACAGTAATCGGTGCAGGTGCGTACAGCGTGGCCGTGTCGGGCAGCACCATCTGCTATCAGGGGATGTCCTTCCCGCTGCCGTCACTTCCCACGGGCAAGGTGCCCTTTACCGGGCCGGAGGATCTGCCGGGGCTGGAGGCGGCGGTGCGGGAACAATACCGCATCTTTGACGGCGAGTGCGCCATCTGCATGGACGGAATGCAGGCACCCTCCTATGCGCTGGTGGAGCAGGCCGCTCAGGCCCTTGCGCGGGCGATGGCACCGCACTGGCCCAAGGTTGTGATTCTGCGGCAGGACATGGCCAAGGCGCTGGGGCAGGCGCTGATGCGCGCATGGTCCGAGGACACGCCGTTTCTGTGCATGGATGGAATCTCGCTCACCTATGGCGATACGGTGGATATCGGCGCACCGCTTTCGGGTGGGCGGGTAATCCCGGTGATTGTAAAAACGCTAGCGTTTGCAGCGGGGAGGTAAGGGCTTTGCGGCTAAGCGTATGTCTGGGGGGCCACACCTATTCCTTCCGTGACGTGCGGGATGTGATGGGAAAGGCCAACGAGGAAAAATCGGGCGATCAGCTTTGCGGCGTGGCCGCGCAGACACCGCAGGAGCGTGTGGCCGCGCGTATCGTGCTCAGCGAGATGACCGTGAAGGAAATCTGCGAGCACCCCGCCGTGCCCTATGAGCAGGACGAGGTGACCCGCCTGATTCTGGACGGCCTGAACCTGCCCATTTATCGGGAATACCAGAATATGACCATCGGGGAGCTTCGGGAGCGGATTCTCTCCGCTCCGCCGGAGGAGCTCACGCGTATGGGCCGCGGTCTTTCCAGCGAGGTCATTGCCGCCGTGTGCAAGCTGATGTCAAATCTGGACCTGATCTATGCCGCCGCACGCATGCGTGTGAAAGCTACCTGCGTTACTACCATTGGCGAGCCCGGCACCCTTTCGGCCAGGCTCCAGCCCAACCATCCCGTCGATGATGTGGAGGGGATCACCGCCAGCGTGCTGGAGGGCCTGTCCTTCGGCATAGGCGACGCGGTGATCGGCCTCAACCCTGTGGATGCCTCCACCGCCAGCGTTCAGGCCATTCTGACACGATTTGACGAGCTCAAGCGTCGCTATGAGATTCCCACGCAGATTTGCGTTCTGGCTCACGTGACCACGCAGATGGAGGCCGTCAGAAACGGCGCGCCCTGCGATCTGATGTTCCAGAGCATCGCAGGCTCGGAAAAGGGCAATGCGGCCTTTGGCATCAGCGCGGAGCTGATCGCCGAGGCGAAGGACTTAATGGCGCGGGAGGGAACCTCTCATGGGCCCAACCAGCTTTATTTTGAAACGGGGCAGGGGAGCGAGTTGTCCTCCGAGGCTCACAACGGCTGGGATCAGCTGACGATGGAATCGCGCTGCTACGGCTTTGCGCGGCATTACGCCCCGTTTTTGGTCAATACCGTGGTCGGCTTCATCGGGCCGGAGTACCTCTACGACAGCCGGCAGTTTATCCGCGCGGGGCTGGAGGACCATTTCATGGGCAAGCTCCACGGCCTGCCCATGGGGTGCGACTGCTGCTATACCAACCACATGCGCGCTGACCAGAACGACAACGAAAACCTGGCCGTGCTGCTGGCGTCGGCCGGATGCAACTATTTCATGGGCGTGCCCCATGCCGACGATGTGATGCTCAACTACCAGTCCACCGGGTACCATGATGTGGCTGCCGTGCGCGAGACCCTGGGCCTTGCGCCGATCGCGCCCTTTGCCAGGTGGCTGGAACGCTGGGGCTTCTGGCAGGACGGGAGGCTGGGGCCAAACGCGGGCGATGCCTCCGTGCTTCTTTGAACCGGCGAAGGGAGGATGAACAGCATGACCGAACAGGAGGTCAGGGCAGTGGTGGAGCAGCTTCTCAGCCGGCTCAATGCCGGGGAGCTTGCCATGCCTGCCGCTCAAGTACCCACGCCGGCGCGCATTCCTGAGCAGACGCCGGAGCAGGACGGCGTGATTGAGGACATCGAGCAGGTGGATCTGCGGCGGCAGTATCTGGTGGAGAATGCCCATGACGCCGCCGCGTTCCTGGCCATGAAGGAGCGAACTCCAGCGCGCATCGGCGTAGGCCGGGCAGGGGCGCGGTACCGCACGCAGACGATGCTGCGCTTTCAGGCGGATCATGCCTTTGCGCAGGCGTCGGTATTTTCCGACGTGCCGGCGGAGTTCCTGGAAAGCCTGCACCTTCCCGTGTATCAGACCACCTGCGAGAGCCGCGAGGAGTTTCTGACCCGCCCGGACAAGGGTCGCGTATTTGACGCGGAGACGCTGCGGCGCATTCGGGAGAGCATCGCGCCGGATGTCCGGGTCGTGATCTATGTGGCGGACGGGCTGTCATCCGCCGCGGTCACGGCCAACGCGGCCGATATCCTACCCGTCATTCGCAAGGGACTGGAGGGCACGGGCATAAAGGTAAACGAACCGTTCTTCGTGCGGTTCGGACGGGTGGCGACGATGGATCAGATCGGCGACGGGCTGCCCGCGGAAGTGGTATGCGTGCTGCTGGGCGAGCGTCCGGGGCTGGTGACGGCCGAGAGCATGAGCGCCTATATCGCCTACAAGCCCACCGTAGGGATGGCGGAAAGCCGCCGCACCGTGCTGGCAAACATTCACCGGGGCGGCACGCCCGCGGTGGAAGCGGGTGCGCATATCGTGGATCTGATTCGGCTGATGCTGGAGAAAAAGCGCAGCGGCATTGATTTGCCGGTGTAATCGGAAGGGAGGGGCCGCGATGCGGGGAGACCGCATGCCTGCAAGGGTGCTGGCCATGAGGCTGATTCCGCGCGTGGACACAGGTCTGCGGGATCGCCTGGGGCTGGGGGCAGAGGTGCACGCCCTGGGCCTGATTACCTGCGACAGCGATGATGTGGGCTACACCGCGCTGGACGAAGCCACGAAAAAGGCGTGCGTCAGCGTAGCCTATGCACAGTCCATGTATGCAGGCGCGGCCAACGCCAACACGGCCCTGGCAGGAGAATTTCTGGGCATCCTGGCAGGAGAGACGCCTGCCGAGGTGGAAAGCGGCCTTTTAGCCGCGCGACGGATGATCGAGCAGGAAGCCAGCTTCTATTCCGCCAACGACGATGACAGCATCGTGTATTTTGCGCACTGCATCTCCCGCACGGGCAGCTATCTCTCCGCCGCCTGCGAGATTCCGGAAGGATCGCCGCTGGCCTACCTCATCGCACCGCCGCTGGAAAGCATGTACGCGCTGGACAAGGCGCTCAAGGCGGCTCAGGTGCGGGTTTGCGCCTTCTACGGCCCGCCGTCGCCCACCAACTTTGGCGGCGCGCTGCTCACCGGCAGCCAGTCGGACTGCCAGGCGGCGTGTGATGCATTTGCGCGCGCGGTGATCGACGTGGCGGCCAATCCTATCGAAACGCTTTCGGACGGAGCATCGTCGTAAGAAAGGAACCGGCATATGGCAAGCGTGACGGCCCTGGGTATGATTGAGACCATCGGCCTGGTATCGGCCATTGAGGCGGCGGACGCGGGCCTCAAGGCGGCGCAGGTGCGCCTGCTGGGCACGGACTACGTGCGCGGGGGGCTGGTGATGGTGCGTTTTGAAGGCGAGGTGGCCGCCGTACAGGCCGCGGTGGACGCGGGAGCGGCGGCGGCGCAGCGCGTGGGCAAGGTATTCAGCGCGCACGTCATTCCCCGTGCCATGCCGGAGGTGTTCTGTATGCTGGCGTCGGACCCGTCTGTGGGTCCGGGCAAACGGTATCGGGGCGGATGCGTCAGCTGCGGCGGCTGCGAGGGAGGACGGCGCGAGCTGGCGGCGATGGTACGCGCCGAGCAGGCGGAAAAAGCTCCTACGTGGGAGGAACTCAGGGGCCTCCGTTCCGCGGAGCTGAAGCAGTACGCCGGTTCACTGGAGGGCTTTTCGATGTCGCCGGCACAGATTCGCGCGGCGACCAAGGAACGGCTGCTGCAAGCCCTGGCGCGTCACTTTGGATGGACGGAGGAAACCTGACCGCCGCGCGGCCGGATTGTCTAGACCGAAAGGAGCCTTGCGTCTATGCGATATATCACCGAGCAGGAGCTGCGAGACAGCTTTGCCGGGGGCGTGCCCCCGCGCTTTGTGCTGCCCGCGGACTGCCGGCTGACCCCGCTGGCCGAGCAATACCTCAGGGACCTGAAGCTGCTTGGCGGGGAGTGCATGCCAGACCAGCGGCAGAAGCCGGAATACATGACCCACCTCAACAGCCGGGAGATGGTCTACAAGACTCATCCCCGCATCCTTCTGCGCGGCAAGCTGGATACGCTGGAAAGCGAAATCCTGCTGGTGATGGTCGGATGCGGCGAAACGTGGCGCGCGCTTTTGCAGGATGCGCTGATGCTGGTGCGTCAGGTGCTGGCCGCCGATGTGAAGGACGCGCCTCTCCCGCCCTGGAAGCTGGGCGGTATGGATGCGGAGGAGGTACACCGGGGATCGCATCACCCGGAGGCGTTCGGGCTTTCCGGACATCTTCTGCCCGCGCCGGAGCAGGGATTGCTGGCCGCGCAGATGAACCGCCTGCGCGCCGTGTGCCGCGAGGCGGAGCTGGCCGGCATCGCGGCCTGGCAGGATGGCGTTCTGTTGCGTCACGAGGACTGTATCCTGGCGCTGAACCGGCTTTCCAGCTATTTTTATCTTCTGCAGCTGCGCGCCGCGACGGGCGACGGGGCGAATAGAGAAAGGAATGAACGGACATGAAACAATATATTTACGCACATCGCGGCGCTTCCGGCTATGCGCCGGAAAACACGCTGGAAGCCTTTGAGCTGGCGATCCAGCAAGGCGCGTACGGTGTGGAACTGGATGTGCATATCACGGAGGACGGACATCTGGTAGTGGCGCATGATGAAACGGTGGACCGCTGCTCCAACGGCAAGGGGCTCATCGCCCGGATGACCCTGCGCGAGCTCAAGGCCCTGCGCTTCAACAAGACCTTTCCGGAGTATGCCAACGCTACCATTCCCACATTCCGGGAGGTGTTGGAGCTGCTGGCACCGGCGGGGCTTCACGTGAATGTGGAGCTTAAAAACAGCCTCATTGACTATCCTGATCTGGAGCGCCGCTGTGTGGAAGAAGCGGCGGCTGCTGGCATGCTGGAAAGGATGCTGTTTTCCTCCTTCAACCATCACAGCATGGTGCGCATGAAGCAAATCGACAAAAGCCTTCGCTGCGGCCTGCTGTACGAATGCACCATGGTCCGGCCCTGGGACTATGCCGTGTCGCTTGGCATGGACGCACTCCATCCGCACTACTCCGAGGTGCTGGTGCCGGGCGGGGAGTGCGAGGCGGCGCATGCGGCAGGGCTGGAAGTCAACCCCTGGACGGTCAACGCCGAAGATGACCTGCGTCGGGTGATCGCTGCGGGCGCGGACCGCATCATTACCAATTATCCGGACCGTGCGCTGCGCTGCCTGGCCCAGGATGGGGAAAAGCAGGAAGGATAAAGGCGGGAGCCTTTCGGCCACTCTCATAAAAACGCGCTCCGCGTGCTGATGGCATACGGAGCGCGTTGATTTCCCGCCGTCCGGAAAAGAGAAGGTACGGAGGCAAGCAGGCTGAGAAGGCGCCCCGTGGACGGGCCTTATGATTCGGCAGAGGTGTCGGGGGCGGAGTGAACGGCCTGCTTTCCCGCCTCAAGGGCGGCATGCTCGCTGGAAATCTCGTTGTGGAGCGTGAGGGAGTTCCATTCGCAGTTGGTGGGCGTGAGCATGGCTTTCAGCGCGATGGGGGGCACGCCCAGCCGGCGCAGGGATTGCAGGAACTGGGATGCCTGCAGGGAAGAAAGATGGGCCATCACCAGCATTTCATCCGCAAAGGTGCCGGGTGCGGGCAGGCCTGCTGGCGGCTCCATGCCGCACAGGGCGGCGAGCGTTTCCCCATATTCGGAGGGGGGCACGGGCCGTATGCGAATCTTGAAGCGCATGGCCGCCAGCCGGACTTTTCGGAAGGATTCATCCTTGAGGTTGTAGCAAAGAAGCACGGGCTGCCGCATCGCAAAAAACGCCGCCTTTCATCATAGGATAACAGGGATTCCTATTGTAGGCGGAGAAAGCTGAAAAGTCAAGGGAAGCGCACCCGCGCCGGGAACGGAGAACGCAAGCGGAAATGACCGGAAAGATCTGCAGGACCCACGAAAACAGGTCGTTTCATATCACCCCTGAAAGGAGACCATGTCATGCCCTTTTCCATCGTCCGTCAGGACATCACCCAAATGCAAGTGGATGCCATTGCCAACGCTGCCAATACGGAACTTGAGATGGGCGGAGGCGTTTGCGGCGCGATCTTTCAAGCGGCGGGTGTGACGGCGCTTCGGGCTGCCTGCAGAAAGGTGGCGCCCATTCCTACGGGGGGAGCAGTCCTTACGCCCGGATTCAACCTGCCCGCAAAGTATATCATCCACGCGGCGGGACCGGTCTACCGCAGCTGGGATGCTGCGCAGAGTGAACGGCTGCTGCGCTCGGCGTACCTGGAATCGCTCAGGCTCGCCCGGCGGCACCGGTGCGCCAGCATCGCCTTTCCCCTGATTTCAAGCGGCATTTACGGCTATCCCAAGGAAGAAGCGCTGCGGGTGGCGACCGCCGCTATCGGGGATTTCCTCATGCAGCATGACATGGAGGTCTATCTGGCCATCTTCGATAAAGCCTCCTTTGCGATCAGCCAAAAGCTGGCCGGAGCAGTCAAAAGCTATATTGACGAAAACTATGTTTCAGCGCATCAGGTTTCGCGCCGCGGCCTGCTGGAGGTTGAAAGCAGAGCGATTGAGGCCGCCGCTCCTCCACCCATGACGGCTGCTCCCTCGTGCATGTCCGGAGAACTGGAGGCACGGCTCGGAAACCTGGACGAGCCGTTTCATGTCGCCCTGCTCAGGTTGATTGACGCCAAAGGCAAAACCGATGTGGAGGTCTACAAGCGGGCCAACATCGACCGCAAGCTGTTTTCCAAAATCCGAAAGGGAAAGGGCTATCTTCCCGGCAAGCGCACCGTGTTGGCGCTGGCCATCGCTTTGCAGCTGACTCTTCGGGAAACGGATGATCTGCTGGAACGGGCAGGGTATGCGCTGTCCCACAGCCAGAAATTTGATGTGATTATCGAGTATTTCATCCTTAGCGGCCGATATGACATCTTTGAGATCAACGAGGTTCTTTTTCAGTACGATCTGCCCTTGCTGGGTTCCAGCTGATGTCGCTTTCAAAGCGACCCGGGCATTCCCCTTCTGCGCTATCCTGAAAGCGCACCAGAAAGAGGAGGGGAAACACGATGAAAAAGAATCTGACGGAACTGGTATTCATCCTGGACAAAAGCGGCTCCATGGCCGGGCTGGAGAGGGACACGATCGGCGGGTTCAATGCCATGCTTGAAAAGCAAAAGGCACTGGACGGCCAATGCCGGATTACAACGGTGCTGTTTGATAACCGCTATGAGCTGCTGCACGACCGCACCGACATCCGGGCCGTTCGTCCGATCACGGCAAAGGAGTATCATGTGGGCGGCTCAACCGCCCTGCTGGACGCCGTGGGCAAAACGATTCATAAAATCGCAACCGCGCAGAAAAACACGGCGGAGCCCTTTCGCGCCGGAAAGGTGATGTTTGTGATCATCACCGACGGCGAAGAAAACGCCAGCCGCGAATACTCCGCCGCAGAGGTGAAGGAGGCCATTCAGCGGCAAAAGTCCCGTTATGGCTGGGAGTTCATCTTTCTGGGAGCCAATATGGATGCCGTAGAAACGGCTGGCCGGTTTGGCATCGATGCGGGCCGCGCGGCCAATTACGTGCCGGACAGCCGGGGAACGGCGCTGAACTTTCGCGCCATGAGCGAAACTGTATCGGCATTCCGGGCGTGCGGCGCCGTTCCCGACGCATGCCTGGACGCCATTCGCAGGGACATGAAAAAGCGGGGCGGGCGCGGCTAAGAGGCTGCGTCCGCGCCGGTGGTACCAAGGGAAGCCTGTGCCCTGGTAGTTTCAGGTCCAAAGCGGCCTCGAGACGTGAGCCAAGTGAGGAACGGCGCACGTCCGGTGCATAGAACGACGGTATTTCCGGCAGGGGAAATACGTCCTGGCGGAAAGGAATGTCGCAGGCTGACTTTTCCGCCGGGACGAGGTTCGGGGCAGGGCCTGTCTCCGGGCTTTTTTATTTGCAAAGAATAGGATGGTGCGCGCGCACATACAATGTGCAAAGGAGGTGGAACGCGTGAAAATCGATAAAAAACGGCTCATTATCTGCCTTGCCATTCCCTTGGTGGTAGGCGGGGCGGCAGGACTTCTGACCATGAACAGCATGGAAGCGTTTGAGGCGTTGAACCAGCCGCCCCTGTCACCTCCCGGGTGGCTGTTTCCGGTGGTATGGACGGTGCTGTATGTGCTGATGGGCATTGCTTCGTATCTGGCATCCGTATCGGATGCGCCACATAAGGAAAAGGCGCGTGCACTTTGGACCTATGGCATTCAGCTGGCATTCAATTTTTTGTGGCCGATCGCGTTTTTCAATCTGAAATGGTATCTGTTCGCCTTCCTCTGGCTGGTGATCCTGTGGATTTTGATCCTGATTACCGCGCTGCGGTTTGGACGGATTCGTAAGCCGGCCGGATATCTGCTGGTTCCCTATCTGCTGTGGGTAGCCTTTGCAGGATACCTGAACCTGGGAATTTATCTGCTCAATCCGTAGCGGAAGAACGCCGCAAAGGCCGAAACCTCATCAGGGGCATGCCCTCCCGTCGAGAGCATGCCCCTGTGCTTTCAAAGGACAAAAACGGAGTTTACTGCGCGGGAGTTCGCTGAATCTGCAAAAGCGTGATGGCGGAAAATACCGCTGCCCGATTGCACTGCCTCCTCAAAGAGAGAATTGAAAATCCGGTGCCTGACCAAATTTCCGGTACCGCATTTGGAAAAGGCACATTCCTTGACGATGTATGGCCGCCGTCCCTTTTCATTCCAAAACGCGACGCGGGCTTCACGCCTTACAACTGCGCGAAGCCCGCCCGCAGATATGTGCCGGAGCTGTTATTCTTCCTTGCCCGAATACAGAGAGTCGGAGCGGAAGAAGAAGTTCGCCAGCGCTGAGGATACGCCCAACGCATCCAGCTCGGCAATCGGCCGTTTGTCATATACCGTTTCAAACAGACCCAGGTCGGGATAGGTGCTCAGCTGCGCCAGGCGCTGCTTGAGCATGCGGTCGAAGAAAGAATCGGCATAGGCAAAATCGCCATGGAAGATGACAAGGTCAGGGTTGAAAAAAAGTGTGGCGTTGTGCAGCACAGCCGCGGTGGTACAGGCCAGTTCGCCGACTATCTCCCTCGCGCAGGGATCACCCGCTGCAGAGGCTGCAAACACCCTTGACAAAGTGATGGCCTCGGCCGAAACCCCATGCAGCAGCGAGGAGGAAGCGGGAGGATGATGCGCCAGCCGCCCAACGACCCATTCGCGCCCCATCAGCTTTTCCAGACGCTGGGGCGCCCCGTCGTCCGCATTGATGAGCATCTGCCCAAGTTCGCCAATCAGGGAATCCCGCCCGTTGAGCACATGCCCCCGCTCAATCATGCAGGCGGACAGGCCCCAGTTGTTAAACAGCGTCAACACGCGTTTTTGCTTGATGCGCTCATCATCCAGCAGCACAGAGCGGCCGATCGCTTTGGCGGCATTTTCGACATACACAACCACATTGCTGCCATAGAGCCGGTAGAGTTTGGAGGCGAGAGGCACATCCCGTCCCCACTGTGGGGTATAGGCGTTATAGCGCAGGTTGCCGCTTTTGTAGTCGACAACACCGGCCGTGGACAGACCCACGCCGTAAAGCTCCGAAAGCGGTACGCCGTTGCGTGTCAAAAACACATCCGAGAGCGCCTCCAGGCGCTCAAAGGCTTCTTCCAGCGTCAGATAGGGCGGAAGCTCGCCTTCCATATAATCCAGCCTGTGGCGCACAAGGTCAAACAGGGTCAGCCCGATGCGTCCCGGCCACATGGCGATGCACAGCAGATAGCTTTTGCAGTAGAAGGTGAAGTGCTCTGGCTTTTTGCCGCCGATATCGGTCGAATCTCCCTTTCCGCTGGAGCGCAAAAGCCCGCGATTGCAGAAAAAGCGAATGGCCTTCATCGTGGTCTGACGGCTGATTCCTGTTTTTGCCGCGACGTCGTTGGCCGTATATTCTCCACCATCACGAAACACACGCAAAACCTGCCAACGGTTTTCGTATTTCAAATCCGATGGCATGGCGGAGGACGCCTCTTTTACCACACCCTTGCTTCTGTTTTTGCCGATCATTTCCATGGAGAAAATACCCCATTTTTTTATCCCGTTGTCACGATTTGCGTCAACGGATTAATCTGTGCTCTGCCGTGCACGAATCAATCAAATTATACGCTGTCATTTGTCGAAAAGTCAAGGAAGAAAGCGGCTGCGTCTCATTCGTGCGAATCCGTGACGTTTTCGCCATAAACATACTGTCCCGAAGCACCCAGCACATCCAGATGGTGGCGTGTGAAAGCCTTCATCTGCTGTTCAACAGCCATGCAAAGATGCATGTAGTCCATGTCCGGCTGCTGAGCCTGGGTCTGAAGGAAGGCGGTTTTGCAGATCTGAAACGCGTCTGTGCAGATATTGACCTTGTTGATGCCGCAGGATACGGCTTTGCGCAGGTTTTCGTCGCCGGACCCGCTGCCGCCGTGCAGCACGAGGGGCATATTCAGCAGAGATTTCAGTTCCCGGAGTCGGTCAAAATCCAGCCGGGGAACTTTGTGGTGAAGGTAGTTGCCATGCGCTGTGCCGATGGCTACGGCCAACGCATCAACCCCTGTGCGCTCAACAAATTCTCGCGCTTGTTTCGGATTGGTATAGAGATCCGCATCCTCATCGTCGCGCGCGTTCGCCTGACCCACGTGGCCAAGTTCGCCTTCTACACAGACGTTCAGGGCGTGTGCCATCGCACTCACAATGGCCGTGCGGCGGATGTTTTCTTCAAAATCAAACGAAGAGGCGTCGATCATGATGCTGGAAAAGCCCAGATTCAGACAGCGGGCAATATCCTCCAGCCTGCCGCCATGGTCGAGATTCAGTGCCACCGGCACGGTCGCCCGGGCCGCCAGTTCCTTAATCATCGGCACCATTTCTTCCGAATGGGCGTGATTGCCCATCTGTCCCACACCCAGGTTGATGATGATGGCTGCGCGTGCTTCTTCAGCCGCCGAAATGGCACCGCGTGCCATTTCCATATTGATGCAGTTGATGGCAGGAACGGCATAGCCATGCGCATGTGCATGCTGCAAAATCGGTTTCATGGAAACGTACATTATACCACTCTCCTCGTTGTTTTTCACAATGGTTGATTACCGGTCGGAGGCAAGCTCCAGAAGCATTTCCTCCGCGTCGGATATCCGGCTGACCGTATCATAGGAAGCGACGCACCGCGCCGCCGCACAGGCGGCCAGCTTGAGCGCATCCCCCGGCATAAGTCCTTTTCTCAGAGCACAGAGGAAGCCGGCGACCGCCGTATCTCCAGCCCCGGTGGTAGAGCGCACCTCGTCGACCCAGTGGGGTTTCTCCCACAGCTCGCGCTGCGACCACGCATCCACCATGGGTTGGGGCAAGAGAGACGAAAGGGCTTCACGTCCGGCTGTACGCAGATACAGCCCCCGGCTTCCACATTTGAGAAGGACGATTTTGGCGCCGTATTGCAGCATGGTGTCAGCCAATGCACGAATCTCGTCCTCCGTGACGCCGGGCAACAAGTCGGCCGTTCCGCAGGCCTGTATCCTTTGGATGTACTGCTCGCGGTCGGTCATGTACAGCGCCTCTTCCAGACTGGGAAGAAAAAGATCGACATGGGGCAGCGCGCGCTTCAAAATGGGCTGCCAGTCCACCTGTCCCGGTTCGGCCTTGAGATCAGGCAGGCAGGTATCCACGGAAGTGACGGCTCCCGCCGCTTTGGCCTGCTCAAGCATCTGCACAAGTCCCTCGCCTTCCCGGCGGTAGAGGCCTGGCATGGTGAGCGGATAGCCGAAGTGGAACAGGCCGGTATCGTGAAAGACCTCCGCGGTAAAATCACCTGCGCCGAAGCTTTGAGCCGCCCCGCGCAGATGAATGGTGCTTTTGTCACGGCCTGGAATCGCCAGCGCGATGCTGGCGGTGGAACGCATGCCGGAAACAACCGTGAGCGAGTTTTCGACCCGCTCGTCGGTCAGCAGGCCTTGAACAATGGCGCCAACCCGATCGTCGCCCACTTTGCTCATCAGGCGCACGGGCTGTCCCATACGCTTGAGAGCCAGGCCGGTGTTTCCGACGGCCCCGCCCAGATAGATCACGAATTCGCTGCTCTCAGTGAGCCGGCCCTGGGCCAGCAGGTCGCGTGCAATGGCATCTCCATCGCCGGAAGCGAACCTGGGCAGGATATCCAAAACCAGAGAACCGGCCACAAGAATATGGCCTTCTGTGAGAAAACGCA